>ERZ777003.252-NODE-252-length-110774-cov-6.396012_pt1 | contig 110774 bp, 123 predicted proteins | sample MGYA00374956_ERZ777003 | MGnify/ENA primary metagenome ERZ777003 (study PRJEB29302, sample SAMN06268252) | bioreactor metagenome | isolation source: Joint BioEnergy Institute, California, USA | place: USA:Joint BioEnergy Institute, California, USA | collected...
CAGTTCCTCATAGGCCTCGATGTCTTCGGGGCGCCCGCCCCGTGCGCGGGCGCCGCGTCCCGATGGCTTCCTGGCCCGGGCCACCAGGTAGTCGGCAAACATGCCCGTCAGGAACAGGCACAGATCCCCAAGGCGCCGGTACAATGGAAAGCGCGCGTCCTCCTCCGTGAGCTCGAGCATGGCCTCCAGGTCTTCCACGGTGAAATCGCTCCAGGTGACCCGGCGCAGCTCCTCCCCGTCCCACACGAACTCCTCGTGCCGGTCGACGCGGGTGAAACCGGCCAGCATCCCGGCGATGTAGTCCCGGATGTCGGCGTCCTCGAGCAGCTGCGCCGCCCGCTCCGCGTCAAAGACCGGCAGCGTCCCCAGGGCGCTGGCTTCCATGGTGAACCCGCGGCCGCGCAAGTCCCGCTGGGCCTGCCGCAACAAGACGGCGAAGAGAAAATACGGTGAGACGCGGAGGAAAGCGGCGGGACTCTCCACGAGCCGATGAAACACCCGTTCATCGTCGAGCATGACGGCGAGCAGGTCGGCCTTGCCCCGGACGACGGCCTTGACCCGCTCGTAGTCGGTCCGGGTCGTGGTCACGGCGCGAACCAGGAAATCAAGGTCCGCTTCGGTCAGATGCACCGAGCCCTTCGCCTTCATCGGCGGGCGCACCCCTTTCCTCGCCTGGGCGCAGCCGCCGCGCCGGGAAGCGCACCGCCGCGCCGGGGAAGTGTAGCATCATTATACGCCCCGGCGCGGGCCCGTCAACCGGACAAGAAGCTGCCGGTGCGGCGTCAGACGCCAAGCGCTGCCTCGAGCCGCGCACGGAGGGCCTGTTTCTCGCCCGCGGGCAGGAAAGCGGCCTCGGCCGCATGGAATACGGTGCGCCGGGCCTCCTCGCCTGTAAGCCCGAGCTCACCGGCGATGCGCGCGTACTCGGTGCTCATCGTGGTGTTGGACACAGTGCGGTTGTCCGTGTTGACCGTCACCGCCAGACCAGCCTGCAGGTAACGGCGCAGCGGGTGGTCGGCCAGACGGGCGACGGCTTTCGTCTGCACGTTGCTGGTCGGGCACATCTCCAGCGCTATGCCGCGGGCGGCAACTTCCTTGAGCAAGGCTTCGTCCTCCTGCAACCGCACGCCGTGGCCGACGCGCTCGGCGCCGAGAACCTCGACCGCGTCCCGCACCTCCTGCGCGCCGCTCGCCTCGCCCGCATGGACGATGACATGGAAGCCCATCTCCCGGGCCAGCGTGAGAGGTTGCCGGTGCAGCAGGCAGGGAAACGCGGCTTCGTCCCCCGCCAGGTCGATCGCGACCACGCCCTCGCCCCGCAACGGTTCCATCGCCCGCACCATGGCCACGTTGTCCTCCGCGGACCGGTGGCGCATGCAGCACGCGATGAGTGCCGTCGTGACGCCAAACTCCCGCCCGCCCCGGGCGAGCCCCGTGAGCACCGCCTCCGCGGCGCCCCGCATGCTTAAGCCTTCCCTGGTGTGCAGCACGGGGGCAAAGCGAACCTCGACATGCACGACGCGCTCTTGCGCCGCGTCGGCCACGAGCTCGTAGGCAATCCGTTCCAGGGAAGCCGCGTCCTGCATCAGCGCCAGCGGGAGGGAAAACCGGGTCAGGTAGTCTGCCAGCGACGGGCAGTCGTCGGGAACTTGCATGGCCGCGGCAACGGCCTCTAAGCTGTCCACGCCGGCGTACGGCTCGACGGCCGGGCTCCCCGTTCGCCGGCGCTCCTGAAGCAGCTCCCAGGCGGTGGCCGGCCGCACGGAACCATCCAAGTGCAGGTGCAACTCCACCTTGGGCATCGATTGCCAATCCAAGGGCATCGCCTCCTTGCGGGTTGGCGCAAGTGTTCTCTGCCTAGGCGCCGCTGTCCTGCCGCCCGGACGGCGACCGGAGGTTCTAGCGTCCCGGGCGGGTCCATATGGTGGCATACGAGATCCGGCGGACGGCCCGCCTCCGGGGTTGGGCCGATTGTTGTGAGCACCAGCGGGTGAGCGGACGGGAGGGACGGAACGCAGTGCGCCGGAGGCCGCTGTTGCGGGGCGCCTTGATGCTGATGGCTTCCGGGGCCATTGCCCGGGCCATCGGCACCGTCTACCGCATCCTCATCGTCCGCTGGGCGGGACCTGAGGCGCTCGGCCTCTTTCAAATGGTCATGCCCCTCTACCGGATGGCGTCCACCGTGGCAACGCTGCGCGTTCCGGTGGCATTAACCCAGGTCACGGCTGAGGGGCTTGCCCGCGGGGACATCGCCCGTGTCGAGCGGGCCCGGCGCGTCGGGGCGGCAATGATTATCGCCATGACGGCGGCTACGACGGTTGGCCTGGCAGCGGCGGCGCCGTTTCTCGCCCACCAGTTTTTTACCGACAGCCGTACTCGGCTTCTGATCGCGCTTTTGCCCTTGGCCATCGTTCCATCGGCACTGACGGGCATCTTCCGGGGATTCGCGGAAGGGTGCCAGAACATGCGCTCCACAGCCGCCGGCCAAGTCGTGGAACAGCTGACCCGAGTGCCGGTGGTGCTCGCTTGCCTCGCCTTGTGGGCGGCACGCGGGGCGGAGTACGCCGCGGCGGCCCTCGTGGTGGGACTGGGAGCAGGTGAGGCGGCCGGCCTCGTCACCGCCATGGCGCTGTCGGGCTGGTGGTCGTGGTCCGCCCCGTCGAGGCCCCGGCGGCGGCAGGACTTGCGCCGCCTGCGGTTTCCCTTCCCGCGCGCCGGCGGGGGTCCGGTCTTCTTGGCGCTGGACTACCTGCCCGTCGCCCGCTCCCTCCTCGGCATCAGCCTGCCTCTCTGGGTTGCAACCATGGTCAACACGGCGGCGCAGATGGTCAACGTCGGGCTCATTCCCCGGCGGCTCATGGCGGCCGGTGCGACTCTGGCTGAGGCGACGGAGCTCTATGGACAGCTCACCGGCATGGTGCTGCCCCTTCTTTACTTGCCCATGCTGCTCGTGTTTCCCGTCGCCACCGTGCTCACGCCTGCCATCGCCGAAGCGTGGGCGGCAGGACAAGCGGGACGGGCGCGGGCACGCTTCCTCCTGGCCACGGCGGGCGCCTTCGCCCTGGGGATTGCCACATTGGCCGCGTTTCGCCTGTTTCCGGCGGCGATCCCACGGATCCTGTACGATGCGCCCGGCATCGCGCCCCTCGTGGCCATCGCCGGCGTCGCCGCCCCCTTTGCGTTTCCAGCCAGCATCTTCGCTTCCGTCCTGTACGCCCTGGGGCGGACGCAGCTGGTGCTGGGCACGTTCGCCGTCGCGACCGCGGTGCGCCTCGCCTTGATCTACATCCTCACCGCCGACCCGTCCCTAGGGATCGCAGGCGCGTTGTGGGCCATCGTGGCCGACTACGCCTTGACGGCCGCTCTCAACGGCTGGGCTTGCTGGCGGTGGCTGCGGCGGTAGAGGCGTGCCCCTGCCTCCTCGGCTGCCTGAGCAGGCAGCAGGGAAACCGGCCCCGCGTCCGGAATTCCTTTCGTCGGCCCATTGACGTCTGACTTGGACGTAAAATTTCTTGCGGTCCGGCTCCCTTGCCTGGACCAGACCGCCGGAGGAGTGCCGCCGTCCGACATGGATGCCCAGGCCGCAAGCAGCGACACGGAGCGGAGCGAACTTGCCCAGCACTGGCCCATCTTGGCCGTCGCGTTCCTGGTGTCCCTCGTATCGACCGGCCTGCGCTTCGCCATCGGGCCGTTCATGGGGCCGCTGGTGGATGAATTCGGCTTCACCCAGGCAGAGCTGTCGGGCATCGTGGCCGTGACGATGCTCGTATTTGGATTGGCCCTGCCGATCACGGGCCGCTGCGCCGACCGCTGGGGCAGCCGGGCGGTGGCGGCGGCGGGTACGGTGCTGATGGCGGCCGCCCTCCTCCTCGTCGCGGTCGCCCGTTCTCCCCTCGTTTTCACTCTTTCCTTCGCGGGCATCGCGTCGCTCGCCTTGGCCGCGACCGGGCAAGTCGCGCTCAGCCCGGTGATTAGCCGCTGGTTCCGCCGGCAGCGGGGATTGGCCATGATGTTCCTGTCGGCGGGCGGCATGGGCGGCATAGCGGTCATGACGCCGGTTTCCACCGCGCTTATCGGCGCGGTAGGCTGGCGCGCCACGTACCTTGTCTTCGCCGCCTTTGCCCTGGCCTTGCAACTGCCCCTTGTACTGCGCTGGATCCGCGATGACGCCTCCGGCAGTGCCAACGCCGCCTCACCGGCTGTTCCGTGGCAGCCCGCGCTGGCCACGGCACCGTTTTGGCTGCTCGCCTGCGGGCTGTTCGCGTGCGGCTTCAGCATGCATTTGATGGGCACCCACGGGGTTCCGATGCTGGAGCACCACGGCTTCGGATCGATGACCGCCTCCTTTGGCGTCGGGCTCATCGGCCTTGTCAGCATCGGCGGGACGCTAGCCCTTGGCGTACTGTCGGATCGGGTCGGGAGGGCTGCGTTCCTTGCCTTGATCTACCTCGTCCGGGGGCTCGGATTTCTGGCCCTGGTTGCCGCCGGGCAGGAGTGGGAGTTGTACATGACGGCGGCCGTTGGCGGTCTCGCCTGGGCCGGGAGCGCGGCATTGACGTCGGCGATTACGGCCGACCTCTACGGCGCACGGGTCGTGGGAACGCTGTATGGCCTATTGTACTTCGGCCACCAGATCGGCGCCGCCGCCGGCTCGTATATGGGAGGTTGGGCCTTTGAGCATCTGGGCGACCACGCGCCCGCGTTTGTCGCTGCGGCGGTTCTGCTCTTTATCGGGAGCGCGGCGTCATGGCGCATCGGGGCGTACCGGACCGGCGCCCGGTTCGTCGCCGGCGCCAAGCAGCCGGCCTAGCGCCGCCCGGGGCACGGGGATCACTTTGCCGGCCTGGAGAAAGACGAGGTACGCCTCGCTGGGTGCGTGGCCATAGATGTCCCGCACGGCGCGGCTGTAAAGGGCCATCTGGTCAAAGTAACGGCCGGCAGCCTCCGCGACCTCTTCGGCGTCCACGGCGTCCGTCTTGAAATCCACCAGCACGATGCTCGCCCCCGTCACAAGCAGGCAGTCGATGACACCCTGGACCACTACCCTCTCTCCCTCGGCGAGCCCCGGCGGGAGGTCGGGGTACACCTCGCCGGCGGGCAGCGCCAAGGTGAAAGGCACCTCCCGGAGGACGCTGCCTGCCTCATCCTTGAGGCGCCGCCCCAGAGACGATGCGAAGAAACCGGCGATCTGGCCTGCGTCGACAGCCGCAGCCTGCTCGGGCGACAGCAGCCCCCGGGCGGTCATCGCAGCGACTTGCGCTCGCACGCCGGCCGCGTCCAAGGGTGCGTCCAAGTTCAGGTGCTGCAGCACGAGATGGACGGCCGTGCCTCGCTCCATGGCGGTCAACATCCGTCCAGTAGTCTGGAGAAACCGGGGCCGGCGCGCCAGGCGCACCGGCAGGCGCAGCGCGGGGACGCTCTCCTCTCGTTCCTCTTCCCAGCGCCGCTTGAGCTCACTGACGCTCTGCTTGGCCGGCCGGCCGGCGAGCTCCATCCAAGGATAACGCCACCGGATCCGCTGTTCCAGCGCATGCCTGACCGGGGCGTCGTCGACTCCAGGGAGAGGCTGAAGAGCCGCGATAGCCCGCCAGTCGGGATCCAGTCGTTCCGCCGTTTCATCGTAAACCGTCAACGCTGCCACCCGCGGCGCGTCCCACACATGCACCGCCCAAAGGGACGGATCAGCGGCGACCGCCGGGTCAGCCGGCTCCCGGGTCCAGCCCGCCAGCTTCCGCAAAGGCGCACCCGCCGCGTGCCGGCACAGGGCGGGACCGACCCAGTCGAGCCAGCTTCCCGCGTCCAGCAGCGAGCTGTCCGCCAGCGGCCAGCCGCTGTGGTCCGCGGCGGCCGCCCAGTCAGCGGCCAAATCATCCAGACGGCTGCCCGAGCCGATAAGGATAAGGCGCTCGCGGGCGCGAGTCAGCGCTACGTAGAGCACGCGCATTTCTTCGGCGAGTTCCTCCCGGCGGCACCGCTCCCGCACCGCGTCGTGCACGATCGATGGCCAGGCGAGCCGGCGCTCACCGTCGACGACGGCCGCTCCAAGACCCAGGTCGCGTTGGAAGGCGAGGTGGGGATGGCGATCCCGCTGCCGGAACCGTCGCCCCATGTCCAGGACGATGACGATGGGAAACTCCAGGCCTTTGCTCTTGTGGACGCTCATGACCCGCACGACGTCGTCGCTCTCGCCCACCGCGGGCGCGGTGCCCAGGTCGCCGGCGCCCTCCCTTAGGCGATCGATGAAGCGCAGGAAGCGGTCAAGGCCGTGGCGAGCGAAGCCGTCGAACTGTCGCGCCCGCTCGTACAAAGCCCTGAGGTTGGCTTGACGCTGTCTACCGCCGGGCATCGCGCCGGCGTAGTCGAAGTACCCGGTCTCGGTTAACAGGTACCAAACGAGTTCAGACAAGGGCTGGCGCCGCGCCCGGGTGCGCCAGTCATCGAGCCGCTCAACGAACTCCCGGAGCCGGTGTCCGAGCAGGCCGAGGCTTTCGTCGCCGGCCCCTGCCGCCACCGCGTCGTAGAAGTCGCCCTCCGGCCGTGCGGCGCGCACGCGGGCAAGATCATGGGCGCTGAAGCCGCCGATGGGCGACCGCATTACCGCCGCGAGGGGGATGTCCTGCCGGGGATTGTCGAGCACGGCCAGGAGCGCCACCATGGTTTCGACTTCGAGGGCGGCGAAGTAGCCGGTGCCGAGCTCGGCATACGCGGGCACCCCGAGGCGGGAGAAGACGTCCAGCACGGTGTTGGCCTTATGGCGCGTCGCCCTCAGCAGGACCACCACGTCCCCGTAGCGGGCGGGCCGGTAGCCCCCCGCCGCCTTGTCCCATACCTGCGTCCCGCCTTGCACGAGGTCCCGGATGCGCTGGGCAGCCACGATCGCCTCCCGCTCGAGGGCGCCTAAGTCCTCCAGGGAGTCCTCCTCGGCGCCGGCGGTTGAACCATCGGCTGGCGCGTCCTCCCCGGGAGAAGCCGCCTCCATTTCTGGCGCCGGAGCGAAACCCTCGCGCAAGGCAGCGGCCGGCCTGCCGTCATCTGCGTACAATTCCACCGTGGCAACCGTCTCCGCGGCAGCGGCAGCCTGAGCCGTCGCGGTCTGTTGTACAGCTGCCCGCAAGTAGGCCGCGTCCCGCTCCAGGAGGTGGACTTCAATGGCCGCTTCGGGGCCGCCCGATCCGTAGGGAGCCCGGTACACGAGCTCGGCGGCCGCGTCGTAAGCCATCTCGCCCGCGGCAGGGGTCATGATCTGCCGGAAAAGGAAATTGACGCCATCCACCACCGATCGCCGGCTGCGGAAGTTGGCCTGAAGATCCAGCCGGCGCTCCCCGGCCGGCTCGCCGCTCGGGATGTACGGAACTGCCCGCTGGTAGCGGGCCAGGAACAAGGAAGGATCCGCCTGCCGGAACCGGTATATGCTCTGCTTCACGTCGCCGACCAGGAAAAGACGGCCGCCCGCGCCCGGCTCGCCAGAGATGCGGCTCAGAATCGCCTCCTGCACCCCGTTTAAGTCCTGGCTTTCATCCACGAGGACCTCGTCAAACCGGGCGCGCAACTCCGCCGCCGTCTCCGGATCGTCGAGCAGGCGCAGGCACAGATGCTCCAGGTCGGCAAAGTCGACCGCGCCCCGCTCCCTTTTTGCTGCGGCGTACTGTTCGTCCAGAGCGAGCACTTGTTCCACCAAGGCGTCCATGAGCGGCGCGAGCCTGCGGACGTCCGCGACTTGCTCCGCCAAAGGCCGGGACAGCCACCGCCCAGCCACGTCCTCAACGGCCTTCTTGGCCGCCTCCCGCAACTTCTGAACGGCCTTGCGCACTTCCGGGTCGTCCTCACCCTTTTTCGCCGCCTGCATCCGCGGAAATGCCGCTTCGTGGGCGACGGCGGCCAGGGAGGACAGGCCCGCCGCTGCGGCCTGCTCAAGTCGCTCGACCCGGGTGACATCCTGCTCTAGGGTGGCCGCGTGTCCGGCTGCCCCTCCAGGCCCCATCGCGAGGCCGAGCGCCTGGCGAAGCAGCGCCGCCGCGCGCGCAAGGCGCGCCCGGGCGAGCTGCGCCAGTTCTCTCCCCCAAGGGCTCGCGTCCAGTTCCTCCGGCACCAACGTGTGGTACGCCCCAGCGCACTGCCGCAGCCACTGGGCGGGCTCGGGAAGGCTGCGGGCGTAGTCGTGGAGGGCGAGCATAAGCTGGCGCAGGTCGCCGTCGCCGCCCTGGCCGCCGTATGCGAGTACCAGCCGGGTAAAGGGCCCGGCCGCCCCCGACCGGTCGTACGCCTGCTCCAGTACGTCCTCAAGCACGTCCAAGCGCAGGAGCTGCGCCTCGTGTTCATCCATCACCCGGAACTCAGGATCGAGGTCCAGGCGGTAAAAGTGCTGGCGCAGCACGGTCAGGCAAAAGGCGTGCAACGTGCTAATGCTGGCCTTGGGCAAGAGCATGAGCTGCCGCATCAGGTGGCCGTTGTGAGGATTGGCCGCGAGCCTCCCCTCCAGAGCCTGCATGATGCGGTCCCGCATTTCTCCCGCCGCCGCCTCGGTAAAGGTGACGACCAGCAGCCGGTCGATGTCGACGCCGTCGACGGTGATCAACCGGATGATCCGCTCCACCAGGACCGCGGTCTTGCCGGAACCGGCCGCGGCCGACACGAGCAGGTGGCCGCCCCGGGCCTCAATGGCCGCCTCTTGCGCCTCCGTCCACTTCGGCCCGCTCACGGCGCCACCCCCTCCTGCCGACCGTGGCCGGCGATGTCCGGCGGCTGCCCACCCGCGCGCGGCCTGCCCGCGACCTTCCCCGCAGCCGCCTTACCGGGCACACCGCTATGGATTCGCTCCCAAGCCTCCGTCCGCTCCAAGGCGGGCAGGTTGCGGTAACCGTTGCCTTCCAAGAGCGGGTCAAACTGGCATAGGCTGTGGAACACGCAGTGGCGGCACGGCCGCACCTTGCCGACGCGGTACGGGGCAACGGCGATCTCGCCGGCGAGGACGCTCTCGGCGAGGGCAGCCGCCTGCTCCCGGGCGAACTCCATCAGCGCTGCAAAGTCCTCTTCGGACGCCGCGTTGCTCTGCCGGCTGACGGAGCCGTCCTTGTTCACCCGGACCATGAGCAGGTCCGATCCGGTCCGCACTCGGTCATCCATGAGCTCCAGCGCCGCGGGGTCGTCGATGAAAAGCCCTCGCATGCGCAGGCGCCTCCTCAGCAATTGGTCCAGCTCCCGCCCATCCACCGGACCTTTTTCCGTCACAACCGGATCCCGGATCGGAAAGTACAAGGCGCCGGCCGGCCGCACCGGCATCCCGGGCGCAAGGCCCAGTGCGGGGAGGAGCGTCGCGGCGTGCTCCAGGGCGACGGCAAGGTAGACGGGCAACTGCAGCGACAGGCCATGCACCACGTCTCCCGGGCGCAGCTCCTTGTCGGAGCTCTTGTAGTCAATCACCCGCAGCCACGCCCGGCCGGCTTCGCCGGCGGCCACATCAATCCGGTCAATCTGGCCGGAGAGGTGAAGCTCTCGTTCGCCGTCCAGCGGGATCACCCACGGTCCCCAAGCCGCCCCGCGGCGCCCAAAGGCGGCCTCCACCGCCACCGGGCGGAAGCGGCCGCGTCGGGCATGCTCCGTAAGAGCCCACACTGCCCGCCGCACGGTGCGGCGCAGCACTTCACCGAGAAACGCGTGCCGGGCCGAGGTCATCATCAGCTCGTTGCCGAGCTCGGGCAAAAGCTCCTCCACACAGCGATCCGCTAGGCCCAGCGCGGCGTCATCGTCAAGACCGCCCCAGTCCGTGCCGGCCTGCTCCAGCGCTTCCGAGAACCGCCGCAAGGCCGCATGGAGGAAGATTCCCACCTGCAGCCGGTCGAGCCGCCAGCGCGGTCGCTCCCGCAAGTTGAGACCGTAGGCGGCGAAATGCTGAAACGGGCAGGCGGCGAAGCTTTCAAGGCGCGTCACGCTGCTTCGCAGCGGGCGGCCAAAGAGGTCCTGGGCGAGCGACGCCGGCAGCGCCGGCACCGCGTTGTGGTGGTTGAGCGCTCCAAACAGCCTCGCCGCGCGCACCCGCAAGTCCGGGTCCTGGGCTACCCACTGGTACATCCCCCACCACAGGTCTCCCGCGTCCTCCCCGGCCCTGTGGCGGCGCAGGCGCGCGGCGAGATGCGCCACGAGCCGGTCGGCGTCGACGAGGCGCTCAAGCCACATCCAATCGTCGACGGGCTCCACGGGCGCGGCCTCGGGGCGGAGGTTTGGAAACAGCTCCTGGAGCCGGCGGACGACGAACGATGGCGCCTGCTCCCGCCCGCGCGGATCTGCCGCGGGCCAGCTGACCCACAAAAACTCGCTGGCCCGGGTCAGGGAGATGTACATGAGGTACTGCTCCCGGAGCAGGAGCGTGCGGCTGGTGGGCGAGAGCTCAAGGCGCGTCTCGGCCAGCAGCTCTCTCTCCCGGTCACTGAAGATCACGTCTTCCGCCGGCGGCAGCGGGAAGCTGCCGTCGCAGGCTCCGAGGACGAAGGCTGCCTTGATGTCCGGCTGGCGAGACCGCTCAACCGAACCGACGAGCACCTGGTCGAGCCCAGGGGGCACTAGCCCGATGCGCAGCGACTCCAGGCCCGCTTCGACCACTTGCCGGAACTCGGCCAGCGAGAGGCGCTGCTCGCCCATGGCGTCCACGAGCTCGTCCAAGATCTGCAGCACCCCTTGCCAGGCGCGAGCGTGCTCCTGCACCTCAAGGGGACGACCGGCGCCCGTGGCCGCCTCCATCCAACCTTCCAGCGTCTTGGCTACCCGGAGTTCATCGAGGAAATCCCAAAGCGCGGCCGCCATGTCCCGGACGGTCGCCCCGGCCGCCAGCCTCTTCCCCAAACGGCGCAACGGCCCGAGGGCCACGACGCGGGCCGTGTGGAGCTCGGCCAGCTCCTGCTCCGCCGCCTCCGCCGGGACGGTGCCCGCGTCCAACGTGTAGCGCCGCAAGTACGTCCACGGCTCTTCCCGCGCCCACACCGGCCCGTCGATGCCGTGCGCCAGTGCGTAGTTTTCCAGCCGATCCGCCATATCCCGGGAAACCGGCAAGAGGTCGGTTTTCAGGCAGCGCACGACGGCTTCCGTCGGCCAGCCTGCGGCCACAGTCTCCAGGGCGGAGCGCACGAGCTCGGTCAACGGGTGGTGGGACAGCGGGCGACGACTGTCGATGAAGTACGGGATGCCGTAGCTGCTGAAGACGGCGGCCACCAGGTCCCGGTATTGCTCAAGCTGGCGCACGATCACCGCCATATCCCGGAATCGCCAGCCCCGTTCCCGGGCGAGCCGCAGGATCTCGCGGGCCGCGGACTCCACCTCTGCGCGCGCATCGGCCGCGGCCACGAGCTTGACCGCTCCGTTCACTTCCGGAGCAGGCGCGCCCTGGCCTCGCGGGCCAAACAGCCCCCGTTCGATGCGGGCCAGCGCCGGCGTCCGGGAAAACCGCGGCGCGGGTTCCGCGCCGAACACATACGGCTCCTCCACACGGATGCCGTCCTCGTGGGCCATGCGCACCAGTTGCTCGTACGTCTCCCGGGTCGGGGCAAACACATCCGCGCCCGGCTGCGGCTGGGCGGCGGGCTCGAGGCAGAGGGCGACCTCGACCCGGCCGGCAACGCGCCATAAGGCCCGCAGCACGGCGAATTCCTGCGGAGTAAAGCCGGCGAACCCGTCTACCCAGACGCGAGCGCCCTGCACGAGACGGCTCTGGCCGACATGGGAGGCCACGAGGGTCAGCAACTCGTCGGGATCCGTGAAGCGCTCCTCCACGTAGGCGACGAAGGCCCGGTAGATAAAGGCCAGATCCAGTAGCTTGGCCGTGAGAACCTTGTGGGGCGAGTCCGCCAGAAGCCCGCAGCGGGCCTCCAAGTCTTCGGGCCGGCAACGGTACGCCCGCAGCTCCGTAAGGGTGTTGGCCAGCTTGTCCACAAAACCGGGCTGGCGGGCCGCCTTGCCGAAAAGCTGCAACCGGCCGGCGTGCCTTTGGATGAGAGAGCGCAGCACCATCCGCTTGCCAAGCTCCCCCAAGGGCGGCCGTGCGCCAAGCCCCGTCTCCTGGAGCACTCGCGCCGCGAGCCGCTGGAAACTCAAGACGTGGGCCCGGTGCGTCGCCGGGACTGCCGGGCTTGCCAGCAGCGCTCGCTCCATCTGAAAGGTCGCTTGCTCCGGGGTGAGCAGGATCAGCGGCGGGCCGGACGGACCTTGCTCGAGCTCGCGCCGGATCGCCGTCAAACAGGCGAACGTCTTGCCGCTTCCCGCCCGTCCCAGAAGAAACCGCAACTGTGCCGCCACCGGCCGCTCGCCCCTCCCCTCAAATCCCCGTGCCCGCAGCCGGCCCGCCGCCTTCCACAGCCCGGACGGCTCGGCCCCACTGGGCGAGATCGCTGCGGTGCGTAAACAGGACGACTTGCCGCTCCCGCGCGACCTCGGTCAAGGCCGCGCGGATGCGCTCTAGGCGCACCGCGTCGCAGTTCACGAACGGGTCGTCCAGCATCAGGGGCAGCGGCGCGTCGCCGGCCACCAAGTCCGCGACGGCTAGCCTGAGGGCAAGATACAACTGGTCCTGGGTCCCCTGGCTCAACTGGGAGACGGCGCACGCCCGGCCGTCGGGCTCGATAACCGTCACGGCAAACGACTCGTCGAGATCGACTCGACGGGGAACCCCCGTAGCCCGCTGAAAGTAGCGGGTCGCGGCGCCGGCGAGACGGCTCCGGTGCGTCGCCTGGTACTCCTCCACGGCCGCTGCCAGCTCCCGGTGGGCCCGGGCCATGGCCTGCACCTCTAGGGACAGCCGCGACCGCTCACGGCGCAGGGCGGCCAGCTCTTCCTCCCCCTGGGCGATGTTGCGCACCCGCGCACCGGCGAGCCGCGCCTGCTCCTCGAGCAAGCCGCGCCTTGTCGCCGCCGCCTTGTCGGCCTCCGCCCGCCACCGGTCCCGGTCCTCCTGGAGCTGGCGCAACCGCGCCTCGAGCGCCTCCCCGTCCGCCGCCTCGTCGGGGTGGGGAAGTCCCGGATGCGCCGCGCTCCACTGCTCCAGCTGCTGCCAAAGGGCGGCCGCCTGGTTGCCCACATCGGCCAGCCGCTCCTTCAAGTCGGTCACCGACGCGGCGCCGTGGGCGGCAAGCACACCGGCCCTTTCCCGGCTGAGGCGCTCGATAGCCTCCCGCGCGGCCCGCCATGCCTCCCACCGGGACAAGGCAAGGCCGGCGTCGCCCCCTGCGGCAGCGAGGACGGCGGCTAGTTGGCTGCGCAGCTCAGCCGCCTCCGCGATGGCCGAAGCCAGGGGCTCCTCCCGCTCCCGGGCGGCCCGCGCCTCCTCCCAAAACTCCTCAGGCAGGACGGTCACGTGAGCCGCCACATCGCCGAGCGTTGCGACGGTGCGGCCGGAGGCGGCGAGGAGCCCCGCCAGGACGCCCCAGATCCCCGGAAGCACGGCCGCCGGGACGTCCTCGGGTTTCTCCCCCGCCAACCCGGTGTGACGCCCGGCAAACGCCGAGATCCTCTCGCGAAGCCCCTCCGCCTCGTGGGTCAGGCGCAACCAGCGCCGGTAGGCGTCTTCGATGCCGTCGCCGAACAGGGCCCGCGCCGGCTCCGTCTCGGCCAAAAAGGCGCGAAGTTCGTCTTCCGCCCGGCGCACCCTCGCGAGCAGCAACCGCTCCTCATCTTCGGCGGGCAGGGCCACCCGCATCCCCTCCAGCGCCGCGGCAGCCTCGTCGCGGGCCAGGAGCCGCTGCCGCAGGGCGCCCAGCTCGGCCGGGCCCATCCCGGCCAAGCGCTGGTCCGCGGCGGCCCGAGTGTCCAGGTTCTCGAACTCCTCGGCCGCGGCTCGCGCCTTTGCCGCCAGCTCCCGGACGGGCGTCCCCAGGCGCCGGAAGAAGACGCCGAGGAGCGCCAAGACGACCGCCAAGATACCTAGAACGCCGCCCAATCCCAGGCTGCGGTGGACAACGTAGCCCAGCACCCCGGCAAGGGCCAGCCCAGCCGAGCAGGCGACCGCGACACGGGTGCGAAACCGCCGCCGGGCGGTCTCGAGCAGCGCTTGAACACCCCGCAGCCGCTCTGCCGCCTCGTCCCGCTGCTTAAGGAACGTGACCTGTGCCTCCACGATGTCCGCGGCCCCGTCGGCCCACGCCGCGAGATCTCCAAAGGCCCGGGCAAACTCGGCCTGCTGGGCTGCGTACCGCTCCCGGGGCTCGCGCCAGCGGGCAAGTTCCTTGCGGGCCTCGTCCAGCTCCCGCTCCAGCTGCAGTCGATGAGCATGGTACGACGCGAGCCGCTCCCGCAGCGTCGGGCCGGCGGCGGCAAAGACCCGGTAGTCCTCCATCTCCGCCTCCACGGCCGCAAGCCGCGCCTTTTGCGCCTGAAACTCGGCCCACTCCCGGGCGAGTTCGGCGGCCCGCTGCTTTACCCCGGCGATTTCTCGCGCGATCGCCTCGCGCCCGGTGCGGATGCGCTCCTCCAGCTGCTGAAGGCGCACGAGCCGGCTGCCCACGTCGGAATGCCCGGCACCGTCCTTCTCATGCCGGACCAGTTCGGGATACCCGGCGGCAAGCGCACGCTCCCGCTCCTCCTGCGCGGCCTCGAGCTTGCGGACGGTCTCGAGGGCATGATCCAGCTGCACCTGACGGTCCAGCAATGTCCGCCGGCGCCCCAGCAGCGTCCGCCAGTGGCTCCAGGCGTTCAGGGCGGCTTCCGCTGCTTCGAGCCGGCGGCGGGCCTCGGCCTCCCGCCCCTCGAGGGCGTGCAATTCCGACTGGAGGGACTCCAAGGAGTCGGCGACCGCCCGGCTCGCGTCGATCTCCCGCTCGAGAGCGGCGATGCGCTCGTCCAGCTCCTCGAGACGGCCGGCCTTTTGGGCATTGCGGTCGGTGACGCCCAGTTCCCGGCTGAACCTGGTCAAAGTCCGGACGCCCGTCACCAGGTAGTTAAGAGCTTCTTGATAGGCCGCCGCGCCGGCCCCCGAAACCAGCTGCTGGACCCGTTCATCCAACCCGTCCGGTTCGGGCAGGGGCTGGCCGAGGACAAACGTGCTCATGAATAGCTCGCGGGAGGCAATCCCGATCTTACTCAGCAGGAACTCCTCGTAACGGGCGTTGCGCTTGCGGGCGCCGGGGTTGTGCTCGCCGTGCATTACCGGTTGCCACGCGCCCGGCGCTCCCTGGGCCACGTGGACGCGGTGGCTCGCGAAGTCCCGCTCGATACGGTAGAGACATCCTCCCGCCTCCAGCTCTAGCTCGCCGGCAAACCGGGGCGGCGCGGACCAGTTGCGCCAGCGTCCTCGCCCAAAGTCGGCGGGGCCGCCTCCGGTGGGCAAGCCGAACAAAACAGCCGCCAGCCCGGCGAGCACGGTCGACTTGCCGGATTCGTTGGGCGCCGCCCAGACATTGATCCCCGGACAAAGATCAAGGCTAACCGATCCCTGAAACCGGCCAAACCCGTGCAGCACCAGCCGCCGCCAGACGACGGTCCTCATTGGGCTTGTCCCTCCAGCGCGGCCAAGCCGTAGCGAAGAGCCTTGAGCAGCAGCCGGCGTTCCTCGGCGTCCGCGGCCTGGGCTATGGCCGCCTGCAGGCGCCGCACGAACTGCCCTCGTACGGTGGGCTCGGCGGCCCACGCGGCAACGGTTCCTTCGTCGAGCGCCGTGGTGTCGTCCACGATCTCCAGGTGGTAAAAGCCGGAGCGGAACCGCTCTTGCCAGGCGGCGACCGGCAGCCGTCCGGGGGCGCCGCCGGTCAGCCGCACCTGAACGATGGCGTCAGGGTCCTGCAGGTCCTTGATGCGCTCGCCCACGTCCTCAACGGCGAGCATCGCTGTGGCGTCAAGCTCCACCACCCGGACCGGCCGAACTCGCGCCGGAACGGTTTCCACGCGGGCGGGCCCGTTGCCCAAGGTCACCAGCGTATAACAACCCACACCCGGATCGGAAAAGGATTTGCCTTCGATCATGCCCGGGTAGACGGCTAGGCCAGGCCCGACCCGGTGCACCTGGTGCTGGTGGATGTGCCCAAGGGCGATGTAGTCGTAGCGCGCCGCGGCGAGGGCTTCCGCGAGCAGGGGCAGGCTGCGCTCGCCCGCGTCCCAGTTGAGTGATCCGTGAAGGACGGCGATGTGCAACCCGTCCGCGTCCACGTGCGGGAAGTCCCGCAGCGGCGGGTGCGTCCGGGTGATGCCGCCAGTGTAGGCAAGGCCGTAGACGTGCACAGAGGTGTTGCCCACGCGCAGCGTCTCCACGTGGGCGGGCATGGGGTCGCGAATGAGCACCCCGGGCCAGCGGGGACCTACCTGGCGGTACACGGAATCCGGGTAGGTAATCTCGTCGTGGTTGCCGGGGACGGTTACCACCGGGACGCCGCCTTGAACGAGGCGCTCTAGATCCCAAAGGACCTGCTCCGTGAGGGACGCGGGCGGCCGGTGGGTTTCAAAAAGGTCGCCGGCGATGATCACCATGTCGGCGGCGCGGGCGGCGAGCACCCAGTCGACGGTGCGGCGCAACAGGCCGTCCCGTTCGGTTTGGCGCTCCTCCGCCCGCGCGCCGAGAAATTCGGGTGTCCATCCCAGGTGCAGATCGGCCAGATGGAGGATGCGGATCAACGGTCAACCCCCTCCGGTTCGGTCTCCCGGGACGTCCACGGTTCCGGGCTTGATGTCCCGCGTCTTGACCGCTGCGGCCGCTCAGTCGGCAGCCTTGGCCGTCGCCTTCGCGCCCTGGGCCGCCTCCCGCACAAGGTCAGCCATGATGTCGGCCACCAGTTCCCGCGCTTCCTGTACGGCGCGCACGTGCTCCCGGTCGCCGATGCCGTCGACCATCATCTTGTGCAGGTAGATGTCGATTTCTTCCAGAGCCATCTCCCGCAGCTTGGCGACGTCAACGTGCGGCTTGTAGCGGTTTTGGTCCACCACCCACACCGCGATGGACATGACGCGGTGCAGCGCCTTCTCGGCGACGGGATCGTCGGTTGCGCGGCGGCGCTCGTCGATCGCTCCGACGATGCGGCTGCGCAGGTCGGCGTATTCCATCAACGGCTCACCCCTTGGGGTCGACCATGCTGGACGGGTCGAGAATTTGGTTCAACTCGTCTTCCGGCAGCACTTGCTGCTCCCGGGCCACCTCCCGGATTGTCCGGCCGGTCTGGTAGGCGATCTTGGCGATGGCCGCGGCCCGATCGTAACCGATCTTGGTGGCCAAGGGCGTGACCAGCATCAGGCTGCCTTCGATGAGTTCCTGGCAGCGGCGCTCGTCCGCTTCGAGGCCCTCAATCGCCTTTTCGGCGAAGGCCCGGGCCGCAGCAGCCGTCAGCTTGGCCGACTGCAGGAGGTTGTAGCCCATGAGCGGCAGCATGGTGTTGAGTTCCAGGACGCCCCACTGGCCGCCGATGTTGACCGCCACGTCATTGCCGCTCACCTGGGCTGCGGCCTGGATGACGACCTCGGGGATGACCGGGTTGACCTTACCGGGCATAATCGACGAACCGGGCTGCAAGTCGGGCAGCTTCAGCTCGCCAAGGCCGCAGCGAGGGCCGGACGCGAGCCAGCGGATGTCGTTGGCGATCTTCATCATGCCGGTCATGACCGTGCGCAGCGCGCCGCTCATGAACACCATCTTGTCCTGGGCGCCCTGGGCCTCGAAGTGGTTCTTGGCCTCGACGAACTCGATGCCGGTGCGCTCCCGCAGGTGGCCGATGGCCCGGCTTGCAAACTCCCGGTGCGTGTTGATCCCGGTGCCGACGGCCGTACCGCCCAAAGCCAGCTCCAGCATGCCGGCGCGCGCCGCCTTGACCCGCTGGATCCCGAGCTCAACCTGCCGGGCGTAGCCCGAAAACTCCTGGCCTAGGCGGATGGGGGTCGCGTCGGCAAGATGGGTGCGGCCGATCTTGAGGATATTCCAGTACTCCTCAGCCTTGCGGGCAAGCGCCGCGTGCAGCCGCTCCAGAGCCGGGATGACCTCGCGGTCGACGACCTCCATCACACCCACGTGCAGCGCCGTGGGGATGACGTCGTTGCTGGACTGGCCCTTGTTGACGTGGTCATTGGGGTGCACCGGGTCCTTGCTGCCGATCTGGCCGCCCAGAATTTCAATGGCCCGGTTGCTGATGACTTCGTTGGCGTTCATGTTGCTGGACGTGCCCGAGCCGGTCTGGAAAATGTCGACCGGGAAGTGCGCGTCCCAGCGCCCTTCGATGACCTCGTCGGCCGCCTGCATGATGGCGCCGGCCCGGCGCTCATCCAGGAGCCCAAGCTCCAAATTGGACTTGGCCGCCGCCCACTTCACCAGTCCCAGAGCGCGGATGAACTCCCGCGGCATCCGCAGGCCGCTGATGCGGAAGTTGTCCACCGCCCGCTGCGTCTGGGCTCCCCAGTACGCCTCCGCGGGAACCCGCACTTCACCCATGGAGTCTCGTTCAATTCTCTCCGGCACTATGGCCACCTCCAAAAAACAAACTGCAGCTGGTCGTCCGGTCCGTGCGCGAACGGTTGTCCAACCAACTGTGTTTCGCCAAAGGGCGGGGCCATCCTGCCCCGCCGCGGTCGGCCCAATACGGGTGCGCACCGGCGAGACCCGCGCCTTGCGCAGCCTTTCGGCGGCCGCGGGACTACGTCAGCCGGTGCGCTTTGTAGTGGCGGCCGCTGCCCAGCCGCCGCGCGAGCTCGACCAGCCACTGGATGTGATTTCGCTTGCTGGCGAACTCGTGATCCGTCCGGTAGCGGTAATGGATCGTGATCGTGTAGCCGTCAGGGCTGTCCCGGGATTCAAACCGGTAGTCGGTTTTCTCGAGCAGTTCTTCCAGGTGCGCCGCGGCCATAATCTCGGCCAGCGGGAAATGAACCGAGATGACGCCTTCTTCTTCATCCGCCGGCGCTTCGTGCAGTTGCTCGCAGTCCAGCTCGTCCTGGTGCTCGGTCAGCACCTCGGCGGCCAGAAGCAGCAGGTCCACCGTCTCGTCGGGAATGTCGTCGGCCTCGGGAAACGCCTCCTGCAGCCATTCATCCCGGACTTGGAAAGCACGCAGCTCGGGATCATACCCAAAGGGCATCTGGCGCCATCCTTGCGTTAGCGCCGCGAGCCGCTCCAGTTGATCCTCATCCAGGTGCTGGCGCAGCAGGCGCCGCACGCCCTCGTCCACAGGAAGCCCCCTCCTTGGCCGATCCTAGTGTAGCCCGCGCGAGAAGGCCGTGTCGAGGGAGCGACGTCCCTCGATTTTTGCCCTGGGATCTATCTGAACAATCCGTTATAATGACGAGGTGGACATCGTGCACGGCGCCGCCCCACCGGCGATCAGCCGCTGCACGGGGGGAGGCTGCTTTTTGAGCGTACACGTTCTGTTGGATACCGTCTTTTTCGCCGCGTCGCTGCCGGTCGCGGATCAGCAGCGGGTGCTGCTGGTGCCGCCCAACCGGGGGCTGCACGTCGGCGATACTGTGTTTCTACGCAGCGCCGCCGGCGAGCTGACCTGGGTGGCCGACGTGCTGGCCGTGGGCGAAATGGAAGGTCCTGAGGCCTTTAACAGCGAAGAGCCCGCGGCTCGCCAGCGCCACGCGTTGCTGGGGTACTTGGCCCGGATCCATCCGGGCGTGCTGCCGCGGGGGACGTCGCGCCTTTCGGCCCGCTGGGTCACCCTCAACCGGCGGACCGTTCCTGGCACGCTGCCGTGGTGGGACTCAGGCCTGCTCATCTACCACTCCACCCTGCGCCTCATCGAAGGGCTTCTGTCCCCTGAAGAAGTGCAAAAAGCCTCGGAGCTGGGCTATCTCATCCGCCATCCGAGCGGCCACTGGGTCATTCCTCACGGCGAAGCCCGCAAGCGAATTCTTGTGCACGTGCTCGGCACCGAGCTCATATGCGGGCTGTGCGGCGGACCGATCGCGGCGCTGGAGGAGGCCACCCAGGACCACATCATCCCGGTGAGCCAGGGTGGACCGGACGCCCTGGCCAACGTGCAGCTGGCGCACCGCTCGTGCAATGAGCTCAAGGGAAACGCCTTGCCTGAGCAATATCCTCCGTTCTTCCCGCGGCCGGGGGATGAAGCCGCCGGATGGTACGAGCGCAACGGCCGCCGGGCGCGCAACGGACGCGGCAGCCGCTACAACCGCCAGCGCGGCTACGGCGGTCCTCCGGCCGCCGCCTTCCAGGCGCAGCCGCGCGATTTGCCCGTCACGCTGGCCTCCCAGCTGGAGGATGAGCCGGAGGAGCCGGCCGTTTCCGGCGCCTTCGGCGCCGGAAACGGCGGCGACAGCAAGGCGCTGGCCCATGCGGACGAGCGGGGCGAGGCAATCACCGATCAGCCTGCCGCGGCTCTGCCTCCGTCACCGGCGCAGGCGGCTGCGCCGGGCGCGGCCGTGTTGAAAGAAAGCGCTCCGGCAGGCGAAGCGCCGCCCCGCGAACCTGCCCGGGAAGACCCGGCGTGGTTGGCGGCGGTGCAGAGCGCCGACCTGCAGCAGCTGCAAGCGCTGTCCCGGGAGCCCAACTGGGCCACCCGCACCGCGTCCCTGCGGACATTGGAACAGCTGCCCCGCGCGCGAGCCAGCGCCGCCCGGGGCCAGGGAACGCTTCTCGCGGAAGCCAGCGGCCCCAAGGGGAGCTTCAGGCTGCTTGAGTGGCAAGGGGAACACGTCTTGATGGAGGAGCGCGGCCGGCGCCAGACGCTCCACCTGGTCAAGATGGTCCATGCGATTACGCCCCGGGCGTACGTCTGGTACTTGAGCCGCTTCGGGCGGACAAGCCCGCTCGCGGTGGCCATGGCGCTCCTGCCGCTCTGGCAGAAAGGCACCGCGGACGAGCACGGCCGCCTGCCGGTTTCCAAGAGCGGGCAGCAGTTTGTCATCGTCATCCAGGAACAGCGGGTCGCCGACTGCGCCGAGGCGTTGTCCCTGGCGTCGTGACGGGGTGACCCGGCTTCCCTGGAGGACACGGGATCGCTCCGTGGAATTCATTCCAGGATGCGGGTCCATACGACCGGAAGGTGAGGTTGTATAATGGGCACTGCCAATGCGGCACCAGGCCCGGCGGGCCAGTCCGCGCTGCGCGATTACTTTGCGCTGACCAAGCCCGGCGTGACGGCTCTTATCTTGACGACGGGGTTTATGACCCTCCTGGTGGCTGCGGACGGTATGCCGCCGCTCCCGCTGCTGGTCGCGACGCTGCTTGGGACAGCGCTCGCCTCCGCGTCAGCCAACACTTTTAACATGTACATCGACCGCGACATCGACGCGATCATGACGCGCACGCGCAACCGGCCGCTGCCCGCGGGGCGCCTTGAACCGGCCAGCGCCCTGGTATTCGCGTTTGCGCTCGGAGCGGCGTCCTTCATCGTGCTGTCGGTGTTTGTCAACCTGCCGAGCGCGTTGTGGGCACTGGCTGGAATCCTGTTCTACGTCTTCGTCTACACCCTGGGCCTCAAGCGCCGCACGCCCCAGAACATCGTCATCGGCGGCGCGGCCGGCGCGGTGCCGCCCCTAATCAGCTGGGCGGCGGTGACCGGAACGATCGAGTGGCCCGCCATCCTCCTCTTTGCGCTGATCTTCTTGTGGACTCCGCCCCATTTTTGGGCGCTGGCGCTCCTCAAGAACGAAGACTACACCCGGGCGGGCGTGCCCATGATGCCGGTCGTGCGGGGTGAAGAGGAAACCCGCCGGCAAATCTTCTACTACACGCTGCTTCTCTTGCCGGCGACCTTCGGCCTTTGCCTGACCGGCACGTCCGGCTGGCTTTTCCTGGTGCTGGGCGGTGCGCTGAGCCTGACGTTCTGCTGGAAGGCGTGGGTGCTCCTGCGGGACAAAACGCCGCAGGCAGCCCGGGACGTGTTCGTATTCTCCAACTACTACCTGGGCGCTGTCTTCTTTGCCGCCGTGCTGGATCGGTTGCTTCTGTAACCGGTTGCACCAGCGCCGCAGGGCAGGTTGACCGCCTTATCGTTGAGAGGAGACTCGACCCGATGTCCGTGTTGACCACCGTAGCCCACACCGTGCGGGTCCTGGCCGCCGACGCGGTGGAAGAAGCCAAGTCCGGCCACCCCGGTTTGCCGCTGGGTTGCGCCGAAATCGGCACCGCGATCTACGCGGAGGCGCTGCGCCACGACCCGACCGCTCCCGACTGGCCCAACCGGGACCGTTTCGTTCTCTCGGCCGGCCATGGGGTGATGTTGCAGTACGCCTTGCTGCACCTTAGCGGCTACGACCTGCCCATGGAGGAGCTAAAGCGGTTTCGGCAGCTCGGTTCCCGGGCGCCCGGTCATCCGGAGTACGGCGTGACGCCCGGCGTCGAGACGACGACCGGCCCGCTGGGGCAAGGGCTGGCCAACGGCGTCGGCATGGCCTTGGCCGAGGCCGTCCTGGCCGCGCGCTTCAACCGCCCGGGATACAACGTCGTCGACCACTATACCTACGTCCTCGCCAGCGACGGCGACATGATGGAAGGCGTCGCGTCGGAGGCGGCCTCCCTCGCCGGTCACCTGCGCCTGTCCAAGCTGATTGTCGTCTACGACGCGAACGGCGTCAGCATCGACGGCTCCACCGATCTCACGTTTACCGAGTCCGTCGCCCGCCGCTTTGAGGCTTACGGATGGCATGTGGAGGAAGTGGACGGCCACGACATCGACGCCCTGCGGGCGAGCCTCGCCCGGGCGCGGGAGCGCGGCACCGGTCCAAACCTGATTGTGGCCCGTACCCGCATTGGCCGCCACAGCCCCAAGGAGGGGTCGGCCGAATCCCACGGCGCCCCCCTCGGCTCCGAGGCCGTGGCCGCCCTCAAGGCCGCCATCGGTTTTCCCGGCGAGGCGTTCTACGTGCCGGAGGAGGTCTACGCGTACTTCGCCGAGCGCCGGCAGGCGTGGGCCAAGACAAGGCAGGAGTGGGAGTCGCTCTTTGCCGCGTGGTCCGCGGCATATCCTGAACTGCGGGCCGAGTGGGACCAGCGGTTCAGCCTTCAGCTTCCCGAGGGACTGTTGCCGGCCCTGGACGGCCTAGCGCCCGGGAAACCCGTGGCCACCCGGGAGGCGAGCGGCATGGCGCTGCAGATCGTCGCGGAGCACGTGCCGGGGCTCATCGGCGGCTCAGCGGACTTGACTCCGTCCAACAACTCCTTCATCAAGAACGCCCCGGCTTTGGCGCCGGGCGAGTACAGCGGGCGCAACATCCATTTCGGCGTGCGCGAGCACGCCATGGGCGCCATCTGCAACGGGATGGCCCTTCACGGCGGTGTCCGGCCGTATTGCGCCACCTTCCTCGTCTTCTCCGACTACATGCGCCCGGCCGTCCGGATGGCCGCGCTCATGGGCCAGCCCGTTATCTACCTTTTTACCCACGACTCCATCTACCTGGGCGAAGACGGTCCCACCCACCAGCCCATCGAGCAGTTGGAGGCATTGCGCCTCATCCCCAACCTGCGGGTGTTCCGCCCCGCGACCGTACGGGAGACCGGGCTTGCGTGGTGGCAGGCGCTTGCCCGCGCGAACGGCCCGACGGCGCTGGCTCTTACCCGCCAAAAGCTGCCCCTGCTGGCGGAGGCCAAGACCGATCCGGCCAACTTCGCCCGGGGCGGCTACGTCATCCGGCCGGAGGCTCCCGGTCTGCCGCTCCGCCTCGTTCTCATAGCCTCCGGCAGCGAGGTGGCGCTGGCGTGGACCGCAGCCGAGCAGCTTGAGCGGGAAGGCATCGGCACCCGCGTCGTGTCGGTGCCATGCCGGGAGTTGTTCCTTGAACAGCCCGAGGAGTACCAGACAACCGTTCTCGGCGGCGAAAGCGTGCGCCGCATGACGCTGGAAGCCGGGGCGGCCGGAGGGTGGTACAGGCTCGTGCGCCCGGGCGACCGCGTCTATTCCCTCGACCGGTTTGGGGAAAGCGGACCGGGTGACGAGGTGGCCGCGCATCTCGGCTTCAGCGTCGACGCGGTGGTCGCGGCCGCGAAGGAGCTCACCGGGGACGTGTAGGGGCAAACGGGGTGCCGCCGGGCGCGGCGGCCGGAGTGGGAGGCGAGTCCATGGCGCAAGTCGGTTTTCACGGGCTGATTGGCGTTGGCTTGGGACGTCTCCTGGCACCCGGTGGCCCGCAAGGCGCCCTCGGGCCCGGCGAGGGCTCGGGGGCGCAAGCGGGTGCACCGAGCGGGTCGGTTAAGGACGACCCAGGTGGCAACTGGCGTTGGGGGCTTGTGGTCGGCTCCATCCTGCCCGATGCGGACCTCTTTCTCCTGGGGCCTTTGTACCTGGTCAACAGCCAGCTGGGGCTCGCCATGCACCGCACGTTCACCCACAGTCTCGTCACGGCGGCCTTGGTGCTGGCCTACTTTCGCCGCCGCTCCGGCGGCGGCCGAGACAAGGCTATGTGGAGCCTGGGGCTAGGCGTCGCCGTGGGGATGGCCGTCCATGCCTTGACGGATCTCGTCTTCTGGTTCTCCGGTGTGGATCTGCTTTGGCCCCTGGGACTCCTCGGGCTGCCAAGCTGGATCAACTTCTGGGAGAACTGGACGAACCCGCCCCTCGTGCCCAAGCTGCTAGGTGCCGCTGATTACTTGGCCCTCGCCCTTTTCTTCCTCTACGCGCGCCGGCGGGCCCAAGCTGTGGGCACGGATCTGGGCTTCGTGCCCCGCGTCAACCGCTACTTCCAGTTGAGCCTTGTCCTGTGGCTTGCCTATACCGCTCTGGCTCTGACGCCCATATCGGCGAGCCTGTTCGACATGGTGCACTACGCGGTGTTCATCGTCGTCCTCTTGCCCATGCTGCTCCAGACGGCTGTACGGATGCGGGCGACCTTCTCGGCCCCGTGGCCCACGGCACGAGGGGCGCTGGGCAACGCTCCCGCCGCCCGCGGCTAGATTGCCGCAACACTGGAAGGATCGCCGGGCGCCCGCACGATGTCCCACGCCACTTGCGCCCGCTCCAGCGCCTCCGGAACCGTAGAAGCCAAGACGGTCAGGTGGCCCATCTTGCGGCCGCGGCGGGCCTCCGCCTTGCCGTAGACGTGCAGGTGCAGCCCTTCGATGGCCATGAGCTCCTCGACCCGCTGCAAGGCCGACGGCAAGTGTTCCCCGAGGAGGTTAAGCATGACGGCCGGTCGCAACAGTTCGGTCGACCCCAGCGGCAAGCCGCACACGGCGCGCACATGCTGCTGGAACTGGGACGTCGCGCACGCTTCGATGGTGTAGTGGCCCGAGTTGTGCGGCCTGGGCGCGAACTCGTTGACGTAAAGGCTGCCGTCCGCGGTCATAAAGAGTTCCACGCCAAGTACCCCGACGGCCCCAAGCCCGTCGGCAAGACGCACCGCCAGGGACTGCGCGGCCCGGGCAATCTCCGGGGGAATACGCGCGGGGACGATGGACAGATGAAGAATGTGGCCGCGGTGCACGTTTTCCGCGACGGGGTACGCCGCCGTCGTCCCTAGCGCATCCCGCGCGACGATGACCGACAGCTCCATGACGAAGGGTACCCGCGCCTCGAGGATGAACTCAGCCAGCTCCCCGCCCGTGCCGACCCCCGCACGCCGCTCGGCCTCGGCCCATCCCCAAGCGAGGTGCGCATCCTCGGGCGTCTCCACCCACCGTTGCCCCTTGCCGTCGTATCCCCCCATAGCGGTTTTGAGAAGGCAGGGAAACCCCAGGGCCTCGGCCGCGGCCACGAGGTCCGAGTGGGACGCCACCGGGCGGAACGCCGCGACGGGCAAACCTAAGGCCGCAAAGGTCTCTTTCTCAAGCACCCTGTGCTGGGAAACTTCCAGGACGCGGGCGGAGGGCCGAACGACGGCGACATCCTCGAGCGCCTGCGCCACCGGAGCGGCGACGTTCTCGAACTCATATGTGACGACATCCGCCGCCTGCCCAAGCTTCCGGGCGGCAGCCGCGTCATCCAGCCTGGCGGCAATCCGGACATCGGCCACCTGCATGGCCGGCGCACCGGGGACAGGGTCCAAGACAGCGATTTTGTACCCCATGTGCCGCGCCGCCAAGGCGGTCATCCGGCCAAGCTGGCCGCCCCCGAGAATACCGACCGTCGCGCCCGGGCGCACCGGGCCCTTTGCGGCGGCCTGACCCCGCGCCCCGAGGGGCTTGCGTTCGCTCATGGCAGCTCCTGATTCTCCAGGACTTCCCTGGCGATCCGGTCCCGGCGTGCTTTGAGGCGGTCCCGGATGCCCGGATATTTGTTGGCCAAAATCGCCGCCGCAAACAGGCCCGCATTGGCCGCTCCGGCCGCCCCGATGGCCATCGTGGCCACCGGCACCCCGGCGGGCATCTGCACGATAGACAAAAGCGAATCGAGCCCCTGGAGCGCCCGGGACTGAACGGGAACCCCGATGACCGGAATAGTTGTCTTGCTGGCGGTCATGCCGGGCAAGTGGGCGGCACCGCCGGCGCCCGCGATGATCACCTCGATGCCGCGCTCTTCGGCCTCGGCCGCGTACGCAAACATGCGGTCCGGCGTCCGATGGGCCGAAACGATCGCCTTTTCGTACGGGACTCCGAGTTCGTCCAAGACGTCCGCGGCCGCACGCATCGTCTCCCAGTCGGATCGGCTGCCCATGATAATGCCCACCAGCGGCCGGCTCATCCGCGCTTGCCTCCCCGGCCGCCGATAACGAAATGGGCCTTGTAGTCGTCGGTCATGATCGGCTCCTGCTCCGCTTGCCACCAGAGCTCAACCCACTCCCGCATGAGGTAGTGGGCAAAATGGGACGCGTACTCGTAGTCCACGTACACTTCCCCCGCTTCCCGGAGCTTGCGGGCCAAGGCGGGAAAGACGCACGTCTCGAGCGTGTGGCCGTCCAGCGGCACCCAGCTCCTTTCCCCGGGCGGGCGATGCCCAAGCCCAGCGCGCCCGTTAAACGTTAAAGCGGAAGTGAATGACCTCGCCGTCCTGCACGAGATAGTCCTTGCCTTCCAGCCGTAGGAGCCCCTTCTCCTTTAGGGCGTGCAGGCTGCCCTCCCGCAGGAGGTCCCGGTGGTCCGCCACTTCGGCCCGGATGAATCCTCGCTCGATATCGGAGTGGATCACCCCGGCCGCTTCCCGCGCCGTGGCGCCGCGGCGCACGGTCCACGCCCGCACCTCGTCGCTGCCAACGGTGAAAAAGGAAATCAAATCCAGGGCTTGGTACGCGGACCGGGCGAGCCGCGCGATGCCGGGCTCCGTCAGCCCCAGGTCCGTAAGGAAAGCCTCCCGCTCCTCGTCAGGCAACTCCTCGATCTCGGCTTCAATCAGGGCGGCCAGCTCGACCACGGGGATACTCCGCTCGGCGGCCCAGGAATGCAAGGCATCCCGTCCCGGATAGTCGCCTGCCCGCAGCTGTGTCTCGTCGACATTGATCGCCAGTACCAGCGGCTTGGTGGTCACGAAGGTGTACGGCCGCAGGAGCGCCGCCTCCTCGGTCGAGTAGGTCAACGACCGCAAGGGGCGGCCGGCTTCCAGCTCCGGCCGCAGCCGCTCAAACAGGCGGAGCTCTTCGTCATGCTTGAGTCCCTTCTTGCGGGCTTCGGCCAAGCGTTCCAGGCGCGTCTCGACCAAGGCCCAATCCATCAGCACCAGTTCATCGTACACGGACTGGGCATCGCGAAGGGGGTCGATGTCGCCCAGCGGATGCGGCACATAGGGCGCATCGAAGGCACGCACCACCTGCACAAGGCAGTCGATGGAGCGCAGCGCCTCGGCCAGCTCTCGGGCAGCCACGCCTGCGGCCGTCCGGGCCCCTTCGGCCTGCAAGCCGGGCAGCTCCGTGCACTCCACCTGGGCGTATACCGTCCGTTTAGGTTCAAACAGCCGGCTCAGTCCGTCAACCCGGGCGTCGGGCACAGGTGCGGCGCCGATGCGGGCTTTTCCCGGACCGCCCGCCTGGCCACGCGTAAGAAGCCGCAGCAGCGTCGACTTGCCGGAAGCGGGCAGCCCGATCAATCCGATCTTCATCGGCCTGCTCCCTCCCCTTCGACGGCCGAGTCAATGAACGCGGTGTACGTTTCTAGCTTGTTTGGTCCCCGATACGCTTCCTCGGGCAGGCGGCCCGAACCGGCGTGGCCCTGCCGGAACGCCTCGGACTGCGTCCAGGCCGTATAGGCGTCCTTGGACTCCCAGAACGTCACCACGACGTAAGGATCCTCGCTGTCCTCCGGGCGCAGCACCAGCGTGCGGATGAAGCCCGGCATGCGGTCCACCGCGCCGGCCCGGCGGAGAAAGCGTTCCTCGAACGCCTGAGCGTACTCCGGACGGACCGGGACGCGGTTCATGACGACAAACAACCCGCGCACCTCCCGACACATTGACCCCCGGATCTTCGGCCCGCGGAGCGGGGAGTCCTGTCGGTCAGCACCCCGTGCGCTGCCTTACGGCCGGCTGCTGCCGTGCCACACGAGCCGCAACCCGGCTTGGACAGCCCCCGCCTGCGCTGCCAGCAGCGCCTCCATACCGAAGCCGTGGCGGCTGTCGCCTCCTAAGGCGTAATAGACGCCCATCGATAGGGTAGTTACCGGTGCGATGGCAAGTTTCCCTGGAAACAGCTGGGACACACCGGCGACGAAGCTCACGCGCTCATTGGCCACAAAGACGGCGCGGCTCGCCAAGGTCAAATCGAGGGCATTCTGTCCGTCCCGCCTGGTAACATCGATCCCTCCGGAGAGCACCACCGGATCCGTCGTCCGGGTAGCGTGCAGGCCGATGGTCCATGCGGGATCCCCGCCGCCGTGGCGGCGCAACTGCACCTGAGCCTCCCAAGGCGGTCCGGACGTGAGTCGCCAACCGGCGCCGATTGTTCCCTCGCCGCTTCGCCCAGACCATGACCACGGCGGGTCGGCTTCTCCCGGCGGGCCGTAGCGGACAGCGGTCCCGCCGGCGGCCATGGCCGCGTGCACGACGAGGCGCGGCGTCACCCAGTAGTCCGCCGATATGCCCGCTCCCACCCGGTAGCGCTGCTCCGCCTGAAGGGTGGGCTGCTCCGCCTTGGAGTCATCGGCGGAGAGGCGCGCGGTGGGCAGGACGGCTGCTACGAGTTCGTACTCCAGCTGACCCGCCCGAGCCGGCCCCGAGATAAGGGGATCAAAGGCGTCCGCCGCGGCGGCTGGTGCTGCGGCCAGGCACCACACCACAACTAGCGCGACCGAGAAGCGTGCGGCTGGACCCGTAATACCGGCATGCAGCTGGTGCGGCCTCCTGCCAGCGAGAATCATAGCCGCCCTCCTCCCCACCGCTCCAACTGCTCCAGGCGGGAGGCGGCCCAGGCAAGGGCGTTCGCCTGCCGCTCCCGGGCGACGGGGGCCAGGTCCGGGCCCGGAACGGGTACGAGCACCACACCGGAAAATCCTTTCGCGTCCAGCAGCTCTTCGTGGTCGAAAAGCCTCCTGCCCCAAGAAGGATCCGCCACCAGCCACCGGCCCGCGACGAGCCCGACAACAACCACGTAGTGGGGTTCTGGGCGCGTGACGTGCACGATGACGGGCAAGCCGCCTCGGTGGAAGTATTCGGCCAGATCCCCGGCAAGCACCCGGTAGCCCCGCACGGTTAGCCCCAGCTCGCCCATGGCGGACACCAGCGCCTGCGCGGTGATCCCAGTGTGCGGGTCGCGGCCGCCGGCCTGCATGACAGCGGCGGCTTTGGCCAACATCTCCTCCTCCGTGGCGGGAATGCCAAAGTAGTGGTGGAGCAAGGTGGCCGCAGCGGCCGGTCCGCAAGTGTACCAGTCGGCCTGGCCGATAACGCCCTCAAAGCGCATCTCCCGCCAGCTTCTTGCCGCCGCGGCGGCTTGCGGCTCCTGCCCACCTACGAGCACGACCCCAAGCGCCATCAGAACCAGAAACGCTCCGCGCGGCTCCGCATGCCTCATCCTATCGCTCCCCCCCTCGCTCGCCCCGCTGGACATCGGCGACCGAGCAGGCCGCGCCGAAACCACCGGAGCGCACACTCTACCGCCTTTCTAGCGCCAGTCCGACCGGGCAGGCCACCCGCAAACCGCGGTAAGTCGCGAAAGGAAATCGGCGGACGACGGGGGAAACTCGAACACGGTATCACCGGGCGTTATCGCGTCTGGTCAAAGGCAATGGAGGGACGGCAAATGTCATCCAGCAACAGCACCTTTGTGCACTATACCGCCTTCCGGCGCAAAAAGTGGGCCCAGCCGCTCGCCGAGCGCCTGGACGCTATCCGGGCGGAATGGGAGCAGATCCTTGCCGGCGCCCAGCCCGAGGTCGCCGTGCGCGGCATCTACTCCACCGTCGGTTTCCGAGCGGACAGTGACATGCTGATCTGGACGATCTCGGAGTCACCCGACGCGCTGCAGCGCCTGGTGGTGCGGCTGCGCCAGAGCGAGCTGGGCCGCAGCCTGCAGCTGAGCTGGGCCTTCATGGGCGTGCACCGGTCGGCCGAATTTGCGCCCGACCACGTTCCGGCCTTCCTGCGCGGGGTGCCGCCGGCCAAGTACATCTCCTTCTACCCCTTCGTGCGCACCCCTGAGTGGTACGTCTTGCCCCCGCAAGAACGGGGCCGGATGCTCAAGGAGCACGGCGCGCTGGGCAAAGGCTTTGACGACGTACTCACCAACACAACCCAGGCATTTGGCTTGACGGACTTCGAATGGTTGCTGGCCTTTGAGTCCGACCGCCTCGACCGCATCGTCGACATGGTACGAGCCCTGCGCCCGGCGGAAGCCCGGCGCTACACGAAGGTCGAGATCCCCTTCATCGTTGGGATCCGCAAGGAATTGGGAGAGGTGCTGGCCGACCTCGTGTAAGGCGGCCTTCCCCACTTGGACAGGCAGTTGGACAGGCAGAAGCAACCGGCGGCCGCGGGTCGTGCCCGCGGCCGCCTGCTCCATGCGGGATCGGAGTTCCCCCGGCGCGCCGGCTGCTATGACGCGTGCGCATCCGACAGGCCGGACTGCTGGCTGCCTGCCGCCGGCTGGGCGGGACCGGACCCGGCTTCTTCCCGCGCCCACCGGAAGAAAGCGCGCCCCATGAAGTAGATGAGAATCGCCATGCCGCCGATCTTCATGATCATCCCGGCCGCCTGCTGATCGGCCAGCGGTTCGATGCCCCACGGGTCAGGTGCGGCGGCGTAAAACTCGTAAAATACCGAGTCCGAGAACGTGATACCGGCGAAGACCGGCAACTGGACCGCGAGGATCAAGAAGATGTAGACGACCTGGGCTCCATAGGACAGCCGCGGCAGTTCGGGCACCTCACTCACCAGCGGCCACCACATCATCAGCGCCGTCACAACCAGCAGGACATGCTGGATGGGATGGAGCCAGTGGCTGATGAGCGGCGCCTGGTAGAAATACGGCAGGTGCCACGCGGCATTGACGATGTTGAACGCAAGCAGCGTCACTACGGGACGGGTCAGCGCCCGGGCCAGCCGAGCCACCCACCGCCTGCCCAGCGCGTGCTGAATGAGCCACGGCGGTGTTCCGAGGATCATGAGCGGTGCCATGACCATGGTCAGGAGCACGTGCTGCAACATGTGGACGCTGAACAGGTGCTCCTCCGAGACGTAGTGGATCGGCGTCGCCTCGGAGATCGCCATCACCAGCATGGCTGCCATGAAGCATCCCAGATGGCGCCGCTCCAGGTCCGGCGCCAGGCCAAGCTGCTCCCGGTAGGGCCCCACCAAGTACAGGTATACCGTCACGAATGCCAGGATAACCGCGAGCACCTCAGGATACCACCAGCGCAGCACCCCGCCGGGCAGCGCGTGGGCGAGCACGCCCGCCATGCCAATATCCAGCACCGCCACAAAACCTCCGCTTCGCGCTGCGGGGCTGGACCGGCCCGTGGCCAACCCAGCCCCGCTCAGCCATCTACAGGATGATGGCCGTCACCGCCAACGTGATCAGGATCGCCAGGATTACCCCGAAGGCGAAGAAACCGGTGTACACGCGGCTGTCGAACTTGAGGTGCATAAACACCGAAGCCACCAGCAGGAACTTCCACGCCGACAAGAGCACCAGCACCGGCGCCAGCACCGGCCGCAGCGCTTGGACGTAGATGACCGCGACCTCAATCAGGGTCAGGATGAACAGCGTCACCCCGACCTTCAAGTAGTCCCGGGTCGCCGGCTGGGCATGGGATTCGTTCGCCTTCTCCATCGTTTGCGCCCCCATCCGTCACACCCCTGCCTCCGTCAACAGGAAGACGAGGGTGAAGATGACGATCCAGACGATGTCGACAAAGTGCCAGTACAGTCCCGCCACGTCCACATTGACCGCGTGCTCCTTGCGCAGCGTGCCGCGGAAGGAGCTTATGGCGATGACGCTCAGCCACAGCATGCCGAAGATGACGTGCGCCTTGTGGAAGCCGGTCAGAATGTAGAACACGCTGCCGAAGATGTTGGTGTGCCACGTGAGGCCGAAGTCGTGGGCCAGGTGCCACCACTCATAGAACTGGATGACCAGGAACCCAAGGCCGCCCAGGATAGTCAGCGCTAGGAACTTCCCAACGGCTCGCGTTTCGCCGCGGTGAGCCGCGGAAACGCCGAGCGCCATGGTCAAGCTGCTCATAAGCAAGATGAAGGTACTGACAGTCGTCAGCGGGATGTTCACCACTTCGTCGGGGTGAGGTCCGACGACGCTGCGGTACCGGAACACCATGTACGTGGTGATCAGCGCGGCGAAGAACATCGACTCCGACGCGATGAACAGCCATGTGGCCAGCTTCTGGTTGGGAATGCCCAGCGACGTCGGATGGTGGTGGGCATGGCCCTCCGCGTGGCCGGCACCCGCCATAGGCACCGATGCGTGGCTCATCACTTGCTCCCTCCCAGCCGGATGATGCGGAGGTTGTCGCCCTCCAGGGCCCAGCCGATAAGGCTCAGCAGGCAGACGGCGACGCCGCCCCAGAAGACGGGCATATAGTACAGCAGCCCGTAGCTCGCCACAAACAGGCTGAAGGCGACCAGGAACGGCATGTAGGTGCCGCCAGGCACGACGATGACCTCATCCGGCTTGTCCTCCGCGGCAGCCGCCGCTTGCGCCGCACCGCCGGGGGCCAGCTGCGGGTGCTTCCGGATCCAAAGCTCGTCGCGGCTCGTCACGTGCGGCGTCCGGTCAAAGTTGTACTCGGGTGCCGGAGAGGGGATGGTCCACTCCAGCGTCCGCCCGTCCCACGGGTCCGCCGGAGCCGGCTCACCCCGCCGCAGGCTAACCAAGAGGTTGTACAGCGTGATCAAGATGCTCAGGCCCATGGTGATGGCGCCGAAGGTCGAAATGGCGTTCCAGACCTCAAGGCCGAGCCCGGCGTCGTAGGTGTAAATGCGCCGGGGCATGCCGAACACGCCCATGATGTGCATGGGGAAGAAGGTCAGGTTGAAACCGACGAACAGCGTCCAGAATCCGATCTTCCCCAGCCGCTCATCCAGCATGCGACCGAACATCTTAGGTCCCCAGTAGTGGATCGCCGCGATGAGCGAGAACAAGGCCCCACCGATCATGACGTAGTGGAAATGACCGACCACGAAGTACGTATGGTGGATCTGGGCGTTGCTGGGCGCGGCGGATAGCATGACCCCCGTCAAACCGCCGATCAGGAACAACGCCAGGAAGCCCAGGGCGTACATCATCGGCGCGGTGAACCGGATCCGGCCGCCGTAGAGCGTGCCGATCCAGTTGAACATCTTGATGCCCGTCGGCACCGCGATGATCATCGTCGCCAATGCGAACACCGTGTTCACCACCGGCCCCATACCGACCGTAAAGAGGTGGTGCGACCAGACGCCAAAACCGACGAAGCCGATGAGCATGCTGGAAAACGCCATCACGGAGTACCCGAACAGGGGCTTGCGGGAGAACACCGGCAGTATCTCCGAAACAATGCCCATCGCCGGCAGAACGATGATGTATACCTCGGGGTGTCCGAATACCCAGAACAAGTGGTGGTACACCGTCAGGTCGGAGCCGGCGAAGATGTCAAACAGCAGCGTCCCGAACATCCGGTCAAACAGGCTCAAAAGCAGGGCCACCGTAATGACCGGGAACGAGAACACGATAAGGAACGACGTGACCAGCGTCGCCCACGCGAACATCGGCATGCGCATGAGGCTCATGCCCGGCGCCCGCATGTTCAAGATGGTCACGATGAAGTTGAAACCGGAGACCAGCGTTCCGATACCCGTAAGCAGCAGGCCGATGATCCAGAAGTCGACGCCGAAGCCCGGATTGTAGTGCTTGAGGCTGTAGTTGGGATAGCCGAACCAGCCGGCGTCAGACGGCCCGCCCAGAAACCAGCTCGAGTTGAGGAAGATGCCGCCCAGAAGGAACATCCAATAGCTGAAGGCGTTGAGCTTGGGGAACGCCACGTCCCGAGCCCCGACGAGGAGCGGGATGAAGTAGTTGAAGAATGCCGCCGTCAGCGGCATGACCCCAAGGAAGATCATCGTCGTCGCGTGCATCGTGAACAGCTGGTTAAACAGGTCCGGACCAATAATCTGTTGGTTGGGTCCGGCCAGCTGCAGGCGCATGAGCAGCGCCTCAACGCCGCCGATGAGGAAAAACACGATCGACGTCCAGAAATAAAGGATGCCGATCCGCTTGTGGTCGACGGTCGTCACCCAGCTCCACCAGCCGGCCTGCGCTTTGGGCTTTGGCAGCGCCTGCCAGAAAGACCGCTCCACCGTTGTCGTCGCCATGGCCTAAATCCCCTCTGTCCCCGTGTTTAGCTCTTCCCGGGCGCCTTGCGGCGCCCGCGCCGCCCGCTTGCGTCGTTACCGCAGGGCGCTCAAAAAGGCGACCACGTCCCGGAGCTCATCCGGGGTCAGGCCGACCCGAGGCATGAGCGAGCCGGGCTTGATGGCCTGCGGATCGTCAATCCAGCGGGCGAGGTTCTCCGGCGTGTTTTCCATGATGCCGGCCCCCAAGGTGTGTCGCACGCCCAGGTCGGTCAAGTTGGGACCGACCTGGCCCTGGGCCGTCGTGCCCTCGACGGTGTGGCAGGCAAAGCACGCGCGGGTCTCAAACACCTGGCGTCCCCGCTCCACAGCCGCGAGTTGCGCCTCGTTTTCTACAACCGGGCCGCGGCCCCAGTTGACCACCCACGTGTCAAACTCCGCGGCCGGCAAGGCCACCACCCGCAGGCGCATGTTGGCGTGATGCGTCCCGCACATCTCGGCACACTGGCCCCAGTAGACGCCGGGTTCGTCCGCCTGAAGCCACATCCGGTTCGTCCGGCCGGGAATGGCGTCCATCTTGCCGGCGAGCTTGGGAACCCAGAACTTGTGGATGACGTCGTCGGTGACAATCGTGAGCTTGACGGGCCTGCCGACCGGGATGCGCAACTCGTTGCCCGTCACGATCCCAAGTTCCGGGTATTCGAACTCCCACCACCATTGGTGGCCCACGACCCGCACCTCGAGCGCGTCCTCACCGGGATCCGCCGCGAGGGCAAAGGAGAGCCGCACGGTGGGGACGGCCATAATCAAAAGCAGCACAAACGGAATAAGCGTCCAGACAACTTCCAGCTTGTGGCTGCCTTCAATCTGCGGCGGCAAGTCGTCCTCCGACGCGGCCGCCGTTTCCCGCCGGACGACCGTGCCGCCTTTCGTTACCGTCTTCTCCGCCGCTCGCCGCTCGCGGAAACGCAACAGGGTGTACACCAGCATCCCGCCGACAGTGACGAACACGAACAGCATGATGCCGAGGGTCAGCAGGAAAAGCCGCCCCTGCATGGCCGCGACGGGCCCGGCAGGGTCCAGCCAGTATTGCGGCGCCGCCGCCGCCGGCAGTGCAACCGCCGCTACCAGAGCGGCGGCGAGACTAAGCAGTCGCCAATGCCGGAAGTGTCTCATGACCGCAACCTCACCCGCACCTTGCCCATGTATTGTTATGACAATTGTCCCAAACTGAACGGGACAAACACCATTTCCATTCTCGGCAAGTCGTTGTATTCCTGCCCAGGGGCTGTTTTTGCGCCCCGGGCAAATTGCCAAGTTGTGGACGCGGGCCGCACCTTCCGCATATACAAACAAGGTCGCTGTCCGCAGAACTGCCTGCGGCCTAGCCGCGCCCGGCAACCGGGCAAGGCGTCCAAGGGAGGATCAGGCATGAACCAAACGGCCGGCACCGGCCCATGCACGCCGCCGAGCACATCGCCCCAAGCACCGGACCCAGCAGCTCCGCCCTTGTCCCCCCTGCGCAAGATCGCCATCGTCGGGGGCGGACCGACACGCGTCCGCGCCCCTTTCGACGACCCCTCCTGGGAAATCTGGGCGTTCTCCAGCCACCGGTGGCAACCGCCCCGCATAACCCGGTGGTTTGAGCTGCACGCCTTGACGGACCTGCGCCAGCAGCTAGCCGGGCGCAAACCCGGGCGGCGCACGTTTCCCGAGTACTGGCGCTTCCTGCGCTCCCTGTCCTGCCCCGTGTACATGCAGCGGCGGCACCCGTCGGTCCGGACGAGCGTCCGGTTTCCGCTGGCCGCCGTCCTGAAGCGGTTCGGGCGCTGCTTCACCAGCACCGCTTCCTACATGGTCGCCCTGGCCATCCTGGAAGGTGCGAACGTCCTGGGACTTTGGGGCGTCAACCCGAAGCGAAGCGGAGAGGCGTCCGGCAGTGAAGACTACGCACGGCAGCGGGCCGCCCTCGACTACCTGCTGGGCATGGCCCGCCGGCAAGGAATCGAGATCGTGCTTCCTCCGGGGGTTTCCCTGCGGGTGCCGGATAAGCCGCGCTTTGTGTTCACCCCGGTCCTCTATGCCTACGACTGGCGCTCCCCGCACGCCTGGTGGCGCGATCGGGTGCGGGAGCAGCCGCGTCTTGCGCGGTCACCGCTTCCAGCGCCGGGCCGTCCCGGCCACGGCCCGCGGACACGTCTATACCGGAGGCTCGGCCCAGGCGCGCTCCGGGTCGGCAGTGCCGCGACAAGGCGGTGAGCCGGAGCGGAATCAAAACCGGCTGGCCGGTGCGGCTTAGTGACCGCGGCCTGGTGGTGGCCCGCCGCACTGCGGCCGCGTATGTTGCGTGGGACCGGGCCACCCGCCGGCGACGGTTCGTCAAGCACTACACGGACGCCGGCGCCGCGCGGCGTGAATTCGCAGCCCTGCGCGCCCTTCCGCCCCACCCTTGTCTTGTACGGGCACGAGGGTTTTTTAGAAGGCGCGGCTCCGGGTTCATCGTGATGGACTACACCCCGGGGCCATCCCTAAAAGAACTGGTCCGGACGACCGGCCCCCTGCCCATTCCCCTGGCGGTGCGCATCGCGGCCCAGATCTTGAAAGGTCTGGAGGCGGTGCATCGCGCCGGATACGTCCACGGCGACCTGCATGCCGGCAACGTCGTCGTCACCGACCCGAGGCGGGGACGGATCAAGATTGTCGACTTCCAGCATGCGGCGAGAAAAACCAAGGCGGGCTGGGCGCCTTCGCCGCGCCGGATCGACCGGCCGCCGCTGCGCCTTGCGCCCGAGCTCGCCCGGGGCGTGCTCGACGAACGCGCCGACGTCTACGGAGCGGGATTTCTCCTCGCGACCATGCTGCTGGGCCGGGAACCCCGCCCGGGCGAGATCGAGAGCTTCGCAGAGCGGGCGGGCCCCGGCAGTCTCTGGAACGTCATCGCAACGGCTACGCGCTCCGTTTCCGGCGAGCGCTGGCGCAGCGCGCGGGCCATGCTCGCGGCGCTGCGGCGCGCCCTCGTTGGCTAGGGACCGGTCTTGGGGCGCTTGAGCTTGCGCCGCTGCTCGATCTCCACCGGGAGCATCTCCGCCCGTTTCGGGCCCAGGGCCTGGGCCACGTTGCGCACGTCGCCCACGAGCCGGCGGAGATCGTCAGGCTCCAAGGAGGCCGCGTGGTCCGTGCCTTTCCACGTCCGATCCAGGGTAAAGTGACGCTCGATGACGCGTGCACCAAGGGTCATGGCGGCGATGTCCACCGCGGTCCCCAGGTGGTGGCCGGAAAAACCGATGGCCTTTACGTCGCGGCCATACGCCTCCTTGAGCCGGGCGATCTCGAGCAGCGACACGTCCTCATACTCGACTGGGTATCCGGACACGCACGCATAGAGCACAGCGTCCCGCAGCCGCCCCTTGCGCGCCAGAAAAGCCACGATGTCTTCCTCTTCACGCCGGGTCGTCATGCCCAGTGACACGTGGATTTCGCCGCCGAATTCGTCGCACAGAAGCGCCAAGAGTTGCTGCTCGGTGTTGCAGGCGGAAGGCACCTTGATGAAGGGCGGTTCGAGGCTCATGATCTCCCGGGCGCTCGTCATGTCCCACACGCTCGCGGCGTACACGACGCCCAGCTGCCGGCACAAAGCCTTTAGCTCCCGGTGGGCCGCGATGGGAAGCTCGAGCCGCTCCCGGTGCAGGCCATAGGTGGGCCCGTAGGCGTGTTCGGGCACGGGATGAGGCGCGTTGTACTGCTCCTCGGTCAGGCATTCCCGGGGATGGCGCTTCTGGAACTTGACCACATCGACCCCGGCGTAGGCCGCCACGCGCACCATTTCCCGGGCCACGGCGAGCTCCCCGCGGTGGTTGCAGCCGACCTCAGCGACGATGCGCGGAGGTTCCATTCCGCTCCACCCCGCCGTCCGCGCTCAAGCGCCGGGCCAGCAACGCCTCAGCCAGCACAAAGTCCGTCTCGTCGTCGATCTCGACGCTGCGTTCCCGGGGGACTGGGTACAGGCTTACACGGCCGAAAAACCGGCGGCGCGCCTTCAGAAAACCGGCCGCGTCCATCGCGTAGACGGCGCCCACCTCAAGAAAGAGCCCACGCCGGTCCTGGCGCCTCGGGCGGAAGTTGAGGCTGTGCCCGACGGGCACGAGCCGGGGACTGCCCGGCGGCATGCCGTCCATGGCCTGCCGCCACACAAACCCGTGCCACGGCGTGGCGGTGAAAGCGCTGTCCGCGGCCTCCAGCAACTCGAGGGTTCCGTCAATATCCTGCGGCAGCATGAGGGGCGCGGTGCACTGGAGAAACGCAAGTCGCCCGCGGTCGACGCCAAGAACGCTGAGGGCGTGCACCAGCGCGGCTTCGGAAGGCGAATCGTCCCCGGCCAAGGCCGGTGGCCGCCAGATAACCTCAGCGCCCAGCGCCCGGCTGACGGAGGCGATCTCGGGATCGTCCGTGGAGACAACGACCCGGCCTACCTGCCTGGCGCGCAGCGCGGCGTCGATGGTCCAGGCGATAAGGGGCTTGCCGCAAAGAGGGCGGATGTTCTTGCGGGGCAAGCCCTTGGAACCGCCCCGGGCCGGAATGACGGCGAGGGCCGGCACCGATCCCGCACCTCCCGCAGGGAGCTTGCTGACGGATCAGTCTATGACCGGGGCGGCGAGACGGACCGGACGCCGGCGCGGCTCAGGCACCGGGACGAGGGTATTCGTACACGCCTTTGCCGGCCTTGCGGCCAAGGGCGCCGCTGTAGACGAGGTTGCGGTGGGTCGCCGTCGTCTGGAACCTCTCCCCGAGGTTTTCCCTTAGGCTCTGAGCAATGGCATAGGCGACATCGAGCCCGGACCAGTCCGCGGTTTCCAGCGGCCCCATGGCGTGGCCGAGGCCGAGGCGGCAAGCCTTGTCGATATCTTCTGCGCTGGCGACCCCTTCCTCGAGGATGCGCATCGCTTCAGCCCACAACAGCCCGATCAGGCGCGTGGTGATAAAGCCGGGGCTGTCTTTGCACGTCACCGTTTCCTTTCCCATCCGGCGGCTGACGTCGACCACCACGCGATGCGTATCATCCGACGTAGAAGCCCCCCGGGCTATCTCCACCAGCCTCATAAGCACCGGCGGGTTGAAAAAGTGCATGCCGCACACTTGCTCAGGCCGCGCCGTGGCCGCCGCAAGCCGGGTGATGCTGAACTGGGACGTGTTGCTCGTCAGCACCGCGTGCCGGGGGGCGAGCTTGTCCACGTCCGCGAACACTTTTAGCTTGAGATCAAGATTCTCCGGGACGGCTTCAATCACCAGGTCGGCCTCGGCCACCGCGTCAGCCATCTCCGTGGTGGCCGTGATGCGGGATTTCGCCGCGGCGGCAGCCTCTTTGTCCAGGCGGCCTTTGCTCACCAGCTTGGCGAGGCTTGCGTGGATCTGGTCGACGCCCCGGGCGAGAGCTTGAGACGACACGTCATACAGCGCCACCTCATACTCCGCCATGGCGGCCACCTGCGCGATACCGTGGCCCATGGTGCCCGCGCCGAGCACCGCGATCCGCTTGACATCCATCCTTCGCACCTCCCGACCGGTGTGGGCTCATGCCACACCCTTTCAGTCCTCGCGGGGCGACACGCGCCCGACAACTCGATCAAAGACGGCGTTGGGCAACCGCCGCACGAGGCCCATGGCCACAGCGGCCCCCAGGGGGAAGTTGATCGTCGACCGGCCGCGTTCGATGCCGCGGCGGATGATGACCGCGGCGCGCTCTGCGGGCACTACCATGGGCAACCAGCCGCTGCCGGCCGTCATCTCCGTATCGACGAACCCGGGGTGAACGATGGTCACCCCGACGCCGTGGGGGCGCAGGCGCACCCGCAATGCTTCGAAATACGTCGACATCGCCGCCTTGCTGGCGGAGTACGCAGGGCCCTGCGGGAAGCCGCGCACCGACGCGAGGCTCGAGACGGCCACCAACCGGCCTCTTCCTTGCCGCAGCATGACGGGCAACGCGGCCGTCGCGGCGTTGACAGCTCCCTGGAAGTTTACGGCCATGACCGCCGCGACCGCAGCGGGATCAAAAGGGTTGCGGGGGCGGGCAACGCCCGCGTTCGCGACCATCACGTCGATGCCGCCCCACGCCGCCGCCACCCGGGCCACCGCCTGCTCAAGATCGGCAGCCGCTGTCACGTCGCCGGGCAGCACCAACGCTTCTCCGCCCGCGGCCCGCACGGCGGACGCGGTCTGCTCCAGCGCGCCGGCACGGCGGGCAAAAAGCCCCACCCGTGCCCCGGCGCGGCCAAGCTCGACGGCCAAGGCGCGGCCTATGCCGCTCGAGGCTCCGGTGACGAGCACGACGCGCCCCTGCCAGAAGCCTGCGCTCACTCCCCGTAGACCTCCACTTCCGCCACCCACATCAGGTCGGGCCGTGCAACCGGGCCGCCGCCGGCGGGCTGGAGTATGCGCAAGCGGGTCGTGAGCACGGGTATGAAGGAGACGGAATGCCGTGTCACCTGCTGGGATCCGACCGGGTCATCGTGGGCGTAAACCGTGCTCCACCCGTCTCCCCTCCACATCTCCACCCGGTAGCTGCGGGAGGCGTGAAACGCGTTCCGGTCCCGGGCCCAGTACACATCGACCCGGGCGATGGCGCGGGGTTCGTCCCAAGCTAACTCGATCCAGTGGTCCGTGGGCGTCTCCGCCGAGGCCCACGCCACTTCGGCGGAGCGACCGAGCTCCACCTCTTCGTTGCGGCGCCCGTCGTTCAAAGGCCCCGGCCCGTAACCACGGAACGACGAATCGACGCTCACGCGGGCCAAGGGGGCCAAGTTGGCGGCGGTAACGCCGTCGTACTGCGGCGCCGACGCGAAAACCGGCGGCTTGCTGGGGGGCACGTACTCTCCGGGTTCGTCCCCCCGCACGACCGCGCCCGCCGGGTCCCGGTGCGGCAAGGCCGCGGCGGGCGCGAAAGGCCCCGAGCCCAGAGCCAGAAGGTGACCTGCTTGCAGATAGTCGGCGGCAAAGAGGGCGACACCGGCCACGGGCGCTGACCGCACCCGCGCCACTTGTTCCAGCAGTGACGGCAGATCGTTGGCGGACACAAGCAAGCCGGGCACCAGGCGTCCTCGCAAGCTACCGAGCTCGTCCCAGGAAGCGATCATCGTCTGCAACAGGCCGGCGCTGGACGAGTACGCCATCGGGAAAACGTAGTCCACCCACCCGTTCCTCAGCCAGTGCTCCCAGTCTTGCTGGCGCAAGTAGCGGGCTTCGTGAAGCTCGGGCGTCACCGCGGCGCTTAGAAGCCAACTAGGGTTCTCGCCGCGCATGGCGGCGGCCATGTCTCGCACAAAAGCGCTGACCTGGGCCTCCCGCCACAGGTGCCACTCCAGCGCGGCGGCCCTGTCTGCCCCGCCGGCAACACCGAGCGTCCACGGGTCGACGCCTGTCTCCTGTAGGTATTGCACGGCCGATGCGCGCGGCAGGCCGTCGCCGCAGGGCGTTTCCCCGTAGCGAATGTAGTCGAGATGAAGGCCGTCTACCGGGTAATGCTGCAATATGGCCAAAAACTGGCTGATGAGCCATGCGCGAGCGTCCGGATACGCAGGCGACAGCCACAGCGTCCGGCTGCCGGACCCGCCCGCGGCGGCCTCCGGCGCCGGCCACGGCCCGGCAGGCCGGCATTCGGCCCATTCCGGGTGGCTGGCGAGAATCGGTCCCGGCACGGGATCCAGCCCGGCGGCGAACACCCATACCCACGGATGGACCTCCATCCCCCTGGCGTGGGCTTCCCGGACGATGACCGAGAGCGGGTCCTCGGACCAAGCGGCAAACCGCGGGTCCTGGTACGGCCCGGGATACAGCGTATAGCCGCGAAAGACCGCTTCCGGCAGGACGAGGTTGAAGTTGGCGGCGGCAAGGCCGTCGAGCAGCTCCCGCACGCCCGCGGGGCCGCCCAGCCGCCCGAGCAGAGCGTTGGAAATCCACACGGCCCGGACTTCCCGGGGACTCACCGGGTCAAACACGGAGCTTCCCGCGGCGACGGATTGTGCGCGAGCAGGCTGCGGGATTCCAGAAAAGGACATCAGCCGCCCGTCCAGCGGGACGAGCAACGCCAGGATTGCGCCGAAGACGGCAACGACGACGCTGGGCAGGCAGCGGGCACGACCCACGGGAATCACCGGCCGTCGACGGGCAGCGGCTCCCTCGGTGCAAAGCGGGACGCCACGTAGTCCTCGAGGATGCGGGTGAACTCCGCCGCGATGTGGTCGCCCCGCAACGTCGTGAACAGCCGCCCGTCCACGTAGACGGGCGCCTTAGGCTCCTCAAAGGTCCCGGGAAGCGAAATGCCGATATGGGCGTGTTTGCTCTCACCCGGACCGTTGACGACGCAGCCCATGACCGCCACCCGCAAGTTTTCCACGCCCGGATACAGGCGCCGCCACTCGGGCATTCGCTCCTGGATGTGCTGCTGAACGTCCTGGGCGAGCTCCTGGAAGTAAGTGCTCGACGTGCGGCCGCAGCCGGGGCACGCGGTGACCTGGGGTGCAAACGCCCGCAACTCGAGGGATTGCAGGATCTGCTGGCACACCCGCACTTCCTCCGTGCGGTCGCCCCCGGGGCGCGGCGTGAGCGACACCCGGATGGTGTCGCCGATACCCTCCTGCAGCAGTACGGCCAGACCGGCGGTGCTGGCGACGATTCCTTTCATGCCCATGCCGGCCTCCGTCAGCCCGAGGTGCAGCGGGTAATCGCACAGCTCGGCCAGGCGCCGGTACACCCGGATGAGATCCGGCACGCTGGAGACTTTGGCGCTGAGCACGATGCGGTCGTGGGGCAACCCGCACTCTTCCGCGTACGCGGCCGAGAGGAGCGCACTTTGCACCATTGCTTCGAGCATGACCTCGCGGGCGTCCTGCGGATCGGACCGGCGGGCGTTTTCGTCCATAAGCCGCGTCAAGAGGGACTGGTCGAGGGAACCCCAGTTGACGCCGATGCGCACCGGCTTTTCGTGGCGGATCGCTTCTTCGATGATAATCCGGAAATTGTCGTCCCGGTGGCGGGTGCCGACGTTGCCCGGATTGATGCGGTACTTGTCCAGGCTGCGGGCCATGTCGGGGTAGCGGGGCAAAAGGACGTGGCCGTTGTAATGGAAGTCCCCTACAATCGGCGTCATGCAGCCGCTTTCCCGCAGGCGCTCGACGATGCGAGGTACCGCTTGCGCGGCCTCTTCGTTGTTAACCGTCACGCGCACGATTTCGCTGCCCGCCGCGGCCAGCGCCTGCACTTGCCGGACAGTGGCGTCGACGTCGGCGGTGTCGGTGTTTGTCATGGACTGAATCACAACAGGGTGCGCGCCGCCGACGGGCACGCCGCCCACGTGCACGGTGACCGTCCGGCGGCGGGGCCACGGCGACGGACCGCTGGCCTGGAACTCCACGGGCGCTCGCCTCCACAACCCGGGACGGCGACCGCCCCGGGCGCCACGGCATTCGGAAAAGACAGCCTGATTATACCATAGCCCCGTTGGGCGGCACAGTTAGGGGCGGCCCGCGCCAGGAAATGGCCAACTGTGCCACCTTTGGCAAGGAGAGGAGAATCCCCGCACCCGTCGTAAATGATTTGTTACGTGTGAGCTCGAGGGGACGGGTGGGAAACCACCGCAGCGGGAACCTGGAGAGGTTCTTGTAGGGTTCACGCCATTTCAGCTTTGAGGAGGTCGAAAGAATGCACCGGATTCTCGGTCGCACCCTGATGGCCGTCGTGCTGGCGCTGGCCGTCGCCACGACGCTCATGCCGGCTGCGGCGCTGGCGCAGACGCTCGTGGTGGCCCAGGGTGCCGACGCGGTCAACCTGGACCCGCATACGACCAACGACCAGCCGTCGTCCCGGGTCCGCCGCCAGATTTACGAGACCCTCATCGTCCAGGGCGAAGACCTCGTCCTGCGGCCGGGTCTCGCCGTCTCCTGGGAGCAGCTCGACGAGCTGACCTACGAGTTCAAGCTGCGCCAGGGCGTCAAGTTCCACAACGGCGAGCCGTTCACGGCCAACGACGTCAAGTTCACGTTCGAGCGCCTGCTGCACCCCGACTCCCGCGCGGACGCGAAGTTCCTGCTGGAGGTTATCGAGGAGATCCAGGTCCTCGACGACTACACCGTCCGCATTAAGACGTCCGCCCCGTTCAGCCCGATCCTGGCTCACCTGGCCCACCCGGTGGCCGCGATCCTGAACGAGAAGGCCGTCACCGAGGCGGGCGACGCCTACGGCACCCGCGTCGCCGTCGGCACCGGCCCGTTCAAGTTTGTGACTTGGGTCTCCCAGTCGCATATCATCTTGGAGCGGTTCAATGAATACTGGGGCGAGCCGGCCAAGGTGGCTCAGGTGGTCATCCGGGCCATCCCCGAGGGCACGGTCCGCGCGATCGAGCTTGAGACGGGCAACGTCGACATCGCGTACGACCTCGAGCCGGTTGACCGGATGCGCCTGGAGTTCGATCCCAATATCAAGCTGTTCATGACCGAGAGCCTGTCCGCCAGCTACATCGGCTTCAACGCGCAGAAGCCGCCCTTCGACGACGTGCGGGTGCGCCAGGCGATCAACTACGCCATCGACGTCGAGCCGCTGGTCGACGTGATCTACTCCGGCCAGGCCGTGCAGGCGTTCGGCCCGTTGTCGCCCAAGGTGTTCGGCGCGCACACCGAGCTTGAGCCGTACCCGTACGATCCGCAGAAGGCGCGCCAGCTCCTGGCCGAGGCCGGGTATCCGAACGGCTTCCGGACCTCCATCTGGACCAACGACAACCCGCTCCGCATCCAGATCGCCGAGGTTTTGCAGCAGTACTTGGCCGACGTCGGTGTCCAGGCGGACGTGGAAATCGTCGAGTGGGGCACCTACCTGGCCAACACGGGCGCCGGCCTGCATGACATGTTCATCCTCGGCTGGGTGACCGTGACCGCCGACGCGGACTACGGGCTGTACGCGCTGTTCCACAGCTCGCAGCACGGCAGCGCCGGCAACCGGACGTTCTACAGCAACCCGCGCGTCGATGAGCTCTTGGACTTCGCCCGCTCCACCAGCGACCAGGACGCGCGCCTGGCGGCCTACTACGAGGTCCAGGAGATCCTCCGCGAAGAGGCGCCGTGGGTGTTCCTGCTGTTCCAGGTGAACGTGGACGGCACGCGGTCCAACATCGAGGGCTTCACGCCGCACCCGGCGGGCCATCACTACCTGGGCCGCGTCTCCAAGAACTAGGCACGGCGATCTGAATGTTCCCGCGGGGCCGGCAAGGAGGCCGGCCCCGTCCCCTCACTCAGCTCCACCAGAGTCACCTCCCGCACCGGCGCCGAGCCGGGCGGCGGTTTGGGGGTCCAGGAATGGCGCAGTTTCTCATGAAACGCATTCTCATGCTCGTGCCGGTGGTGCTCGGCGTCAGCGTGATCGTCTTTGCGCTTCTGTATCTGACCCCCGGTGACCCGGCACTGCTGATGCTCGGCGAGCAGGCGCCGCCCCAGCAGTACCAGGCGCTGCGGCAAAAGCTCGGCTTGGACGACCCGATTCACATCCAGTACCTGCGTTGGCTTGGACGCGCGGTGCAGCTCGACCTGGGCGACTCCATCCGCTCGTCCCGCCCGGTGCTTGAGGAAATCGTGGAGCGCCTTCCCGGTACAGCCGAGCTCGCTTTCCTGGCCGTCTTGCTGGCAACGATGATCGGGATCCCGGCCGGCGTCATCTCGGCGACCCGCCCCAACTCGTGGCTGGACAACACCCTGACGGTTCTCGCCCTGGGGGGCGTGTCGATGCCCGTCTTTTGGCAAGCCCTTATGTTGATCATCATCTTCTCCGTCAGCCTCGGCTGGCTGCCGCCGTCGGGGCGCCTGGGCGGCTGGGAGTACTTTGTCCTCCCCGTCGTCACGCTGGGCACGAGCGCCGCTGCGAGCATCACCCGCATGACCCGCGCTACGATGCTGGAGGCCATCCACGAGGACTACGTCCGCACGGCCCGCTCCAAGGGACTGGATGAGCGCAAGGTTATCTACCGCCACGCGCTGCGCAACGCCCTTTTGCCCGTCGTCACCGTGATCGGCCTTGAGTTCGGCAACTTGATGGCCGGGGCGGTCATCACCGAGACGATCTTCGCCTGGCCGGGCATCGGCCGCCTCGCGGTGGACGCGATCCGGACACGGGACTATCCCCTCGTCCAGGGCGTCGTCATGACCTTCGCCATCTCGTACGTCTTGATCAATTTGCTTGTGGATCTCTTGTACGCGTATCTCGACCCGCGCCTGCGGGTGCGGTACCACTGACGGGGGGACGGACCCATGGCCTCGACCTTGGCACCGCAAAGGAGCGCCGGCATTGGCCTGGATACCCGCGGGCAGGTGTGGCGGCGAATCGTGCGCAACCGCAAAGCGGTCGTCGGCGGCACGTTCCTGCTCATCATCGTCCTCGCGGCCATCTTCGCCGATGTCGTGGCCGTACATGACCCGGCCGCGCAAAACTTGCGCAACCGGCTCCAGCCGCCCAGCGCCGAGCACTGGCTGGGAACGGACCAGTTCGGGCGGGACATGTTCTCCCGCATCGTCCACGGCGCCCGGATCTCGTTGCGGGTCGGGTTCATCTCGGTGGGGCTGGCCCTCTTGGCCGGCGGCACCATGGGCCTTTTGGCAGGCTACTACGGCGGCTGGATGGAAACCGTGTTTATGCGCCTTGTCGACATCTTGCTGGCGCTGCCCAGTTTCCTGCTGGCCCTCGCCATCGTCTCCACGTTGGGGCCGTCTCTGACCAACGTCATGATCGCCGTCGGCATCGCCTACACCCCAGGGTTTGCCCGGGTGATGCGATCATCGGTGCTGTCTGTGCGCCAGCTCGATTACGTGGCGGCGGCGCAGGCCGCCGGTGCCAGCGACTTGCGCATCATGTTCCGACACGTGCTGCCCAACGCGCTCAACCCTATGATTGTTCACAGCACTCTTGCCCTGGCGGGCTCGATCCTGGCGGCCGCGGGCTTGAGCTTCCTCGGCATGGGGGCGCAGCCCCCTACGCCCGAGTGGGGCAGCATGCTCAACAGCGCCCGCTCGTTCATCCGCGCCGCGCACCACGTGGTAACCTACCCCGGGTTGGCGATTATGATCACGGTGCTGTGCCTTAACCTGCTGGGCGACGGCCTGCGGGACGCGCTGGACCCCCGTTGGAACCGTTAGCCCCCGGCAGGGCGAACGAACCGGCCGCAGGCGGTTCTCCTCTATACACGAGGGAGCAGCTGCTCCGGCCCGCCGCGTCCAGATGGGCCACCGCCCGGGCGATGCCGTCCGCCACGACCGCCGGCCGGCAACGCCGCAGAGCCTCGGTTACCTGGACCCACGCGTACCGGTCGTGCTCCACGTCGCTCAGCACCACCGCGGCAGATGAACCCGCGGCCGCCGTGAAGAGGGCCCAGTCCACCCCGGCGGTCTCCACCGGCTGCACCTCTGCCGTCAGTCCTGTCTCCTCCAGCAGCTCATGGCGCCGTAGGGCGGCTCCGGAGCGACCGGTCGTCCGTCCCACGTCGTGGTCGCCATGCCCTGCTCCTCCCTTCGTGAGGAATCTCATCGCGGCCCCGCATCCCGTCGGGCGAGGCAGCCCTGCTCCCACCCGCCGCCTGCCGTCCTCTGTCGCCGGCCGCCGACCGCTGGGCAGGGGACAGCGGCCGCGTTGCGGAATAGTGGAACGGGAGGACCGTGTGCGACCATGTGCGCCCGCTACACCTTAACCGACACGGGCGAACTGCTCATCCGGCAGTTTCGCCTGGCGGAGCTGCCGGATGATTACCGGCCCCGGTACAACATCGCCTCCACGCAGCCGGTAACGGTGGTGCTGGGCGCCGAGGGCCGGCGCGCCGCCTCGTTTCGTTGGGGCCTTATCCCCTACTGGGCCAAAGACCCCCGCATCGGGCAAAAGCTGATCAACGCCCGGGCGGAGACCGTGGCCGTAAAGCCGTCGTTCCGCCACAGCCTGCGCCGCCGCCGGTGCCTGGTGCCCGCGGACGGGTTTTACGAGTGGCGAGCGCACAATGGCCGCAAGCAGCCTTTCCGCGTCGTGCTGGCGGCCGGCGGCGTCTTCGCCTTTGCGGGCCTGTGGGATCGCTGGACGTCGCCGGAGGGCGAGGAGGTGTACAGTTGCACCATCCTCACCACCGACGCCAACGACCGGATCCGGCCCATTCACGATCGGATGCCAGTTATCCTGCCGCCGGAAGACTACGACCTGTGGCTGGACCCCGGTGTTCAAGAGCCCGAGGCCGTGCTCCCGCTCCTGCGGCCTGCACCCGACGACCTCCTGCGGGCTTACCCCGTCTCGACGCTGGTCAACTCGCCGCGCCACGACAGCCCGGCATGCATCGAAGCTGTCAATGAATGATGGAGGGACACGCATGACGTCATCCGCAGGGCAGCCGGAACTGCTCGTCTACTACCGTCAACCCGAGCGGGCCCGGGCCATCAGCGACCTGGTCCAGACCCGTTTCCCCCAGTTAACCGTTCACACCGCCCATACGCCCCAGGACGCGGCCGATGCGCTGGAGCGGGTCGAGATCATCGCAGGCTGGGGCTTTCCCCCGTCCCTGCTGGGCCAGGCGCCGCGCCTGCGCTGGTTTCATAAGTTCGCCGCGGGCGTCGACGATCTGGTCCTGTCCGGCGCGGTCCCGCCCGGCGTCCTCCTGACCCGGACGGACGGCAAGGTGTTTGCCCGGCGCATGGCCGAGTATGTCCTCACGTACGTGCTCGTCTTTTGCCAGGACGTGCGCCGGATCATGGAGCAGCAGCGAAGCCGCCTGTGGAAGCCCTTCGTGACCCGCCGCGCCCAAGGGCTGACCCTGGGCGTGGCCGGCGTCGGCGACATCGGGCAAGAGGTGGCGCGCCTTGCGGCCGCCGCCGGCATGAGGGTCGTCGGCTGGCGCCGCTCCGGAGGAGACGTACCGGGCCTGGAGCGCGTCTACTCCGGACGCGAGGAGCTGCCGGCGTTCCTTGGTGAGGCGGACTTCGTCGCCATCGTGCTGCCCCTGACGCCGGAAACCAAAGGCCTGTTTGACGCCGCCGCTTTCGGCGCGATGAAGCCCGGAGCGTATCTTATCAACGTCGGCCGGGGCGCAGTTGTGGACGAGGCCGCGCTTGTGGACGCGCTCCGTTCGGGTAAACTCGCCGGCGCCGCGCTGGACGTGTTTGCTGAGGAACCGCTCCCCCCGGATCATCCGTTGTGGGGCATGGACAACGTCTACGTGACACCCCACATGTCGGGCCCGACCGTGCCTGAGGAAGTATGCCAGCCGTTTCTCGACAACTTAGGCCGCTATCTCCGCGGCGAACCCCTCGCCAAGCAGGTGGTGCCGGAGCGGGGCTACTAAGGCGCGCCCCGCCCCGGCGAGCTCCACGAGGCCGGGCCCTACGGTTCGGCGCCGGCCAACACGAGCCGGTCGCCGGGCTGCAGGCCGAGCTCCCGGGAGACGCCACCGAGGATTTCCAGTACCATACGCACCGGCTCGGGCGAGACGTACGCCGGGCACGGACCGTCCGGCGGGCACGGCGGCACGTCGTGCACAATGGCTGCGATTGTCCCGTTGGCCCGCACAAACAGGAAGTCCAGCGGGATCAAAGTGTTCCGCATCCACATGCCCGGCCGGTGATCAAACGTATGCACGAAGAGCATCCCCCGGTCTTTGGGAAGCTCCGGACGGCCCATGAGGCCGATGCGCTGCTCCTCCGCGGTCAGAGCCAGCTCCACCGTAAAGCGGGCGAGCTCCACCCCGTCCCGCTCAATGCGGATGACCCGCTCGGGCAGCCCCGTATTGACCGGGATCGGCGGCTCTTCCCCGGGCGCCTGGGCCATGGCTGCCAGGGCAAACAGCAACGCCGCTGCCAGCGCCGCAAATGCCGGGACGTCCCATCGCCGGCCGCGGCAACGCCGGGCGGTCGGCATGGGACGCGCCTTTTGAACGCGCCGGAAAGTAGGCATGATCACCCTCCTCACGCGGCCGGGTTTTCAAAGACGGCAGCAAGGCCTTGGCCGCCGCCGATACACATGGTCACCAGGCCATAGCGGGCGCCTCGCCGGGCCATCTCATACATGAGCTTGACGGTCAAAATCGCTCCCGTCGCCCCGACGGGATGGCCGTGGGCGATGGCGCCGCCGTTGACGTTGACTTTTTCCCAGCTGAGCCCAAGATCCCGGACGACCGCTTCGGCTTGAGCGGCAAACGCCTCGTTGAGTTCTACGAGGTCGATGTCATCCAGGGTCAGATCGGCTTTGGCCAACGCCTTGCGCACCGCCGGCACCGGCCCGATGCCCATGTACTCGGGTTCAACGCCGGCCGCGGCCGCCGAACGCAGGACGAGCTTGGGCGCAAGCCCGAGCGTCTCCGCCTTGGCGCGCGACATGACCAGCACGGCCGCGGCGCCGTCGTTTATCCCCGAGGAATTCCCAGCGGTAACGGTGCCGCCTTCCTTGAAGGCCGGCTTCAAGGCGCCGAGCTGCTCGAGCGTCGTATCAGGCCTGGGATGCTCGTCGGTATCGACCACCCGCTCGCCCTTGCGCTCCGCCACCGTCACCGGCACGATCTGATCCCGGAACAAGCCGGCTGCCATGGCGGCCCCCATCCTCTGCTGGCTGCGGAGCGCTACCTCGTCCTGGGTGCGCCGGTCGATGCCCCACCGCTCCGCGACGTTTTCCGCCGTCACGCCCATGTGGTAGCGGCGGAACGGGTCGCTCAAGGTGACGATGAGCCCGTCCTCGAGCGTGCCGTGGCCCATCCGGTAGCCGAACCGGGCCTGCCGGACGAAGTACGGCAAGTTGGACATGGACTCGACGCCGCCCGCCACGATGACGTCCGCTTCGCCGAGACGAATCGCCTGTCCGGCGGAGACGATGGACTGCAGTCCCGACGAGCAGAGCCGGTTGACGGTGTAAGCCGGCACCTCCTTGGGTACACCCGCCTTGACGGCCGAAGTCCGGGCGATGTAGGCGTCCTCGGCGACTTGGCCGACGCAGCCCATGATGACGTCGTCGATCTGGGCCGGGTCGACGCCCGTCCGCCGCAGCACCTCCCGGATCACCGCTGCGCCCAGCTCGCTGGCAGGCAACGGGCTCAGACTCCCGCCAAACCGCCCGATGGCCGTCCGCACGCCCTCGACCAGCACCACGTCAGCACCCATCGCACAGGCCCATCCTTTCGCGAGGAACTTTTCGACGCAAGGATCTTCCGTACATGAGGGTGCGAACCCTGCCGTGCCGGAGTTGGCGCCGCGACGCCGGCGGCCATGCCCGGACCGTCCCGCCTGTCAACGGCGCGGACCGCTGGGCCGCCTATTGCACCTTCCTGGCGCTCCACACCTGGACGATATCGGTTTCATCGTAGTCAAAGATGAATCCGTAACCTTGCCAGCGCAACAGGAACTTGATCTGGTTGGCGGGCACGCCCAGGTGCTGGCCCGCCTGGGGCACAAAGACACGGTCCCAGCCCACGAAGTAGCTGTAACCGAGGGTTCCCCGGGCGATGGCCACGAGTTCCCCGCGGCGGTTGAAGATGCCGCTCCCCGATGAGCCTGGCGCCTGCGGGATCTCATAGCGCCACAGGCCGCGCCAGTGGCTGTCCAGGTTCAATTCTTTCTGCCCGAGCCGCCCGGAAGTCAACTGGAACGGCAACCCGAGAGGCGCGCCGGCCATGAACAGCGTCTCACCGACCCGCACCGCGTCGCTGTCACCCATCGGCACCCAAGGCACGCCGGCCACACGGTCGACCCGCACCAGTGCCACGTCCATGTTGGCGTCGTACATCTCCACCTGGGCCGGGATCCAGAAGTTCTGGTCGGGCAGGACGACGATGCCAAGCCGGGCGGTCAAGACCCGTACCTCCGCGACCTCCTGAGCGCCGGGTGCCAGTTCTTGTCGCCCGTTGACGACCCGCACATCCTCCGGGCGATACTGCTTCATCACCTGGTAACGCTGTTCGGGCAGCGCGTACTCGATCACGTGATGGTTCGTCAGGATCAAAGTCATGACCCGCACGTCCTGACCCCACGCCACCGCGCCGGAAAACACCACGGTACCGCTCCCGGCGACCTGGGCTTGGTGCCGCTCCCACTCGCCCACTTCCCGGATGAACTCCCCCGGCTGGATGCGGGACTCCACATAGGCGACGACGCGCCGCTCGTAATCGATCTCCGTGACGATTTGCACGACAGCCGGCATGACCCGCTCATTCACCAGCACGGCCGGCTCGGGGTCGTCCTGGGCCGTTGCGGCCCATGAGAAGCCCGCAAGAACGCCTACCACAAAAAGAAAACCGATGACGCGTCTCACGCTCCATCCGTCCTTTCGCACAAACTCCCGCCGGGGCCATATCTCCTCCTCCATCCCAAGCTATGCACGACGACAAAAAGGCGCCTGCACGCTGGCCGCGTGCAGGCGCCTGGTGGCTTGCATGGGTCCGGTCGCAGGTTACTCCCGCGGGCGGCCGTCCCAGTCCTCGATGTCCCCTTCATCCACACAGGCGCCAAGGCCCATGTGCATCTTGAGGTAGCGGGCGTTCAACGGTGCGGTGGCTACGTGGGCGGCAAAGTGCTGCCGCTCGCCCCGGGGCAGTTTCACCACGTCGCGGGCTGCGGCGTGGATGACACCGGCGTCGTCAACGATCCCGAAGTCCAGCCGCCACCCGTCGGGTGACTGTACCCGCCCGGCGCTGCGGGTGCGAAAAAGCTTACACCCCGCGAGACGGTACTTTTCCAGCACGGCCATGTCAAAACATATCGGCAGGGCACCCGGGTCCTTGTCGACCAAGGCTTGCTCCACGTAGCGCACGATCAACTCGGGTGCGTGGACCGGCGTCGACTCCGCCACGGCTAGCGTCCCTCGGTGCGGCTTGGATTCTCGATGGGCGTACCGACCATGCTGCCCCACTCGGTCCAGGAGCCGTCGTAGTTGCGCACGTCCTTGAAACCGAGCAGCTCCTTGAGGACAAACCACGTGTGGCTTGACCGCTCGCCGATGCGGCAGTACGTGATCACGTCCTTGTCGGGAGTGACGCCGGCCTCTTCATACAGCCGCCGCAGTTCCTCCGGGGCCTTGAAAGTGCCGTCGTCGTTCACCGCCTTGGACCAGGGCACATTGACCGCCGTCGGGATGTGCCCGGCCCGCTGGGCGGTTTCCTGCATGCCGGGGGGCGCCAGGATCTCGCCCCGGAACTCCTGCGGCGAGCGGACGTCCACCAGCGCCCGCTGCCCGATGCTCGCCAGGACGAACGGCTGCTTGGCCCGGAGCTCTTCGTGGACGTGCGAAATTGTGTAGGAGGACGGCGCAGGCCGCGGCACGTCACGGCTCAGCTCCCGCCCTTCGGCGACCCACTTCTTGCGCCCGCCGTTCATCAGCCGCACATCCTCATGCCCGTACAGCTTCAACTGCCAGTACGCGTAGGCGGCGAACCAGTTGTTGTTGTCACCGTAGAGCACGATGGTGTCTTCCGGCCGGATGCCGGAGCGGGACAGCAAGGCCTCCATCTGCTCGCGGGCCAAGATGTCCCGGCGGACCGGATCCTGCAGATCCGTCTGCCAGTTCCAGCACAGCGCGCCCGGGACGTGGCCGTCTTCGTAGTAAGCCTCGGTTTCCACGTCCACTTCCACGATCTTGACGGCGGGATCGTGGAGATGCTCCGCGACCCAGGCGGTGTCGACGAGCGCCCGGGGATTGGCGTACTCGGTCACGGGAAAGGCCCTCCCTGTCGTCGGATGACGGGATTGCATGACGCAGCCTAATTATATAAATTCCGGTCGGAACGGTCAAGAATTGCTGACCGGCCCGCTTCAGCGCACCCGCCGGTAGCGGCGCACGAAGCCGCTGGTCCGAAAGCCGTGCCGCTCGTACAATCCTTCGAGGTCGGGCGTCGTGCGGAGGGACGCGAGGTCGAATCCGGCTTTCGCGGCGTCCTCCAGGATGCGTTCAACGACGGCGTACGCAAGCCCAAGGCCCCGGAAGCGCTGGCGCGTCGTAACGCTGTAGATGCCGGCGACGCCGGCAAAGGGCCACATCGCGGCCACGGCCGCCGGCTCGCCCACAAGCCGCGCCAAGTACAGCCGGACGACTCCCCGGGGGTTGTAGAACGCGGCCATTCGCGGCGGGTCGTGGAAACCTTCCGCCGCTACGGCCAACGCCGCCTTCCGATCCTCGTCGGTCTCGGCCGCTTCCACCAAGACGCTGCCCGGCCGGAGCCCAAGAGCGCGTCTTTCGCTCCCGTCTCGGGCACGCCTGGGCAACGGACATGTCATCAGGAGCTGCGTGCTTTCGTATGCAAACCCGGCCGCATCGAGGGTCTCCTCCCACGGCTCGAACTGCGCGTCGGGCGGCATCATGAGATACACAGGCTCCTCCACCGGGCCCAAGTGCGCGAGCGCCAAGGCAAGCCGCTCGGCCGGCGGCTCCGGGCCCCCGGTTTCCAGCAAGATCATGGCCGGAGACCGGTGGAGTGCGCGCGGGTGCCGGCGCGCCGTCACCATCCCCGGATAACCCCGGACGATGTAGACGCCGTCGGCTTCCGGCGCGCGCCCAAGGGCCAGCCAGCCGGCGCACTCGGTGCGCCACGCCCGCACGGCCGCCCGTGCGTCTCGCCCGTCCTCGTTTTGCTTGGCCGACCAGCTCATGCCGATGGCTCCCACACCCCCGGGTCGCTTCATACGGCTTCAGACGCCGATACCGAGAATCCAGCCGGCGACGGTGAAGTAGATGATGAGCCCGGATGCGTCGGCCAACGTGGTGATGAGCGGCGAGGAGGCGACGGCCGGGTCGAGACGGGCTCTTTTGATAAGCAGCGGAAGGAGCGCCCCGCCCACGGAGGCCACAAACACGACGAGCACCACCGCCAAGGCAACGGTAAGGCCAACGTCGAGGGGCGTTCCCATGAGAGCCGCCCGGGCCAGCGCCGCCAGCGACATGACGCCGCCGAGGGTCAGCCCTACGGTGGCCTCCCGCACCAGCACCCGGAGGAAGTCGCTGAACTGGAGCTCCCCGACGGCCATGGCGCGGATGACCAGCGTCGCCGCCTGCCCGCCCGCGTTTCCGGCGGTGCCGATGAGCAGCGGGATGAAAAAGGCCAGCATGATGACGTTTTCCAGCGCGGCCTGGTAGTGGTTCATGATGGTGATGGTGATGGATTGCAGGCCAAACAGCACCAGCAACCAAAGGACCCGGGCCCTCACCATGCTGAGAAAGCTTGTCTGCAGGTACGGCTGATCAAGAGGCTCGGTGGCGCCGAGACGATGGATGTCCTCGGTGGCCTCTTCTTCCATGACGTCGATGACGTCGTCCACGGTGACGACGCCCAGGAGGATGCTGCGGTCGTTGACGACCGGCAAGGCCAAGAGGTTGTAGCGCTCAAAGACCCGGGCAACCGCTTCCTGGTCCATATGGACCGGCACCGTCACCACGTTGCGGTCCATCAGGTCGCCCACGAGCGCGTCCGGGTCCGCGATGACCAGCTGCCGCAGGGAGACGACGCCCGTCAGGCGGCCGCTCCTGTCGGTGACGTAGAGGTAGTAGACCGTTTCGGCGTCCGGCGCGGCCTGGCGGATGGTGAGCAGCGCTTCGGCAGCCGTCTGCGTTTCCCGCAGGCGCACGACTTCAGGCGTCATGATGCCGCCCGCGGTGTCCGGGTCGTACCGCAACAACTGGCGGATCGCGGCCGCGTCCTCCGGGATCAGCTCCAAAAGCGCCCGGGCATCCCGCGCCGGAATCGCCCCGAGCAGGTCGGCGAGGTCGTCGTGGGACATCCGCTCGAGCACCTGCTGCAGCCGCTCCGCGCTCATCTGGCGCAACAGGTCGCACTGCACGTCCAGGGACGATTCCTCGATGACGCGGGCCGCCGCCGCCGGTTCGAGGAGCGCGAGGATCTTGCCGCGCGCTTCCCCCTCCGGCAGCTCAGCCATGATCGCGGCCACGTCCGCCGGGCGCAGCGTCAAAAGGAGTTCCAGCAAGGCCTCCTGCTGACCGGTTTCCAGGTGCTCCCGCACCTGCTGCAGCAGTTCGTCGTAACCCTGCATCGTCTCCAGCTGCATCGCATCAGCTCCTCATGGGGGCCCGGACACGCAGCGCCACCACCAGGCCGTCGTGTACGGGCAACAGCGTCGCAACGAAGTCTCGATCGGTAAAGAGAAGTCGGGTGGCTTCCCGCACGCCCTCGGTGGACGGGCCGGTGTCGGCGATATTGAAGATGCGCCCGCTCCACAGCATGTTGTCCACGATGAGCACGCCGCCCACCCGCAGCTTGTCCCTGATCACCGGGATCGACGCCGGGTACTGATCCTTGACGATGTCGTTAAACACCAGGTCAAACTCGCCCGGTGCGTCCCGCAGCACCTCCACCGCCTCACCCACGTGAAACCGGACGATGTGCTCAAGACCAGCCCGGCGCACGTACGCCCGCGCCGCGCCGGACAACGCTTCATCCCAGACCGTATGGTGCACCTCGCCGCCACCGTTCTCGGCCACCGCCCGTGCGAACCAGAGCGTCGAGTACCCATAGCCCGACCCAAGCTCAAAGACGCGCCGGGCGCCGATCATGCGGGCGATCTGGTAGCAAATGCGGCCGGCCACCGGTCCAACGATGGGGAACCCGTCCTGGCGGGCCCGTTCCTCCATGTCGGCCAAGACCGGGTCGCCGTGATAGGCGAGTTGTTCGAGGTACGTGCTGACCGTCGGGCTGATCAGTTCCATCCGTACGCCTCCCTATCCCGCCCCGCAGGCTTTGATGGCCGCGGCGCAGCATTACACGATGGGCACCGGAGGCGACAACGGCCGCTGGCCCTTGACATCCCAGACACCCCGGATGGTGAGCCGGAAGTCGGGCAGCGAGTCAAAACTCAGGAAAAACACGCTGTACAGCGGCTCGCCGTGCCGGTAGCCCCGCTCCCGCAGCACCCGCTCAAGCTCGCCCAGATCGGCCACCAGGTCCGCCCACGGCCGTTCCGTAAAGAAACCGGCCCGCTCCAGGCGCATCTCCCAGATGATCCGCCCACCTTCGGCCATGGCGAAACCGCCGCCAAGTTCCATCACCCGCCGGGCAGCGAGGGCGATGTCCGCCGGCGAGTGGCCCAAGATCGCCAACTGGCCCGAAGGGTTGTAGCTGGTGGCAAAGCCGGCCAAGTCCGGTGCGAATCCCGTCAGCCACGCCGGGGTAATCCAGCGACCGTGCCAATCGTACAGTGCGGCCAAGATGGGCCGCTCCTCCCGTGCTCCTTGCCGGATAATCACGGTATGAGCCAGGTCGAGAAGCGGCACCTGGCCCGCCCCGGGGCCGGGGAGCCCGAGAAGAAGCTCCTCGGAGGGCGGCCGGCCCACAGGCACTGACATGCCTGGAAAGCCCGCCCACGGGATCCGGGGAAACGGGGCGGTAAGCCTGCCTTCCCGGGCGACGATGCGCCCGCCGCTCATCACCCACAGGGGCGTCGGATCGGACAAATCCTCAAGCAGAAGCACGTCGGCCCGCCGGCCCGGCGCGATGCTACCCACATCGTCCTCCATGCGGTAGTACATGGCCGGGTTCAAGGTCGCCATCCGGTACGCCGCGGCGGGCGGCAAGCCGGCGTCCATCGCGACCCGGACCAGGTGGTCCATGTAACCGTTGGCGGCGATCCAAACGGGCGACGGCCCGTCGGCGGTCAGCATGATCCGGTTGGAGTTCGCCAGTTCCCCGCGCACGGCCGCCGCGAGCTGGGGCAAGTCCGGTCGCAGCGAACTGTGGCGAAGCATAACATACAGGCCCGCCCGGAGCCGATCCATGACCTGGGCAGCATCGATGGCCTCATGGCACGAAGTAAATCCCCGCTGGGCAAGGCGCATCACCCGAGCCGCCGAGGCGCCGGCGCTGTGGCCCTCCACCCGCTTTCCCAGCGCCCGGGCGCGGGCGATGTAGTCCAGCAGGACCGGGTCTCCCCGCTCCACCATTGACCAACGCGTAAATTCCCCCACCGCCACCACGTCGTCGCGCCCTAGCACCGGCGCCAGTCGCCCGGGCGCAAACAGCCGTTCCTCGTCCGGCCAAAACGAGCGGGAATGGGGCGCAAGAAACCAGCGCACCGACACCGGCATAGCGCGAAAGGCGTCGAGCAGGCGCGAAAACTCTTCGACGCTGAGCAGCGCCATCCAGGGATATGTGTCGGCCACGACCGAAGTTGTTCCCCGGGCTGCCAGCTGTTCCAACGTCACGACGGGCTCGGCGACCAAGTTCAAATGGCAATGGGGCTCCACATAGCCGGGTACCAGGACGCCGCCATCCGCGTCGATCACCGCGTCAGCGGTCGCGCCGTCGCCGCGGGGCATGAGGGCGGCGATGCGGCCGTCCTCAACGACGACGTCGAGGGCCAAGAGATCACCCGTAAACACGTCGAGCACACGCCCGCCACGGATGACCTGCCTCGGCGGGCGTGTGGGTGCGGCGGAAGGCGTCAACGCAAGCCACCTCCCGGATTTGCGGGCTTGCGGCCAGGCCGCGGACCGCAACGGGCCCCTTCAGCCGTTTTCCCGCTTCCCATCGACATACACGGGTTTCAGTTCCGCGCCGGGACAGCGAATCCTCCGCCGGATTGCGGCGGCAAGGAGATCGGGGATTCGCTGCACAACTTTGATCCAGATCGGACGGACGCGCCCGGTCATAGGTTTGCTCGGAGGTGGCTCGGTTGTCCAAGGCCGCAACACTGCATACGATCGGCGTCGTCGGAGCGGGTACAATGGGTGCGGGCATCGCCCAGGTCGCGCTGGCAGCAGGGTTCGAGGTGCGCCTCGTCGATGTCGCGGCGGACCTCGTCGAGCGGGGCAGGACGCGCATCGCGGCGCAGCTCGAGCGGGATGTAGAGAAAGGACGCATGAGGGCCGCCGACGCCGGCGCCGCCTTGGCGCGGCTTGTGACCGGAACCGACCGGCAGCTCTTGGCCGCCGCCGACATCGTCATCGAGGCCGTGACGGAGCAGCTCCCGGTCAAGCTCGAGGTATTCGCCGCCCTGGATCAGGTGTGTCGTCCGGGCGTGATCTTGGCCAGCAACACGTCGGGCTTAAGCATCACCGCCATGGCGGCCGTCACCCGCAGGCCGGACCTCGTCGTCGGCATGCACTTTTTCAATCCGGCGCCGGTGATGAAGCTCGTCGAAGTGGTGCGGGGCACCCATACGTCCGACGACACGGTACGGACCGCGGTGGATCTCGCCCGGCAACTGGGCAAGGAACCGGTCGTGGTGGCCGAATCGCCGCTTTTCATCGTCAACCGGATCCTGTGCCCGATGATCAATGAGGCCATCTTCGCCCTTCAGGAAGGTGTGGCGAGCGCTGAGGACATCGACCGGGCCATGATGCTGGGCGCCAACCACCCCATCGGCCCCTTGGCCCTCGCGGATCTCGTAGGCCTTGACACGCTCCTTTTCGTGCTGGAGACGCTGCATCAGGAAACCGGTGACCCAAAGTACCGGCCGGCACCGCTTTTGCGCAAGCTCGTGCGGGCCGGCCGCCTCGGCCGAAAGACCGGCAGCGGGTTCTTCGAGTATGGCCGCTGATCACCCCGGCTGACCCGGGAACGATCGCGTCAGGCCGGGGCCGCGGACGGCGTCGCGGCCCTGGCCATGCCCTGGGCCTCCAGCCCGGCGCGCACGACGGCAGCGTGAAGACTTAGGGTCACGCGCCGGCGGCCAAGCGTAGGCAGCACGCCTATCCGGGCCAACATGCGCAGGGGCTGCTGCCCGACGCCGCCGATGTAGAGCTGGCGTCCGGAGCGGCGCAAATCCTCCGCCAGGCGCCCCAGCATCAAGGCGCCCGACTCATCGAGGCTGGTCACGGCGGAAAAGTCCAGCACCAGCACGCGGGCCGGCAACCGCTCGAGCTGCTCCCTCAGCCGCTCGACCCCGACGAACAAAAGGGGGCCCTCCACGGCGACGACCTCCACGTCCGGATGGACGGCGATGGGGCTGGTCCGTCCCCGCTCAGCCCATCCCAAGACCGCGTTTAGGGCTCGGGTGCGAACCATCGGCTTCGCCAGTTCCGCCACGGCAAACAGACCCGCGAGGGCGACGCCGGCGGCGACGGCGATGGTCAGGTCCTGGACGACCGTCAGGACCATCGTCACCACCAGGGTCGCTCCGTACGTCCAGCGAGCCCGGGGCACGAGGCGCAACCCCTCCAAGTCCGCCATGCGGACCGCAGTAACCATGAGAATGGCGGCCAAGGAGGCGAGGGGAATGCGGGACGCCCACGGCCCGAAGACGTACACCAAAAAGAACAGAAACACCGCGTGGAGCATGCCGGACAGCCGTGTCTTGGCGCCGCTCTTCGCGTTAACGGCGGTACGGGCGATGGCGCCGGTGACGGGTACGCCGCCGACCAGCGCGGATACAAGGTTGCCGATGCCTTGGCCGATGAGCTCCCGGTTTCCGTTGTGACGCTGGCCCGTCATCACGTCTCCGATCTCGGCCGAGAGAAGCGCCTCGATGCTCCCCAAGAGGCAGATAGTGATGGCCGGCATGAGCAGCTGGCCCAGCAGGCCGGGCTCCGGCCACGGCAAGGCGACTTTGGGCAAACCGGCCGGCAGCTCACCCACCAAGTAGGGCGTATGCACGATCAACTCATTGACGAGTACACCAGCGAGCAGCCCCCACAAAGACGCGGGGATGGAGCGGCGGAACCAGCGCAGGGCGATGAGCATCCCGGCGGCGGTCGCGGCGGCGACGATAGGCTCCTGCCAAGCGGCGTCCGCCTGGGAGAGAAAGATGATAACCGCAATGCCGTTGGTAAATCCTGCGATTACGGCGTAGGGCAAATACTTGACAAAGCTCCCCAGGCGGAGAAGCCCTAGGGCCAGCTGCATGACGCCTGCCATGGCGCCCGCTATGAACATGCCCTCCACCCCGTGGCGCTGGATAATGTCCACGAGCACCACCGTCATCGCGCCCGTCGGCCCGCTCACGTTCACGTTGCTGCCGCCAAAGAGAGACGTGGCAAAACCGGCGAAGATGGCCGCGTACAATCCCGCTGCCGGTCCAGCGCCGCTCGCTATGCCGAAGGCCAGCGCCAGGGGCAATGCGACCAGCGCCACCGTCAACCCGCCCAAAATGTCGCCCCGCCAGCGCCTCCACAACGTGCCCATCGCCACGGGCTATCCCCCTCCCGCCTGATCGCCGTCGGCCAAACAAAAAAGCGCATGCCCAGCCAAGGACGCACCTTGACCGGCCATCCGCTTGGTAAGCTCCTGCGGGGTTAGCTGACGGGCTCGGGCTACCAAGCTGCCCTACCCGGCGCAAGCCGGGACTCACCCCAACATCCTGGGTCCCCCGCGCCCTTGCCGGGGCTTCGGAGAAAGGATCGCGACGGCCTCTTGTTCCGCTAATCGAGACTGTAACGCTTCAAAGATTACCACAGCCGCCACAAAAATCAAGCCCGCTCCCGGTGGGAACGGGCGGAATACCGCTAGAGCAGCCGCCACTGGCGCAGCCGGTCGAGCACCTCCGGCGGCTCGCTGGTCCAATCCGGTTTCTCGTGGACGCGGGCCGTACGCATAAGGTACGCGATGTAGAGCGCCCGGACGGTTGCCCGGTCAACCCCCGCGGCCCGGAGGGCATGGGCCACCATTTCCCACGGGTCTTTCCAGCCGGTGCGCTGCAAGGGACCTGCGAGCTCCTGGAACCGCTCCATGACCTTGTCCCGCATGGCGACGCCCAGGTAGTCATTGACGACCGCCATCGCATGGCCGTACTGCTCCGCCCGCCGGTAGAAATCCCACATGCCGCCGCTCACCGTCGTCGCCGCACCCCGCCCGACGTCAACGCCGGGCGCCCTTACTGGGCGCCCGGACTCTTCCACAGCTTGCGCAACACCGCTTGCAAGATGCCGCCGTTGCGGTAGTATTCGACCTCGACCGTGCTGTCGATGCGGGCGATGGTCCGGAAGACAATCACGGACCCGTCAGGCCGCACGGCCCGCACGGTGACCTCCTGGCGCGGCCGCAGATTTTGCAGGCCCTCGATGTAAAAGACCTCTTCGCCCGTCAAGCCCAGGCTCTTGCGGCCCTCGCCGGGCATAAACTGCAGAGGCAGCACGCCCATACCCACCAAATTGCTGCGGTGGATCCGCTCGTAGCTCTCGGCGATGACGGCCCGGACGCCCAGGAGGAAGGAGCCCTTGGCCGCCCAGTCGCGGGAGCTCCCCGACCCGTATTCCTGTCCTGCGACCACGACGACCGGGATCCCGGCTTCCTTGTACTTCATCGCCGCGTCGTAGACCGGCATTACCTCGCCCGTCGGCAAGTAGCGGGTCCAGTTGCCCTCCCTGCCGGGCACCAGTTCATTGCGGAGCCGGATGTTGGCGAACGTGCCCCGCATCATAACCTCGTGGTTGCCCCGGCGCGACCCGTAGGAGTTGAAGTCGCGCGGCGCCACGCCCCGCTCCTTTAGGTAGCGCCCCGCCGGGCTGTCCGCCGGGAACGCGCCCGCCGGCGAGATGTGGTCGGTCGTGATCGAATCCCCCAGCATAACGAGGGCGCGAGCGCCGGAGATGTCCCCGATCTCGCCGACCTCCTCAGGCATGTCGACGAAGAAAGGCGGCTCCTGCACGTACGTGGAATTCACGTCCCACTCATACAGGTCGCCCTCGGGCACCGGCAGGCTCTGCCACTGCTCGTCGCCGTCAAAGACCGACGCATAGCGCTCCCGGAACATCTCCGGCTTCAGCGCCCGGGAGATGGCTTCCCTGATCTCCTCCTGCGACGGCCAGATGTCCCTCAGGTACACGGGGGCTCCATCGGAGCCGTAGCCGATCGGATCGCTGGTCAAGTCGATGTCCACGGTGCCCGCGAGCGCGTAGGCCACCACAAGGACCGGCGACGCCAGGTAGTTGGCCTTGACGAGCGGGTTGACGCGGCCCTCGAAGTTGCGGTTGCCGCTCAAGACCGCCGCTGCGACAAGATCCTGCTCCTTGACGACCTGCGCCACCTCATCGGGCAGAGCGCCGCTGTTGCCGATGCAGGTCGTGCACCCGTAGCCGACGACGTAGAAACCTAGCTGCTCCAAGTAAGGCAGCAGGCCGGACGACTGCAGGTAGTCGGTGACGACACGGGAACCCGGCGCGAGGCTGGTCTTGACGTGGGGAGCCACCTTAAGGCCCCGCTCGACGGCCTTCTTGGCCAGCAAGCCCGCGCCCACCATCACCGACGGGTTGGATGTGTTGGTGCAGCTGGTGATGGCCGCGATGACGACCGACCCGTGGGTCAGCTCGGTCGCCTGCTTCGTCGCCACTGCGACGCCCCCGCCGGCCGCCTGCGGGTCGCCCTTGCCAAAGTAGTCCCGCAGCGCTGTGCGGAACGACTCGTGCACCTTGCCCAGGGCCACCCGATCCTGCGGCCGCCGGGGCCCGGCCAGGCTCGGCTCGACCGTGCTCATGTCGAGCTCGAGGACGGTCGAGAACTCCGGCTCCGGCGTCTCGTCGGTCCGGAACAGTCCCTGCTCCTTGTAGTACCGCTCCACCAGGTCGACGAGCTCCGGATCCCGGCCGGTGAAACGGAGGTACCGCAAAACCTCGTTGTCTACCGGGAAGAAGCCCATCGTCGCGCCGTACTCGGGAGCCATATTGCCGATGGTGGCCCGGTCCGCGAGCGGCAGCCGGCTCAGCCCTTCGCCGAAGAACTCCACAAACTTGCCGACGACGCCGTGCTTGCGCAACATCTGCGTGACCGTCAACACAAGATCCGTGGCCGTCGCGCCTTCGGGCAGCTGACCCGTCAACCGGACGCCGACGACCTCGGGGATGAGCATGTAATACGGCTGGCCGAGCATGACCGCCTCGGCCTCGATGCCGCCGACGCCCCAGCCGACGACGCCAAGACCGTTGATCATGGGCGTGTGCGAGTCGGTACCGAGCACGCTGTCGGGGAAAACGACCGGCTCGCCTTCGATTTCGCGCCACTGGGCGACCTTGGCCAAGTACTCGAGGTTTACCTGGTGCACGATTCCGGTGCCCGGCGGCACCACACGGAAGTTGGCGAACGCCTTCTGCGCCCAGCGCAGGAGGGTGTAGCGCTCCTTGTTGCGCTCAAATTCCTTCTGCACGTTAAAGAAGAAGGCATCGGGCGTCCCGAAGGCGTCGACGATGACCGAGTGGTCTATCACGAGGTCCACCGGGATCAAGGGGTTGATGCGCTTCGGATCGCCGCCCCGCCGGGCGATGGCCGCCCGCATGGCCGCAAGGTCAACCACCGCCGGCACGCCGGTGAAATCCTGCAGCAATACGCGTGCCGGCATAAACCCGATCTCCTGCTGCGGCACGTCTCCCGGCCGCCAGCGGGCCAGCGCCTGCACCTGCTCCTCGGTCACCGCGAAGCCGTCACAGTGGCGGAGCAGGCTTTCCAAAAGCACCCGAAGCGAAAAGGGCAAGCGGGATACGTTTGCGATCCCCGCCTTTTCCAGGGCGTCCAGACGGTAGATCACCGCCCGGCCGCGGGCCGTCTCCAGGGTTCCTCGACTCCCAAACGCATTGACGACCGCCATAACGTTCTCCTTTCCCTTGCGTGAATCCGCGCAGCGTCAACCAGCGCAAAGCCACCCAGTGGCCGCGTGCGGCAAATCTCTGCTTCCCAGGGGCATTGTACCACAACGCGAACGCGCTGTGCCGTTTTGACGCCCGGCGCCCCCTTCGGGTATGATCAGGTCGGGTCCCCCCGGAGGTGAAACCCGTTGAACGTGCGCTTTCCCCGTTCTCCAAAAGGGCGCATTCCCCATGCGCGCCTATTTGGCAAGCAGCTGCGGGCCCTGCGCAGCGACGAGTACATTGCCCACCTGCTCAAGCAAAACCTTGAGCTCAAAGCCCTCGTGCGCGCGCTCGCGGAAAAGCTGCTCGATGGAAAGCCGCCGCGGGAGGTGCGCCGCATCCTCCAGGACGTCCTCATCGAGCAGCGCCGCATCTACAACGAGGCTCTTACCCGCCACGCCATCAAGCAGGCCGACAATGTCGACGAACTGTTGGCCATGCTGGACGAGATCCGCGAAAACGACGGCGACGCCCACGACGACACCGCCTGAAACAGCTCTAGCCGCTGGACCTTTTTTGTCTTCGACGGTTATGACCCTGCGGGCGAAGGCGCGTCCTCTTCGCCCAGCGCCGCCACAACTCCCTTGATTAGCCGTACGAACTCGCGCGCGACCCGCGCCGTCGTTTCCATGACTTCAATATGATTTAGCGGCTGGGGCAGCATGCCCGCCGCCATGTTGCTGATACAGGAGATGCCCAGCACCCGTACCCCCATGTGGCGGGCCGCGATGACCTCAGGCACCGTGGACATACCCACCGCATCCGCTCCTAGCGTGCGGAAGGCCCGGATTTCCGCCGGCGTCTCATACGTAGGGCCGCTCAGGCCCATGTAAACGCCCTCCTGAACGGAAACTCCCTCCCGCTCCGCAACGCTGCGGGCCACCGCCCGCAGCTCTGGATCGTAGGCGTACGTCATGTCCGGGAAACGGGGGCCGAAAGCGTCTTCGTTTGGCCCAAGCAACGGATTGGCGCCAAAGAGGTTGATATGGTCCGTTATCAGCATCAAGTCCCCGGGGCGAAAGGCCGGATTCAACCCGCCCGCAGCGTTGGTGACGATGAGCGTCGCCACCCCGAGCTCCCGCAGGACCCGCACCGGGCGAACGACCTCGAGCATCGAATAGCCCTCGTAGTAGTGGATGCGGCCCTGCATGGCCCACACGGGCACCCCGGCCAGCTTCCCGGCGATCAGCCGGCCCTTGTGGCCCATCACCGTCGAGTGTGGCAAGTGCGGGATCTCCCCGTAGGGCACGGCTACGGCCTCGGTCATCTGCTCCGCCAAGTCGCCGAGCCCGGACCCGAGAATTAGGCCGATACGCGGCCGAAGGTCGGTACGTCCGGCCACGTACGCCGCCGCCGCCCGCACCCGCTCAAGCTCTGTCATCGCGTCGCCACCGCCTCTTTCGACGGCGGGAGACCCGCCGTCTACGACTCGCCCAGTTGCCCTTGTTCACCGGGTATCGCCGCGCGGGCGAGCTGGTCGGCCCGCTCGTTCCACGGGTCGCCAGAGTGACCGGCGACCTTCACCCACTCCACCTGGTGGGACCGGAGCACGTCCAGCAACTGGAGCCATAAGTCTTGGTTGTCCACGGGCTTGCCCGCCGCCGTCCGCCACCCGTTTGCCTGCCAGCGTCTTACCCATCCGAGCCGGAACGCGTTTACCACGTACGCGCTGTCGCTGTGCATTCGCACGCGGCACGGGCGCTTGAGCGCTTTCAGCGATTCGATGGCGGCCGTCAATTCCATGCGCTGGTTGGTCGTATGGCTCTCGCCGCCGCTCAGCTCCCGGCGGTGCTCTCCAAACAGCAATACCGCGGCCCACCCGCCTGGTCCGGGATTGCCGCGGCATGCCCCATCCGTATAAATGTCCACCGCGGGGCGACGGTCGTCCCCTGCTGACGCGGACCGCCCGTCCCGGCCCACGTTACTGCCTGATCGTGTTGATGAGCCGCTCAACGAAGTCGGGAGAGGTGTTGGTGATGAGCGTGAGCCCGATCATGGTCAGCAGGGCAAAGGTCAAGTTGGCGAAACCGCGCAGGCGTGCGGGAATTTCAAACGGCGGCAACCGGCGCCCGCCCAGGAGTAGACCGACGAGACCGGTCGTAAACGCGCCTCCGCCGATCAGGACTAGGACCAGCTCCCCCCAGATCCCGGGGAACAAGTTCTCGAACACGACGGCGATCAACTCCTCACACTTCGTTGAGACCCGTGATGTGGCGGTGAGCGGCCCGGCGGGTCCGCCGGTCGCGGCGGTGCCCGGCCTGCGTTACCTCATTCTCTATTTTATGGTAGGATAGCGTGTGGGACAAGCCTACACTTGCCCAAAGACTGCCAGGAAGGACGGCGCGCGATGAACGCAGCAGCCTTGATCTTGCTCGGGTTGATCGCCGGCGCATTGAGCGGCATGCTGGGCGTCGGCGGGGGGATCATCATCGTTCCCGTGCTCAACCAGCTCTTCCACGTGCCTATGAACCAGGCCGTGGGCACGTCGCTCCTGATAATCATCCCCACGGCGCTGGTAGGTACGCTCACCCACTACAGCCGGGGCAACCTGCAGCTCCCCGTGGCCCTTCTGGTGATGGTCGGCGCGGTAGCCGGAGGCTACATTGGCGCCCGGATCGTCGGCTACGTGCCTGAGCTGTTCATCAAGCGCCTCTTCGCCTTGCTGGCCCTGTATACGGCATTCCGCCTGTGGTTCAACCGCTGAGGAACCAAGGCAGGCCAGGAACTCGAACCGGCGGCCCTGCCCGCGAGAAGTCCTAGCGCCGGGAACCGCCGGCAAGCCGGGCCTCCCAGCGGCTCCGCCAGCCTTCCGGCAAGCCTGCCTGGCTGATGACCGCCCTGGCCTGGGCCTCCTGCCCTGTACGCAGGCACGCCTCGAGGGCAACCTCCACCGCGCCCAGGTGGTCCTCCCGTTGCCATGGGTTCAGGCGCCCTACCGCGACGGCGATGGCCGGCGCGAGCGCCGCCACGGCGCCCCACTCGCCCGTCTCGGCCTGCAGCGTGGCAAGGCGCGTCAGATTGTCAAGATCGTCGGGCAGCCGCCGGGCCACTTGCCGGCTTAGCCGCAGCGCTTGGTCCTTGTCGCCCGCGCGCAGGGCAAGCGCGGCCGCCTGGGCGACGAGCCTCGGTTCGTCGACGCGTTCGGCCGCCCACAGCAGCGCGTCGATGGCCCGAGCCGGCTCTGCGGCGCCGACGCGGCGGGCGTAGGCCACGGCTACCTGAACGAGCGCCTCGCCCGGCCAGGCGTCCGGGTTTTGCCGCAGGGCCCGCCGGTAAGCCCGCCACGCCTTCTCGGGCTCCTCCGTACCCCACAGCGCGGCGAGATCCAGGTACAAGTCACCCCGCGCCTCGGGCGGGAACTCTTCCACCGCGGCCTCCCAATCGTCCCGGTCCTTGAGTTGCCGGGCCGCGGCCCGCAACGCCCGCTGAAGCACGGCGTCCGCGTCGGGCTGGCCCCTGGCCGCGGCGACCGCCTGCCGCACGTAGTCGAGTCCCCGCTGGCGGCCGGAACGCAACAAGTGCTCTCCGAGGGTAAGCAGAATGCCGGCGCGGCTTTCCGGCAGGCGCTCGCTCAGCCGGATCATGAAGAGCTCAAAGCCCCCATGCCAGCCCTGCTTTTGACAGAAGCGGGCAAGCCGCATCAGGGCTTCGTCATCCTTGCCGTAGCGGCGCAGCACCTCCCGGCAGTAGCCGGCGAACTCCTCCTTTTGCCCCGCCGCCGCCAGTTGCTTTAGGCGGAGCATAACGGCCTGGAGCGGCTCAGGCATCGCCTTTTGGGTCACGGGTTTCCCTCCTCGTTGCGGCCGCCGGCGCCCGGCTTCGGCCCCGCCCGCGCCTCGACCTGACCCATTCTACCGCCTGCGGCCGATGCGTGTAAATACGACCGCGGCCGCTCTGCAAAGGAGTGATGCACCGTGTCAAGAACCTTTTCCATGGAAGGGAAGGGATAGAAAGATGAAAGCCGTGCGGATCCACGAGCATGGCGGGCCGGAGGTGCTGCGGTACGAGACGGTACCGGATCCGGCTCCACGAGCGGATGAAGTGCTGGTGCGGGTGCGGGCATGCGCCCTCAACCACCTGGATATCTGGAACCGCAAGGGACTTCCCCGGCCGATGGTCAGGCTGCCACATATCCTGGGCTCAGACATCGCGGGCGAAGTCGTGGCCGCCGGTGACCTGGTTGACGACTTCGAGCCCGGTCAGGCCGTCATCGTTAATCCCGGCGTCAGCTGCGGCCGGTGCCGTCATTGCCTGAGCGGCCAGGACAACAAGTGCCCTCGCTACCACCTCTTTGGGGCTGGCCGGGACGGCGGCTATGCGCAGCTTGTGGCCGTTCCCCGGGCCAACGTGGTGGCCAAACCCGCGAACCTGAGCTTCGCCGAAGCGGCGGCGGTGCCCCTCGTGTTTCTCACGGCCTGGCACATGCTGGTAACTCGAGCCCAAGTAAAGCCGGGCGAGGATGTCTTCGTCTGGGGGGCCGGCAGCGGCGTCGGCAGCGCGGGGATCCAGATCGCAAAGCTTCTGGGCGCGCGGGTTATCGCCGCAACCCACGGCGAGGAAAAGGCGGCCAAGGCGCGAGCGCTCGGCGCAGACGCCGTCGTCGACTATCAAGCGGTCGACGTCCTCAAGGAGGTGCGGGGTCTGACGGCCGGCCGGGGCGTGGACGTCGTGTTTGAGCACGTCGGCCAGGCCACGTGGGCCACCAGCATCAGGATGCTCGCCACCGGCGGGCGGCTTGTCACCTGCGGCAACACCTCCGGCTGGGAAGGCCATACCGACCTGCGCTACGTGTTTGCCCGCCAGCTGTCAATTCTCGGGTCCTACATGGGCAGCAAGGGGGAACTTCTCGACCTGTTGCCGTGGGTGGAGTCGGGACGGCTCAAGCCCGTGGTACACGCGGTCCTGCCCCTGGCGCAGGCGGCCGACGCCCACCGGATGCTGGAGGCCCAAGCCCAGTTCGGGAAAGTCGTGCTCGAGCCCGAGGCTTGAACGCGGTGGGTACTCCCCGGATCCTCGGCGACCCGCCTGGCCACATTAACGCTTCGCACATCCGAGTCACGGACATCAAGCACGACCATTAAATTTCTTCATTAACCCCATGAACATCCCTTGATCCCTCGCGCGTAGACTGCTATAGTGAAAGTGGAAGATGAATGGTGCGCACCGTCAGGCTTCCGGTTTGCAATACCCCTGCTTAATACAATGAAACACGGGCCTCACGAGCCCGGCCGGAGGTGACTTGCGGTGACCATGAACTTGGTACACACGATGCAGCTGGCTTTCCTGATGCACGAGGAACGGGCCCGGGAAGCGTTGGGCATGAAGGAATCCCGCCTGGGCGGACCGATCGACATCTACGCGGGTTCCAGGGAGCGTAAGGCAAAATCCGATTCGCGCCCGGCGGCACGGCTCCGGGTGCTGCGGCCCCGCCGCAGCGAAGGTTGACCGCCCCGGCAAGCGCCACCGGCCGGATGAGAAAGGGCGGGCCAAGCCCGCCCTTTCCTCTTGCCGGGATTCAACGGCTGAGGATCGGCCTTGCCGGCCGTCTCCTCTCCTGTACCTTAGCGCGGGGTCGCCGCCTGCCGGGCAGGCTCGAGGCTCTTGAACCGGTCGGCCACCTTGCGCATGACGTCAGGCATCGCCGTATACTCCATCTCGTCCAGGGGTAGCCGGTGCGGTTCAAAGGGCCCCATGCGGCGCATCATGTCGGCCATCTCCAGGGCCGTCTGCCGCGCCTTGTCGAAGCCCGGATCCCCGAACATATCGCGCGGGCCGACCAGATGACCATCGCTGAGCTGGAAACCGTAGGCGACCACCCGCGGCGGCCCGTCGAACCGGCTGGTATCCGCCTGATCAAAACCGACGGGCATGATGGGCCCACAGTGCGAACCCCGCATCCAGCCTTCCACGAAGTGCGGCTGGGCAAAGGCCTCGAGCGCCTCCCCGACCGCCGGCAGACCGCTCTGGCAGCGAACGATGAGCACGGGGTCGTCCTTGCCCACGTATTTGCCCGCGATCAGGCTGAGCCGCTGCGTGGATGTGGTTGCCACCGCCTCCGTCCCGCCTGCCTGGTAGACGTTGCGGATGACAAAGCGGCTGGGGGAGCCGATGAACGTCAACAAGTCGTAGCTTTCGCTCGGCGTGTGGAAGCGGGCGGACTTGTTTTCCCTCAGGTCGAGGATCTCAAAGTCAAAACCCCCGTGCATCTTTGGGTCGATGACCAAGCCGGGGGTTGTGAACGGGTCGGCGAACATGCGGTACACCGGAAGGTTCCAGGCGCCGGGACTTGTCTTGTCGCCGAGGAACACGATGACAGGCTCGCTGGGCCGCTCCTCGAACTCCATCTCCGCCACGCCGGGGCCCAGGCCCTTTACGGTGCCGGCAAAGGCGTCCTTGAGCAGGTCTTGCCCGGCGCCGTACAGCTTCAGCTGCTTGGCCAGCTCCGTCGTCTGTTGAAACACGTCCCAGGCGATGCGGTGCACGAGCTCGCTGTCGACGCCGTGGCGGTGGGTCATAATCAGGGCGATGTCATCGCCGACGCGCCCGACGCGAAAGTCGACAATTAAGCCCTTGTCCTTGCTTTTCTGCAGTTCGGCTTCGGCGGTCCGCATCATGTCCGGATGAACCGCCGAGTGCCCGACAAAACCTCCGGTGTCCGCCTTAATCACCGATAAGGTGATCATGCTGAGGCCAAACCTCCTTCAGTCGTTGCCTGCGGCCGACGGGCGTCCGCCGCAGGTGCGAAACGAACGCGCGCGAACAAAGCCGCCCGCGCCGGTGAAACCCGCGCGGGTGACCTCTGGAACCACTAGCGCCCCCTCTGTCCCCGCGATCGCTCGCAGGATTTAAGGAACGCCTTACGACCGTGGCCAAGCCGAGTGGCATCCGCCGATGGTTCGATGAACCACTTCCTCGTCAACTTGCCCCGCCTAGGGCTTGAGGCAAGTCCAGGCGCTTTCAGCTATGCGGTTGTCGGTATGCCGTGGGAACGGCGCAAGGTCCCTCTAGGGAGTCGCCCCCTTTCTTGCCTGGTCGTGCTCGCCCACCGGGCCAAAACGCACCGGTGGTCCGGCAGGGACCACCGGCGGGTCCGGCCACGCCGCTAGCCGGCAGCGCTTCCTGCAGGCATTGGCACATTATGCCGCGACCTGATCCCGTTGACCCTGAATTGGCGAGGAACCGGCAATATAGGCTGATTATACCATTCACGCCGAGACAAGTCCAGGACAACCTACAACCAGTCTGGGAACAGCGACACCAAACCAGAAAGGCAGGCGACGCCTATGGGCCGCTGGCTCTTGCGGGTTCTGGCTCTGGTCGGTCTCAACTGGCTCTTCCGGGCCGGCCAGCGCTTTGTGCTGCGCCGCTTGCGCTGACCGGCGCAAGAGGGCCCCGGTGTCCCCTCATTCTGGTATACTGGTGCGGGAGGCGACGCACCATGGCCAGAGCGGCCGGGAAACCTGAGGCCAACACCGGGCCCGTCAACGTGACGGAGATTCTAGAGCGGCTCGCGGCCGCGTATCCGGACGCGCGCTGCGCCCTCAACTATACCACTCCGTTTGAACTGCTCGTAGCGTGCATCCTCTCGGCTCAGTGCACCGACAAACGGGTCAACATCGTCACCGCGCGGCTGTTTCCTCGCTGTAACCAGCCGGAGCACTTCGCCGCCATGACTCCCGACGAGTTGGCCGAAGAGATCAAGGACTGCGGCCTGTACCGCAGCAAAGCCCGGCACATCGTCGAGCTGTCCAAGATTCTCCTGGAGCGCTACGACGGCCGAGTGCCCGAAACCCGCGACGAGCTCATGCAGCTTCCGGGCGTCGGGCGCAAAACCGCCAACGTCGTCATCAGCAATGCCTTTCAGCGGCCAGCCATCGCGGTGGACACCCACGTCTTTCGCGTGGCAAACCGCATCGGCCTCGCCGACGCTGCCGACCCGCTCAAGACGGAGTTGCAGCTGATGGAGGCAATCCCCGAACGTCTTTGGAGTCAGGCCCACCACTGGCTCATCCACCATGGCCGCTCTCTGTGCAGTGCCCGCAGCCCGCGCTGCCACGCTTGCCCCATCGAGCCGTTCTGCCGCTACGCGGCCGAGCGCCGCAAGGAGGCCGCCTCTTCATGAGTTCACCCAACTTCGCAGGGCTTCTGGCAGGCAAGACCGCCCTCATTACCGGCGGCGCCGGGGGGATCGGCAGTGAAATGTGCCGTCTGTTTGCCCAGGCCGGTGCCCGGGTCGCCTTCTGCGACATCGATGTCGACCGCGGCGTGCGGCTGGAGGAGGAGCTCATTCAATCCGGGCTTCCCGTCCGGTTCATCGCCGCCGACGTCACCGCGCCCGAGCAGGTGCGGCAGATGGTAGAGACCATCACGGCGGAGGGACCGTTGCACATCCTTGTCAACAACGCCGGCATCAGCGGGCGCCCCATCGGGGACGGTCCCGTCACCGACTGCACCGAAACGGCCTGGGCACGCGTCCTGGCCGTCAACTTGACCGGTCCTTACCTGGTGTCGCGCTATGCCTTGCCCGCCATCATCCGCGCAGGCGGCGGCGCGGTCATCCACATCGCCTCCGACGACGCTCTGGTCGGCCCGCTGCCGCCCTACGACACGCACGCCTACTGTGCCAGCAAAGGCGGGCTCCTGGCCCTGACCAAAGCGATGGCGGTCAGCTACGCGCCAAACGGCGTGCGAGTCAACGCGATCTGTCCCGGTTGGGTCGCTTCGCCCATGACGGCAGACCTGCGCCAAGACCCCGGCGTATACGCGGAGCTCGTCTCCCGCCACCCGCTGGGACGGTTGGCAACCCCCTTCGACATCGCCGCCGCCGCCCTGTTTCTCGCCTCGGACGCCGCGTCCTTCATCACGGGCGTCATCCTGCCGGTGGAGGGCGGCGCCACGAGCTGGTAGCCGCCCGGCGCCCCACGTTCCTCCCGTCGCTTGCCACTCGTCAACATTTTGTCCACGCGGTGTGATACGCGCGTTATCCACACGTTCGGGGGAGGATCCGCCCAAGCACGGCACGAAAAGTCTCCGGCACCGGCACTCTTGTCCTCATATTGTCCACGGTTTGTCCACAGGTTGTCCACAATCTGTGGATAACCGGCGGGCACGGGGGAGTTCTCACGGTGCAAATCGAAATCCGGGGCGTTGAGCGCCTAAGCTTTCGCGAGCGGCAGGTCGTCGCGCTGAAAGAAATGGGCCACAGCAACCAGGCCATCGCTCGTCGGCTGAGCGTGTCGCCGGCCACTGTGGCCACCTTGTACAATCGTGCCAAAACCAAAGGATACCAGGTCGTGCTCGTACTGAGCGGAGACCCCTTGAACTTGTTCCCGGGCGGTGCAGACGACGACTCAGATGAGGCGCCCGGACCGGAAGACGACGGCGGGGCCGAGTAAAACGTGACCAGCCGCAGGCTGCGGCCCGGCTACACGACGACGTGCGCGCCCGCTGACCGCATGTCGGCGATGGCTTTCTCCCCATCCCCCGGGGACACATTGACTGCTCGCGACCCGCTTTGGATGAGCACCGCCTCAAATCCATGCCGCAAGGCGTCCAGGACGGTGGCACGTACGCAGTAATCGGTCGCAAGCCCGCCGACGTACACTTTCCCCACGCCGCGCTCCTTTAGCCACGCGGCCAAATCCACGTCCGCCGCGGCCGTCTCACCCTCGGCGAGCCGCCCGTCGAAACCGCTGTAGCCTTCCGCGTCCTTGCGGAAAGCTTTGCGAAATACCACGCCCTGGACCACAAGATCGGGATGAAAGGCGGCGCCCGGGGACCCCTGGACGCAATGGACCGGCCAGATGCCGCCCTGCTCGGCGAAGGAGCAATGATCGGCGGGATGCCAATCCTGCGTATAGACAATCGGCCGCCCGGCCTCGACAAAACGGCGGATCCACCAGTTGAGCACGGGCACCACCTGGTCGCCGTCCTTCACCGCAAGCGCCCCGCCGGGGCAGAAGTCGTTTTGAACGTCCACCACAATCAGCGCCGCGTCCGCCTCCGGCACGAACGTATCCACGGTATCACGCTCCCCACAAGGAAAACCTTGACCATCACCTCCAGTCTACCACCGGCTCGCCGGGCCGGCCAGCCGGGTTAGGCGCCCGCCCATCGGAGCGAGCGTTGGCGAAGGAGCGCCCGGAAAACAAGGCGTGCGCCGCCGAGGTCGTGCAGGTACCGCCATGTGTTCAGGTCTTTAAGGAATGCCGGCAGCCATCCCGCCATCCGCAGCGGGCCGATTCTCGCCAATCCTGCGCCGCGCCCGACGGTGGCCACGACTCCTGCGGTCCGTCCTGTGTACGCCCGCAGGGGACGGCCCACGATCTCGGCCCAAATGTTGCGGGCGGCCAGGCGCCCTTGGACCACGGCGTGCTGGGCGGTGGGCGGGACCGGCTGGCCCGTTCGTGGGTTGAGCGCCAGCGCGGCGTCGCCGATGACATACACGCCTGGCGCGTCCACCGACTGCAGGTACCGGTTGACGACCGCCCTACCCCTCGCCCGAGTGGTGAACACCCGCTCGACCAGCCGATTTGCCCGCACGCCGCCGCTCCAGACGACCGTACGGGAGCGAAGGCGCGTGCCGTCCCGGAGGACGACGCCGTCGCCGTCGACGCCGACGATGCCCGTGCCCAGCAGCAAGCTGACCCCTTTGCGCAGCAGCATGTCGACCGCTGCGTCGACCAGCGGCTCATCAAAACCGGGCAAAATGTCAGGAGCCGCCTCGACGGTAACGATGCGGATCTCATCCGGGCGCAGCCCGTGGCGCAACGCGAGCGCGATCCTCTCGTCCGCCAGTTCGCCGGCAAACTCCACCCCGGTCAACCCCCCGCCCGCGACCACAATGGTCAGCATGGCTTGACGCTGACCGGGGTCCTCCGTGCGTCGTGCCCGGTCCATCATGTCGTCGATGTGACGGCGTATGTTCTCCGCGCTGTTGAGGCTGCGTAGTGTGAGGCTGTGTTCCTGCAAGCCGGGAATGGAGAAATACTCGGGCTCGCTGCCGAGGGCCACGACGAGGTAATCGAAGCCAAAGACGCGCCGGCCGTCGACAACGAACTCCCGGTCGCCAAGGCGGATGTCCGTCACGGTGCCTTGTACGACTTCCACGCCGGTGCCCGCGAAAATGTCAGCCAGGGGCACGGCTAACACGCTTACCCGTGTGCCCGCGGCCGGCCGGTGCAGTTCCGTGATGAGCTCGTGATCCGGGCCAGCGTTGACGAGGGTGACCCGCACGCCCCGCCGCCCAAGGCGCCAATCCAGGTCCAGCGCCGCCCGCACGCCGGCATAACCCGCTCCCAGGACACGGATCTTCACAGCCCCACCCCCTGCTACCGGGTAGTGTGGCTCGCGGCGGCTCCCTTCAGGCGCGGCGCGGGCGTTCCTGCAAAGGAACGGTGAGGCGCGGCACCCGCCCGCGCGGCCGCAGCCGGCGGGCGGGTCCGCTCCCAGTGCTGGCCGCTCAGTCAGGAATGACGGGCGGCACGCTGGGTCCCGAGGACAGCGTGAACTGCGGCCCGGGAATGACCGGCGGCACGCTCGGCCCGGAAGACGCCGAGACCTGCGGCCCGGGGATGACCGGCGGCACGCTCGGGCCCGCCGCCGCCAGCGTCGACAAGACCAACACCAACGCCAACGCCAACCACAACCAACGCCGCATCCACCTACTCCTCCTTTCAGATTCATGCGGTGTTGCCACCGCGAGCTACCCCAATCCCTTTGCCCTTCGCGCCGGCCCTGTCGCGGTGCAGAGCCGCCCTTAAGGCCGGGGCAGGCTTGCGCCGGCGCCGACGGGGGCGCCGACGGGATCGTGCATGGCGACAAAGACGTCCACCAGCCGCGGGTCCAACTGGGTGCCGCGCCGGCGGCGGAGCTCCACGATGGCGGCCGTGTGCCCGCGCTCAAGCCCATGGCTGACGTAGGTCCCTGCCACCGCGATAATGCGGGCCAAAAGAGGTATTTCCTCCCCGCGCAGACCATCCGGGAACCCCAGCCCGTCGTACCGCTCGTGGTGATGGCGGACCGCGTCCCGGCACAACTCCGGAACGGCAAACAGGCTGAGGATCTTCTCACCGAAAAGCGGATGGGCCATCATCCGTTCGCGAGCGGCCGGGCTAAGCGGCGCGTCCCGTTCCACAACCTCCGGGTCCAGCGACGTGAGACCTATGTCGTGCAGCTTTGCCACGTGGCTTAACGCCTCTTGCTCCTCGGGCGACAGCCCAAGGGCCTGCCCCAGTTGATGGGCGTACCGGCCGGTCAACTCGGCCTTCTGGCGCATATCCGGGTATAGGCTCTCGATGGAGTCCAGCAGGTCAAGCAGCGTCGTGAAGTACCGCAGGCGCTCCTTGGACTCCGGGTGAATCGTCGCCATCCGTCCGTGGGCCGCTGTACCCAACGAGCGCTGGCGCACCAGCTCGTCAAGCTGCCGGTTCACCCGGGACCATTCGCCCCACATGGACGACTGCGCGTAGTACGTGCTCGCCCGCTGCAATTCCATGAGAGCGCCGTGGCGGTCCCCGGTGGCCAGGGCGATATACCCAAACAGCTCGCTCACTCGCGCAACTTCCGACTTGTGCAGCGTGACGACGTTGGACCACAGCACCCGCAAAGCCTCACTGCCGTACGTCGCCGCCTGGTCCAGGTCACCCATTACATAGTGCAAGCGGCCGAGCGCGCAGTATGTGTAGCCTAGGCGCGGGTCGGCGGCGAGGCGCTCGAGAACTTCCCGGGCGGCTTCGAGGTATGCCCGGGCCTGGGCGTACTCCCTACGTTCAAGGCAAATGAGGCCGAGGTTGGTCTGGATCTGGGCGCTGCGCACGTGATCGGCGACGCTGCCAAACACGGCCAGCGCCCGCCGGGCCGCCACCTCGGCTTCATCCCAGTGTTCCAGCGCCATCCACACGATGGAGGCGACATGGTCCGCGTGAGCATTCCAAAAAGCCGGTACGTCGTCGGTTCCGCACCGCTGCGCCGCCCGCAGGAAGAGGGTCGCCTCGTCTACCCGGCCGGTCATGTACAACAGTACGGCCAAGTTCGTCAAAACCTTGAGGCGATCTTCGGGAGCCGACGCGGTGTCTTGCTCGATCAGCGCGTGCGCCTCCTGCCACCGGGCCTCCGCGTCGCGCATGCGCCCGAGTTCGTAGTGAACGCATCCCAGCGCATTCAGGCTGCGCAACATGGACGTCACGTCGCCTTCGGCCCGGGCGCGCTCGAGCCACTGCTCCCAGCATTCTTCGGCAAGAAGCAATAACCCGCGCTCCCATGCCCACAGGCCTTGGCGGTAATCGTCGTTGATAGAGGAGAGCATCGGAACCCCCCTGCCGATGCGCCGAAAAAAGCGCCTACCCGGGCCGTTCGGCCGGGCAGGCGCGGCAACCTGCACGCGTTTCCCCCAACCTCAACGGCAGCCTGACTATCATCGTCGACAGCGCCCGCTCCCCCGCGTGCGGCGAGGCCAGTTGTCAACAGCGCGCCGTCGACCTTAGACTCACGGCTTTGCGTCCCCGGCTTTCGCACGGGTTTGCCCGAAAAACGTTGAGAATTGCGTGTTTTTCAGCAAAGACGGGAACGATCTATGATGAGTTTGTTCGATGGATTTCGCCGCCCGGGCGAGGGCTCCTGCTAGCCGTGTTCCAAATTTCCTTTGAGAGGGATTCCGAACCGGACGCTCGTTCCCTGTCCGGGCGCCGAGGATACGTCAAGCCATCCGCCAAGCAGCTGCAGCCGCTCCTTCATGCCCTGAAGGCCAAAGCGGCTTGCGGCACGGGACACCTGCGACGGGTCAAACCCGCGGCCCGCGTCGCGCACCTCGCCGCGCAACTCCTCGTCTGAGCAGACGACGGTAACAGCTACGCTGGCCGCGCCCGAATGCTTGCTGGCGTTGCTCAGACACTCTTGCACAAGGCGATAAGCGGCCAGCTCCACGTGGGGCAAGAGCCGCTCGGGCCCGCCGACGCACTCAAGGTCAACCCTCATGCCGGTTCGCTGCTGGAAGTCGGCCACGTACAGCCGCAATGCCTCAAACAGCCCATGCTCGTCGACGGCCAGGGGACGCAGGTCGGCGATCACTTGCCGGATGTCCCGGAGGCTCGCCCGCAACAGCTCCTTGAGCCGCCCGAGCTCCTCTTTGGCCCGAGGCGGGTCGACGTCCATGAGACGCTCGCACACTTCTACCCGGAGAACCAGGTTCGCCAAGGTTTGGGCGGCACCGTCATGGAGCTCCCGGGCAACCCGCCGGCGCTCGTCTTCCTGGGCTTGGAGCACCGTCATGGCGTCCGCGTGCAGCAGCGGACGTCCTTCCTCAGGGCCCCGTCTGCGGCCCGACCCATTCTTCACCGTCTTCCCAGCGCTCCTTCTTCCAGATGGGCACGATCTGCTTCAAGCGGTCAATTGCGTAGCGGGCAGCCTCAAAGGCGTCGGCCCGATGCGGCGCGGCGGCGGCCACGAGCACGCTGGCTTCGCCGATGGCGACATGCCCGATACGATGAGTCACGGCAAGGCGGACGTCCGGCCACCGGCCGGTCACCTCCCGCCCGATCCGGGCCATTTCCGAAAGGGCCATTTCGCGGTAGGCCTCGTACTCGAGGCGTACCGTGCGGCGGTCACCGGTCCATTCCCGGACGATGCCGGCGAAAACCACGATCGCTCCTGCCCGTGGGCTTTTGACCTTGGCCATGACCGCGTCCACCGACAGCGGCTCCTCAACGATCTCGAAGCTATCGGGCGCTCCGGGCTCGCCTGCCCTGTTGCCGCCGCTTACGGGAGGCAAGAATGCGACCTCGTCCCCGTCGCCGAGAGGCGTCTGCCACGTGGCATAGTTCAGGTTGACCGCCACCATAAGGCGCCGTTCGAAGCGCGCGGCATCCGGATGGACTTTGACCAGTTCCTGCCACGCCTCCTGGACGGTGGCCCCTGCAGGAAGGTCCAGCGTCACTACCCGCTGTCCCAGCGCCTCCGCAAGAGCGGCAAACGCGCGCACGGTTATTCGCACACAGCAGGCCTCCCCATGTGCACAATCCCGGTCGCGATCACCGCCGGTCGGCCGCGCCGTCGCTCTGCCGTTCGGGCGGCTCGATGTGGCGACCGCGGGTTTCCCCTTCCACTGCAAGAAACGGCTTGCCGCAGTATGGGCACTCCCATACCTGGGTATCGGTCATGGATGAGTAACTCGGCTGTTCACAGTGCGGGCAGATCGTCTTTTGCACGCGAACGGCCCCCTTCCATTCCGCGTCCAACGACCCTACCCCTCATCAACCCGTGCTTCGACGCCTGTGATTATTTTCCTGTCCCCTGGGGGCGCTCGCCCGCCGCAGCAGGAATTGTCCCGGCCAACCGCGAAGCCACTTTTCCAAAAGGGGTGACACCGATGCCCGACGGAAACCGGTTGCCCTGGTACCGCCGGGGCCCCGCCGCAGCTGCCTTGCCGCCCGGTCGCGCGCCGGAGAACGCGCGGCTCATCGGACGCGATCCCAGCTCAACCTCCGAGGAGCCGCGCGTGTACCTTCACCGGGCGGCATGGGACGTCATCGACGCGGCCAGCACCGCGTACGGCCAGCACGAGGCGGCCGGCCTGCTGTTTGGCAGCCTCTGCGACGACGGGAGCGGACCTGTGCTGCTCATCGAAGAGGCTGTGCCAGCCACCCATGGAACCGCTGCTTTGGGGACCTTTCGCTTCACCCAAGAGGATTGGGACGCACTTCACGCCTATTGGCGCCGCCACGGCGGCCGCCGCCTCGCGGTCGGGTGGTTTCGCACGCATCCGGGATTCGGCACGCGCCTTTCGTCCGCCGAGCAAATCTTCGCGGAGCGGCACTTCCCCGAGTGGTGGCAACTGACGTACATCGTCGACCCGGTCAACCTGCGCCAGAGGATCTACCGCTGGCACGAGGGACTCCTTTCGCCTGTCCCCGGGTTCCGGGTGTACGAGACGGGAGAGCCGGTGCCAGCGGACCCGGCGGAAGCAGCCGATTCGGGGTCCCCTGGGGGAGCCGTCGCCCGCTGGCCGCAGGCGGCGGCGCTCGCTACGCTGGTAGGGCTGGCCGTATGGGCCCTAGTTCCTGGGTTGCCAGGCTCCCTGCCGGCCCTCAGGGAGGCCGTCCGCCGGCAGTCCTTGGAAGCCGCCCGGCTCGAGGCGCAGCTTGAGGCCGTGCGCGACCGCCATGCCGCCCTCGAGCAAGCCGTGCGCGCCACGCAGACCCCGGCGGCTGCCGCGGCCGGTGCAACGCGCCGAGCCGATCCCGAGCCCATCGTTCCCGCCGGCAGCGCTACCGCGGAGTCCACGTCCGCAGACGCTTCCCCGCGCCCACCGGCGGCAAGCCCGCCTTCGCCCGAAACGCTGCCGCCCCGCTACGTCGTGCGGGAAGGCGACACGCTGTGGGCCATCAGCGGCAGCCTGCTGGGCGACCCACTCGCGTATCCGCGGCTCGCTGAGGAAAACCGGCTCGAGAATCCGGATCTTATCCTGCCCGGGTGGGAGCTGCGGGTGCCGGCGCCGCCGGCGGCGGCCTCCGGCCAGGAGGGCCCGTGAAAGAGCCTAGGCCAACGACCGAACGTTGGCCAGAACGGCGACAGCGCAGGCGAAGCACCCGCGCGAACGTCAAGACGAGGCGGCGGGATCCGGCACGAGCTGAAACGTGGCCGGGGTGCGCAGGATAGACATCTCCGTCAGGGGCCAGTAGCGCCAGATGGCGCGCCCGACGATGTTCGCCCGCGGGACAAACCCGACCCGGCGATCGCGGCTGTCTTCACTATTGTTGCGGTTGTCCCCCAGGACAAAGTAGCTGTCGGGCGGCACTATGACCGGGCCGAACGAGCCGAACATGGGCCCGGCGATGTAGGGCTCCTCCAGGGCCACCCCGTTCACGTACACGGTGCCCCGGGAGATAAGCACTTGATCGCCGGGAACGGCGATGATGCGCTTGATAAAGTGCTGCCGCGGGTTGGCCGGGTAGCGGAAAACGACGACGTCGCCGCGCTGGGGCTCCTGGAACCGGTAGGTCAGCCTGTCCACCAGCAGACGCTGACCGTCCTGCAGCGTCGGCAGCATCGATGGCCCGTCTACGGTGAACGCTCGTGCGACGAACGTCATGATCAGGACCGCGAGAATCGCGGCCCCGATAAGGGTTTCCACGTATTCGCGCACGGGAGACTTGCGGGGACGAACTTGGGGTGCAGGCCGCACCCTGTATGCACCTCCGTAAGGGAACAACGCCCAACGGCCCTGGGCCGAAGGCCGGCACCCGCGGAAGAATGTCCTACCTGCGTAGACTTCGAATGGATGGCACAAAATCCTGCACGGGGACCGCTGGATTTTGAAGCGCGACGGATCGTGGAGCACTCGTGCCGGGGAGGTCACAGGATTGCCGGCGTGGTGCGGGCAAGCCCGCGCCTACCGAGCGCCCCGATCGCCCTCACAAATCCCAGAGGCAGCGGTTGACAAGCTCCCGGTACACCGGAGCGCGGGCCGCAAACGTGCGGCGGTCGCCGTCCGCGAGCGCCTGGTCGATTTCGTCCCGCAGCAAGATGGCCAACACCGCGAGGTCGATCTGCTCGCGCACGATCTCGTCCAGTACCTGCTCCAGGCTTTCCTTGGTCCCTGCCTCCGGCGCAAGCGCGGGATTGGGCTCCACGACGGCGACATACCAGGGAGGGGGACTGCCCACGAAGCAGAAGGTGACGTAGAGGCGGGTCTGCACCTGGCCAAGGCGGGTCAACGCCTCCACCGGGTCGTGCAACCGGACGGTGCTCGTGCGGTGCGTATGGCGCACGAGGCGGCCGTTTACGATGGTGACCTCTTCCCTCTGGCACGCCCCGAGTTCGAGTTCAAAACCGATACCGTCACTGCCTTCTTCGGAGACCACCATCGTGTTGGGCAGGAACTCGCGACTGGCGACGAACGTGATGCGGTCCACAAACGCGGGATTGTCCAGCAGCGCGTTGAGCACAAGCTTGCTCATGGGCTGCTTGAGCGGCAGCTCGGCGAATCGTGCTATGGCCTCGAGCTTGGGTGTCATGGCCATCACCCCGGTCTGCTCCGGATCCAACCCCGCCGCGTGCGGGTCGCCATCATCATATGCGGGCCAACCTGGGCAGAATGAGGCGTCAGACGCTTCCCCGGGTAAAAGGGTAGTGGTATATATTCTGGCAGGGGTGGAGTTTTCCTCCCACATCAACGTTGGGGCAAACTTGGTGCAAAAGGAGCGTGCCGCTTGGATCTACTGTTTATGGGAACGGGGACGTCGATGGGCGTGCCCGTGATTGGCTGCGACTGCCCCGTCTGTACGTCGCCGGATCCCCGCAACCAGCGCTGCCGTTCGTCTCTGCTGGTCCGGCACAACGATATCCACGTTCTCATCGACACCGCCCCCGAGTTGCGCCAGCAGGCGCTCCGCTTCCAACTGCGCCGGTTGGACGCCGTGCTTCTCACCCACACCCACGCCGATCACATCTTCGGCTTCGACGACTTGCGGCGGTTCAACCACCTGCAAGGCCGCCCTATCCCGGTTTACGGCAGCTCCGAAACCCTCGGGGAACTGCAGCGCATTTTCGCCTACTGCTTCCGGCCGCCCCAGCCGGGCGGGACAAAGCCGGAAGTAGAGCTGCACCCGGTCGCCGGCGCCTTTCGCATCGGCGACTTGACATTCACGCCCATCCCCGTCTGGCACGGCCGCATGCCGGTGACCGGCTGGCGCGTCGGGCCCGTCGCCTACATCACCGACGCCAGCCGCATTCCGGACGAATCTCTCGAGTTGCTGACGGGCTTGGACGTGCTGGTGCTCGGTGCTTTGCGCTTTCGGCCCCATCCCACGCACATGTCCATCAGCGAAGCTCTTGCCGTCATCACAGAGCTCAAACCGCGGCGAGCGTTTCTTACCCACCTCTCGCACGAAGTAGATCACGCTTTCGCCGAACGGGATCTTCCACCGACGGTGCGTCTTGCTTACGACGGGCTGCGGGTTGAGGCGTCGAATTCTATGGAGGAAGAATCATAGAAAATCACACGCCCGCCCTTCGTACGCCAAACTGGTGGGCAGGAAACGTTTCCCCCAACACGAAGTGCTTCCCAGATATGGGGCCTTGTCGCACGGGCCTTGCGTGCGCGTGAACTACGAGGAGGAACCCGGCGTCCATGCACTGGCGCTTGCTTACAAAGAGATTTCGTTTCCTTGCGGCCGCGGCCGGGCTGGCTGTGCTGCTGGCCGTCGCCGCACCCGCGTCCGGGCGCGTACAAGGCGGAGAAAACGTGCCGGCCGATCTGGCCGGAGCGGAAGAGGCGTCCGGCGCGGCCGCCGCGCCGTCATCCGGTTCCCCGTCGCTCCCGCCGTTGACCGTTGACGAACTCGTCCAGCACGTGCAAGTCGCCCTCTCCGGCATCGAGACCATTGAAATCACCGTCGAGGTGGACCAGTACAGCCCCGCCGACGGAGGCGTCACGCCTGGCCGGGGACGGCTCATGGCTATCTTGCCGGATCTATTCCGATTCGACTGGCTCGAACCGGACATGCTGGCTGGTTCCATTCTGCTGGTCGATCGCGGCAGAAACGAAGCGCGGCAGTACAACCCGATCCGGGAAGAGATCATCGTCCAGCGCTGGGACCGGCTCGCTGCCCAGCAGAACTTGGGCCAGGACCTAGACCGCTGGATCTCTCTGCCAAGCCAAGAAGACTACGAACTGGCCGCCGGCGGCATCGGCTTTAGCAACGGCGATCCGTACTACATTGTCCTCGCACGGCCCCGAACCGATCCCCGCCAACTGTACGAGTTCTTCGTCCACCCGGAGACATGGATGATCAGCCAGTTCCGGTACTACGACGTGGAGGGTCGGCTGGCGCTGGCCGCGGCGCTCCGCGACGTGCGTATCAACGCCGGCCTGGCTGAAGGGCACCTGCGGGCCATGCCCGAGGCCATCATCCGCCAGCGCTGACCAGGCTCGGATGTCCCAAGGTCGTTGAGGAGAGAGCCCCGTGAGGCTGTCCGAACTGTTCGTACGCCGTCCGGTCACGACAGGTATGTTCCTTCTGGCCATCGCCCTTTTCGGGTTGATGTCCCTTGCCGGGCTAGGCCTTGAACTTTACCCCGAATTGCAGCTGCCCTTCATCACCGTCGCCACCCTTTACCCGAGCGCCGATCCGCAGACGGTCGAAGCCGAAGTGACCCATGCGGTGGAAGGTGTGCTCGCCACCGCCAGCGGCTTGCGGCGCGTCGACTCGGTGAGCATGGAGAACGTGTCCCTCGTCTTTGCGGAGTTCGCGTGGGGCACACCCCTTGAAGAAACTATCGCCGAGCTCCGGGCGCGGCTCAGCCTTCTTTCGCTGACGCTGCCCTCAGAAGCACAGGCCCCCGTCGTCCTGCGCATCGATCCGAACCAGTTCCCCACCCTCATGATCGGCGTATCGGGTGACGACGACTTGCTGGCCGCAACCGACGCTGCGCTGGACGTCGTGCGCCCCAGGCTCGAGCGCGTCCCGGGGGTCGCCCAGGTCGCGGTCCTCGGCGGCGTGGAACGGGAGATCCAAGTGTTGTACGACAGCGCCAAGCTGCGGGAAAACGGCTTGACGCCCGCCCACCTCCAGCAGTTCCTGTCCCTGCAGAACGCCATGGTGCCTGCAGGCGTCATCGAGCACAATGGTCGCCGGTACCAGACCCGCGTCGGCAGCCATTTCACCAGCGTCCAGGAGATCCGCGATCTCGTCATCGGGGAAAGCCGGCTTCCGGTCGAGGGACTCGCCGCGCTTTGGCCGCCTCTTCTGCACGTTAAGGATGTCGCCCAGGTCGTGGACGGCGTCAAGGATCCCGCCGGCTATGCCCGCATGAACGGCCGCCCGACGGTCATCCTGCAAGTGTACAAGCAAGCCGGAGCCAATACGGTGGCCGTGGCCGACGGCGTGCGGGCGGCCTTGCAAGAACTTGAAACGGCGATGCCCGGCTTCACCCTGTCGGTCATCACCGATCAGTCCACCTCGATCCGGCAATCCCTCGAGAGCCTCGTCGTGTTCGGCGTCATCGGGGCCGGCGTCGTGGTTGCGGTGTTGTTCGTGTTCTTGCGGTCATGGCGCGGCTTACTGATCGTGGCGCTCTCCATTCCCTTGTCCGTCTTGCTCACTTTGATCGCGCTCTACGCCTCCAACATGAGCCTGAACCTCATGACCTTGGGGGGTCTGGCCCTCGGCACCGGTATGGTGGTCGACAACGCCATCATCGTGGTGGAGAACATATTCCGCCGCCGCAGCCAGGGACACGACCCGGAAACCGCCAGCATCTTGGGCGCCCAGGAGATTACGGGAGCAATCGTCGGCGCCACGATCACGACGATGGCCGTGTTCCTCCCGGCAGCCTTCATGGACACCTTCGCCGGGCAGCTCTTCAAAGAACTGGGCATCACCGTGTCCTTCGCGCTCGGCGCCTCACTTCTGATCGCCCTGACGGTCGTGCCCAGCCTCGCTGCCCGCCTGTTCCGGGTTTCTTTGCCGCCGGTGACGGCGGCTTGGGACAGCGGCCGGCTCGTCCGGTGGTACATCCCGCTGCTGGAGCGGGCTCTAGCTCGCCGCGACATCATCTTTCTGGCCACCGCGCTATTGGTCGCGGCCACCATCGCCCTCGTGCCGCACCTGGGCACCGAGTTCCTGCCTGACATGTACAAGCGGGTGCTCTACGTAACGCTGGAGATGCCGCCCGGTACCCCCCTTGCGCACACCGACGCCGTCGCCCGCGAGGCGGAGGCGCGACTCGCGGCGTTGCCGGCCGTCGAGCATGTGGCCGCACAGGTAGGCGAACAGCGGCAGGAGGATATCGTCTCTCTGCTCGGCGACTACGGGGCGAACACCATCCAACTGCTTGCCTTCTTGCGGGAGGCTGCAAGCCCGGATGACGCGCCTGCGCTGACGGACTCCATCGAGGCCGCTCTCGCCGACCTGCCCGCTCGTCGCCTGGCGGTCAGCGACGCGTGGAGCTCCAGCAGCAACCTGTTTGCCAGCACCATCGTGCTGCAGGTGAGCGGGCCCGAGTTGGAAACGCTGCAGCGCATCGCCGGGGAGTTGCAGAACCGCTTATCGGCCAGCCCTTACGTCTCCGACGTGCACGTGCCTTACTCGTCGGTACAGCCGGAGCTGTTTTTCGCGGTCAACCAGTCCCGTGCCCTGATCGGCGGACTTACGACCGCCCAAGTGAGCCTTGCAGTGCGGAACGCTCTCACCGGAATCCAAGTCACCCAAGTGCGGGATAACGGGCGCACCATCCCGGTGGTCATGCGGCCGCAGCCCAGTGAGACGGAGGACTTGACGCGGCTCCTAAACTATCCCGTAACGTCGCCCGTGGTCGTGTCGCTGGACGAACCGGCCAGCGTCCGGCTCGGCAACGTGGTCAACGTCGCGGAGGGTACCGCTCCCCAGGCGATCCGGCGCATTGACGGCATGCGGGCCGTGGAAGTCGAGGTGCTCCCGGCCGGCGCCGATCTCGCGACCACCTTCGCGGCGGTGAACGAGGCCATCGCTGACCTGGAGCTGCCGGCGGGCTACGAGATACGTACGGGCGGAATCCGGCAGCTCATCGACGAGTCCCTGGGCGACTTGGCCGCCGTGCTAATCTGGTCCGTTGTACTCGTTTACTTGGTACTGGCAGCCCAGTTTGAGTCGTGGCGTCACCCGCTGATCATCATGGTCACGGTGCCCATGGCCGGCATGGGCTCGATCTGGGCGCTGTGGCTTGCGGGCGAAAAGCTCGGTGTCGCCTCCCTTATCGGCCTGATTATGCTGGGCGGCATCGCGGTCAATAACGGCATCGTCCTGGTCGACCGCTTCCTGCAGCTAGTGCGGGGCGGGATGGACGCCCCCGGCGCGGCCCTGGAGGCGGCGCGGGACCGGCTGCGTCCCGTCATAATGACCGCCTTAACGACGATCTCAGGCATGATCCCGATGGCCGTCAGCCGAGGCGAAGGTACCGAGTTTCAAGTACCCGTGTCGCTGGCCGTGATTGGCGGGCTGACCACGGCCACCGTTTTGACCCTGTTCGTCGTCCCCGCCCTCTGTGTCGCCGCCGCCGGGCGCGGCTTTCGCGATCGCCGCCCGCCGCGGGCGGGCGCGAAAGCAGGGATCGCGGGCCTGTTGCTGGCGGTAATCCTCCTCTCTCCCGGGCAGGCCGGCGCTCAGGGCGGCGGCGGGTGGCAATGGACCGTAGGCGTCGGTTATCCGGCAGGGGACGTAGAGCCGCTGTACCTGGCGGGCACCGGATGGGGGGCGCGCACCGGCGACTGGCGGTGGCTCATGCAGCTGCAGGGCGCTGCAACGGCCAACGGCGCGCCGGCTGCCATCAGCTTGGACGGATCGGCCCAGTGGTTCCAGCCCGTCTCGCTCTTTGGGTACTACCAGGTCGACGCGCACCTCACCTTGCGCCAGTTGGGGACCGACCCGTTGCGCTCGTTCTTCTCGCTGCGCGGCGAAGGGGTACTCGGCAATGTGACGGGCACCGTGGAGATGGATGCGGTTGTCCCTGGCTTTCCTATCTGGCCGTGGGACGCACCGCGCCGGATGGCGCTGGCAGGGGCGGGCAACGGCCGCTGGCACGTCCGGGCGGAGCTCAGGCAGCAGCCCAACCGGGAACTCAACCTAATCCGAGAGTTCCAGTGGGCCAAGCCGCGATACCCCATAGGAGCGCCTGGCGCCGCGGTCCTCGCGGGCGGCGCCGAGCTGCGAGCCGGTTCGGGGTGGCTCCTGGGCAAAGCCGGCATCAAACTGGCAGCGGGTGGGTGGCAGCCGGTGCTGGCGGCCGGCTATCGTTTCCGTCCGAGCGCCTACTCCCAGTTCTCCATCGCGGCGTCGTCGGCCACCGCCTTCTCTGACCAGCCTGCCGTATCCGTACGATATGAACTGCTCACCGACGACGCAGCCTACACGACGGGCCTCGATGTGGCCCTCGGCCCGGAGGGACGTCTCCTGCCGGCCCTTGTGATCCAGGGAGAACCCCACGCCGGCGGCTGGCGCTGGCAACTCACCGTCGGAACGTCTGAGGATGCACGGGCAGCCGGTGGCTTCGCTATCACCTTCTAGGCGCCGGATTTCCTTGCCTGCACGGCGCGCATGGCCGACATCGGCGCGAACCAAACTAGACCGAGAGACGCACCCGTGAACCACCGCGCCCACAGGAGGTGTGCCGCCCGTGGAGCTTGTCGGCCGCAGCATCCTCGGCTACTTCACCGACCGCGCCGCGGCGGAGCGAGCCAAGACGGCGCTGCTCCGCTCCGGGTTCGAGACCGTGCAGCTCGATGAACTCCATCCCGCCCCTGGCGGCGACGATGACGGCCCTCTTGCCGCAACCAGCACCGCCGCCTCAGGCCTCGCCCATGAACTGGGCGAGTCTCCCACGGAGCCCGAGCCATCTTGGATCATCACCGTTGTCACGCCCGAAGACCACGTCAACCGCGCGGTTCACATCCTCGAAGAATGCGGCGGCCTCGTCTGACGGACCGCGGTCGCCTCTCCCCGCACCTCCGCCTCGTTGTACCCCGCCAGCACCCCCATCCCCGCCAGCACAAACGCCGCGGCCAGCGGTCCCAGGAGCACGAGGCCCCACGGTTGATCGCCGCTGAACCCCAGCGTCTCCAGCAGCGCCGTCGTCAGAAACGACGATATCCCCATGGCGGCCTTGACCAAGAATCCTTGCACCCCAAAGAACATCGCTTCCCGGCGCAGCCCGTGTAGCCGCTCGTCGTAGTCGGCGATCTCGGCGACCATCGCGTTGGGCAGTACAAACAGTCCGGCAACGCCGATCCCAGCCACGGCGAACACGAAAAGCCCTTGTGCGAACCCGTCCAACGGTCCCGGCAGCCGGCCGACCAAGCCCCACAAGACCAGCGCCCCTGCTAAAGCGGCCATGCACACCTGCATGCTCCACTTTAGGCCCCGCTGGTTGGACAGCCGCCCGAGAACGGGGAAGCACAACACCGCGACAACGAAAGTCAGCGCCAGGGCGAGGGAGGCGTCCCCCTCACTGCCGCCCATCACAACGGTCACCATGTACGGCGCGGCGGCTACAACGGCGTTGAAGCCGATCCAAAAGAGTACGTGGCTCGCCACGTACTTCGCGTACGGCCGGTTTCGCAGCGTCAGCCCAACCGACTCCAGGACGCCGGGCCCTGGCGGAGCAGCGTTGCTCGACGGCTCTTGCACGCCGAGCGCGGTAATGAGATAGGTGGCAAGGGAAAACGTCGCCAAAGCGACGCCCATGCCGCCGAATCCGAAGCGGTCGATGAGCAGCCCCGACCCCACCATCGCGATGGCAAGGCCGGCGATCTGAAAGACAGCCTGCCAAGTGGCCAAGCCTACGCGCTCGGCTCGAGTGCGCCCAAGCTCGGGCAAGAGAGCCAAGTACGGAGCCGTGTAGACCGTAAAGAATATGAGGAACAGCGACACCATGGCACCCAGATAGAGGGCCATGGGCCCCGGCGCCAGCCCGGCAGGCGGCCACCAGAGAAGCGCGAACGTCACGGCCAGCGGGACCGCGCCGGCCAGCATGAACGGACGGCGACGCCCGAGCCGGCTGCGGGTCGCGTCGCTCCAGGCGGCAACCAGCGGGTCGGAGATGGCGTCGACCACTCGGCCCACCAGCATGGCGATGCCGACCCAACCGATGGGCACCAGCGCCGGCAAACCCGCTTCGGCCGGCGGAGCGTAAAAATACGCCAGCCACACGAGCACTGTCTGGGTAACGACCGCAATGCCCGCATAGCCGGCGCCATAGCGCAGGCTTAATCCCAGCGATACCGGACGTCCCATGGCGGCTCCTCCCCAACCCGCTGGCGCTTTGCTTTTGACCCTGCTCGGCACTATTTTCCGGAACGCCGCAGGTTTCCTGCAGCGCCGCCCGGCGTGCCCGTCCGGCGCAGAAAGGGGATGACCATCAGCCCCCAAACCGCTCCTGGTGCAGTTCCAGCAGGCGCCGCCACGTCTCCTCAGCCTGCTCCCCCTGGATGCGCAGGTGTTCACGCCCGGCCTCAAACCGGACAACCGTCGGGGTGGCGCGGACATCGTACTCCCGCCATACGGCGGTGTAACGATTGACGTCCACCACGTAGACGGGGACCTCATACTCCTGGCTCAGCCTCTCCAAGACCGGAGAGGTGCGGCGGCAAAACGGTCAGGTCGGTGAGTGGAAGTAGACGATGACCGGCTCGCCGCTGTCGATGAGGGCTCTAACCTCCGACGGCGTGCTGTGGCGGTAATAGCCAACGGCCGGCTCCCGGTTCATCAATACCACCAGCAGCGCGCAAGCGACGATGAGCAACCCCGCGCCCACGCCGATGACGAGCGGACGACGGCTTGCGTGGGAACGCCCACCCCTGCCCTTCGCCCGCTTCCCCGCCTTTTCGGCCATGACAATCCCCTTTTACGCGCGCTTAGCCCGCGCAGGACACGCGGGCTTGCAGGCGACGGCGATCTACCACCAGCCCCGGCGGGCCCTGAACACGCACATGCGAGCCGGGCCCGGCCGAGGATCTTTACCGCTTGGAGAACTGCGGTGCCTTGCGAGCCTTCTTGAGGCCGTACTTGCGGCGCTCCTTCATGCGGGGATCCCGTGTTAGAAGACCCGCTTGCTTGAGCGGCCGGCGGTATTCCTGGTCGACCAGGAGCAACGCACGAGCGATGCCGTGACGCACCGCGCCCGCCTGCCCGGTCACGCCGCCGCCCACCACATTGGCAAACACGTCAAACCGGCCTTCGGTCTCGGTGACGCGCAAAGGTTGCCGCACCACCGTCTCGAGGGTCGGCCGGTCAAGGTACGCGCTCATTTCTCGGCCGTTGATGACGATACGGCCGCTGCCCGGCACAAGCCGCACCCGCGCGACGGAGGTCTTGCGGCGGCCAGTGGCCATGTACTCGGCAAAATCAGTGCTGGGTGCCAGTCGGGACAACCTGGGCACCTCCTTTCCGCACACGCTCAGGACGCGCCCCGAGCGCAACCTGTCAGGCTCCCGTACAAAGCTGTGCGGGGGCGATCAGCCCACCGACAGGGGAAACGCTTCCGGCTTCTGGGCCGCGTGGGGATGCTCAGGCCCCGCGTACACCTTGAGCTTGGCGAACAGCCTGCGCCCGAGCTTGTTGTGGGGAAGCATGCCCCAGACGGCCTGCTTCACAAGGGCGGTCGCGTCCCTCTGGAGCAACTGCCGCGCCGAAAACGTGCGGAGGCCGCCCGGCCGGTGGGACCGCTGGAAGTAGTACATCTTTCCGTCCCACTTGTTGCCCGTCAGCCGTACTTGGTCGGCGTTGACGACGATCACGAAGTCGCCCGTATCCACGTGGGGCGTAAACTGCGGCTTGTGCTTGCCCCGGAGCACCATGGCCACCTGGGTCGCCAAACGGCCCAAGGTCTTGCCCTTGGCGTCGATGACGTACCACTTGCGCTCCACGCTGCCCGGCTTGGCCATATACGTCCGATCCATAGGCTTTGAGCTCCTTCCCGGCAGCGGCCCTCTCAGTGCCGAAAAGCGCCGCGGCCAAACTCGATATTAATACACGCCTTTTCCCCTGTCAACCGTATTCCACGCGCACCAGGCACAACCCATGGGCGGGAGCGGTTGGTCCGGCCGCTTCCCGGCGCCGCCCCGCCAGCACATCAGCCACCCACTCCGGCGGGCGCCGCCCTTGGCCGACCAGGAGCAGCGTCCCGGCGATGTTGCGCACCATGTGATACAGAAACCCGTCCGCGCGGGCGGTGATGCGTACGCACTCGGGCTGGCTGTCCGAGCGTTCCACCGTAAGCTCCATCACGTGCCGCACCGTCGAGCGCACCGGGGTGCTGCCGGCCGCCCGGAACGCTGCGAAATCGTGCCGGCCGACGAGGAATCCGGCCGCCTGCGCCATGGCCTCCACGTCCAGAGGCGGTGGTACGTGCAGAGCCCAGCGTTTCCAAAAGGGCGACGGGAACAACCCGTTCCATACCGTGTACTGGTACACCTTGGCCGTCGCGTCCCGCATGGGATGGAACGCACTAGGCGCCTCGACCGCATGCTGCACGACCACCGTCCCGGGCAGCCGGCTGTTTAGGGCGTGCGGCCACCGCTCCACCGGGATCCGGCTTGCCGTAAGGAAGCTCACCACCTGGCCGAGGGCATGCACGCCCGCGTCAGTACGTCCCGCCCCCAGCACTCGCACCCGTTCGCCCGTTAGCGAGAGGATGGCCTCCTCCAGCACGCCCTGGATGGTCGGACCCCGGGACTGGCGCTGGAAGCCGAGGAAGTCTGTGCCGTCGTAGGCCACCACGCAACGGATGTTCCTCACCGGAAACGCCATCCCACCAGCACCATCACCACCAGCGACCCGGCAAGGGCGGTCCAGTCGCGGGCCGCCCACCGGGAGGCCCGCCATCGCGTTCGGCCTAGGGAACCGCGATAGCAGCGGGACTCAAGGGCCAGCGCGAGCGCGTCAGCCCGCCGGAAGGCACCGATAAAAAGCGGTACCAGGATGGGCACAAGTGCTCGCGCCCGGCTGATGGGTCCGCCCCGCTCCAGTTCCGCGCCCCGGGCCTTTTGCGCCTTGATGATGCGATCCAGCTCCTCGACAAGCGCCGGCACGAAGCGCAGGGCAATGGTGACCATCATCGCCAGTTCGTGGGCGGGCAGTCCCAGCCGCCGTCCGGGCGTAAGCAGCCATTCCAGGGCGTCGGTCAACGCGACCGGCGACGTCGTCATCATCACCAGCTGCACGCCCATCACCAAAAGGACAAGCCGCACTGCCAGGCGTCCCGCCGCATCGAGACCCTCCACGGTCACCGCGAGAGGCCCAAAGTCGACCACCGGCGTTCCGGGCGTCAGCAAGGCGTGAAAGGTCACCGACAGCGCCACAAGCCACAAGACCGGCCGCAGTCCCCGGGCGAACGCCCCCGCGGGCAGGCGAGCAGCCCCCGTCGCCAAGCCCACGTACGCCGCCAGCAAGCCGTAACCGGCCCAAGCACCGGTGGCGAAAAGTGCCGCCGCCAGCACCAGCCCGCACACGAGCTTCACCCGGGCGTCCAGGCGGTGCAGCACGGAATCGCCCGGCACAAACTGCCCCAGGGTAACGTCCCTAAGCGCCATGGCCTTCGCCTCCCGCTGCGCGCCTGCGAGCCGCCGCAGCGACGGCGCTCACCACGTCCGCCTCCTGCACAAGCTCCCCGGGCAGCTGCCACCCACGGCGGCGCAGCTCATCGACGAGCTGCGCCGCCACCGGAACATCCAGTCCCAGCTGCCGTAGGGCAGGCCGGTGCACGGCGCTAAGCACGTTCCCGGGCGGTCCTGCCGCCACCACCTCGCCCCGCCCGAGCAGGATCACCCGTTGCGCCCGTTCCGCTACGTCCTCCAGGTGATGCGTGACGAGCACAACGGCGATTCCCTCCTGCCGGTGCAGACGCGACAACAGGTCCAGGAGGTCGCGCCGGCCCGCGGGGTCGAGCCCGGCCGTCGGCTCATCCAACACCAGATACCGAGGACCCATGGCCAGCACGCCCGCGAGCGCGACCCGCCGCTGCTCGCCACCGCTCAGGGCGAAAGGCGAGCGGTCTTGGTATAACGCCGGATCCAGCCCGACCACGGCCAGCGCTTCTTCGGCCCGCCTGCGGGCTTCCTCCGGGGAAGCCCCCAGGTTCCTGGGACCAAAGCTCACGTCGGCCAGCACGGTCTCAGCGAACAGCTGATGCTCGGGATATTGGAACACAAGTCCCACCCGCTGGCGTACAGCCGACAGGTTCGCACCGGGTGCGCCCAAGTCCTGGCCGTCTACAAAAACCGTGCCAGGCGGGGGTACGAGGAGCCCGTTGAGGAACTGCAGGAGCGTCGACTTTCCGGCTCCCATCGGCCCAATGAGCCCAACGAACTCACCGTCGCCGATGGTCAGGCTGACGCCCCGAAGCGCCGGCACGGCCACCGGCGTTCCGCCCTCGTAGGCGTAGTGCAGATCCCTCACCACGATCGGCATAGATGTTCCACCAGTTCCGCAAGCCCTCGGGGAGCGGCGGGCACGTCGATCCCGGCCGAGCGGAGGCCGCGGGCGATGCGCACCAGTGGAGACGGTTCCAGTCCACAGCGCCGGCAAATGTCCGCATCCGCGAACAGCCGGTCCGGTGCACCGTCAAAGGCAACGCGACCGCGCTCTAGGGCGATGACCCGCCCGGCGGCGCCCGCCTCGTCCATGTGGTGGGTGACGAGCACCACGGTCACCCCGTGTTCCGCAGCAAGACTCCGTGCGACGGCCAGCACTTGCCGCCGCCCGCCCGGATCGAGCATCGACGTGGCTTCGTCCAAGATGACGGCTTCGGGTCCCATGGCCAGGACGCCGGCGATGGCCAGCAACTGCTTCTGGCCGCCCGACAGCCGGTGCGGCGGAAACTGCCGCAAATCCTCCAAACCGACGACGGACAAGGCGGCTTCGACCCGGCGTGTGATCTCGTCGGAAGGCAGACCCAGATTTTCCGGCCCAAAGGCGACGTCGTCCTCAACGGTGCTGCCCACCAACTGGTTGTCGGGGTCTTGCCATACGACGCCCACACGCCGGCGTATATCCCACAGGGCATCCGGGGAGTCCGTACGCTGCCCGGCAACCCGCACGGCCCCTTCCGTGGGCAGGAGAAGCCCGTTACACAAACGGGCCAACGTGGACTTGCCCGAACCGTTGGCCCCGACGACGGCGACAAACTCGCCCCTGTGTATGGTGATATCGACGCCGGCTACCGCCCGAATCCCCGTTCCGGGGTAGGTGTAGCCGGCGCCCTCAAGTTCGATCAGTGGGCTCGCGATTTGGCCTCACACCAGTTCGATGATGGACATGGGCGCCGCATCGCCCTGGCGGGGACCGATCTTCACGATGCGGGTGTAGCCCCCCTGCCGCTCCGCATATCGGGGCGCCACCTCATCAAAGAGCTGCTTGACCACCTGGCGGTCCATCAAGAACGCGGCAGCCTGACGCCGGGCGTGCAGGTCCCCCCGCTTGCCCAAAGTGATCATTTTCTCCACCACCGGCCGCACGGCCCGCGCCTTCGCCTCCGTGGTGGTGATGCGGCCCTTCGCGATAACGGCGGTCGCCAGATGACGCAGGAGGGCGCGGCGGTGGCCGCTGGTGCGGCCCAGTTTCTGCAGCTTCATGCCTGAGTCCCTCCCCTCACTCTTCGGGCTGGCGCAGCGACAGGCCCAGCCCCGCCAGCTTTTCCTTGATCTCCTGCAGCGACTTCTTACCCAGGTTGCGCACTTTGAGCATGTCCGCCTCGCTCTTGCGGACGAGCTCACCAACGGTGTTGATCCCCGCCCGGCGCAGGCAGTTGGAAGACCGCACCGAAAGCTCGAGGTCATCGATGCTCATCTGCTCGTAGCGGTCCCGCGGCTCGGCGTCCTTGCGCACCAGAATCTCGATCGCGTCGGTCGTGTCCGTCAAGTTGACAAACAGGCGCAAGTGCTCGATGAGGATTTTGGCCGCGACGCTCACGGCCTCCTCGGGCCGGACGCTGCCGTCGGTCCACACCTCAAGGATGAGCCGATCGTAGTCGGTCTCGTGCCCGACGCGGGTGTCCTCGACCCGGTAATTCACCTTCTGCACCGGAGAAAAGATCGCATCCACGGCGATGACGCCGATGGGCTGATCCGGCTTCTTGTTGCGGTCGGCCGGCACCCAGCCGCGGCCCTGCTCCACGGTCATCTCCATGGAGAGCCGCCCGCCCTTGTCCAGCGTGCAGATGTACAAGTCGGGGTTAAGGATCTCAACGTCCGCGCTGTGCTCGATCTGGGCCGCGGTCACCTCGCCCTCACCCTCAACCTCCAGGCGCAAGGTCGCGGGACCGTCGGTGTGCAGCTTGAGCAACAGCCGCTTCAAGTTCAAGATAATGTCCGTGGTGTCCTCCACCACGCCCGGAATCGTCGAAAACTCGTGCAGCACCCCATCGATGCGCACCGTGGTCACGGCCGCGCCCGGCAACGACGACAACAGGATCCGCCGCAGCGAGTTGCCCAAGGTGATCCCGTAGCCGCGCTCGAGCGGCTCGACCACGAACCTTCCGTACGTCCCGGTGGCCTCCACCGTGTCAATGCGCGGCTTCTCGATCTCCAACATCGCGTACCCCTCCTCCTGGCGGGTTCCAAAGCCCGCGGCGCCGCCTTGCGCCTGCGCTAGACGCGCCGGCGCTTGGGCGGACGGCACCCGTTGTGGGGGATGGGCGTGACGTCCTTGATGAGGCTGACTTCCAGCCCCGCAGCCTGCAGCGACCGGATGGCCGCCTCACGGCCGGAGCCGGGCCCCTTCACCCACACTTCCACTTCCCGCATGCCATGCTCCATGGCCGTGCGGGCGGCAACCTCGGCCGCCTGACCGGCCGCGTACGGCGTCCCCTTGCGGGAGCCCTTGAAACCGGTGACGCCGGCCGACGCCCAGGAGATCACGTTCCCCTGCTTGTCGGTGATGGTCACGATGGTATTGTTGAACGTCGACTTAATATGGGCCACGCCGCTCGGTACGTTCTTCCGTTCCCTCCGCCGCGGCCTGGCACCTCGCTTCGGCCTCGCCAATGCCAACGCCTCCTCCTGCGCTTACCGTGCCGCAAGGCGGCCATGCCGCCTTGCCGCCCAAGCGTCAGCTCTACTTCTTCTTCTTGCCGCCCACCGTGCGCCGGGGACCCTTGCGGGTTCGCGCATTTGTACGCGTCCTTTGCCCCCGCACGGGGAGACCCCGGCGGTGGCGCAGCCCACGGTACGAACCGATGTCGATGAGACGCTTGATGTTGGTCTGCACCTCGCGGCGCAGATCGCCTTCGACGGTATAGTTCTTGTCGATGAACTCCCTGAGGCGGTTAACCTCTTCCTCCGTCAGATCCCGGACGCGGGTGTCGGGATTGACCCCGGTCTGCGCGAGAATCGTCTGCGCTCGGGTCCGACCAATGCCATAGATGTAAGTCAGCGCGATGACGACCCGCTTGTCGCGGGGCAAATCAACGCCGGCAATACGTGCCACCCGTCTTCACCTCCTACCCCTGCTTCTGCTTGTGCTTGGGGTTCTCACAGATTACCATCACGCGCCCGTGACGGCGGATGATCTTGCACTTCTCGCAGATCTTCTTAACCGACGGCCGCACCTTCATGGGCCCACGCCTCCCTCACCGCTTGCGGTACGTAATCCGCCCGCGCGTCAAGTCGTAGGGTGACAACTCGACCGTCACCCGGTCACCGGGCAGGATGCGGATGAAATGCATGCGCATCTTGCCCGAGATATGGCAGAGCACCTTGTGGCCATTGTCCAGCTCCACCCGGAACATCGCGTTCGGCAACGGCTCGATGACGGTGCCTTCCATCTCAATCACGTCGTCCTTGCCCATCGGCTCAGCCCGCCTCCTTCAGCTTCGCCGCGAGGGCCGCCAGGGCCGCCCGCACTTCCGCGTCCTTGACCGTCTCGCCCCGGGCCCACTTGTCCCCCAGCCCTTCGGCGACGACGGGATGGACCACAAGGTGCCGCGGGTTTTTCCGCTTGGGGCGGGCCGTCGTTCGCTTGTCGCCGTCGACAACGAGGACGAAACCATCCTCCAGCACCCGGTACACCACATAAAGCTTGTCGCGGTCCCTGCCCGCCCGGGACGACACCACCATGCCCGGTTCCAACCGCATGCTCGAACTCCTTCACCCGGCCCGGGCCCATCCGCTAGAGCCGTGTCAAGATCTCCGCCTGCCCGGGCCGGACGACGACGGTATGCTCAAAGTGCGCCGACAGGCTGCCGTCCGCGGTGACCACCGTCCAATCGTCTTCGAGCACCCGCACCCGGTAGTCCCCGGCGTTCACCATCGGCTCGATGGCCAGGGCCATGCCCTCCTTGAGCCGCACCCCCCGGCCCGGGGGCCCGTAGTTGGGAATTTGCGGCGGCTCATGCATCGCCCGCCCGATCCCGTGGCCGACGTAGTCCCGCACCACCGAGAAACCGGCCGCCTCCACGTGGGTCTGCACGGCGTGGCCGATGTCAGACAGGCGCTTCCCCGCAACGGCCTGTTCGATACCTTTGTAAAGCGCCTCCTCGGTAACGCGCATAAGATTTTGCGCGAGCTCCGACACCGGCCCCACGGCGTACGTCCACGCCATGTCCCCGCAAAATCCGTCCACGAACGCCCCGATGTCCACCGCGACGATGTCGCCCTCGACGAGCACCCGCCGACCCGGGATGCCGTGCACCACCTCGTCGTTGACGCTGGTGCAGCAACTGGCCGGGTAACCCCGGTAACCTTTGAAGGCCGGCCGAGCACCCTCCCGGAGGAGAAACTCCTCCACCCACGCGTCAATTTCGCCCGTAGTGATGCCCGGGCGCAACCGCTCCCGCAGCATCTCATGGCACCGGGCCACCACCCGGCCTGCCCGCCGCAAGAGCGCGATTTCAGCCTCGCTTTTCAGCACGATCATCGTCCGCCGCCCGCCCCTACATCTTGGCGGCGAGCCCCCAGCGCTTCCAGGATGTCGGCCAGAACGTCAGGGATTGCCTGCTGGCCGTCAACCTCCACCAAGCTCCCTTCCCGCCGGTAGTACTCGACGACGGGATGTGTCTGGGCCATGTACACTTCCAACCGGTGCCGCGCGGTCTCCTCCGAGTCGTCAGGCCGCTGTACCAGCGGGCCGCCGCAAGCAAGGCACCGAGGGCTGCTGCCCGCGAGCTGCTCCCGGCTGTACGTCGCGCCGCACTGGGCACACACGCGGCGGCTAGAGATCCGCCGAATAGCCACCTCCTGCGGGACCTTGATGTAAATCGCGGCCCGCAAGGGCCGGCCCGCGGCCAGCAGCTTTTCGTCCAGCGCCTTCGCCTGGGGAACTGTGCGCGGAAACCCGTCCAGGACAAAGCCCTCCCGGGCATCGGCCTGCGCCAGCCGCTCCTCGACCAGAGCCACGGTCAGATGGTCCGGCACCAGTTCCCCTCGCTCCACGTATTCCTTCACTTGGCGGCCCAGATCCGTGTCCGATCGCAGGACCGCCCGGAACATGTCACCCGTCGAGATCCGCGGGATGCCCAGGCGCTTGGCCAAAAGCTCTCCCTGGGTCCCTTTGCCCGCCCCGGGTAGTCCCAGCATGACCAGCCGCACGTCATCGCCCCCGTCCGGACCGGGCCCCCTACTTGAGGAACCCCTCGTAATGACGCATCAACAGCTGCGCCTCGATCTGCTTCATCGTGTCCAACGCAACGCCCACCACGATGAGCAAGCCCGTGCCCCCGAAGTACAGGAACGACGTGGGCATCTGGGTGATGGCCGCCATCACGTACGGCATGATGGCGATAACCCCCAGGAAGAGAGCGCCCGCCAGCGTCAGTCGACTCAGCACCCGGTCCAGGTACTGGGCGGTCGGCCTACCCGGCCGCAGGCCTGGAATAAACCCACCGTACTTCTTCATGTTTTCGGCGACGTCGATGGGATTCCACGTCACCGCAGTGTAGAAGTACGTGAAAAAGATCACCAGCAGGAAGTACAGTAAATTATACCCAAGGGTCCCAATTCCTATCACCCGGTCCACAAACGGGGCGATGGAGGGGACGAACTGGGCGATCGTCAACGGGAAAAACAGCACCGACGAGGCAAAGATGACCGGGATCACGCCCGCCTGGTTGATCCGCATCGGGATGTGCGTCGTGCTGCCGCCGTACATCCGCCGCCCGACGACCCGCTTCGCGTACTGAACGGGAACGCGGCGTTCGCCCTGCTGCACCATGATGACGGCCGCGATAACCGCCAAACCCGCCACCAGGAAGAACAGCAGGCTGAACGGGTTGATGCCGCCTTCGCCCACCGCCTGCAGCAGGTTATAAGTCCCCACCGGAACGTCCGCGACGATACCGGCGAAGATGATCAGCGAAATCCCGTTGCCAAGGCCGTGCTCGGTGATCTTCTCCCCGAGCCACATCAGAAACGTCGTGCCCGCCGTGAGCGTTACCACGATGGTGAAGAACGTGAACGCGTTCGGATCCGGCAGCACGCCCCAGCTGTTGGCCAGCGCCGTGATGCCGATGGCCTGGATGACGCCAAGGACCACCGTGCCGTAGCGGGTGTACTGCTGGATAACCTTGCGCCCTTCCGGCCCTTCCTTGGCCAGCTCCTCAAGGCGCGGGATCACGATCGTCAGCAGCTGCAGGATAATGGACGCGGTGATGTACGGGTTCACGCCCATCGCGAACACGGTGAACCGTCCGAGCGCGCCGCCCGAGAAAAGGTTCAGGAAACCAAAGATGTTCCCGCCGGCGACGCCCAGTTGCTCCGCCAGCGCCGCCGCATTGACGCCTGGCACCGGCACGAACGATCCGATGCGAAACACCACGAGCAGGCCCATGGTGTAGAGCAGCTTGCGGCGCAGATCCTGGATCCGGAGCGCGTTTCGCAGCGCGTCAAGCACTCAGATCACCTCGACCGTGCCCCCGGCAGCCTGGATCTTTGCCGCCGCGGCCTTGCTGAAGGCGTGCGCCCGGACCGTGAGCGGCCGCGTCAGCTCGCCCTCTCCGAGCACCTTGATGCCGTTGTTCGCGTTCCGCACCACCCGCGATTCCACCAGAAGCTCGGGCGTCACCACCGTGCCGGGTTCAAAGCGGTTCAGAGCGTCCACGTTGATCGTCGCCGGCGCCTGCTTGAAGGGCGCATTCGTGAACCCGCGCTTGGGCAACCGGCGGGCCAGCGGAGTCTGTCCGCCTTCAAAGCCCGGTCCCTTGACCCCGCCGGAGCGAGACTTTTGACCCTTGGTGCCGCGGCCCGACGTCTTGCCCCATCCGGAGCCCGTGCCGCGGCCAAGACGCTTGGCCTCCCGGCGCGCTCCAGGGGCTGGACGCAACTCGTGCAGCTTCATCTCACACTTCCTCCACTTCGACCAGGTGCCGGACTTTGAACACCATCCCGCGCACCGTCGGGGTGTCCTCTTTCACCACCGAGTGGTTCAGGCGGCGCAGCCCCAGCGCGCGCAGCGTATCCCTCTGGTCCTGCGCGTAGCCGTTTGCGCTCTTCTTCCACGTGATCTTCAACTGCCCGGGCATCACGAGCCCTCCTAACCGACGATCTCCTCGACGGACTTGCCCCGCATGGCCGCGACCTGCTCGACCGTGCGCAGCTCCGACAGCCCCTTGAGCGTCGCCCGCACCACATTGATGGGGTTGTTGGACCCGAGCGACTTGCTCAACACGTTCTTGACTCCCGCCAGCTCCAGCACGGCGCGCACCGGGCCGCCGGCGATAACGCCCGTACCGGGCGACGCGGGCTTCAGGAACACCTGCGCCCCGCTGAAGCGGGCGGTAACCTCGTGGGGCAGCGTACCACCCACGACGGGAACCGTCTGCATCTCCTTCTTCGCCGCCTCGGTACCCTTGCGAATCGCTTCCGACACTTCACGGGCCTTGCCGACGCCGGCGCCTACGCGCCCGGCCCCGTCGCCCACGACGACCAGCGCCGCAAACCGGCGAGTGCGGCCGCCCTTGACGGTCTTGGAAACCGGGTTAATCCAGACGACCCGCTCCTCCAGCTCCGGCTGGTTGTCGCGCCTTGTCCGCTCGTTACGCATGGGCCTCCACCTCCCCTGTCAAAACTCCAGCCCCGCCTCGCGGGCGCCTTCGGCCAGGGCGCTGACGCGGCCGTGATACAGGTTGCCGCCGCGGTCAAACACCACTTTCGTGATACCCTGGCTCTTGGCGCGCTCGCCGAGCAAGCGCCCCACCTCGCGGGCGGCATCGATGTTGCCCGTCCGCTCCAGGCGCCCCCGCAACTCCGGATCCAGCGTGGAGGCGGCCACGAGGGTGTGGCCCTGCGTGTCATCGATAATCTGGGCGTACATATGCTTCAAACTGCGGTAAACCGACAAGCGGGGCCGCTCCGTCGTTCCCTGCACCTTGCGGCGCAGGCGGAGATGGCGCCGCTTGCGGCCCTCAACGCGCGTGAGCCTAGCCACGTGCCGATCCCTCCAGCGTCACTTCTTGCCCTTGCCGCCGCCCTTACCGCCAACCTTGCCGGCCTTGCCGGCCTTGCGGCGGACGACCTCATCTTCGTAGCGAATGCCCTTGCCCAGGTAAGGCTCAACCGGGCGCACACGGCGGATCCGGGCGGCCACCTCGCCGACCAGCTCCTTGTCGATGCCGCGCACAGAGATCTTTGTGGGCGCGGGCACGTCAAACTGGATCCCCGGCGGCGGCTCCATCTCCACCGGATGCGAGTAGCCCATCGCCAGGACAAGCTTTTCGCCCTGCTTGCTGGCGCGATAGCCGACGCCGCTGATCTCGAGCCGCCGCTCAAAGCCCTCCGTCACGCCTTTGACCATGTTGGCCACCAGCGTACGGCTGAGACCGTGCAACGCGCGATGCTGCGGTTCATCCGACGAACGGGTCACGACCACCCGTCCACCATCCACCGTCACCTGCACCGCCTCATGCAGCGTCCGGGCCAACTCGCCTTTCGGCCCCTTCACGCGCACCGTATTGCCCTCGAGCCGCACCTCAACCCCCGCCGGGATCGAGATCGGCTGCTTGCCGATGCGTGACACAACCGTTACCTCCCTCGCGCCGCTACCAGACGTAGCAGATGACTTCGCCGCCCACGCCCAGCTTGCGGGCTTCCCGGTCGCTCATGACACCCCGGGAGGTGGACAGCACCGCCACGCCGAGCCCGCCGAGCACCCGCGGGATCTCATCGTGACCGGCGTACACCCGCCGTCCGGGCTTGCTGATGCGCTTGAGGCCCGAGATAACCCGCTGCTTGTTCGCACCGTACTTCAGGTAAAGGCGCACGATGCCTTGCTTGCCGTCGTCAATGACGCGGTAGTCCCGGATGAAGCCTTCCTGCTTCAGGATCCGGGCCAGCTCCTTCTTCAGGTTGGACGCGGGGACATCCACCGCGTCATGGTACACCATGCTCGCGTTGCGGATCCGCGTCAGCATGTCCGCAATCGGATCGGTCATCACCATGGTCCTCCCACCCCTTTCTCCCTTACCAACTGGCCTTGACCACGCCCGGGATCTGCCCGCGGTGGGCCAGGGTGCGGAAGCACACGCGGCACATGGCGAACCGCCTCATGTAGCCGCGGGGGCGGCCGCAGATTCGGCACCGGTTCACCTTCCGGGTGCTGAACTTGGGCGGCCGCTTCGCCTTGGCGATCATCGACTTCTTAGCCACGGTTTCACCTCTCTCATGCCGCCCGGAAGGGCATGCCCAGTTCCGACAGCAGGGCGTAGGCTTCCTCGTCGGTCTTGGCCGTGGTCACGATCACCACGTCCAGCCCGCGGATCTTGTCGACCTTGTCGTACTTGATCTCCGGGAAAATCAGCTGCTCCCGCAAACCGAGGCTATAGTTGCCGCGCCCGTCAAAACCCTTGGGCGACACGCCTCGGAAGTCCCGGATGCGGGGCAGGCCGACGTTGATCAGCTTGTCAAGGAAGTCGTACATGCGCTGGCCCCGCAAGGTCACCTTGCACCCGACCGGCATGCCCGCCCGGATCTTGAACGCGGCGATGGACTTCTTCGCCCGGGTGATGGCCGGCTTCTGGCCGCTAATCGCCGCCAGATCCTCCATGGCACCGTCCAAGAGCTTGGCGTCCTGCGCCGCCTCACCGACGCCCATGTTCAGCACGATCTTCTCGAGCTTCGGAACTTCCATCACAGACTTGTAGCCGAAACGCTCCCGGAGCGCAGGCACGACTTCATTCACGTACTTCTCCTTAAGCCGCGACAATCCCGCCCCCTCCTTTCCTGGCGCTAGTCGATGTTCTTGCCGCAGCGGGCGCACTGGCGCACGACACCGTTTTCGGTGCGCTGCCGCCGTGTGCGGACCGGCCGCTTGCAATGGGGGCACACGACCAGCACGTTGGACGCCGCGATCGGCCCCGGCCGTTCCACCACACCGCCCTGGGGGTTGGTGCGGGTCGGCCGCATGTGCCGCTTTTGGATGTTGACGCCCTCGATCACGACCCGGTTCTCCCGGGGACGCGCTTCGAGCACCTTGCCGGTCTTGCCCTTGTCGTCGCCGCGGAGGACCGCCACGACGTCGTCCTTCTTCACGTGCATCTTCACCGGTTTCGCCAGCACCTTGCGAGCCATGCCGTCCCCTCCCCTACAGTACTTCCGGAGCCAGGGACACGATCCGCATGAAATCCCGCTCCCGCAGCTCGCGGGCCACAGGCCCGAAGATGCGCGTACCGCGCGGGTTGCCCTGGTCGTTGATGATGACGGCAGCGTTCTCGTCGAACTTGATCGTCGTGCCGTCCGGACGCCGCAGAGCCTTGGCCGTCCGCACCACGACGGCCTTCACGACGTCGCCCTTCTTGACCACGCCGCCGGGCGTGGCCTCTTTGACCGACGCCACGATGACGTCGCCGACCCGCGCATACCGGCGGTGGCTGCCGCCGAGCACGCGGATGCACAACAACTCCTTGGCGCCGGAGTTGTCGGCCACCTTGAGCCTCGATTCCTGCTGAATCACCGCAGTCGGCCTCCCTCACTGAGCCCGGCGGATGATCTCGACCACGCGCCAGCGCTTCTCCTTGCTCAGGGGCCGGGTCTCGACGATGCGGACCAGGTCCCCGGCGCGGCACGAGTTCTCCTCGTCGTGGGCCTTGAACTTCTTGATGCGGCGCAACGTCCGCTTGTACAACGGGTGGGTCACCATACGCTCTACGGCCACCACCACGGTCTTGTCCATCTTGTCGGAGACGACGGTTCCGACTTGAGTCTTGCGCATGCCACGCTGGGATTCCGTCACCGACAATCCCTCCTCGCTACGCCGCGGCCGCTAGCGGCGGATGTTCAGTTCCCGCTCCCGCCGGACGGTGTGAATGCGGGCGATGTCCTTGCGCACGGCCCGCACCCGCATCGGGTTGTCCAGCTGCCCCGTAGCCAGCTGGAAGCGGAGGTTGAACAACTCCTCCTTAAGCTCGGCCAGCTTGCGGTCCAGTTCCTCGTTGCTCAGCTCCCGGACTTCCTCCGCCTTCATGTCGCCTCACCACCCGCGACGCGTGCGCGCTCAATGATCTTGCAGCTCACCGGCAGCTTGTGGGACGCCAGCCGCAGCGCCTCCTTGGCCACTTCCGGCGCCACACCGCTGACCTCAAACATCACGCGGCCCGGCTTCACAACCGCGACCCAAAACTCGGGCGACCCTTTGCCGCCGCCCATGCGGACCTCCGCCGGCTTCTTGGTCACCGGCTTGTGGGGGAAGATCGTGATCCAAACCTTCCCGCCGCGGCGCATGTGACGGTTCATGGCGACGCGCGCCGCCTCGATCTGGTTGCTGGTGATCCAGCCCGCCTCCTGGGCCTGCAGCCCAAACTCCCCGTACTGAATGGTCGAGCCCCGGTGCGCCACGCCGCGCCGGCGGCCGCGGAACTGCTTACGGTACTTGACTTTGCGCGGACTCAGCACCGCCTACTCGCCTCCCTGTGGCACCGCCGCCGCGGCCTTCCGCTCCGGCAGCACTTCGCCCTTGTAAATCCAGACCTTGACCCCGATCCGGCCGTACGTGGTACCTGCCTCGGCGAACCCGTAGTCGACGTCCGCCCGCAACGTCTGCAGCGGGATAGAGCCCTCCGGTGACCACTCGGTGCGAGCGATCTCCGCCCCGCCCAGACGCCCGGCCACCATGACCTTGATCCCCTGGGCCCCGAGGCGGATAGCGCGCTGCATGGCCTGCTTCATGGCCCGCCGGAACGACACGCGCCGCTCAAGCTGGAAGGCGATGTTCTCCGCCACCAACTGAGCGTCCAGTTCGGGCACCTTGATCTCCAGAATGTTGATCTGGATCTGCTTGCCCGTTTCCTGTTCCAGATCCTTGCGCAGCCGGTCGACTTCCGCTCCGCCCTTGCCGATGATCATCCCCGGCCGAGCCGCGTGGATGGTCAGCTTGACCCGGTTGGCCGCGCGCTCGATATCGACGCGGGAAACGCCCGCGGTGAAGAAGCGCTCCTTGATGTGCTTGCGGATGCGCAGGTCCTCATGCAGCAGATCCGCGTAGTCCTTCTTGTTCGCGTACCAGCGGCCCTGCCAGTCCTTGATGATTCCCAGCCGCAGCCCGTAGGGGTGTACTTTCTGCCCCACGTCAACTCCTCCTCACTGGCGCTCCCGCACGATGACCGTGATGTGGCTCATCCGCTTCTGATAGCGGTCGGCACGGCCCCGGGCCCGGGGCATGATCCGCTTCAGAGACGGCCCCTCATCCACGTACGCGGAGGCGACCACCAGCTGATCCACGTTCATGTCGTGGTTGTTCTCGGCATTGGCGGCCGCAGACTTGACCACCTTCTCGATCACCCGCGCGGCCCGCTTCGGCGTAAACCGCAGCATGGCCAGGGCCTCGCCCACGGGCTTGCCCTTGATAACCCGGGTCACCTGCCGCGCCTTACGGGGCGAGATCCGCACATATCGGGCAACCGCCCTCGCCTCCATCGTCCTTCCCTCCTGCCGGCCTTACCGGACTCGCGTCGAGCGCTCAGTGCTGCCGGCGTGGCCGCGATACGTCCGGGTGGGCACAAATTCTCCAAGCTTGTGACCGACCATGTCCTCGGTGATGTAGATGGGCACGTGGCGCCGCCCATCGTGAATCGCCAAAGTGTGCCCCACGAACTCGGGGAAAATGGTCGAGTCCCGGGACCAGGTCTTGATCACCCGCTTGTTCCCGGATTCGTTCATCTCCCGAATCTTCTTCAGCAGACTCGGGTGGGCGTAGGGCCCCTTCTTGCTTGACCTGCCCATGGCCAACCTCCTCCCGCGCCGGCCTACTTGCGCCGCCGCACGATCAGGGCGTCAGACTTCTTGTTCTTCTTGCGCGTCCGGGCACCCAGCGTCGGCTTGCCCCACGGCGTCACCGGACCCGGCTTGCCGATGGGCGCCTTGCCCTCGCCGCCGCCGTGCGGGTGGTCGACCGGGTTCATGACGACGCCGCGGTTGTGCGGCCGCCGGCCAAGCCAGCGCTTGCGCCCGGCCTTGCCCAGCACGATGTTCTCGTGCTCCGCATTGCCCACCTGGCCGACCGTCGCCCGGCACTCCACCAGCACTTTGCGGAACTCACCCGACGGCAGCCGCAGCGTCGCGTACCGGCCTTCCCGCGCCATCAACTGGGCGGACGTACCGGCGCTCCGGGCCAGTTGGGCGCCCTTCCCCGGCCGCAGCTCCACCGCGTGCACCATGGTGCCCACGGGGATGTTGGCAAGCGGAAGGGAGTTGCCCGGACGGATATCCGCGTCCGGCCCCGACTCCACCTGGTCGCCGACCTTGAGCCCCAACGGTGCCAAGATATAGCGCTTTTCGCCGTCCGAGTAGTGGAGCAGCGCGATCCGCGCCGACCGGTTCGGATCGTACTCGATGGCAGCCACCTTCGCGGGGATGCCGTCCTTATCCCGCTTAAAGTCGATGATCCGGTACAGGCGCTTGTGGCCGCCGCCCCGAAAACGGACCGTAACCCGCCCTTGCGCGTTGCGTCCGCCGGTCTTGCGCAGCGGCTCCACCAGCGATCGCTCGGGCTCCGTCTTGGTGATTTCCGTGAAAGCCGCCACCGTCATGCCGCGGCGGCCCGGCGAGGTCGGCTTGTACTTCTTGATCGCCATCTCCGCGTTACCTCCTCACCATCAGAGCCCCTCAAAAATGGGGATCCGCTGGCCCTCCTGCAAGGTCACAATGGCCTTCTTCCTGTCGGGCGTGCGGCCCACCGAGCGGCCCTGGCGGCGCAGCTTGCCGCGCACGCGGATGGTGTTGACCTTCGTTACCTTCACGTCGAAGATAGTCTCCACCGCCCGCTTAATCTGCGTCTTGTTGGCCGACCGGTCCACCTCAAACACGTACTTGCCCTGCTGCATCAAGTCCGTGCCCTTCTCCGTGACCAGCGGCCGCTTGATGACATCGCGCGGGTCCATTACCCCAAAGCCTCCTCCAGCTTGGCCACCGCCGCCCGCGTGACCACGAGCCGGTCGTGCGCCAACACCTGGTAAACGTTGATGTCCTCGGCCTGCATCGTCCCGGCGCCCGGCAAGTTGCGGGCAGAGAGCTCAACGTTGGGATTGCGCTCACCAAGCACGATTAAGGGCTTCCGTTCGGCAGACAGGCGCTGGAGCACCGCGGCCATCTCCCTGGTCTTGGGCTGCGGCAGCTGGAGATCGTCGAGGACGATCAGCGCTCCCTCCCGGACCTTGGCCGAAAGCGCCGAACGAAGCGCCGCCCGGCGGGCCTTCTTGGGCATCTCTTGCCGGAACTCCCTGGGCTTGGGCCCGAACACAACGCCGCCGCCCTTCCAGATGGGCGAGCGGATGCTGCCGTGCCGCGCCCGGCCGAGACCCTTCTGGCGCCACGGCTTGCGGCCGCCGCCGCTCACCTCGCCGCGAGTCTTGGTGGAAGCCGTCCCCTGGCGCTGGTTGGCCTGGTACATCACCACGGCCTGGTGCAGCAGTCCCTCATTGACCTCTGCACCGAACACCGTTTCCGACAGCTCGATCTCGCCGACGGGCTGGCCCTGCTGGTTGTACACCGAAACCTTTGGCATTGTTCCGTCGCCTCCAAACCCCATCGGTCAGGACTTGTGCTTCACGGTCTCCCGGATCAGCACGAGGCTGCCCCGGGGGCCCGGCACCGCGCCCCGCACCAGAATCAGGTTACGGCCGGCGTCGACCCGCACCACCTTAAGGCCCTGGATGGTGCGGCGCTCGTTGCCCATGCGCCCCGCCATCCGGCGGCCCGGCAACACCCGCTGCGGCCCCTGCGGCCCCAGCGAACCTACCCGCCGGTGGTACATGGATCCGTGGCCCATGGGACCGCGGTTGAAGTTATGCCGCTTAACCGTGCCCGTGAAGCCCTTGCCCTTGGTGTATCCGATGACATCCACATACTCGCCGGCGCTGAAAACGTCGGCCTTGATCTCGCTGCCGACTTCAAGTCCGGCGAACTCTTCGCCGTCGCGCACCCGCACTTCCCGCAGGAAGCGGGCCGGCTTGACGCCCGCAGCCTTGAAGTGCCCCTTGAGCGGCTTGTTGACTCGCTTTTCGGCAAGCTCCCCAAAGCCGAGCTGCAGCGCGGTGTACCCGTCCCGATCGGCGGTGCGCTTCTGCACAACGACACACGGCCCGGCCTCGATGACCGTCACCGGCACCGCGTGCCCGGATTCGTCAAAGATCTGCGTCATCCCAAGCTTCTTTCCGAGAATGCCCTTCGGCATTCCGTTGCACCTCCCTTGCCCGGACTATAGCCCCGTATACGTCGACATCCAGCCGAGCCTTACAGCTTGATCTCAATGTCGACCCCGGCGGGCAGGTCCAGGCGCATCAGCGCGTCCACCGTCTTGGGCGTCGGTTCCAAAATGTCCACCAGCCGCTTGTGGGTGCGCATCTCAAACTGCTCCCGCGAGTCCTTGTGGACGTGAGGCGAGCGCAACACCGTAAACACGTGCCGCTCCGTCGGCAACGGGACCGGCCCGGACACGAGCGCGCCGGTCCGCTTTGCCGTTTCTACAATGCGCTCCGCGGAGCTGTCCAGCAGCTTGTGGTCAAAGGCCTTCAGCCGAATGCGGATCTTCTGCTTCATGACGAGCTGTTGCCTCCTCTTGCCGCTCAAGGCGGCGGGCCTGCCGCGGAAATTCCCCCATGCGGCCGGAGCGGGCGCACGGGCAACCTTCCGCATCATCGGCCCAAGATGGCCGGGCCTTGAGGCTGGCTGGCCTCAAGGCCTGGCACTTGGTTACGCCAAGATCTTGGTGACGACGCCGGCGCCGACGGTGCGGCCGCCCTCGCGAATCGCGAAGC
>ERZ777003.253-NODE-253-length-110635-cov-13.300027_pt1 | contig 110635 bp, 104 predicted proteins | sample MGYA00374956_ERZ777003 | MGnify/ENA primary metagenome ERZ777003 (study PRJEB29302, sample SAMN06268252) | bioreactor metagenome | isolation source: Joint BioEnergy Institute, California, USA | place: USA:Joint BioEnergy Institute, California, USA | collected...
GGCCCGCAGGGCGAGCACGGCCACGACCGCCACGCCGGCGGCCCCGACGACCGCGCCGCCCAGGCCGGCCGCCCCGGCGGCGAGGCCGCAGTCGCCGTCGCACTGCAGGTCGACGAGCGCCCAGCCGATGAGGCCGCCGCACAGGCCGCCGACGAGGATCGACACGAAGGCCAGCACCCGGGCGGCCAGCGATGGCACGGCGCTCGGCGCGTGGTCGTCGGCGGGCGGGCGGCGCTCGGCGCCCGCGGGGCGGTCGGCGGGGGCCTCGGGCATGGCCCGGCCATCGTAGGGGTGGCCGGGCCGGCCGACGAACTCGGCGGGCGCCCGGTCGCGGGCCCGGCGGTGCCAGACTGGGCCGATGCGTGAGTGGTTGGTGGGAGGCGGCCTGATCCTCGGCCGGGACGGGCTCCTCCTCGTGCGCAACCGCCGGCGCAACGGCGACCACGACTGGAGCCCGCCGGGCGGCGTGATCGACGAGGGCGAGTCGCTGCTCGACGGGCTGACCCGCGAGGTGCGGGAGGAGACCGGCGTCGTGGTCACCCGCTGGCGGGGGCCGGTCTACCGGGTCGAGGTGCTCGCCCCGGACCTGGGCTGGCACCTGCGGGTCGAGGCCCACGAGGCGGTGGAGTACGGCGGCGAGGTGCGGGTCGACGACCCCGACGGCATCGTCGTCGAGGCGGCCTACGTCGACCCCGCCGCCTGCGCCGACCACCTGGCGGGCTGCCACCCGTGGGTGGCCGAGCCCCTCGGCGCCTGGCTGGCCGAGCGGTGGCAGGAGCCCCGCACCTTCCGGTACCTGGTGCGGGGCGTCGACGCGTCGCAGGCGGTCGTGACGAGGCGGTGACGGTGTCCGCCGGTCGCCGTCGCACGATCGTGCACGTCGACATGGACGCCTTCTTCGTCTCGGTCGAGCTGCTGCGCCGGCCCGAGCTGCGGGGCCGGCCGGTCGTCGTCGGCGGCACCGGCGACCGGGGCGTCGTCGCCGCCGCCAGCTACGAGGCCCGCGCCTACGGCGTGCACTCGGCCATGCCCACCGCCCGGGCCCGCCGGCTCTGCCCGCACGCCGTCTTCCTCCCCGGCGACCACGCGCACTACGCCGCCGTCAGCCGGCGGGTCATGGAGGTGTTCCGCGCCTACACGCCGCTGGTCGAGCCGGTCAGCCTCGACGAGGCGTTCCTGGACGTCACCGGGGCCCGTCGGCTCCACGGCGACGGCGAGCGGATCGCCCGGGCCATCCGGGCCGAGGTGCTCGAGCGCGAGGGGCTGCACTGCTCGGTGGGCGTGGCGCCCTCCAAGCTCGTGGCCAAGCTGGCCTCCGAGGCGGCCAAGCCCCGGGCGGGGCGCGGCGGGCCGGAGCCGGGGCTCGGCGTGCGGGTGGTGCGCCCGGAGGAGGTGCGGGACTTCCTGCGCCCGCTGCCGGCCCGGGCGCTGTGGGGCGTGGGGCCGGCGACGATGGCCCGCCTCGAGCGGCTGGGCGTCCGCACCGTGGGCGACATCGCGGACCTGCCCGAGGACGCCCTGGTCCACGCGCTCGGCCCCGCGGCCGGGCGCCAGCTGCGCCGCCTGGCCGCCGGCGAGGACGACCGGCCCGTCGAGCCCGACCAGCCGCCCCGGTCGATCGGGCACGAGGAGACCTTCCCCCGGGACCACCACGACCGGGAGGCGCTGCGGCGCGAGGTCGCTCGCATGGCCGACGCCGTGGCCTGGCGGCTGCGGCGGGCGGGGCTCGCCGCCCGCACGGTCACGCTGAAGGTGCGCTTCGGCGACTTCCGGACGATCACCCGCTCGACGACCGCCGCCCAGGCGGTCGACGACGGGCCGGCGATCGCCCGGGCGGCGAGCGCGCTGCTCGACCGCGTCGACCCCTCGCCCGGCGTGCGGTTGCTCGGGGTGACGGCGAGCGGCCTGGTCGAGGGCGCCGCCCGCCAGCTGACCCTCGACGATCTCGCCGGCCCGGCCCCGGCGTGGCACGAGGTGAGCGGCGCGGTCGACGCCATCCGCGCCCGCTTCGGCGGCGACGCCATCGGCCCGGCGGCCGCGCTCCGCCCCGGCGGGCTCCGGGTGAAGCGCACCGGCGACGCCCCCTGGGGCCCGGACGGCGCGCCGGCCGCGGGGCGCCCGCACCGGGGCTGAGCGGGGCGATCGGACGGAAAAGCGGCCGCGGCGCGTTGTCGATCCACCCGGCCTGTGGAACACTTGTCGTGCCGGTTCGGTCAGCCGGGCGACAAGGGGTTCACGTGCCGCTTTCCGAGGACGAGGAACGCATCCTCCAGGAGATCGCCCAGCGGTTCTACGAGGACGATCCCTCGTTCGCGCGGGAGGTCAGCGAGACCACGCTGTACCGCCACACCGTCCGCCGGATGAAGTGGGCGGTCGTCGGGTTCGTCGCCGGCGCGGTCTTCCTCGTCGCCTGCCTCTCGACCTCGTACCTGCTGTCCTTCGCCGGCTTCCTGCTCATGCTCGCCTGCGCCCTCGTGTTCGAGCGCAACCTGCGCAAGCTGGGCAAGGCGGGCCTCGACGAGCTCACGCGCTCGGTGCGGGCCAACGGCCTGCGCGACGCGCTCGGCGGCGCCGGGCGCCGGGTGCGCGAGCGGTTCAAGCGCGACGAGCCCGAGGACGACGGCGAGTAGCGCTCAGGCCGTCGGCACGGCCACCGCGTCGCCCTGCACGACGCGCATCCGCCGCCGGCCCACCAGCTCCCGCACGTCGAACCACTCGAGCAGGCGGCGGTGCCACGGCCGCTCGGCCCGGGTCGCGGCCACGACCTCGCGCCGCCACCGGGTGGCCGCCGCCACCTGGTCGTCGTCCGGCGCCACCTCGGCGTAGACGAGCGTCTCCATGGTGCGGGCCAGGGCGAGCACCGCGGGGCGGGCGTCCGGCAGGGCGCCGGCGATCCGCTGGGCGGCCTCGGCGATGGTGAGCGACGCCGGCAGCGCCACGCCGGCCTTGCCGGCCGCCTCGGTCGCCGTGCGCCACTGCAGCGCGACCCGCGCCGCGGGGGAGCGCGCCCGCCGGCGGCGCACCGCGCGCCGGACGAGCTGGGCGAGGGGCACGAGGACGGCGTACGCGGCCGCGGCCACGCCGACGGCGGCGGCGAACCGCCGGATCGGTCCGGACACCAGCGGGTGCTCGTCGCCCGCGCCCGCGCCGGTGGGGCCGGTCGGGTCGCCCAGCGCGGCCTCGGGGTCGGGCCGGTCGGTGCCGGCGGCGGCGACGTCGCCGGCGTCCCCGGCGGCGTCGGTGGCGCCCTCGAGCGGCTCGTCGGACGGCGGCGCGCCCCCTGCGCTCGTGTCCTGCTGCTCCGGCACGCCGAGGTAGCGCTCGGCGCCCACCGGCGCCCGGCCCGGGGTGGGGTCGAAGGTCACCCAGCCGTACTCGCCGAGGAACACCTCGGCCCACGCGTGCGCGTGCACGCCCCGGACCCGGTAGAGCGTCGGGTCGTTCGGGTCCTGGACGCCCTTGGTGAAGCCGACCGCCACCCGGGCGGGCAGCCCGACGGCGCGGGCCATGGCGGCGAACGCGGCGGCGAACTGCTCGCAGTAGCCGCGCCGGGTGCCGAAGAGGAACGTCTCGAGCGCGTTCTGGCTGTGGCCGGGGCCGACCCGGTCGTCGTAGGTGAAGCTGCGGAGGTGGTTCTGCAGGGCGATCGCCTTGTCGTACGCCGTCGGCGCGCCGGCCGTGATCTGCTGGGCCAGGTTGGTGACCCGCTCGGGGAAGTCGGGCGGGAGCTGCAGGTAGGTCGCCGCGATCTCGTCGGGGATCCTGGGCGACGCCCGCCGGAGCGCCTCGGCGTCGAAGACCGGCAGCTGGGAGGTCACCGTGTAGGAGTAGCCGTCCGAGGTCGGGACGTCGCGGGCGACCATGAGCGTGCTCGACCGCTCGTCGTAGACCGCGGGCTGCCCGTCGCCCGGGTCGTGGGCCACCGGCTGGTAGGCGGCCGGCAGCCAGACCGAGTTGAGCGCCTCGATGGTGAACTCCTGGGTCACGGTGACCCGCTCGGTCGCCGGCTCGTAGCGGCGCGGCAGCTCGCCGCGGGCGTCGTCGGTGCTGTAGGACGACCGCCAGATCTCCCCGTCGAACTGGTCGAGCGAGGTCAGCCGCCAGTAGGCGCCCCGCTCGGCCCGGACGGTGAACACCTCGACGTTGGCCTGGTCGACCAGGCTCGTCTGCAGCGACACCATCGGGCTGAGCACCACCCGGGTGGGCTCGTCGCGCCGCAGCTCCCGCCAGGCGACGACGGCGTCGGAGTCGGCGCCCGGCAGGTTGGGCCCGGCGACGGTCCCGAGCACCAGGGCCGCGCTCACGATCCCGACGCCGGTGGCGACGAGCGAGCGCCGGCCCCGGGCCTGCCGCTCGCCCGCCCACCGGGAGGTGCGCTCCTGGTTGGCGGTGCGGTGCAGCAGGACGAAGACGAGCGAGGCGCCGGCGAACAGCGCGGCGCTGCCGACCGGGCTGCCGTCGCCCCCGAGCGCCGCCGCGAAGACGAAGACCGTGGCGGCGGGCAGCAGCGCCTCGACGGTCGCCGACAGCCGGAACGCGCCCCAGTCGGCCAGGAAGGCGACGACCCACAGCGCGATCGCCGCCGCGGCGACGAAGCCGTTCTCGACCGGGGCCGGCGCCCGCACCTCGCCGAACAGGTCCCAGGAGTGGCGCAGGTCGGCGCCCAGCTGGCCGAACGTCTCGCCCGTCGGCAGCAGCCAGGTCGTCGTCTCCGGGAACCGGGCCCAGGTGATGAGCGTGATGCCGGCCGCGGCGGTGACCAGGGCGGCGGGGACGAGCCGGACGCCGGCCCGGCGCAGGAGGGCGACCGTCAGGTGGGCGGCGACCGCCTGGACGACGAGCGGCGCCCGGTACGAGCCGTCGACGAACAGCCGGTGCATGCCGACGATGGCGGCCAGCGACACGAGGGCGAGCGACACCTCGGGCGCCAGCAGGAAGGGACGGCCCCGCGTCACGTGCCCACCCCCGCCCGGGCGCGCCGGCTGCTCGCGGCGCGCATGGCCCGGTCCCAGGCCGGCGCGAACGGCGACGAGGGCGTGACCCGCACGAGCGTCGCGGACGCCGCCGGCGCGCCCGGTGCCCCTGCGTCGTCGGTCACCTGGACGACCGTCACCAGGCCGAAGCGCTGGCGGAGGCGGGCCGCGGCCCGGAGGTCGTCCTGGGCGGTGCGGCCGACCACGACGACCAGCGCCCCCTGGCCGTCGCGGCGCAGCAGGTCGAGCATCGTCCGCAGGCTGGCGCTGCCGCTCGTGTCGACGACCGCGAGGTGCTCGAGCAGCGCCTGCACGTGGGTGCCGCCGCTGCCGAAGCCCGAGTCGGCGCCGTCGGTCGTCACCAGCCGCACCAGGTCGCGCTGGGCGCCGTTGGCGGCGACGATGCTGGCGGCCGCCGACACCGCCGCCTCGAAGGAGTCGGCGTCGTGGGCGGCGCGCCGCACGTCGAGCAGCACCGTCGTGCGGCCCTGCCACGGCTGCTCCTGCTGGCGGACGAGCAGCTCGTCGTGGCGGGCGGTCGAGGGCCAGTGGATGCGCCGGAGGTCGTCGCCCACGACGTAGGGCCGCAGGGCGTAGAAGTCGTCGCCCGACCGCCCGAGGGCCGTGGGGTGCAGCACGCCGGCGAGCGGGTCGTTGCCGGAGGTGTAGGGCACGGGCCGGACGGGCTCGACCCGGGGCAGGACGGTGAGCTCGACCCGGGGCGCCGCCTCCACGCCCGCCTGCGCCAGGCCGAACGGGTCGCCGACGACGACCCGCAGCGGGCCGACGGCCACGATGCCCCGGCGGTCGGTCGGCAGGCGGTAGGTGGCCGACGTGGCCGCCCCCTGGTCGAGCGGCGGGACGAGCAGCTCCGCGCCGGTGGTGCCCGACACCGGGTCGCGCAGCCGCAGCACCGGCGTGTCGGTGCGCCGCAGGTTGCGGATGCGGACCTCGACCCGGCTGGCCTGGCCGACGTGGACGCGGGACGGGTGCACGACGCGGTGCACCCGCAGGTCGAGCCTGACCAGGCGCACGTAGAGCAGGGCGACGACGACGAGGCCCAGCGCGACGGCGCCGAAGACGTAGAGCTCCCCGATCCCGAGCAGGCGGGCGACGGCGATCATCGCCAGGCCCGCCCAGAGGCACAGCCAGCCCTGTCGGGTCAGCATCTCCCGGCTCGCCCCGCGTCCGGCACGGCCATCAGCGGGCTCCCGTCGGCACCGGCACCGCCCGCAGCACCTCGGCCAGCACGTCGGCCGCGGTGACGCCCTGCAGCTGGGCCTCGGGCGTGACGACGAGGCGGTGGGCGAGCACCGGGACGGCCAGCGCCTTGATGTCGTCGGGCACGACGTAGCCCCGCCCCTGCGAGGCCGCCCGGGCCCGGGCCACGCGCTGGAGCGCGAGGGTGGCCCGGGGCGAGATGCCGAGGGCGAGGTGGGTGCTGCGCCGGGTGGCCTGGGCGAGCTCGACGAGGTACGCCTTCAGGCTCGGCGCCACGTGGACCTTGCGGCTGGCGGCCGACATGCGCTGGACGTCGGCCTGGGTGACGACCGGTCGGATCTCCCGCAGCGGGTCGTGGTCGCCGTGGGTGTCGAGGATCTCCAGCTCGGCGTCGGGCGAGGGGTAGCCGACCGACACCCGCATGAGGAAGCGGTCGAGCTGCGACTCCGGCAGCGGGTAGGTCCCCTCGTGCTCGATGGGGTTCTGCGTGGCGATGACCATGAACGGCGGCGCCAGCGGGTAGGTCGAGCCGTCGACGGTGACCTGCCCCTCGGCCATCGCCTCGAGCAGCGCCGCCTGCGTCTTGGGCGAGGCCCGGTTGATCTCGTCGGCGAGGACGATGTTGTTGAAGATCGGCCCGGGCCGGAACTCGAAGGTGCTGGCGCCCCGGTTCCAGACGGTGAGGCCGACGACGTCGGACGGCAGCAGGTCGGGCGTGAACTGGACGCGGCCGAAGCTGCACTCGATCGAGGTGGCGAGCGACTTGGCGAGGTTGGTCTTGCCGACGCCCGGCACGTCCTCGAGCAGCAGGTGCCCGTCGGAGACCAGGCAGAGGAGCATCAGCTCGATGACCTCCCGCTTGCCCTGGATGACGCGCTCGACGTTGGCGACGATGCGGTCGAAGGTCTCGGAGAACGTCGTCCCCCGTGGTGCCGCCGTCTCGATGCTGGCCACAGCCTCGGTCTCCTCCGTCGCGTGGGCGGGGCCAGGCCAGGTTACGCCCTGCGGGAGGCGAGCCGCCCCGCGCCTCCCGAGTAGCGTGCCACGACCGTGCAGCGTGCAGACATCGCGCTCGCCGTCGACATCGGGGGCACGAAGCTGGCGGTGGGCCGCGTCGACGCCGAGGGGCGGGTCCTCGACCGGTCGGTGGCGCCGACGCCCGCCCGGGGATCGGCCGAGGACCTGTGGGGCCGCCTCGCCGAGCTGGTGGACGCGGCCCGGCGGGGTGACGAGGTCGTGGTCGGCGTGGGCTGCGGCGGCCCGATGCGCCCGGGCGGGACGGCCGTGTCGCCGCTCAACATCCCGGCCTGGCGCGACTTCCCCCTGCGGGCCCGGCTGGCCGAGCTGACCGGCCTGCCGGTCCACGTCGACAACGACGCCAAGGCGCTGGCGCTGGGCGAGGGGTGGCGGGGCGCCGCCCGCGGCGCGCGCGACTACATCGCCATGGTCGTCTCGACGGGCGTCGGCGGCGGCATCGTCCTCGACGGCCGGCTCCTCGACGGGGCGGCGGGCAACGCCGGGCACGTCGGCCACGTGATCGTCGAGCCGGACGGCCGGCCGTGCGGCTGCGGGGCCCGCGGTTGCCTGGAGGCCGAGGCGTCGGGCACCGGCATCCGGGCGGCGACCGGGGCCGACCCGGCGGAGGCGGGCGAGGAGGTGCGGCGACGCACCGGGACGCTCGTCGGGCGGGCGGTCGCCTCGGTCGTCAGCCTGCTCGACCTCCGCCTCGCCGTGGTGGCCGGATCGGTGGCGCTCGGCTACGGCGAGACGTTCTTCGCCGCCGCCCAGGCCGAGCTCGAGGCACGCGCCCGCCTCTCGTTCGCCCGCGGCGCCCGCATCGTGCCGGCCGGCCTCGGGGACGCCGGGCCGCTGGTCGGGGCGGCGGCGGTGGGGTGGCGGGGCGAGGGCCGGGACCTGGGCGTGGCCTGAGCCGCCGTCGCTAGCGTGCGTGCCGATGCACGACGGGGACGCCCGCCGCCCGAGCCCCGACGACCGGCCCGGTGGGCCGGCGACCGGCGCCGCGGCCGCCGAGGGCCGCCGGTGGTTCGCGGCCGCGGCCCGGGCCGTGGCCCGCCACCCGTCGCTGTGGCCCACCGCGGCCCGCCAGGCGCTGCGGCTCGCCGCGCCCGGGTGGTGGCGCCGCCGCCCGTTCCTGCCGCTGCCGGATCCCGCCTACCTGCGCTTCCGCCTGCAGACGGCCTACGGCGGGGCGGGGGAGGGCCCACCGGCGGCCGAGGACCTCGTGACCTGGCTGCGCTGGTGCCGGGCGCTGCGGCGCCTGCCGGCGGGCGGCTGACCGGCCCGGGCGCGAGCCCACGGGCGGGCCGAGCGGCGGAACGGCCAGCGGAAACCGGCCGTCCGCTTGTACCGTTTCCGGCGATGAGCCGGGCGCTCGTGCTCAACGCGACGTTCGAGCCGCTCTGCGTGGTGAGCGACCGCAGGGCGGTCGTGCTCGTGCTGTGCGAGACCGCCGAGATGCTGCACGCCAGCGACGCGGTCATGCGCTCGGCCCACCTGGTCGTGGCCGTGCCCTCGGTCGTGCGGCTGCGCCGCTACGTGCGCGTCCCCTACCGGTGGCGCACGCCGCTCAACCGACGGGCCGTCTTCGCCCGCGACGGCCACCGGTGCCAGTACTGCGGCGCCCCGGCCGAGAGCATCGACCACGTCGTGCCGCGCAGCCGCGGCGGCCGGCACACCTGGGACAACGTCGTCGCCGCGTGCCGCCCGTGCAACGTGCGCAAGCGGGACCGGCTGCTCGAGGAGACCTCGATGCGGCTGCTGCGGCAACCGACCGAGCCGACCGGGCTGAGCTGGCTCACCCTGGCGGTCGGCTCGGTGCCCGAGACGTGGACGCCCTACCTGCAGCTCGCCGCGTGACCGTCCCGTCGGCCGGGCGCCGTGCCGGCGGCTGGTGGCGGGGCGGTCGATGACGACGACGCTGCCCGGGGGCTGGGCGCTCCGCCGGCTGCGGGGGCCGGCGGGCGACCTCCACGCCGAGCCGATCCCCGCGGCCCCGCACCGGGCCGTGTGGGTGCTGGAGGCCACGGCGCCGGCGCTGGTGCTGGGCTCGACCCAGGGCGACGACCTCGTCGACGCCGCCGCGGCGGCCCGGACCGGCGTGGCGGTCGTGCGCCGCCGGTCGGGCGGCGGTGTCGTCTACGTCGACCCGGCCACGACGGCGTGGGTCGACGTCGTCCTGCCGGCCGGCGACCCGCTGTGGGACGACGACGTCGGCCGGGCCGCCCGCTGGGTCGGGCAGGCGTGGCAGCGGGCGCTGGCGGACCTGGGGGTGGGCCCGGCCGTCGTCCACGACGGGGCGATGGCGTGCGGGCCGCTGGGGCGGCTCGTCTGCTTCGGCACCGTGGGGGCCGGCGAGGTGACGACGCCCGACGGCCGGAAGATCGTGGGGATCAGCCAGCGCCGCACCCGGGCGGCCGCCCGCTTCCAGTGCGCCGCCTACAGCCGCTGGGACCCCGAGCCGGTCGTCGAGCTGCTCGGGCTGGGCGACGAGGGGCGCCGGGCGCTCGCCGACGCCACGGTCGGGGTGGGACGGCCGCCGGACGAGGTCGTCGAGGCCGTCCTCCGCCACCTCCCGGCCTGAGGCCGGCCGCCGCCCGCGGGGGCCGTCGCCCCGGCGCGCGCCCCGGTGGCGGGCGTGACCCGGCGCGGCCACGCGGGGGCGCGGCGTGGGCAGATGCCTTGTGGGGTGGGGGGTGGTGGGGTACCGTCCCACGAAGTGGAGCGCGGTGGAGCAGCAGAGGGCGCCCCTGGGGACGCCGCCACGACCGCAGAGAGCGCGGTCGCGACCACTGCGCGCGCCGCGGGGCCCCGCTTCTTCACCGGCACCTACGAGCACTCGGTCGACGACAAGAACCGGCTCGTGCTCCCGGCGGCCTTCCGGCCCCGGCTGGCGGCCGGGGCCTACATCGGCCCGCTCGACGGCTGCCTCGGGCTGTGGCCGGACGACCAGATCGACGCCGTGTTCGCCAGGTGGGAGGAGGGCGTCGCCCTCGGGCTGGTGTCGTCCGAGGCCTTCGACGCCTTCGTCGCCGCCACCTTCCCGGTCCAGCCCGACGCCCAGGGCCGCGTCGTCGTGCACCGGACGCTGCGGGAGTTCGCCGACCTCTCCGGTCCGGTGCTCGTCGTCGGCGCGCGCCAGCGGCTCGGCATCTGGGCGCGCCACCGCTGGGAGCGGCGCATGGAGGCGATCGAGGAGGGGCCCGACGCGGCCCTCCGCCAGGCGGCGAGGGACCTGAAGCTGTGAGCGGCTTCCACCACCGCCCCGTGATGGTCGACCTCGTCGTCGAGCTGTTCGCGCCCGTGCCCCCGGGCGTCGTCGTCGACGCCACCCTCGGCGGCGGCGGCCACGCCGAGGCGCTCCTCGACGCCCACCCGCACCTGTCGGTCCTCGGCCTCGACCAGGACCCCGACGCCATCGCGGCCGCCAGCGAGCGGCTCGCCCGCTTCGGCGAGCGCGTCGTCGTCCGCCGCACCCGCTTCGACCGTCTGCGCCAGGTCCTCGCCGAGGTGCTGCCGGGCCTCGGACGGCCGGGCGCGAGCGGCGCGCTCTTCGACCTGGGCGTCAGCTCGCCGCAGCTCGACCGCCCCGAGCGGGGCTTCAGCTACCGGTCCGAGGGGCCGCTCGACATGCGCATGGACCCCTCCCGGCCGGTCACCGCGGCCACCCTGGTCAACGAGACCGACGAGGCCGAGCTCGCCCGCCTCATCCGCGCCCACAGTGACGAGCGGTTCGCCGACCGCATCGCCCGGGCCATCGTCGCCCACCGGCCGATCACCACGACCACGCAGCTCGCCGAGGTCGTGCGGGACGCCGTGCCCGCGCCCGCCCGCCGCCGGGGCGGGCACCCGGCGCGCCGCACCTTCCAGGCGATCCGCATCGCCGTGAACGACGAGCTGGCGGTCCTCCCCGGTGCCCTGGACGACGCCATCGACGCGCTCGTGCCCGGCGGCCGGTGCGTGGCGATCGCCTACCACTCCGGCGAGGACCGCATCGTCAAGCAGCGGTTCCGCCACGCCGCGACCGGCGGCTGGACGGGGCCGTCCCACCTTCCGCCGCCACCGGACGTCCGGCCCACCGTCACGCTGCTCCGCCGCAGCGCCTGGCGTCCATCGCCGGCCGAGGTCGCCGCCAACCCGCGCGCCGAGGCCGCCCGCCTGCGCGCCGTCGAGAAGCTCGAGCTCCAGGAGGTGGCGTGATGGCCACAGCACGAGTCCTGCGTCTCCCCCAGACCCAACCCCGCCGCGACGAGGGGCGCCGGTCACGGCACCTGCGCCTGATCCCCGGCGGCGCCGGTCTGCGGCTCACCCCCCGCGCCGGCGTCGTGCTGACCGTGCTGGCGTTCGTCGGGCTGTTCGCCGTGGCGGTCTGCCACGCGCTGCTCATCGAGCGCCAGGCCGAGGTCGACGAGCTCGAGGCCGAGGTGGCCGAGCAGCAGGCCCGCTACGAGGAGCTGAGCCTCGAGGTGGCCGAGCTGTCCTCGCCCGAGCGCATCCGCACCGAGGCCATGGAGCGGCTCGGGATGGTGCCGGCCGAGGACACGGTCTGGCTGATGCCCGACGAGCCCACGCCGACGACCGACGACGATGACGACGAGGCCGACGAGGAGGAGCTGACGCCCGGCACCAGCGCGGCCCGGGTGAAGCCCTACATCGAGGCCTCGCCGTGACGCGGGGGAGCCGCACCCGCACCACGCCGGCGCGCGGCTCCCGCGCCCGCCGCACGGGACCGGCGACCCGCACCCGCACGGCCACCGTCCGGCGCCGCCCCAGCGCGACCCGGACGACCCGGGCGACGCGCCCCGCGGGCCAGGCCGCCGGCCCGTCCACCCGCGCCCGCCGGGTCGTCGCCCGCAGCGCCCGCACCGCGCACGCCGACGCCCGCCGGGCCGCCCGGGCGGCGCGGGTCGCGGCCCGGACGGTCGCCCGGTCCCCCTCGACGACCCGGGCCCGCGCCGGCGAGGCCCGCGCCCCCCAGCGCCTGCCCCGGCTCCGCCGGCCCGGCGACCCCCGCACCCGCTCGCTCGCCCTGCTCGTGATCATCGGCCTGCTGCTCGGCGCCAGCGTCGTGCGGCTCGGGTACGTCCAGCTCGTCAGCGCCGACCGCTACGTCGCCTACGGCGACGCCCAGCGCATCCGGCCCATCGAGGTGGCCGGCGGCCGGGGCGGCATCTACGACCGCCACGGCTACGAGCTGGCGATCTCCATCCCCCAGAACAGCATCGCGGTCGACCCCAGCATCGTCCCCGACGACCCCGAGATCGCCGGGCGGCTGGCCCGCGCCCTCGGGCTGGAGCGGTCGGACGTGCTGGCGAAGCTGCGCGAGGACGTCCGCTTCGTCTACCTGGCCCGGCAGGTCGACGACGCGGTGGCCGACCGGGTGCGGGCCCTCGACATCGACGGCGTGATCATCTTCGAGGAGCAGGCCCGCTTCAACCCGGCCGGCGACCTCGCCCGGGCCCTGCTCGGCCAGGTCGCCGTCGACAACACCGGCGCCAGCGGGCTCGAGCTCGCCTACGACGAGCAGCTCTCCGGCGAGTCGGGCGAGCTGATCGTCGAGCGCGACGCCCAGGGCCGCACCATCCCCGCCGGGCGGCACCACGTCGACCCGGCCCGGCCCGGCGACGACCTCGTGCTGACCATCGACCGCAACCTCCAGTACGAGGTCGAGACCATCCTGTCCGACCAGGTGCGCACGACGGGGGCGCGGGCCGGCATCGCCATCGTGTCCGACCCGGAGACGGGCGAGATCCTCGCCCTGGCCAACGTCGAGGCCGACCCCGAGACGGGGGAGGTGGCGAACACCGCCAACAACCTCGCGGTGACCGCCAACTACGAGCCGGGGTCGGTCAACAAGGTCATCACGATCGCGGCCGCCCTGGAGGAGGGCCTGGTCACGCCCGACGACGTCCTCACCGTGCCGGCCTCGCTGCGGGTGGCCGACCACACCTACAACGACAGCCACCCCGGCCGGCACACCGTCACCGACGTGCTCGCCCGGTCCTCGAACGTCGGCACCATCCTCATCGCGCAGGAGCTGGGGAAGGAGCGCCTCTACGACTACCTTCGGCGGTTCGGGTTCGGCCGCGACACCGGACTGGGGCTGCCGTACGAGGAGAACGGCGCGATGCTCCACCCCGACGACTGGTCGGGCACCTCCATCGGGTCGATCCCGCTCGGCCACGGGATCTCGGTCACCGCCATGCAGATGCTCTTCGCCTACAACGTCATCGCCAACGACGGCGTCTACGTGGCGCCCAAGCTGGTGTCCGAGGTGCGGGACGCCGAGGGCGAGGCCCACCCCGTCGGCCCCAGCGAGCAGCGCCGGGTCGTGTCCCCGACCACCGCCGCCCAGCTGCGGGCGATGCTCACCGAGGTGATCGAGCGCGGCACCGGCCAGGCGGCGGCCATCGAGGGCTACGACGCCGCCGGCAAGACCGGCACCGCCCGCAAGCCGCAGCCGGGGGGCGGCTACCGGGACGCGGAGGGCCGCTACCACTACATCGCGACCTTCGCCGGGTTCCTGCCCGCCGAGGACCCCAAGCTGTCGATCATCGTGGTCATCGACGAGCCGACCACGTCGTCCCCCTACGCGTCGACGGTGGCGGCACCCGCCTTCGCCGAGATCGGCCGGGCCGCCGCCCGCGCCATGCAGGTGGCGCCGTCCCGCCCCGAGGAGCACGCGCCGCTCGCCATCTCCACCCGCGACGGCCGCGTGCGGGGCACGCCCGCCGCCCCGCCCACGACCGCCCCGCCGGCCGCGGCGCCATCGACCACGGCGCCGCCGACCACGGCGCCGCCGACGACGGCGGCCCCCGCCCGCGCCCGGACGGCCGGCCCCGCCCCGGCCGGGGCGTAGCGAGGTGCGGTTCCGCGAGCTCGCCGCGTCGGTCGAGGGCGTCCCGACCCGCACGGCCGGCGCGCCGGACGACCCCGAGCTGACCGCCCTCGAGCACGACACCCGGACCGTGCGCCCGGGGGCGCTGTTCTGCTGCGTGCGCGGCTCCCGGGTCGACGGCCACGACCTGGCCGCCGACGCCCTGGCCGCGGGCGCGGTGGCGCTGCTCGTCGACCACGAGCTGCCGCTGCCCGTGCCCCAGCTGGTCGTCGAGGACGTGCGCGCCGCCCTCGGGCCGGTGGCGGCGACCTTCTGGGGGCACCCGTCCCGGGACCTGACCGTCGTCGGGGTCACCGGGACGGCGGGCAAGACGACGCTGACCCACCTCGTCGCCGCCGTCCTCACCGCCGCCGGGCGGCCCTGCGGCGTCCTCGGCACGCTCTCCGGCGCCCGGACGACGCCGGAGGCACCGGAGCTCCAGGCCCGGCTCGCCGAGCACCGCCGCCGGGGCGACGCCGCGGTGGCCATGGAGGTGTCCTCCCACGGGCTCGAGCTGCACCGGGTCGACGCCACGTCCTTCGCCGTCGCCGTGTTCACCAACCTGTCCCAGGACCACCTGGACTTCCACGGCACGATGGAGGCGTACTTCCGGGCCAAGGCCCGGCTGTTCACCCCCGCGTTCACCCGGCGGGCCGTCATCTGCACCGACGACGCCTGGGGCCGGCGGCTGCTCGAGGAGGTGCGGGCCGCCGGTGGGATCGAGGTGCACCCCTACTCGCTCGACGACGCCACCGACCTGCGGCTCACACCGTCCGGGGCGTCGTTCGCGTGGCGGGGGGTGCGCCTCCGCACACCGCTGGCCGGCCGGTTCAACGCCCGCAACGCCGTCGGTGCGGCCACGGCGGCCGCGGCGCTGGGCGTGCCGGCCGACGCCATCGCCGAGGGCCTGGCCGGGGTGGCCCCGGTGCCCGGCCGGTTCGAGCTCGTCGACGCCGGCCAGCCCTTCACCGCCCTCGTCGACTACTCGCACAAGCCCGACGCCCTCGAGCAGGCGCTGTCGGCGGCGCGGGAGCTCGTCGCCGAGGGCGGGCGGCTGACCGTCGTGTTCGGCTGCGGCGGCGACCGAGACACCGCCAAGCGCCCCCTCATGGGCGAGGTGGCCTCCCGGCTGGCCGACCGGGTCGTGCTGACCTCCGACAACCCCCGGTCGGAGGACCCGCTCGCCATCATCGAGGCCATCCGCGCCGGTGCCACCGGCGGCGCCCCCGTCGAGGTCGAGCCCGATCGGCGGCGGGCGATCGAGGCGGCGGTGCGCGGCGCCCGGCCGGGCGACGTGGTGGTCGTGGCCGGCAAGGGCCACGAGACGACGCAGGTCGTGGGCGACCGCGTCATCCCCTTCGACGACCGCGCCGTTCTGCGCGCATCCATCGACCGCTGCGCGGGGCCGGCGACCGCGGCCGGCCCCGCCCGTCCCGGAGAAGGCAAGAACTAGTGGTCCCGCTGCTCATCGCCGGCGCCATCAGCCTCGCCTGCTCGCTGCTCGGCACCCGCTACCTCATCGACTGGCTCCGGGCCCACCGCGTGGGCCAACCGATCCACGAGGACGTCCCCGACGGCCACGTCACCAAGGCGGGCACGCCGACCATGGGCGGCGTCGCCATCGTCGTCGCCGCGGTGACCGGCTACGCGGCCGGGCACGTCCACGGTGGTCTCGTGTTCACCCGCACCGGCGTCCTGGTCATGCTGGCCATCGCCGGCGCCGCGGTCGTGGGCGCGTTCGACGACTGGATCAAGGTCGTGAACGAGCGCAACCTCGGCCTGTCCAAGCGGGCCAAGATGGGCGGCCTGCTCGTCGTCGCCGTCGGCTTCGCCACGGCCTGCGTCGCCTGGACCGACGTCGAGACGACCCTCAGCTTCACCCGGTGGGACGAGCCCGGCTGGCAGCTCACCGAGGTCGGCTGGGTCGTCTTCGCGGTGCTGCTCATCGCCGGCACGACGAACGCCGTCAACCTCACCGACGGCCTCGACGGTCTGGCGGCCGGGGCGTCGATCTACGCCTTCATCACCATGACGATCATCGCCTTCTGGGCGTTCCGCCACGAGAGCGTCTACCAGGTCCACCACGCGCTCGACCTGGCGGTGATCTCGGCGGCGATGGTCGGCGGCATCACCGGGTTCCTGTGGTGGAACGCGCCGCCCGCGCAGATCTTCATGGGCGACACCGGCTCGCTCGCCATCGGCTCGGGCCTCGCCACCCTCGCCCTCACGCTCAACGTCCAGCTCCTGCTGCCGATCATCGGGGCGCTGTTCGTCTTCGAGACCCTGTCGGTCATCGTGCAGGTCGGCAGCTTCCGGCTCTTCGGCCGGCGGGTCTTCCGCATGGCCCCCGCCCACCACCACTTCGAGCTCGGCGGCTGGCCCGAGACCACCGTGATCATCCGGTTCTGGATCCTCGCCATCATGTCGATGGCCGTCGCGCTGGGGCTGTTCTATGCGGACTCGATCTCGGCCGGCGTGCTCGACTGACCCCCGCCGGGCCGGCGCGGTCCACCCGCGGCCGCGGCCGGTCGGCGAGGCTGGTGCCGTGTGCGGACCCCCTGGCGCCCCGGTGAGGGAGGCGGCGTGAGCACGCGCACGACCGGTCGCGGCGCACGCCGGGGGAGCGCGCGCCCGGGCGGCCGCGGCGGGCAGGCCGGGGCCCGGGCCCGTCACCCCAGCGCGCAGCCGCCCCCGCCCCCCGGCCGGTCGGGCCTGTTCGTCGCGCTCGCCTTCCTGATCGTCGTCTTCAACCTGTTCGGGCTCGTCATGGTCATGTCGGCCTCGTCGGTCGTCGCCCTCGACGAGCACGGGTCGACCTGGTACTACGTCATGCGCCAGGCGGCCTGGGCGGCGGCGGGCACGGTCCTGCTCGTGATCGTGGCCCGCATCGACTACCACCGCTGGCGGCGCTGGTCGGGCGCCTTCCTCTTCCTGGCGCTGGCCCTGCTGGTGGCGGTGCTGATCCCGGGCGTCGGCCGCAGCCTGAACGGCGCCACCCGCTGGATCGGCGTGGGGCAGCTGACCATCCAGCCCTCGGAGATCGCCAAGCTGGCCATGCTCGTCTGGGTGGCCGACCTGCTGTCCCGGCGGGCGGCGCTCATGCACAACACCCGGGCGACGCTCCGGCCGGTCATCGTCGTGCTCGTCGTGGGCGCCACGCTGGTGATGCTCCAGCCCAACCTGGGCACGACGCTGGTCATGGCGGGCATCGCCCTGTCGCTCTGCTTCGTCGGCGGCACGCCGGCGGGCCCCCTCGCCGGGTGGACGACCCTGGGGCTGGGGGCGGCGGTCGCCGCCGCGCTGGCCGCGCCCTACCGGCGGGACCGGGTGCTGGCCTTCCTCGACCCCTGGGCCGACCCCATGGACCGGGGCTACCAGAACATCCAGTCGCTGGTCGGCATCGCCAACGGCGGCCTGTTCGGGACCGGCCTGGGGGCGAGCCGGGCCAAGTGGGGCTACCTGCCGCTGGCCCACTCCGACTTCATCTTCGCCATCGTCGGCGAGGAGCTCGGCCTGATCGGCGCCACCGTCGTCATCGGCCTGTTCGGCCTGCTCGCCATCATCGGCGTGCGCATCGCCCTGCACGCCCCCGACCGCTTCGGGCTGCTCCTGGCCGTCGGGGTGACGGCTTGGCTGTGCATCCAGGCGTTCGTCAACATCGGGGCCGTGATCGGCATCCTCCCCATCACGGGCGTGCCGTTGCCCTTCGTGAGCGCCGGCGGGTCGTCCCTCGTGGTGGCCATGGCCGGCGCCGGGCTGCTGCTCTCCGTGGCCCGGCAGGCGACCGTCCGCAGCCTGCCGCCGCGCCCGCCGGAGCGCGCCCGATGAGGCGCCGGGGCGGTCGCCACGTCCGCCGCACGTTCGCGCTGATCGCCGGGGGCGGCACCGCGGGCCACGTGCAGCCGGCCATCGCCATCGCCCGCGCCCTGGTCGAGCGGGGCCACCGGCGCACGGCGATCGAGCTGGTCGGCAGCGAGCGGGGCATCGAGTCCCGGCTCGTGCCCGAGGCCGGCTTCGAGCTGACGCTGCTCCCGGGCCGGGGCATCCAGCGCCGCATCAGCTGGCAGAACGTGAAGTCGCTCGTCGCGCTGGCCGTCGCCTTCGTGCGGGCCTGGCGCCTGGTGGGGCGGCGCCGGCCCCGGGTCGTCGTCTCCGTCGGCGGCTACGCCAGCGTGCCGTGCGCGCTGGCCGCCGTGCTCCGGCGCGTGCCGGTGGTGGTCGCCGAGCAGAACGCGGCGCCCGGCGCGGCCAACCGCCTGGTGGGCCGGTTCGCCAAGGCGTGCGCGGTGTCCTTCCCCGGCACGCCGCTGCCCCGGGCGGTCGTCACCGGCAACCCGGTGCGGCCCGAGGTGCTGGCGATCGACCGGGCCCGCGACGCCGCCGCGGCCCGCACCAAGCTGGGCATCGCCCCCGGCCGGCGGGTCGTGCTGATCTTCGGCGGGTCGCTGGGGGCGCTGCGCATCAACCGGGCGGCGGTCGAGGCCGCCCGCCTGTGGGCCGGGCGCGGCGACCTGCACGTGCGCCACATCGTCGGGCGGCGCGACTGGGACGAGATCACCCGGGGCGGCCCGCCGGTGCCGCCCGGCGCGCCGCTCCACTACGAGGCCGTCGAGTACGACGACGACATGCCGACGTCGCTGGCGGCCGCGGACGTCGCCGTCTGCCGGTCGGGCGCGAGCACGAGCTTCGAGCTGCTGGCCGTCGGCCTGCCGGCCGTCCTCGTGCCGTCGCCGTTCGTCACGGCCGACCACCAGACCGCCAACGCCCGCCACATGGAGGAGGCGGGTGCCGCGGTCGTCGTGCCGGACGCCGAGCTCGACGGGGCCCGGCTCGTCGCCGAGGTCGACGCCCTGCTCGCCGACCCCGCCCGCCTGGCGGCCATGTCCCGCGCCGCCCGGGCCGCCGCCCGGCCCGACGCCGCCGACCAGATCGCCGCCCTGGTGGAGAGGTACGCCCGTGCGTGAGACCGCCGTCCGATCGCCCGACGCCCTCGACCTGTCCCGTCCCCGGCGGGTCCACCTGACGAACGTCGGCGGGGCGGGGATGAGCGCGGTCGCCACCCTGCTGGCCGAGGGCGGGCACCGGGTGAGCGGCCACGAGCCGGCCGCGACCACGCCGTTCGTCGACCAGCTGGTGGCGCTGGGCGTCGCCGTGTCCACCGGGCCCGAGCGGCCGCCCCTGCCCGACGACGTCGAGGCCGTCGTGGTGTCGACCGCGACCCCCGACGACGACCCCGACGTCGTCGCCGCCCGCGAGCGGGGCGTGCCCGTGCTGCACCGGGCCGCGGCCCTGGGCGCGCTGTGCGCCGGGCGGACGACGATCGCCGTGGCCGGCACCCACGGCAAGACGACGACCGCGGCGCTGCTCGCGACCATCCTGGCCGGCGCGGGTCGGGAGCCGGGGTGGGTCGTCGGCGCCCGCGTCGTCGGGCTGGGCCGGAGCGCCGCCTGGGGCGGGGAGGGGCCGCTCGTCGTCGAGGCCGACGAGAGCGACGGCACCTTCCTCCACCTCGGCGCCGGCTCGGCGATCGTCACCAACGTCGAGCCCGACCACCTCGACAACTGGGGCGGCGAGGCCCGGCTGCGTGACGGCTTCCACCGGTTCGTGGCCGCGCTGGGCGGGCCGGCGGTGCTCTGCGCCGACGACCCGGGCGCCCGCGACCTGGTGGCCTCCGCGGCGCAGCCGGTGACCTACGGCCGGGACGCCGGCGCGGACTACCGGGTGGTCGAGCCGCGGCCGGCGGGGACCGGCGTCCGGTTCGAGCTCGAGCACGCCGGCGAGCGGGTCGCGGTCGAGGTGCCGGCGGCCCCCGGCGTGCACAACGCCCTCAACGCCGCGGCGGCGCTCGCCATGGCCCACGTGCACGGCGTGCCGCTGGGGGAGGGCGCGGCGGCGCTGCGGACCTTCGCCGGCGTCGCCCGCCGCTTCGAGGTCCGGGGGGAGGCGGGCGGCGTCACCGTCGTGGACGACTACGCCCACCTGCCCGCCGAGGTGCGGGCCGCGCTGGCGGCCGCCGAGGCGGGGCCGTGGCGGCGGGTCGTGGCCGTGTTCCAGCCCCACCGGGTCAGCCGGACGGCCGCGCTGTGGCGCGACTTCGCCGACGCCTTCGTCGACGCCGACCGCCTGGCGATCACCGACGTCTACACGGCCGGCGAGCCGCCCCGGCCGGGCGTCTCCGGGAAGCTCGTCGTGGACGCCGTGCTCGAGGCGCACCCGTGGGCGCACGTCGCCTGGCTGCCGTCGCTGGACGACGTCCTGGTCTGGCTGCGGGGGGTGCTCCGCCCGGGGGACGTGTGCCTGACGCTCGGGGCGGGTGACGTCACGACGCTGGCGCCCCGCATCCTGGCCATGCTGGAGGAGCGGCGGTGAGACCGGGGGCGAACCCTCGACCTCGACCTGAGGTCGAGGGTGGACGTGAGGTCGAGGTCGAGGGTTGGGGGAGCGGCCGGCGGTGAGCGGCGGTGCCGGCGGGGGCGGCACCGGCACCCGCACGCCGCGGACGACCGGCGGCGGGGTGGTCGTCGACCCCCGGATGCGGTGGCGGCGCATCCAGGTCCGGCGCGACGAGGGCCGCCGCCGGTTGCGCCGGCTGACCACCGCGCTGGCGCTGCTCGTCGCGGTCGTGGCCGCGGTCGCCGCCACCCGGTCGCCGCTGCTCGACGTCGACCGCGTGACGGTCTCGGGCGCCGAGCGCACCGGCGACGACGAGGTGCGGCGGGCGGCGGCCGTCGAGCCCGGGACGCCGCTGATCTCGGTCGACACCGGGGCGGTGGCCGAGCGGGTCGAGCGGCTGCCCTGGGTGGGCTCGGCCCGGGTGTCCCGGCGCTGGCCGTCGACCCTGGAGATCCGGGTCACCGAGCGCGCCCCGGTCGCCGTCGTCCAGGTGACCGAGGACCGGGCCGCGATCGTCGACGCCGAGGGCTGGGTGCTCGCCATCGAGGAGCGGGCGCCCGACGAGGAGGTGCCGGAGGGGGAGCGGCTCGTGCTGACCGGGATCTCCGGTCGGGTGGCCGAGGGCGAGCGCCTCGACGAGGCGGCGCGCGACGCCCTCGACCTCGCCGTCGCCCTCGAGGAGCGTCTGCCGGGCGTCGTCGCGTCGGTGTCGACCGACCTGGAGGCCGAGCTGGTCGCGGGCGGCGTCGTGCGGTTCGGCTCGACCGAGCACCTGGACGACAAGGTCACCGCCCTGAAGACCGTGCTGGACGAGGTGGACACCTCCTGCATGGAGGTGCTGGACGTGCGCGTGCCCGGAAGTCCGGCCTTGACCAGAAACCAGATGTGTTCCTAGTCTGCGAGAACTACCAGAGGTTGAGGAAAAGTATCGACCTTAACTTCAGGCTCAGCCGATGTCGAGGGGGCCTCGGCTTGGTAGGTTCTGGCGGTTCACCCGGGTCTGGCGGTCCGGGTGAGCATCTTCTCCCCGCACACGTCCCCTGAAGGTGAGGTGGCACCACCCATGGCCGGCAATCCGCAGAACTACTTGGCCGTGATCAAAGTCGTCGGGATCGGTGGTGGCGGCGTCAACGCGGTCAACCGGATGATCGATGCCGGTCTCAAGGGTGTCGAGTTCATCGCCATCAACACCGACGCCCAGGCGCTGTTGATGAGCGATGCCGACGCGAAGCTCGACATCGGCCGCGAGCTGACGCGCGGCCTCGGGGCGGGGAGCGACCCCGAGGTCGGCCGTCAGGCCGCGGAGGAGCACCGCGACGAGATCGAGGAGATCCTCAAGGGCGCCGACATGGTGTTCATCACCGCCGGCAAGGGCGGCGGCACCGGCACCGGCGGCGCCCCCGTCGTGGCCGAGATCGCGAAGAGCCTCGGCGCCCTGACCATCGGCGTCGTCACCCGGCCGTTCAGCTTCGAGGGCCGGCGCCGGGCGGTCCAGGCGGAGCAGGGCATCCAGCGCCTCAAGGAGAAGGTCGACACCCTCATCGTCATCCCGAACGACCGCCTCCTCACGGTCTCGAACGAGAAGACCTCGATGGTCAACGCGTTCAAGATGGCCGACGAGGTGCTCCTCCAGGGCGTCCAGGGCATCACCGACCTCATCACGACGCCCGGCCTCATCAACACCGACTTCGCCGACGTCAAGATGATCATGAGCAACGCCGGCTCGGCGCTCATGGGCATCGGCTACGGCTCCGGCGAGGGCCGGGCGCTCACCGCCTCCCGCAACGCCATCTCCAGCCCGCTGCTCGAGGCCTCGATCGAGGGCGCCCGCGGCATCCTGCTCACCATCGCCGGCGGCAGCGACCTCGGGCTGTTCGAGGTCAACGAGGCGGCCGAGGTGATCCACGGCGTCGCCCACCCCGACGCCAACATCATCTTCGGCTCGATCATCGACGACGAGATGGGCGACGAGGTCCGGGTGACCGTCATCGCCGCCGGGTTCGACCGGTGGGACGACCGCGACACCACCGGCGGCCACGCCCTCGTGCGGGGCAGCAACGGGGCGACCGGCCGGGTCGACGACGAGCTCGAGGCGCTCACCGGCAGCGGGCCGGTGGACGACCTCGACCTCGACGGCGACGACGAGTTCGACGTCCCCTCGTTCCTGAAGTAGGGGTGGCTGGGCCGCGCCACCGACGAGCGTCCGGCGGGGCGCCGTGAGGCCGGCTGCGCCGCGCACCGGCACGCTCGCCGACCGCATCGCCGCGGTCCGCGAGCGCATCGCCGCCGCCGCCCCCGACCCCGACCGGGTGCGCCTCGTGGCGGTCACCAAGGGCTTCGGGGTCGACGTCGTCCGGGCGGCGCTCGAGCACGGCCTGGTCGACCTGGGTGAGAACTACGTGCAGGAGCTGGTCGCCAAGGCGACCGGGATCGAGCCCGACGTGGCGGCCGGCGCCCTGCCGCGGCCGCGCTGGCACGCGATCGGCCGGCTGCAGCGCAACAAGGTGCGCAAGGCCGCGCCCCACGTGACGCTGTGGCACAGCATCGACCGCCCGGCGCTCGGCGCCGAGATCGCCCGGTGGGCGCCGGGCGCCGCGGTGCTCGTGCAGGTGAACACGTCGGGCGAGCAGAGCAAGGCGGGCTGCCCGCCGTCGCAGGCCCCCGAGCTGGTCGACCAGCTCGTCGACCTCGGCCTCGACGTCCGCGGGCTGATGACGATGGCGCCGATCGGGCCGCCCGAGGTGGTCCGACCGGCGATGCGCGCAGCGCGCGAGCTGCGCGACCGGCTGGGGCTGTCCGAGCTCTCGATGGGCATGACCGACGACCTCGAGGTGGCGCTCCGCGAGGGCGCGACCATCGTCCGCGTCGGTCGCGGGCTGTTCGGTCCGCGCCCGGATCGGGACGGAGCGCGACACTAGAAGGCACTTCCGGCCGGTGGAGGACTCCTCATGGCATCGATGTGGCGCAAGGCGATGCTCTACCTGGGGCTCGGGCCCGACGACGAGTACGACGACTTCGACGTCACGGGCGAGCACCAGCGGTCGGCGCCGCCACGTCCGGTGGTGAGGCGGGGCGCGGCGGAGGCCCAGCACGATCCCGAGCCGTCCGGGTCGGTGCGCACGCTGCCACCGTCCGCGACGGACGACGAGGTCAACGGCCACGACGCGCGGGCCAACGGCCACGAGCGGAGCGCGACGACCCCGGGCCCCCGGGCGGTCGACGGCCGGAGCGAGGCGGTCCGCCCGGTGCGGCGAGCCTCCGAGCGCAGCGCCACCGGCGAGCGCACGACGCCGCGGGGCGCGGTCGTCCGGCCGCTGCCCACGGCGACGTCGAAGCCGTTCGTCGTCTCGCCCTCGGCGTTCAACGACGCCCAGGAGGTGGCCGACCAGTTCAAGGAGAACGTCCCGGTCATCCTCAACCTCCAGGGGGTCGAGCGCGACCTCGCCCGCCGCATCATCGACTTCGCCAGCGGCCTGTGCTACGGGCTCGGGGGCCAGATGGAGCGGGTGGCCAACCACGTCTATCTTCTGACCCCCAGCGACGTCGTGGTCTCGCCCGAGGAGAGGCGCCGCCTCCACGAGCGGGGCTACGAAGCCTGACCGCCACCCTCCGCCGGGGAGCCCACCGCCCACATGGCCAGCATCGTCTGCGTGCTCATCCAGCTGTACCTGCTGGTGATCTTCATCCGGATCATCATGAGCTGGTTCCCGCCCACCCCCGGCACCACCTACGCCCACATCTACGAGGGTTTCGACAAGGTGACGGAGCCGGTGCTGGCGCCGGTGCGGGCGATCCTGCCGCCGGTCCGCATGGGGGCGATGGGCATCGACCTGTCGCCGATCGTCATCTTCCTGATCGGCACGATCCTGCTGCGGGCCATCTGCTGAGGGCGGCACCGGTCCGCGCCCGGCGACGTCCCGGTCGCCGTGCCTGTGTGGAGTTTTCGTTACTCTCTCGCCCATGGAACTGACTCCGCAGGTGCTCCACGCCGCCGAGTTCCGAGAGGCGCGGCGTGGCGGCTACAACACGCGCGACGTCGACGACTTCATCGAGCGCGTCGCCGTGGGCGTCGGTCAGCTCAACGAGCGGGTTCGTGAGGCCGAGGCCCGGGCCGAGGCGGCGGACGCCCGCCTCGCCGAGCTGCAGCGTGAGCTCGAGGAGCTCCGCCGCCGGCCGGCCCCGTCCGCCGAGGTCATGGAGACCGACGAGACGCTGCGGCGCACCCTCGTGCTCGCGCAGCGCACTGCGGACGCCACGATCAAGGAGGCGAAGGAGGAGGCCAACCGCGTGCTCGCCGAGGCGCGCGAGGAGGCCGCCCGCACCCGGGCCGAGGCCGAGGCCGAGGCCCGGCGGGGCGCGGAGTCGGCCCGGCTCCGGGCCCAGCGCGAGGTCGAGCAGCTGCTCGCCGACCGCGACCGGCTCCGCAACGACCTGGAGGTGCTGACGCGCCGCATCGACGAGCAGCGCGAGCAGCTCCGCGCCGGCATCGCCTCGTTGCAGAAGCTCCTCGACGACGGCGTGCTGTCCACCGGGCCGCCGGTGACCCTGTCGGACGTCGCCCGCCCGGCGCCGGAGCCTGCGGCGGCGCCGGCACCGCCGCCCGCGGCGTCGGCTCCGCAGCCCCCGCCCGTCCCGGCGTCGCCCGCCGGCGACCCCGCGGCCGGCCCGGCGCCGACCACCGGACCCGCGCCGGCACCCGCCGCCCAGGACGAGCCGGTCGGCGCGGACGGGCGCAACGGCCACGGCGACGCCGACGCCACGATGCCCTTCGGCCCCGCCGCCCAGCCCGGGGCGCAGGTGGCCGCCCTGCAGGAGGGCCCCGCCGGCGTCGACCCCGGCCCGCCGACCCAGCCGATCCCCTTCGCCGTGCCGGGTGACGACCGCGGCCCCTGGCTGCCGTCCGAGCTGCGCCCGCGCGAGGACGAGCCGCTCGGCCCGCCGCCCGCGCCGCCCGCGGCGGGCGAGTCGTCGCCGGCGCCGGAGCCCGCCGGCCGCCCCAGCGAGTGGGGCAAGGCGGTGTTCGACCCGGACAAGGTCGAGGGCGAGGCGCCCCGGTTCGGCCAGCGTCGCTGACCGGGCGCGCCGGACCGCCCCGCGGGCCGCACGGCCGCGGCCGCGATCGGGAGCCGTGGCGGCCGGCGCCCGGGCCGGGCACCGGCCCAGGCGTCAGGCCTTCTCGACGGCGACCCGCACGCGGTGGCCGTCGACGTCCAGCTCGCCGGCGGCCCGCCCGTCGACGGCCGCCAGGTCGAGCTCGACCGCCAGGACCTCGCCGGCGACGTAGTCGCGGTGGCGCTCGATCGCCTCGGCCACCGGGCCCTCGGCCTCGACGGTGAGCCGGATGCGGTCGGACACCTCGAGCCCCAGGTCCTTGCGCAGCTCGTTGAGGCTGCGGACGAGCTCCCGGGCCAGCCCCTCGCGCCGCAGCTCGTCGTCGAGCTCGAGGTCGAGGGCCACGGCCCACCCGCCGTCCTCGGCCACGCCGTAGGCCTCGTGGCGCGAGGCCCGCAGCTCGACGTCGTCCGCGGTCAGGCGCTCGCCGGCCACCTCGATGAACCCCTCGGACTCGAGCTGCCGCTGCAGCGCCGTGCCGTCGGCCGCCGCCAGCGCCGCCTTGACCTCGTTGACCTTGGGCCCGAGGCGAGGGCCGAGAACCCGGAAGTTGGGCACGACCGTCCAGGTCATGAGGCCGGAGAGCGTGTCGATGTCGTCGACGGCCTTGACGTTGAGCTCGCCGGCCACCTCGGCGACGACGTCGTCCCGCAGCGTGACGCCGGGGTGCAGCACGAGCGCCCGCCGCAGCGGCTGGCGCACCTTGACCTTGGCGTCGGTCCGGGCGGCGCGGCCCAGCGCCACCAGCCGGCGGGCGGCGGCCATCTGGGCGGACAGCTCGGGGTCGGCCGCGCCGGCGGGCTGCGGCCAGTCGGTCAGGTGGACCGACGCCTCGCCGGTGAGCCTCACGTAGAGCTCGTCGGCCAGGAACGGGCAGAACGGCGCCAGCAGCTGGGCGGTCACGACCAGCGCGTGGTGCAGCGTGGCGTGGGCCACCGGGTCGCTGGCCTTCCAGAACCGGGGCCGGCTGCGGCGCACGTACCAGTTGGACAGGTCGTCGACGAAGCGGGCGAGCCGGCTGGCGCCCCGCAGCGCGTCGAAGTCCTCGAGGGCCGCGGTGACCTCGGCGACGGTGTCGTCCAGCTCGCCGAGCAGCCAGCGGTCGAGCACGTGCTCCGGCCGCGGCGGGCCCGCCGCCGGGTCGGGCTCCCAGCCGTCGAGGTCGGCGTAGGTGACGAAGAAGCTGAAGACGTTCCAGAGCGTCAGCAGCGTCTGCCGGGTGGTCTCGCGGATGCCGTCCTCGAACACCCGCCGCTGGCCCCACGGCTGGCCCGCGGCGAAGAAGTACCAGCGCAGGGCGTCGGCGCCGACCCCCTCGAACAGCGACCAGGGGTCGATGACGTTGCCCCGCGACTTGGACATCTTCTGGCCGTCCTCGTCGACGATGTGGCCGAGGCAGACGACGTTGCGGTAGGGCGTCGACCCGAAGACGAGCGTGTTGACGGCCAGCAGCGAGTAGAACCAGCCGCGGGTCTGGTCGATGGCCTCGCAGATGAAGTCGGCCGGGAAGCTGGCCTCGAAGCGCCCCTCGTCGGCGAAGGGGAAGTGCATCTGGGCCGAGGGCATCGAGCCGGAGTCGAACCAGGCGTCGAGCACGGGCGGCAGGCGCCGGACGGTGCCGTCGCAGCCCTCCTCGCGGCAGGTCCAGGTGACCTCGTCGACGAAGGGCCGGTGGAGGTCGAGGTCGCCCAGGTCGCGCCCGGCGAGCTCGGCGAGCTCGGCCACGGAGCCGACGCAGGTGTCGGTGCCGCAGTCGCCGCACCGCCAGATCGGCAGGGGCGTGCCCCAGTAGCGGTCGCGCGACAGCGCCCAGTCGACGTTGGACTCGAGCCAGCGCCCGAAGCGCCCGTGCTTGATGTGCTCCGGGTACCAGTTGATGCGCTCGTTCTGGGCGATGAGGTCGGCGCGCCGCTCCTCGGTGCGCACGAACCACGACGTCTTGGCCCAGTAGATGAGCGGCGTCCCGCAGCGCCAGCAGTGCGGGTAGCTGTGCTCGTAGGGGTGCTCGGCGACGAGCAGGCCGCGCTCGCGCAGGTCGGCGATGATCTCCGGGTCGGCGTCCTTGACGAACCGGCCCGCCCAGGGGGTCACGCGCTCGTCGAAGGCGGCGTCGGGGCCGACCGGGTTGAGCACCGGCAGGTCCTCGGCCCGCCCGACCTGGGCGTCCTCCTCGCCGAAGGCGGGGGCGATGTGGACGATGCCCGAGCCGTCGTCGTCGCTGACGTAGTCGGCGGCCACCACCCGCCAGCCGTCCTTGCCGGCGGCCGGCTCGAGGAACGTGAACGGCCGCTCGTAGCGCCACCCCGCCGCGGCCATCTCGGCGCCGGTCCAGCGCTCGTGCACCGGGGCGCCGGGGAAGAGGCGCTCGGCCGCCCGCTCGCCGAGGACGAGGTCGCGCCCGCCCTCCGGCGGGGTGATGCGGACGTAGGTGAAGCCGGGCCCGACGGCCGCGGCCGTGTTGGAGATCAGCGTCCACGGCGTGGTGGTCCACACCAGCAGGTCGGCGTCGGGCACGCCGTCGCCGGTGAGCGGGAAGCGGACGTAGATCGACGGGTCGACGACGTCGCGGTAGCCCTGCGCGACCTCGTGCGAGCTGAGCGCGGTGCCGCAGCGGCCGCAGTAGGGGGTGACCCGGTGGCCCTCGTAGAGCAGCCCCTTGTCCCACAGCTGCCGCATGAGCCACCAGACCGACTCGATGTAGTCGTTGCTCATCGTCCAGTACGCGTCGGCGGTGTCGATCCACACGCCGGCGCGCTCGGTGAGCTGCGACCAGTCCTCGACGTAGCGGCGCACCGACTGGCGGCAGCGCTCGTTGAACGCCTCGATGCCGTAGGCCTCGATCTGGGGCTTGCCGTCGAGCCCGAGCTCCTTCTCGACCTCGAGCTCCACCGGCAGGCCGTGGCAGTCCCAGCCGCCCTTGCGGGGCACGTCGCGCCCCCGCATCGTCTGGAAGCGGGGGAAGATGTCCTTGAAGACGCGGGCCCACACGTGGTGGAGGCCGGGCCGGCCGTTGGCGGTCGGGGGCCCCTCGTAGAAGATCCAGGGCTCCGCGCCCTTGCGGAGGCGGGCCGCCTCCTCGACGATGCCGCGCTCCCGCCAGCGGGCGAGGACGCGGTGCTCGAGGGACGGCAGGTCGAGGTCGGGGTCGACGGGGCCGAACGGCATGGCGACAAGGGTAGGGCATGGCGGCGCCACTGCCCGACGCGTTGAAAGCGCAGGTCAGGGCGGGTGCCGCGGGCCGTCCGGGGGTGGGGGTTGAAACATCCGTTCGGCCCCCTATCCTTCGGCGGACCCTTGACCGGCTGTGGCAGCCGGCATACGATCCGGCACCCTTTCCCCCGAGGACGGCGACATGCCCAAGGCAACGAAGGACGCTCCCGCCAAGGGCGCCACCAAGACGGCGACCGGCTCCCGGACGGGCGGGAGGAAGAAGAAGGCGACGCTGGACTCCTTCCTCAGCAGCCAGCTGGCGCTGCTCGAGGCCGAGCGGGAGAACTACCTGCGCCAGGCCGAGTCCCTGCAGGCCGAGGCCGACTCGCTCACCGAGGACCGCGAGCCCGGCGACGTCCAGTTCGACGAGGAGTCCGGCGAGGGCGACACCCTGGCCGTCGAGCGCGAGCGCGACCTGGCCCTCTCGGCCCAGGCCCGCGCCGCCATCGAGGAGATCGACGCCGCCATCGCCCGCATCCACGACGGCACCTACGGCACGTGCCAGAACTGCGGCGCCGCCATCCCCAAGGAGCGCCTGAAGGCGCTGCCCCAGGCGGCGCTGTGCGTCAAGTGCAAGAGCGGGGGTCTCGGCCTGCGGTGAGCACCCGGCCCCGCCTCCGGGACGCCACGGCGGTCCCCGCGGCCGGGGCCACCACCCCGGACGGCGAGCGGCCCCGTCCCCGATGGGCGCTGCTGCTCGGGGTCGCCGCCGTCGCCCTCGCCCTCGACCAGGCCACGAAGGCGTGGGCCGTCGCCGCCCTGGGTGACGGCCACGTCGTCGAGCTGGTCGGCTCCCTGCGCCTCCGCTACGTCGCCAACCACGGCTCGGCGTTCAGCCTCGCCGACGGGCGGGGCCCGCTGATCTCGCTGCTGGCGATCATCGTGGTGGCCGTCCTGCTGCGCACCGGGCGCCACGCCACCCGGCCGGTCGTGGCCGTCGCGCTGGGCATGGTGCTCGGCGGCGCGCTGGGCAACCTGATCGACCGCGCCGTCCGCGAGGGGGACGGGTTCCTCGGCGGCGGCGTCGTCGACTTCGTCGACCTGCAGTGGTGGCCGGTGTTCAACCTGGCCGACTCGGCCATCGTCGTCGGCGCGGCGCTGCTCTTCGGGGCCCAGTGGCGCGACGCCGGCGCCCCGGCCGCCACCGCCGACCGGGACGCCGACCCCGGCCCCCCGCCCGACGGCCCGGGCGCCGGCTCCGGCGACGACGCCGACCGGTGACGGCCCCCGCCGTGCGGGAGGTCGTGCCCCGCGCCCTCGACGGCCAGCGGCTCGACCGGGTCGTCGCCCTGGTCACCGGGCGCAGCCGGTCGGAGGCGGCCGAGCTGGTCGACGGCGGCGCCGTGCTGGTCGACGGGCGGCCGGTCACCGCGCGCACGCACCGGGTGGCCGAGGGCGAGACCCTGGAGATCACGGTCCCCGACGCCCCCGCCCCCGCCGGGCCGGCACCCGACCCCGCCGTGCCGGTCCCGGTCGTGTACGAGGACGCCGACCTGGTCGTGGTGGACAAGCCGGCGGGGCTCGTCGTCCACCCGGGCGCCGGGCGGGCCGAGGGGACGCTGGTCAACGGCCTGCTCGCCCGCTACCCGGAGATCGCCGGCGTGGGCCAGCCCGACCGGCCCGGCATCGTCCACCGCCTCGACCGGGGAACCTCGGGCCTGCTGCTCGTGGCCCGCACCCCCCGCGCCCACGAGGCCCTCGTGCGGCTGCTCGCCGGCCGCCAGGTCGAGCGCCGCTACCGCACGCTGGTGTGGGGCACGCCGTCGTCGGCCACCGGGGTGATCGACGCGCCCATCGGGCGCTCCCCCCGCGACCGCACCCGCATGGCCGTCACGGTCACCGGCAAGCCGGCCCGCACCCGCTACGAGGTCGTGCGCACCTACCACGACCCCGTCGAGGTCAGCGAGCTGGTCTGCCACCTGGAGACCGGCCGGACCCACCAGATCCGCGTCCACCTCGGCTCGATCGGTCACCGCGTCGTCGGGGACCGGCGCTACGGCGGCGACCGCCAGTCGCTGCCGCTCGACCGCCCGTTCCTGCACGCCGAGCACCTCGCCCTCGACCACCCGGTCACCGGCGAGCGGCTGGCCTTCACGTCCCCGCTGCCCGAGGACCTGGCCGCGGTGCTGGCCCGGCTGCGCTGAGCCCGGGCCTCAGCCGGCCCGGTCGGCGTCCTCGACGGAGGGCCACTCGCGCTCGCCCCGGGCCATCTCGGCGATGTCCTCGAGGGTCAGCGCGTCGAGGTGCCGGCGCATGTGCTCGCTCAGGGCGCCCCAGATGGCGAGGAGCACGCACTGGCCCTCGTGGTCGCAGGCGCCGTCCTGGTGGGGCTCGCCGAAGTCGCCCACGGCGATCGGCCCGTCGACGGCGCTGACGATGTCGCCGAGGGTGATGTCGGCCGGCTTGCGGGCCAGGACGTAGCCGCCCCCGACGCCCCGCTTCGAGCGGACGAGGCCCGCGCCCTTGAGCGCCAGCAGGATCTGCTCGAGGTAGGGCTGCGGCAGGCCCGTGCGCTCGGCGATGTCGCGCACCGAGGTGGGGCCGCTCTCGTCGGCGTGGAGCGCCAGCGAGAGCAGGGCCCGGCTGGCGTAGTCACCTCGGGTCGACACCTTCACGGGCCCAACTGTACGGGGTCCGGCGGCCGGGACCCGGGGGGTGTGGTTTCTTCCGGTGCCGCGGCGGTTAGCGTTGGCCCGGAGAAGAGGCCAGAGGTGGACCGACTCGTACTTCCCGACTATGACGGGCCCTGCATCACGAACGTCGTCCCGTCGCTGCTCACGACGCCCGACGACGCGCCCGACTGGCTGCCGGAGCCGGCGGTCGGCGCCCGGCAGGTGGTGCTCTTCGTCGTCGACGGGCTGGGGTGGGAGCAGCTCCAGGCCCGTCTCTCGCTGACGCCGACCCTCGCCGCGATGGTCGGCGGGCCGATCACGACGGTCGTGCCCTCGACCACGGCGACGGCGCTGACGTCGCTCACGACCGGCCTCCCGCCCGGCGAGCACGGCGTCGTCGGCTACCGCATGGCGGTGCACGGCGAGGTGCTGAACGTGCTGCGGTGGTCGACCGCGGCCGGTGACGCCCGCCAGAGCATCCCGCCGTCGAAGCTGCAGCCGACGCCGCCGTTCCTCGGCGAGCGCCCGCCGGTCGTGACCCGGGCCGAGTACCGGCAGTCGGGCTTCACCGGCGCCCACCTCGACCCGGCCCGCTACTGGGGCTACCGCACGCTGTCGACGATGGTGACCGAGGTCGACCGGCTGCTCCGGTCGTCCGAGCCGTTCGTCTACGCCTACTACGACGGGCTCGACAAGGTGGCCCACGAGTACGGGCTCGGCGAGCACTACGACGCCGAGCTGGTGTGGGTCGACCACACGGTCGGCCGGCTGGTCGACGTCCTGCCGCCCGGTGCCGCCCTGGTGATCACCGCCGACCACGGGCAGGTCGAGGTCGGCGCCAACGTGCTGCCCCTGGCCGACGAGGTCCTGGAGCTGTGCTCGATGCAGTCGGGCGAGGGCCGGTTCCGGTGGCTGCACGCCCGGCCGGGCCGGGCCGCCGAGCTGCTCGAGGCGGCCCGGGCCCACCACGGCGACGACGCCTGGGTCGTGTCCCGCAACCAGGTGGTCGACGAGCGGTGGCTGGGGCCGGTGGTCACCGAGGCGGCGGCGTCCCGGCTCGGGGACGTGGCCGTCGTCGCCAAGCGCGACGTGGCCTTCCACGACCCGCTCGACACCGGGCCCTACGAGCTCGTCGGCCGCCACGGGTCGGTCACGTCGGCCGAGATGCTGGTGCCGCTGCTGGGAACCGCGCGCTGACCCGCCCGGGAGGGTGGGGGACGCCCGTGGACGTGGCAGGATGGCCCCATGTCGTCAGGCGAAGAGACCCCGCACGGCGCGCCGGCACCGGCCCCCGGCGCGTCGCAGGTCGAGCACCCGGAGGTCGTGCGCCCCGGTGACAAGGACGGTGCGGGCGGCGACACGCCCGCCACCGAGGCCGTCGAGCACCCGGCCAAGGTGATGCGGATCGGGTCGATGGTCAAGCTGCTCCTCGAGGAGGTGCGGCAGTCCGACGACACCCTGGACGAGCCCAGCCGCGACCGGCTCCGCGAGATCTACGAGACGTCGGTCAGCGAGCTGGCCTCGGCCCTGTCGCCCGACCTGCAGGAGGAGCTGCGGCGGCTCGCCCACCCGTTCGCCGGCCCGGAGGCGCCGAGCGGCGCCGAGCTCCGCATCGCCAAGGCCCAGCTGGTCGGCTGGCTGGAGGGGCTCTTCCACGGCATCCAGGCGACGCTGTTCGCCCAGCAGATGGCCGCCCGCCAGCAGCTCGAGGACATGCGCCGGCGCCTGCCGCCCGGTGGTCGCCCGCCCGGGTCCGACGCCGAGGCCCGACCCGGCACCTACCTCTGACCCGCGCCGGCCGGGCCGCCGCGAGCGCTGCGTAGCGGCTGCGTCACCCCTCGTGAACAGGGGCGACAGCCCGACAGGCCGCCCCGTAGGCTTGGCTCGATGGGGCAGGGCACGAGTGGCCGGTCCGCCGACTGGGGTGCTGGGAGCGTGCGCATCGCGCTGCTGGGTGGTGCCGCGGCGATCGTCGTCGCGGTCGCCGTCGCCCTCGTGCTCGCCGGCGTCACCAGCGGCGAGGTCGCCGCGACCGTGCTCTTCCTGCCGGTCTTCGCCGCCGGGTTCCTCGGCGGCCGGCCGGCGGGGTACGGGGCGGCGGTGCTGGCCACCGCCGCCTACGTCGCGCTGCGCCGGGCCGACCTGGCCGACGCGGGGGCACCGCAGGCCGCCGCGCTGGTGGTGACCCGGGCCGTCGCCTACGGCGTCGCCGCCCACGCCGGGCACCGGGCCCGGGCGCTGGTGCCCGCCACCGACGGGGCGGCCGCCACCCGCGAGCGGCCCGCCGCCGGCCAGGGGCGCCGCCCGCGGCCGGCGCGTGCGACCCGTCAGGCCCCACCCCGCCGGCGCGAACCCGTGCTGGCCGGCGTGGGGGCGACCGGCGGTCCCCGGCCGGTCCACTCGGCAGGCTATGGAGACGACCCGACCATGACCGTCATGTCCAACACCTGGCCGCCCGAGCACGGCCGCGAGCCGTGGGGCGAGCCGTCCGACGCACCGGGGGAGCCGGCCTGGGACGACACGTGGCAGGCGCCCGCCGGTCCCGGTCAGGCGTCGCCTGCCCCGCCGGCCGGCGGGCCGAGCTGGCAGGACTGGCCGCCGCCCCGGCCGCCCGAGGGCCCGCCGGGGCCGTCCGGCCCCGGGTGGGGCGGTGACGAGCACGCCGACGAGGGGTCGGGCGGCGCCCCGGCCGACCCGTGGGCGCCCGGGGGCCCGCCGCCGGACGGCCGGCCGGGCGCGTGGGCGCCGCCGCAGGAGCAGGCCCCCGACTGGCAGCACGACGGCTGGCCGCCGCAGGAGCAGCAGCCGTACGGCGAGCCGGGGTGGGGGCCCGAGCAGGAGCAGGGGCCCGGCTGGCAGCCGGGCGCGTGGGCACCGCAGGAGGAGCAGCAGCCCGACGGCGAGCCGGGGTGGGGGCACGAGGACCCCGCCGGTGCGCCGCCGGGCGCGTGGGCGCCGTACGAGCAGGCGCCCGGCCAGCAGGGCGGCTGGCCCGGCCCCGAGGGCTACGGCCCCGAGGGCGGCGGCCCGGCCGACTGGGCGCCCCCCGCCCCGCCCGGTGGGCCGGCGGGCGGCTGGGGCGCGCCGGACCCCGGCGGCTGGCCCCCGCCCGCGCCCGGTCCGGGGCCGGTCTGGGACGACCCCGCCGCCAACCGGGCCCCGGCCGGCGACCCGTGGTCGTCGCCGGACGGCACCTGGTCCGGGACCGACACCCACGCCCCGGCCGCCGGCGACGGGGGCGGCCGGGCCTCGGACCTGCCGGCGGTCGACCCCGAGACCGGCCTGTGGACCGCGCGCTTCCTGCGCGACCGGCTGAGCGCCGAGCGGGCCCGGAGCCGGCGGACCGGCCAGCAGTTCTCGCTGGTCCTGGTCCAGGTGCCGGACGGCCCGCTGGCCCAGCTCCCGTACCGGCGGCAGGTCGCGCTGCTGCGCGAGCTCGGCTACCAGTTCGTGGCCGGCGGCATCGTCGACCACCTCGTCCACGTCCCCGACCAGACGCAGCACTGGTTCGCCGTCGTGCTGCCCGACACCGACCGGGCCGGCGCCCAGGTGCTCGAGCGGCGCCTGCGCCTCGGCATCGGCGGCTACCTGTCGAGCCGGGGCCTGCCGCTGCGGCACCTCGAGAGCGCCTCGCTGACCGCCCCGGACGACGACCCGGCGATGGCCCAGATCTGGGACGCGCTCATCGGCCCGGACGGCGACGACGGCGAGCCGGGGTGGTAGGGGCGCGCCGCACCCCGCCCCGGGCGGCTAGTGTCGGCCCGGGATCACACGCCTGTGATTCACCCGCGGATGCGGGCCGGTCTCGTGCGTTCCGGGAGGGAGCCGTCAGGGTGACCGGTCGAGGCAGCTTCACCCACCTCCACGTCCACACCGAGTACTCGATGCTCGACGGCGCCGCCCGCATCGGCGACGTCGTGGGCGCGGCCGTGGCCGACGGTCAGCCGGCGCTCGGCATCACCGACCACGGCAACATGTACGGCATCCTCGACTTCTACAAGGAGTGCCGGAAGCAGGGCATCAAGCCCATCCTCGGCACCGAGGCCTACATGGCCCACGACTCCCGCTTCGAGCGGCCGACGCGGCGGGGGCGGATCGACGACTCGGGGGGCGACGCCGAGGGCGGCAAGAAGCTCTACTACCACCTCACCCTGCTGGCCGAGAACAACACCGGCTACCGGAACCTCATCCAGCTCGCCAGCCGGGCCTTCATGGAGGGCTACTACTACAAGCCCCGGGTCGACTGGGAGATCCTGGCCGACCACAGCGAGGGCCTCATCGCCACCACCGGCTGCCTGGGCGGCCACGTCCTCCAGGCGCTGCTGCGGGGCGACGTCGAGGGCGCCACCGAGAAGGCGGCCCGCCTGCAGGACATCTTCGGCAAGGACAACCTGTTCATCGAGCTGCAGGACCACGGCATCCCCGAGCAGCGCAAGACCAACCCGCAGCTCGTCGAGATCGCCCGCCGCATCGGCGCCCCGCTGCTCGCCACCAACGACAGCCACTACGTCCGGCGCAGCGACGCCGTCGCCCACGACGCCCTGCTCTGCGTGCAGACGGGGTCGCTGATGAGCGACCCCGACCGCTTCAAGTTCCACGGCGACGAGCACTTCCTGAAGTCGGCGGCCGAGATGCGGGCGCTGTTCGCCGAGCTGCCCGAGGCCTGCGACAACACGCTGTGGGTCGCCGAGCGCTGCGACGTCGAGATCGCCTTCGGCAAGCCCCAGCTGCCGAAGTTCCCGCTCCCCGAGGGCTTCGACTCCGACGTCGAGTACCTCCGCCACCTGACCTTCGAGGGGGCGAAGCAGCGCTGGGGCGACCCGCTGCCCGACAAGGTCGTCGAGCGCCTGGCCTACGAGCTGAAGGTCATCGAGGACATGGGCTTCAGCTCGTACTTCCTCATCGTCTGGGACCTCATCGACCACGCCCGGCGCTCGGGCATCCGGGTGGGGCCGGGCCGGGGCAGCGCGGCCGGCTGCGCCGTCGCCTACTGCCTGCGCATCACCGACCTCGACCCCATCCGCTACGACCTGCTGTTCGAGCGCTTCCTCAACCCGTCGCGGGTGTCGATGCCCGACATCGACATGGACTTCGACTCCCGCTACCGGGACGAGATGATCCGGTACGCGGCCGAGCGCTACGGCCGCGACCACGTCGCCCAGATCATCACGTTCTCGACGATCAAGGCCCGGGCCGCGGTGCGCGACGCCGCCCGGGTGCTCGGCTACCCGTACGCGGTCGGCGACAAGGTGGCCAAGGCCATGCCGCCGCTGATCATGGGCCGGGACACCCCGTTGTACGCCTGCCTCGAGCCGCACCCCAAGTACGAGGACGGCTACAAGATGGCGGCCGAGCTGCGGGAGATGTACGAGTCCGACCCGGACGTCCGCAAGGTCGTCGACGTCGCCCGGGGGCTCGAGGGCCTGCGCCGCCAGGACGGCATCCACGCCGCCGCCGTGGTCATCACCCGGGACCCGCTGACCGAGTACCTCCCCATCCAGCGCAAGCCGGAGAACGGCCAGGCGCCGGAGGAGGCGCCGGTCGTCACCCAGTACGAGATGCACGGCGTCGAGGAGCTGGGCCTCCTCAAGATGGACTTCCTCGGCCTGCGCAACCTCGACGTCATCACCGACACGCTCGAGCTCATCAAGCAGACCCGCGGCATCGAGGTCGACATCGACCGGGTGCCGCTCGACGACGAGAAGACGTTCGAGCTGCTGCGCCGGGGCGACTCCATCGGCGTGTTCCAGCTCGAGGGCGGGCCCATGCGGGCGCTCATGCGCTCGCTGGCGCCCACCTGCTTCGAGGACGTCGCCGCGCTCGTGGCCCTCTACCGGCCGGGGCCGATGGCGGCGAACATGCACAACGACTACGCGGACCGCAAGAACGGCCGGAAGCCGGTCGAGTACCTCCACCCCGACGCGGAGGAGGTGCTGGGCGACACCTACGGGCTCATGATCTACCAGGAGTCCATGATGCGGATCGCCCAGAAGTTCGCCGGCTACTCCCTGGCCGAGGCGGACAACCTGCGCAAGGCGTGCGGCAAGAAGGTCCGCGAGCTCATCGCCAAGGAGCGGGAGAAGTTCATCGCCGGCTGCGAGCGCACCGGCTACGGCGCCGAGCTCGGCAAGAAGTGGTTCGACATCATCGAGCCGTTCGCCGACTACGCCTTCAACAAGAGCCACGCCTACGGCTACGGCTTCGTCTCGTACCAGACCGCCTACCTGAAGGCGAACTACCCGGCCGAGTACCTGGCGGCGCTCCTCACCAGCGTCAAGACCAACCTCGAGAAGGCCGCCGTCTACCTGGCGGAGTGCCGGGCCATGGGCATCGCGGTCCAGGTGCCCGACATCAACCGCTCGGACTCCGACTTCACGCCGGTCGTCACCGTCGGCGAGGACGGCCGCGAGGAGCGGACGATCATCTTCGGGCTGTCCGCGGTGCGCAACGTCGGCGAGGGCCTGGTCGCGCAGATCATCGCCGAGCGCGAGGCCAACGGGCCCTTCCGCGACTTCCACGACTTCTGCCAGCGGGTCGACACCTCGGTGCTCAACAAGCGCACGGTCGAGTCGCTCATCAAGGCCGGCGCCTTCGACGGCCTCGGCCACCCCCGCAAGGGCCTGCTGACGGTCTTCGAGCAGATCGTCGACCAGACGCTCGCCCGCCGGCGGGAGCGCGACATGGGGATCATGACCCTCTTCGGCGGGGCCGAGGACGAGCCGGGCGACGACTTCGAGCGCATCGAGATCCCCGACCTCGAGTTCGACAAGCGCGAGCGCCTGGCCTTCGAGAAGGAGATGCTCGGCCTCTACGTGAGCGACCACCCGCTGCTCGGGGCCGAGGGCGCGCTGGCCCGGCGGACGGACGTGGCCATCGACGAGCTGGACGGCGTCGAGGACGGGGCGGTCCGCAGCGTCGGCGGCGTCGTCACCGGCCTGCAGCGGAAGTGGACCCGCAAGGGCGACCTCATGGCCGTGTTCACGCTCGAGGACCTGCGCTCGTCGGTCGAGGTCATGGTGTTCCCCCGGACCATGAAGGAGGAGGGCCACAAGCTCGCCGACGACGCGGTCGTCGTGGTCAAGGGCCGGGTCGACAAGCGGGACGACGCCCCCAAGCTCGTCGCCCAGAGCATCGAGCTCGTCGACGTGGGGGAGGGCGACGCCGAGCCGCTGCGGGTGCGGGTGCCACCCCAGCTGCTGTCCCGCTCGACCGTCGCCAGCCTGAAGCAGATCCTGGCCGACCACCCGGGCGAGTCGCCGGTCATGCTCCACCTGGGCGACGACACGGTCGTCCGGCTGCCCGACCGGTGGAAGGTGGACACCTCGAACGGCCTGATCGGCCAGCTCCGCGTCGTGCTGGGGCCGAGCGCCATCGTCGCCTGACGGGGCGCGCGCCGCGCGCGTGTTCGGCGACCCGAGTTGCACTCGTCGCCGGGGTTGACTGGACTAGTACGACGTTGTCCGTCTTGGAACGGGGGCTTTGCAGGAGATGTCGATCGCTGTTGAGACGAAGGACTGCACGGCGCTGAGCGACGCAGAGCTCGCCGAGATGGCGGACATCTGCGCCGAGGGCTCCTCGCTCCACGAGATCGGCGACATCTCCAAGCAGGCCGAGTCCTGGGTGCTCATCACCCAGGCCCGGGAGGACGGCAAGCTCAAGGGCTTCGCGTTCTGCACGCTCGAGCGCATCGGCGGCACGCCCTGCGTCCTCATCGGGCTGGCGTCGGTGCGGCGCATCGCCAAGCGCGACACCGTGCTGCGGGGCCTGGTGCAGGACATGCTGCGGCGGGCGGTGCTCGCCTTCCCCGACGAGGACGTGCTGGTCGCGGCCCGGTTCAACCAGCCGGGCGGGTTCGAGGCGTTCCGGTCGCTCCACGACGTCGTGCCCCGGGCCGGCCACAAGCCGACCGGCGAGGAGCGCGCCTGGGGCACCCGCCTGGCCAAGCGGTACGGCATCGAGCAGAAGGCCTACGACCAGCGGGCCTTCCTGGCCAAGGGCGACGGCAGCGGCCCCGCCCCGGTGCTCGACCACGAGTCCCTGCACCCCGACCAGCTCGACCCGGAGTTCGTCGAGTGGTTCGAGCCCCTGCACCCGGCCAAGGGCGACAGCCTGATCGGCTTCGGCTGGGCGATGGAGGAGGACCTGCGCAAGCTCGCCTGACCCGCCCGGCCCCGCCGGGCGCGCGCTGAGGTGCAGCTGCCGGACGCCATCCGCGCCCGGCGGATGGTGCGCGCCTTCGCGCCCCGGCCGGTGCCGCCCGAGCTGGTCGACCGCCTCCTCGACCTGGCGACCCGGGCCCCCTCCGCGGGCAACACGCGGCCGTGGGCGTTCGTCGTCCTGGAGGGCGACGAGACCCGCCGGCTGTGGGACGTGACGCTGCCGGACGAGCGCCGGGCCCGCTTCCGGTGGCGGTCGCTCCTCGACGCGCCGGTCGTCGTCGTGCCGCTCGTCGAACCGGGGGCCTACGTGCGCCGGTACGCCGAGCCCGACAAGGAGGGGACGGGGCTGGGCGCGGGCACCGAGGCCTGGCCGGTGCCGTACTGGTGGGTGGACGGGGGCATGGCCGTGCACGGCCTGCTGCTCGCCGCCGTCGACGCCGGGCTGGGCGCGCTGTTCTTCGGCCTGTTCGAGCACGAGCGGGCCGTGCTCGACGCCCTCGGCGTGCCCGAGGGGTGGCGGGCGCTCGGTGCGGTCGCGCTCGGCTGGCCGGCGCCCGACGAGCCGGGGCGGTCGGCCGGCCGGCCCCGGCCGCCGCTCGACGCGGTCGTCCACCGGGGGCGCTGGCGCCCCGCCGGACCCCGGCAGCCCTGACGCGCCGTCAGATACCGTCGGCGCCGTGGAGCTGCAGTCGGCGATCGATCTGGAGAGGACGACCAACGAGCGGGTGGTGCTGCGGTGCCGCCCGGAGGGGCTGCTCGACGAGAACGACGTCGAGCACCAGGTGGGCGTGCCGCTGCCCGAGCTGGCCGACGGCCAGGCGCTGGTCGAGGTCGAGTGGCTGGGGGTCGACGCCACGGTCCGCACCTGGCTGTCCAAGGCCGAGGGCTACCTGCCCGCGGTCGCCATCGGCGAGCCGGTGCGGGCGAGCGGCATCGGCCGGGTGGTGGCGACCCGGGCCGAGGGCCTGCCGCTCGGCCACCGGGTGTACGGGCTGCCGGGCTGGCAGCGCTACGGCGTCGTCGAGGAGGGCCCGCTCGCCACCGACCTCGGCCCCGAGGTCGACGCGCCGGCGCTGCTGGCCGTCCTCGGCGCCACCGGGCTGACGGCGTACGTCGGCATCGTCGACGTCGGCCGGGTCGAGGAGGGCGACACGGTCGTCGTGTCGGCGGCGGCCGGCGCCACCGGGTCGATCGCGGCCCAGATCGCCAAGCTGCGGGGCGCGCGGGTGGTCGGCATCTGCGGCGGACCCGAGAAGGTGCGCTGGCTGCTCGAGGACCTCGGCCTCGACGCCGCCATCGACCGCCGGTCCGAGGACGTCCACGCCCGCCTCGGCGAGCTGTGCCCCGAGGGCGTCGACGTCTACTTCGACAACGTCGGCGGGCCGATCCTCGACGCGGTGCTCGACCACCTGGCCCTGCGGGCCCGGGTCGTGCTGTGCGGCGCCATCTCGGTCTACAACGAGAGCCACCGCCCGCCGGGGCCGTCGAACTACTTCCAGCTCATCAACAAGCGGGCCCGGATGGAGGGCTTCCTGTCCCTCGACCACTGGGACCGGTTCGGCGAGGTCGCCGAGGTGCTGGGCCGCTGGCTGGCCGAGGGGAAGCTCACCTACCGGCTCGACGTCCACGAGGGCCTCGGCTCCGCGGTGGGGGCGCTCAACGCGCTGTTCACCGGGGCCAACACCGGCAAGATCGTCATCAGGCTGTGACGCCGGGCACATGCCTTGACTTGAAGCGCACTTCAACTCGTAGCGTCCGCCGGCATGTCGACCACGGACGTCCTCCCCCTCCACGCCGACCCCCACGTCCACGCCCGCCGGTGGCGCACCCTCGGCGTCCTCTGCCTGAGCCTGACGATCGTCATGATCGCCAACCTCAGCCTGAACCTGGCCCTGCCGTCGATCGCCCGCGACCTGGAGGCCGGCACCGGCGAGCTGCAGTGGATGGTCGACGCCTACGCCCTCGTGTTCGCCGGGCTGCTGTTCAGCGCCGGGACGCTGGGCGACCGCTACGGCCGCAAGGGCGCGCTGCAGGTCGGCCTCGTGCTCTTCCTCGTCGGGTCGGGCATCGCGCTGCTGGCCCAGACGGCCGCCGTCGTCGTCGTGGCCCGGGTGGTCATGGGCGTGGCGGCGGCGTTCGTCATGCCCTCGACCCTCTCGATCATCAGCAACGTGTTCGCCCCCGAGGAGCGGAGCCGGGCCATCGCCGTGTGGGCGGGCGTCGCGGCGGGCGGGGCGGCGCTCGGGCCGGTCGCCTCGGGCCTGCTGCTGGAGCACTTCTGGTGGGGCTCGGTGTTCCTGCTCAACGTGCCCCTCGCCCTCGCCGCGCTGGTCGCCGGGCGGTGGCTGGTGCCGACCTCCCGCGACCCCGAGCAGCGGCCGGTCGACGTGCCCGGCGCGCTGCTGTCGATCGTCGGCGTCGGGGCGCTGGTGTACGCCATCATCGAGGCCCCCGAGGTGGGGTGGGCCGCCCGCGAGACGCTCGCCGGCCTGGCGGTGGCGGTCGCCGGCCTCGGTCTGTTCGTCTGGCGGGAGCTGACCGCCCGCCACCCCATGCTCGACCTGGCGCTGTTCCGGGACCGCCGCTTCGGCGTCGCCACCGCCGGCATCGGCCTCACCTACTTCACGCTGTTCGGCTCGTTCTTCCTCACCGCCCAGTTCCTCCAGCTGGTGCTCGGGCTGTCGCCCTTCGAGGCCGGGCTCGTCCAGATGCCGGTGTCGCTGACGATGCTCGTCGTGGCGCCCCAGGTGCCCCGGTTCGTCGACCGCTACGGCCCCCGCGCGGTCATCGCCACCGGCCTGCTGCTGGTGGCGATGGGCATGGCGGTCGTCACCCGCTTCGACGAGGGCACGCCGGCGGTGGTGGCGGCGGTGGCCTTCGTGCCCACGGCCGTCGGCATCGGGGCGACCGGGGCGCCGCTGACCGCGCTGATGATGGCCGCCGTCCCGCCGGCCCGGGCGGGGATGGGCTCGGCCATGAACAACGCCAGCCGCGAGGTCGGCGGCGCCCTGGGCGTGGCCATCTTGGGGACCGTGCTCAGCGCCCGCTACGGCGCCGCCCTGGCCCCGGCGCTGGCCGGGCTGCCGGCCGACGGCGCGGCGGCCGCCGACGGCGGGCTGGCCGGCGCCCTCGACGTCGCCCGCGACCTGCCGGCCGCCGCGGGCGCCCGCCTGGCCGACGCGGCCCGGGCGGCGTTCGTCGACGGCTTCACGACGGCCGCCGGCGCGGCGGCCGTGCTCGGCGTCGCCGTGGCGGCGGGGGCGTGGCTGCTGCTGCCCCGGCGGGAGGAGGCGGCGCCGGGCGACGAGACCGGTGCCGGCACGGTCGCGGGCGAGGTCGAGGCCCTCGACGTGCTCGGGCTGGAGGACGCCGACGGCGACGGCGACGTCGGGGTGGTCGGCGCGGGCCTCAGCGACTGACGACGCCCGCCCCGGCGAGCTGGCCGGCCAACGTGCCGGGATCGGTGGCCGGCAGCTGGCAGGCGTAGTCCCGGCAGACGTGGGCGGCGCCGTCGGCCCGCCCCGCCCACAGCGGCGAGTCGTAGCGCTCGCCCCAGGCGAGCACCGCCCCGGGCAGGAAGGAGCGCTGGACGACCGCCACCAGGTCGGGGCGGTCGCCGGTGACGACGACCTCGTCGATGCCGTGCACGGCCAGGTCGAGGGCGACCAGGAGGTGGCCGAAGGCGGTGGGGTGGCGGGCGGCGAGCGGCCCGGTCAGCCGGAGGATCCGGTCGGCGTGGTCGCGGTAGCGGTCCTCGCCGGTGAGCGCGGCCAGCCGCAGCAGCGCCACGGCGGCCAGGCTGTTGGCGCTCGGCGTCGCGTCGTCCATGAGGTCCTTGGTGCGGACGACGAGCTGCTCGGCGTCGCGGCCGGTCGTGAACAGGCCGCCCCGCTCCTCGTCCCAGAACAGGTCGAGCAGCGCGTCGGCGGTGGCCCGGGCCTCGGCGATCCACCGTGCCTGTCCCGTGGCCTCGGCCAGGCGGACGAAGGCGTCGACGAGCGCCGCGTGGTCGGCGGCGAAGGCCAGGTGGCGGGCGCCGCCGTCGGCCTGCCACGACCGCAGCCAGCGGCCGTCGTCGCGCCGCAGCGCCCGCAGCAGGAACTCGCCGTTGGCGACGGCGGCCGCCAGCCAGTCGTCGCGCCCGGTGGCGGCCGCCGCCTCGGCCAGCGTCGCCAGCATGAGCGCGTTCCACTCGGTGAGCACCTTGTCGTCGAGCCCGGGCCGCACGCGCCGCTCGCGGGCCGCGAACAGCCGCCGCCGGGCCTCCTCGACGTGGTCGGGCCGGGCCAGCGCGCCCCGGGCGTGGGTCCGGTTCAGGATCGTCCGGCCGCCCTCGACGTTGCCCTCCGGGGTGACGCCGTAGAAGTCCATGACCTCGGCGGCCAGCCGCTCGTCGCCGACCGCGGCGGCGACCTCCTCGGGCGTCCAGACGTAGAACCGCCCCTCCTCGCCCTCGCTGTCGGCGTCCTCGGCCGAGTGGAACCCGCCGTCGGGGTGGCGCAGGTCCCGCAGGACGTAGCCGATCGTCTCGTCGACGACCTGCCGGTAGCGCTCGTGGCCGAGGACCTGCCAGGCGTGCAGGTAGGTGCGGGCCAGCAGGGCCTGGTCGTAGAGCATCTTCTCGAAGTGGGGCACGAGCCAGGCCCGGTCGACGGCGTAGCGGGCGAACCCGCCGCCGAGGTGGTCGTAGATGCCGCCCGAGGCCATGGCGTCGAGCGAGGTCTCGACGACGGCCCGGACGCCGGCCTCGTCGCCGTCGGGCACGCCCCGGGCCAGCGCCCGCACGAGCAGCGCCAGCGACGTGGCCTGGGGGAACTTGGGGGCGCCGCCGAAGCCGCCGTGGACGGGGTCGTGCTGCGCCGTGAGCTCGGCCACCGCCCCGGCGAGCGCGTCGGCGCCCGGCACGGCCTCGGCCGGCTCGAGCAGCGCGGCCCGGCCGAGGGCGCCGTGGAGCTGGCCGGCCTGGGCCTCGACGTCGGCCCGGCGGGTGCGCCACAGCTCGCCGATCCGCCGGCACAGGTCGGGGAAGGCGATCATCCCGCCCCGGGGGGTGGACGGGAAGTAGGTGCCGCCGAAGAACGGCCGGCCGTCGGGGGTGAGGAACACGGTCATCGGCCACCCGCCCTGGCCGGTCAGTGCCTGGACGGCCTCCATGTAGACGTCGTCGACGTCGGGCCGCTCCTCCCGGTCGACCTTGACGTTGACGAACAGCTCGTTCATCAGCGCGGCGATGCCCGGGTCCTCGAACGACTCGTGGGCCATGACGTGGCACCAGTGGCAGGACGAGTAGCCGACCGACAGGAGGATCGGCTTGTCCTCGGCCCGGGCCCGCTCGAAGGCCTCCGGCCCCCACGGGTACCAGTCCACCGGGTTGTCGGCGTGCTGGCGGAGGTAGGGGCTGGTCTCGTGGGCGAGCCGGTTCACGCCCCCACGCTAGGTGCCGGCGGGCCCGGCGCCGACCCGCGGCGCCGCCGGGTGCGGCGTCGCCGTTACCTCGCAGGTCATCGGCACGCGCCCCCGGCGGCGGGATGATCGGGCCATGACCGCCACCGACGCCACCACCCTGCTCCACACCATGCCCCTCTGCGAGGCGCTCGGCATGCGGGCGCCCGTCGCCCGCCCGGACGAGGTCGTCGTCGAGCTCGACCACGCGCCCGGCCTGTGCACGGTCGGCGGCGTGCTGCACGGCGGCGTGGTCATGGCGCTGGCCGACTCCGCCGGCGGCGCCTGCGCCTGGCTCAACCTGCCCCCCGGCGCCGAGACGACGACCGTCGAGTCGAAGACCAACTTCCTCGGCGCCGTGCGCTCGGGGACGGTCACCGCCACGGCCCGCCCGCTGCACGTCGGCTCGTCCACGATCGTCGTCGAGACGACCGTCGCCGACGCCGCCGGGCGGCCGGTGGCCAAGGTGACCCAGACGCAGCTGGTGGTCCGCCCCCGTGGCGGCGCCTGACCGCCAGGTGCGCCGGTCGGGGGGCGTTCGTTAGCGTCCCCCGCCATGCAGCTGAGCCTGGAGGGAAAGGTCGCGCTGGTCACCGGCGCCAGCCGGGGCATCGGCAAGGCGATCGCCGCCACCTACGCGGCGGCCGGGGCGTCGGTGATGATCTCGTCGCGCAAGCAGGACGCGCTCGAGGCCGCCGCGGCCGAGATCGGCGCCGCCGGGGGCGAGGTCGCGGTGTTCGCCGCCCACGCCGGCGAGCCCGACCAGATCGCCGCCTGCGTCGCCGCCACCGTCGAGCGCTTCGGGCGTGTCGACATCCTGGTGAACAACGCCGCCACCAACCCCTACATGGGCCGGGCCATCGACATCGACCTGCCCCGGTTCGACAAGACCTGGCAGGTCAACTACCGGGGGCCGGTCCTGTGGTGCCAGGAGGTGTGGCGGGCCTCGATGGCCGAGCACGGCGGGGCGATCATCAACATGGCCTCGATCGGCGGGCTGTCGGTCGAGCGCGGCATCGGCCACTACAACGTGACCAAGGCGGCGCTCATCCACCTGACCCGGACGCTGGCCGCCGACCTGGCCCCCGGGGTCCGGGTCAACGCCATCGCCCCGGGCCTGGTGAAGACCGACATGGCCCGGGCGCTGTGGGAGCCGGCCGAGGAGCAGATCGCCGCCCGCATGCCGCTGCGGCGGCTGGGCGAGCCGCAGGACATCGCCAACGCGGCGCTGTTCCTGGCCAGCGACCTGGCCTCGTGGATCACGGGGGAGACGCTCGTGGTCGACGGCGGGGCGCTGCTCGGCGCCGCGCTCGGCTGAGCTATTGACTGTCGCGTCAGTCAGTCTATAGTTCCCTCTCGACGAGGCTCCCGAGGGGCCGCCCGCCGACGGCGCCGGGCGGGGCGGGGGGACGTGTCCGCCGGGGAGCCACCGACAGAGGGGGAATGCGACACATGTCCACGTCCATCGCGCGCGTGCGCACACGGCTCGGCGCGCTCCTCGCCGGGGTGATCGTCGCCGGCTCCACCGTCATCGGTGCGGCGCCGGCCGGCGCCCAGGAGAACCCGTACGAGCGAGGGCCCGATCCCACCGAGTCGAGCATCGAGGCCGTCCGCGGGCCGTTCGCCGTGGCCCAGACGACGGTGTCGAGGCTCCAGGCCGACGGCTTCGGCGGCGGGACCATCTACTACCCGACCGACACGAGCCAGGGCACCTTCGGTGCGGTGGCGATCTCGCCGGGGTTCACGGCGGGCCAGGAGAGCATCGCCTGGCTCGGCCCCCGCATCGCGTCGCAGGGCTTCGTGGTGATCACGATCGACACGATCACGCGCCTCGACCAGCCCGACAGCCGGGGTCGCCAGCTGCAGGCCGCGCTCGACCACCTGCGCACCAACAGCGTCGTGCGCAACCGGATCGACCCGAACCGGATGGCGGTCATGGGCCACTCGATGGGCGGCGGCGGGGCGCTGTCCGCCGCGGCGAACAACACGAGCCTCGAGGCCGCCATCCCGCTGCAGGGCTGGCACACCCGGAAGAACTGGTCGAGCGTGCGGACGCCGACCCTGGTGGTCGGGGCCCAGCTCGACACCATCGCGCCGGTGAGCTCGCACTCGGAGGCCTTCTACAACAGCCTGCCGAGCGACCTCGACAAGGCGTACATGGAGCTCCGCGGGGCCAGCCACTTCGTGTCGAACACGCCCGACACGACGACCGCGAAGTACAGCATCGCCTGGCTCAAGCGGTTCGTCGACAACGACCTCCGCTACGAGCAGTTCCTCTGCCCGGCGCCGGACGACTTCGCCATCTCCGAGTACCGGGACACCTGCCCGCACAGCGGCAGCGGCGGTGGCACCACCCCGCCGCCCGAGGACGACTGCCCGTGGTGGGCCTGGTGGTGCTGACGACCTCGTAGGGGCACCCACCCGTCGCTGCGCCCGGGGGCCTCACCCCGGGCGCAGCCGCGCCCGGGCGACCTTGCCCGAGGCGGTGCGGGGGAGGGTGTCGAGGAGGCGCAGGGCCCGGGGCGCCGCGTAGGCCGGCAGCTCACCCCGCACCGCGTCCCGCAGCTCGCCCAGCGTCGGCGGGGCCGCCGGGTCGGCCGGCACGACGAGGGCCACGACCCGCTGGCCCCACTCGGGGTCGGGCTCGCCGGTCACCGCCACCTCCCGCACGGAGGGCAGGCGCTCCAGCACCCGCTCCACCGCGGTGGGCCAGACGTTCTCGCCGCCGGTGACGATCATGTCGCCCCGGCGCCCGAACACCCGCAGGCGGCCGGTCGCCGGGTCCCAGGTCCCCATGTCGCCGGTGGGCAGCCAGCCGTCGGCGGTCTTCGGGTCGGTGCCGTCGCGGTAGCAGCGCAGCAGCATCGGGCCCCGCAGGTGGATCTCGCCGTCGACGACCCGGACCTCGACGCCGTCCAGCGGCCGGCCGTCGTAGACGACGCCGCTGCCGGTCTCGGTCATGCCGTAGGTCGTCACCGCGTTGGGCGGCAGCTCGTCGGGCATCGCCGACCCGCCGAGCAGCACGGTCCGGAACCCGCTCGGGTCGATGCGGCGCAGTGCCGTCGGCACGAGCGAGACCAGCGTGCAGCCGGCGGCGGCCGCGGCCTCGACGGCCCCGGCGTCGAAGCCGTCGTGCACGGTCAGGGGCGTGCCGGTGAGCAGCGCCCGGGTGACCACGGAGAGGCCGCCGACGTGGGCGAGCGGCAGGCAGGCGAGCCAGCGGTCGGCACCCGGGTCGACGCCGAGGCGGGCGCTCGTCGCCCGGGCCGAGGCGGCGACGGCGTCGTGGGTGAGCACGACCGCCTTGGGGTCGCCGGTCGTCCCGCTGGTGGCGACGACCAGCGCATCGCCCTCCGCCACCGGCTCCTCGGGGCGGGCCGCGGCCAGCACCCGCTCGCGGGCCGGGCCGGGGAGGCGGGGGTCGAGGGGCAGGACCGCGTCGCCCTCGTCCCAGGCGCGGCGCAGCCGGTCGACGAACGCCGGGGTGCCCCGGGCCTCGACGACGACGAGCCGGCGCACCGCCTCAGCCCACCACGGTGACCGGGTCGCCCGTGCGGACGGTGCCGGTGCGCACGACGTCCGCGTAGACGCCCACGTTCTGGTCGAGGTCGCGCACGATGTGGCGCAGTATGGCCCGGTCCTCGGGCACCTCGGCGTCGATCTCCCGGGTCACCATGACGCAGCGGGGGCACGGCGTGCGGACCTCGACCTCCACGGAGCCGATCCGCAGCCGGCGGCCCACCCAGCCCATCTCGGGGTGGCCGGGGGCGTCGCCGGTGTCGACGAGCACGCTGGGCCGGAAGCGGCGCACGTCGACGACGCTGCCCGGCAGCGCCTCCCGCAGCGACCGCAGCGCCGAGGTCGTCATGAGCATGAGCGGGTAGGCGTCGTGGTAGGTGCCCGGCGGCGACTCGTACTCGAGGATCTCGGGCGGGAGGGCCGTGAGGTCGGGCAGCGGCTCGTCCTCGGTGCGCCCGAAGATCGAGCGCAGCTCCTCCATCAGGTCGTCGTGGTAGGGGGCGCCCCGCCGGTAGTGCTCCCGGTCCTCCGCCGGCCGCAGCGGCTCGAGCGTGACCTCGTGGTCGATGGCGGCCGAGACCAGCCGGGCGGCGTCGGGGTCGTCGGCCCGCACCTCGGTGCCGTCGGGCAGGGTGATGACGACCGGGCCGCCGGGGCCCTCGGGCGCCCGGGCGGCGAGGCGCATGAGCCCGCCCAGCACCTTGGCGCCCCGGATGCCGCCCCGCACCTGGTCGCGTACCGCCCAGACCCGATCGCCCACGATGCCGGTGGGGCCGACGTCGGCCGCCTCGACCCGCTCGCCGATCATCGACTTCACGGGGTACCGCCAGATCTGGTCGACGTGCATCGGGACTGTGTAGCCCGTCGCCGGGGCCCCGGGCACGGCGGGGCCGGCGGCCGGGGCGCGCCGGGACCGGTCCCGCCGGGCCTGACGCCCGTCCCGCCGCCGTGCCAACCTCCCGGGGTGACCGATCGCCTGGAGGACGCGCCGCCGTCGTGGCGCGACTGGATCGACGGGGCCCGCCCCCGCACGCTGCCCGCGGCGGTGGTGCCGGTGCTCGTGGGCACCGCCTGCGCCGCCGGCCGCACCGACGTCGTGGCCTGGCGGGCCCTGGCCGCCGGGGTCGTGGCGCTGGCCCTGCAGGTCGGCACCAACTACGCCAACGACTACAGCGACGGCGTGCGGGGCACCGACAGCGGCGAGCGCCGCGTCGGCCCGGTGCGCCTCGTCGGCTCGGGCCGGCGCCCGCCGGGCGCGGTGAAGCGGGCGGCGCTCGCCGCCTTCGGCGTGGCGGCCGCGGCCGGCCTGGCGCTGGTCGCGGCCGTGGGCGTGGAGCTGCTCGTCGTCGGGGCGGCCGCGCTGGCCGCCGGGTGGTTCTACACCGGCGGCCCGCACCCCTACGGCTACCTCGGCCTCGGCGAGGTGTTCGTCTTCGCCTTCTTCGGTGTCGTCGCCACGGCCGGGTCGGCCTACGTGCAGGAGGAGGCGCTGTCGGGGCTGGCGCTGGGGGCCAGCGTGCCGGTCGGCCTGCTGGCCACCGCCCTGCTCGTCGTCAACAACCTGCGGGACATCCCGGGCGACACGGCATCCGGCAAGCGGACCCTGGCCGTCCGCATGGGCGACCGGCGCACCCGGGCCCTCTACGTGGCGCTGGTGGTCGGCGCGCTGGCGGCCGTGCCGCTCGTCGCCGTGCTGGGGGACCGCCCGTGGGCGGCCGTCGCGCTGGCCGCCGCGCCGGTGGCGGCCCGGCCGGTCGCCGCGGTGCGCTCGGGCGCCGCCGGGCCCGACCTCATCCCCGTCCTGGGGGCGACGGGGCGGCTCCAGCTCGCCCTCGGGGGGCTGTTCGCCGCCGGCCTGTGGCTCTCCGCCTGACCGGCGGCCCGGCCGCGCCCGGTCAGGGGGCCGGGGCCCCGAGCCCGGTGGCGGCCAGCCACCCCCGCACGAGCGCCACGACCTCGGCCGGCCGCTCGAGGTGCGCGCTGTGGCCGGCGCCCGGCACCAGCGCGGCCCGGGCGTTCGGCCCGATCGCCGCGGCCGTGCGGGTGGCGATGGCCGCGTACTTCTCGTCCTCGGCGCCGGCGACGACGAGCACGGGCACGTCGATCGCCCCCAGCCGGTCCCACAGCGGCGCCTGGGCCCCGGTGCCGGCCAGCTCGAGGCTGCGGGCCAGCCCCTCGGCGGTGTTGCGGCGGCGCTCGTCCTCGAACCGGGCCCAGGCGGGCAGCCCGGCGAACATGGGCAGGCGCAGCCACCGCTCGACGAAGGCGTCGACGCCCTCCTCGCGGATCCGGCGGGCCCGGGCCAGGTCGGCGGCCCGCCGCTCGGCCCGCTCGGCGTCGTCCTCGATGCCCGGCGTGCCCCCGACGAGCACGAGCCCCCGCACGACCTCGGGGGCCTCGGTGGCCACGTGCAGCGCCATGCGGGCGCCCATCGAGTAGCCGACGTAGACGGCCGGTCCGCCGGCGGCGGCGACGAGACGCCCGGTCGTGGGGAGGTCGGCCTCGACCGCGGCCGAGCCGCCGTGGCCCGGCGCGTCGAGGCGCACCACCTCGTGGTCGGCGGCCAGGTCCGCCGCCAGCGGCCCCCAGCAGCGGGCCGTCTGCCCGAACCCGTGCAGGAGCACGAGGCGGGGGCCGGACCCCGCGCGTTCGCCGTGGAGCCTCACGGCGGGCGATTCTTGTCGCTGCATGCCGACGCCGCCCACCGCCCCCGACCCGGCCGACGTCCAGGCCACCTTCGCCGCCACGCTCGTCGACGAGTGGGTGCGGGCCGGGGTCACCGACGCCGTCGTCTGCCCCGGCTCGCGCTCGACGCCGCTCGCCCTGGCGCTGGCGGCCGAGCCCGCGATCCGTCTGCACGTCCACCTCGACGAGCGCTCGGGCGCGTTCTTCGCGCTCGGCCTCGGCCTGGCGACGGGCCGGCCGGCGGTCGTGCTCACCACGAGCGGCACCGCGGCGGCCGAGCTGCACCCGGCGGTCGTCGAGGCCGACCTGGCCGCGGTGCCGCTGCTGGCCTGCACCGCCGACCGCCCGCCCGAGCTGCGGGACGTCGGCGCCCCCCAGGCCATCGACCAGGTGCACCTCTACGGCCGGTCGGTGCGGTGGTACGGCGACGTCGGCGTCCCCGACGCGGGCGGCGCCGACCGGTGGCGCCCGCTGGCCGCCCGGGCCGTGGCGGCGGCCACCGGCGACCCGCCCGGCCCCGTCCACCTCAACCTCCCGTTCCGGGAGCCGCTGGTGGGCACGCCCGGCCCGCTGCCGCCCGCCCGGGACCGGGGGCCCTGGGCCCGGGCCGTCGCCGCGCCCGCGGTCGAGGGCGGGGAGCTGGCGGCGCTGGCCGACGAGCTGGCCGGCCGCCGCGGCTTGATCGTCGCCGGCCGGGCGGACGTCGACGGCGCCGCGGTGCACGCCGCCGCCGAGGCGCTGGGGTGGCCGGTGGTGGCCGAGCCCCGCTCCCCGGCCTGGGTGGCGGCCCCGACCCTCGTGCCCCACCTCGACGCCGTGCTCCGCTCGCCCCGGGCCGCCGAGGCGCTCCGCCCCGAGGTCGTCGTGCGGCTGGGCCCGCCCGGCTCGTCGCGGGTCGTGGGCGAGTGGCTGGCCGGCAGCGGCGCCACCGAGGTCGTCGCCGGCGCCCCCGGCTGGTCCGACCCGGCGGGCACCGCGGCGGTCGTCGTCCGGGGCGGGCCGGCCGCCCTGGTCGGCGCGCTCGCCGGCGCGGCCGAGCGCCGGGGCGGGCCCGGCGACGGCGGCGGGTGGCTGGCCTGCTGGCGCGCGGTGGCGGCGGCAGCCGCCGGCGCGCTGCGGGACGCCGGGGTCGACGGGCCGCCGGGCGCGCCGGCCAGCGAACCCGCGGTGGCCCGGGCGGTCGTGCGGGCCGTCCCGCCCGGCGGGCGCCTCGTCGTGTCCTCGTCGATGCCGATCCGGGACGTCGAGCGCTACGCGGCGCCGCCGGAGCGGCCGCTCCCGGTCCACGCCAACCGCGGCGCCAACGGCATCGACGGCGTGGTGTCGACGGCGCTCGGCGTCGCCGTCGGCTCCGGCGACCCGACCGTGCTGCTGACCGGCGACCTCGCCTTCCTCCACGACGCCAACGCGCTGCTCGGCGCGCCGGGCCGGCCCGCCACCCTGTGCGTGGTCGTGGTCGACAACGACGGCGGCGGCATCTTCTCGTTCCTGCCCCAGGCCCGGCTGGTCGACCCCGAGCGGTTCGACGCGCTGTTCGGCACGCCCCACGGGCTCGACCTCGTGGCGCTGGCCGCCGCGCACGGCGTCACCGCCCGCCGGCTCGGGGCGGGCGAGGACCTGGCGGCGGCGGTGGCGGGGGCGCTGGGCGCCGGCGGTGTGTCGGTGCTGGTCGTCCCCGGCGACCGGCGCGCCAACGTGGACGAGCACCGGCGGCTCGACGAGGCCGTCGCGACCGCGGTCGACGCCGCCCTCGCCGGCCGCGGGTGAACCCGGCGCCGGCGGTCAGGGCCGGACGAGGGCGTTCATCATCGCCTGCAGCTTGACCCGGGTCTCCCGCAGCTCGGTCTCGGGGTCGCTGTCGGCGACGATCCCGTTGCCGGCGTAGACCCGGGCGGTCGCGCCCTCGATCTCGGCGCACCGCACCGACACCGCCCAGGCACCGTTGCCCGCCCCGTCGACCCAGCCCGACGCGCCCGCGTAGGGGCCGCGGTCGAAGCCCTCGTGGGCGGCGATCCACGCGACGGCCCGGTCGCGGGGCCGCCCGGCGACGGCCGGGGTGGGGTGGAGGGCCGCCACCAGCTCGAGGACGGACGGCGCCGGCTGGGACAACCGCCCCTCGACCCGGGTGGCCAGGTGCTGCAGGTTGGCGACCGCGACGACCGACGGCTCGGCCTCGTAGTCCACGTAGGAGCACCAGTTGAGCAGCGTGTCGTGGACCATGTCGATGGTCAGCTGGTGCTCGTGGCGGTAGGTGGCCGACGCCAGCAGCGACGCCGCCAGCCGCTGGTCGCTGGCGGGGTCGCCGCCCCGGGGGGCGGTGCCGGCCATGGGGTGGGCCCGCACGATGTCGCCGGACACGGCGACGAGCAGCTCGGGGCTGGCGGCGACGAAGCCCCCGATGCCGACGATGTGGCAGCCGGGGAAGGTGGTGCGCAGCCGCTCGAGGACCGCCCAGCGGTCGAGCGGCGCGTCGGTGGTGACGTCGACGCGCCGGGCGAGGACGACCTTCTCCATCTCGCCGGCCCGGATGGCGGCGGTGGCCGCCGCCACGAGCTCGCACCACCGCTCGGGGGCGTGCAACGTCTCGACCGTGTAGCGCTGCGGCTGGCGGTACCGGCGCCGGGGACCGACGAGGTCGCCGGCGGTGGGGGCGTCCGGGTCGGGCAGGGGCCCGCCGTCGTCGCCCTCGCCGCCCTCGACGACCGTGATCCAGCGCGTGCCGTCGGCGGCCCGCCCGGCCACCACCGCCGGCACGACGAGGGTCCCCGGCCGGCCGGGCGCGAAGGGCAGCGCGCCGAAGGCGACCGGCCCGGTGCCCGGCACGCCGACCTCGTCGTCGACCTCGATCGCCGCCAGCGCCTCGGCGACCCGGCGGGCCGCGGCGGCGGGGTCGCCGGCCGGCCAGGGCAGGACGAGGGCCCGGCCCCGGCCCGCGAGCCCGGCCCCGGCCTTCTCGAAGACGTGGCCGTCGTCGCCGGCGAAGGCCAGCAGGTCGACGTCGGCGTCCAGACGGCGCGTGCGGGCCCGGAGCGTCACGTGGACCGCCTCGTCGCGGTGATCAGCTGGGCGATGCCGCCCGACAGCAGCCGCCGGTCGACGTTGGTGAAGCCGGCCGCCGCGACCATCGCCCGCAGCTCGTCGGGCGGCGGCAGGTAGGCGACCGAGCGGGGCAGGTACCGGTAGGCGGCGGCGTCCGAGATGAGCCCGCCGATGACCGGCACGACCTTGCCGAAGTAGACGCCGTGGCCCCAGCGCAGCAGCCGGTTCGGCGGGGTGGCGACCTCCAGCAGGGCGATGCGGCCCCCCGGCCGCAGCACCCGGGCCAGCTCGCGCAGGAACGGCGGCAGCTCGGCCAGGTTGCGCAGGGCGAAGCCGCAGGTGGCCCCGTCGACGCTGCGGTCGCGGACCGGGAGCCGCAGCACGTCGCCCTGCACGAGCGGCGCGCTCGTGCGGGCCGCCGCCAGCATGCCGAAGGACAGGTCGATCCCGACGGGCACGAGCCCGGCCGCGTCGAGCTCGCGGCAGAGGTCGCCCGTGCCGCAGGCCAGGTCGAGCACGACCGAACCCCGCCGGAGCGCCAGCGAGCGCACCGCCACACGCCGCCACCGCACGTCGAGGCGGAACGTCATGATGCGGTTGACGAGGTCGTAGCGGGGGGCGATGGCGTCGAACATGCGCCGCACCGCCGCCACCTTCTCGTCGCCCTCGGGCAGCGAGTCCGGCATCGTGGGTCCGGTCATCGGCGGCATGCTACGGGCGGGCCCGGACGGGGCGGAACTCCGCCGCCGGCCGCGACCGGGCTGACCGGACGGCGGGCTGACCGCCTACGCTGCGGGCCGTGACCAGGGCGCACTTCCGCATCTTCGGCATCCCCGTCCGGGTCGAGCCGTTCTTCGTCGTGGTCGCGGCGCTGTTCGGCATCCGGCTCGAGCCGCTGTGGGTGGTGTTCGCCTGGGTGGTCATCGTCTTCGTCTCGGTGCTGGTGCACGAGCTCGGCCACGCCGTCACCTACCGGGCCCTCGGCCAGCGCTCGGCGATCGTGCTGCACGGCTTCGGCGGCTTCACCGTGCCCGCCGGCGGGGGGCGGCGGGTCCTGTCGAAGGGCAGGTCGGTCCTGGTCAGCGTCTCGGGGGCCGTCGCCCAGCTGCTGGTCCTGGGCCTGCCGACCTACCTGCTCTACCGCAGCGACTGGTACGACGAGGCCGCCCTCCGCTGGGTGCTGCTCGACGGCGCCGAGGGCTTCAGCTGGGTGCCGATCGTCTACTACACGCAGTTCGTCAGCATCTGGTGGGCGGTGTTCAACCTGCTGCCGATCCGCCCCCTCGACGGCGGCCACGTCGCCGAGACGCTGTTCGGGTTCGAGACGGCCTGCAAGCTCTCGATCGGCGCCGCGATCGTCGCCGGGTTCGTCGCCTTCCGGTCGGGCCGCTTCGGGCTCATCGCCCTGCTGTTCTTCGGCCTGTTCGCGTTCATGAACTACCAGGACCTCCGGGCCGGGCACAGCACCGGGGCCTTCGACGTGGAGGCGCCGGAGGCGCCCGCCCGCCGGTCCGGGCGGGTCCGCCGGGGGCGGCGCCGGGGCGGTCCCGACCTGCAGGTGGTCGGGCCCGAGGGCGCCGGCCTCGAGCCCCGCCGCGGGCCGGCGGCGGCCGAGCTCGAGACCCGGGCCTGGAACGCGCTGCGGGCGGGGGACGGCGAGCGGGCGGCCTCGGTGCTGCGCCAGGCCGGCGACGGCGTCAACCCGTTCCTGCGGGCCTGCGTCGCCCTGCTCACCGGCCCGGTCGAGATGGCCGACGACCTGTTCGTCGCCGCCTACCGGGCCGAGCCCGACGGGCCGCCCAACCTCGTGCCGGCCACGCTGCTCGCGTCCCGGGGCCGGGCCGTGGCGCTGGCCACCCGCCTCGTGCAGGAGGGGGAGGCCGGCATCGAGGCGGCCGGCAGCCTCCAGACCCACCTGCACTACGCCGAGCAGTTCACCGCCGCCGCCGAGGTGGGCGAGCAGGTGTTCGCGGCCGGCCCCCGCAGCCCGGCGCAGACGGCGTTCGAGATCGCCTGCTCCTGGGCGAGGGCCGGCTCGCCGGACGAGGCGCTGCGCTGGGTCGAGGCGGCGGTCGACGCCGGGTTCCGCGCCCCCGGCGTGCTCGACGGCGAGCCCGACCTCGCCGCCGTGCGGGCGCTGCCCGGCTGGGAGGCGGTGCGCCGGCGGCTCAGCGCCTGACGGCGCTCACTCGTAGTAGCGCAGCAGGTTCTCGGCCACGCAGGCCGGCTTCTCGGCGCCCTCGCACTCGAAGGTGAAGCGCAGCTTCGCCTGCACGCCCCCGGGCACGTCGGTGACCTCCAGCACCTCGACGCCGACCCGCAGGCGGGAGCCGACGGGCACGGGCGACGGGAAGCGCACCTTGTCGCACCCGTAGTTGACGCCCATCTTGACGCCCTCGACCCGCAGGACCTGGGGGACGAGGCGGGGGCCCAGGGACAGCGTCAGGTAGCCGTGGGCGATCGGGCCGCCGAAGGGGCTCTCCCTCCGGGCGCGCTCCACGTCGACGTGGATCCACTGGCGGTCGCCGGTGGCCTCGGCGAACCGGTCGACCTGCTCCTGGGTGACCTCGACGTAGTCGCTGTGGCCGAGGTGCTCGCCCGCGAGTTCGCGGAGGCCCTGGATCCCCTGCACGATGGTCGGCATGGCGGCGATCATGCCCCAGCGTTCCGACGACAGCCCAGCGGACGTCTGCGCCGTGGTGCTCGCGGCCGGCGCGGGCCGCCGGCTGCGGCCGCTCAGCCGGGTGCGGCCCAAGCCGCTGTGCCCGGTCGACGGCGTGCCGCTGGTCGACCACGCGCTGGCCCGGGCCCGCAGCGCCGTGGGGGCCCCGGGCGCGGTGGCGGTCAACGTCCACCACGGCCGGGACCAGCTCGAGCGCCACCTGGCCGGCCTGCCGGCGCCGCTCGGCCCCGTGCACGTGTCGGTCGAGGAGCGCGAGGCGCTCGGCACCGCCGGCGCGCTCGGCCGCCTGCGCCCCTGGATCGACGGCCGCGGGGTGCTCGTCCTCAACGCCGACACCTGGGCGCCGGGCGACCTGGGGTGGTTCGTGGCCGGGTGGGACCGCGAGCGGGTGCGGCTGGCGGTCGCCGGCGACGACCGGCTCCGGCCCCCGGACCGCCCGGCGAGCCCGGTGGCGGCCGCGCTCGTGCCGTGGTCCGAGGTGGCGAAGCTGGCGCCCGTGCCCTCCGGCCTCTGGGAGGTGTCGTGGCGGGAGCAGCACGCGGCCGGCCGCCTGGAGGTCGTCCGGTGGGACGGTCCCTGCCTCGACTGCGGGACCCCGGCCCGCTACCTGGCCGCCAACATGGCGGCGAGCGGCGGCGCCCCGGTCGTGGGGCCGGGCGCGGTCGTCGAGGGCCGCCTGGAGCGGGCGGTCGTGTGGGACGGCGCCCACGTGGCCCCCGGCGAGGAGCTGGTGGACGCCATCCGCACCGATGCGGGGGTCACCGTGCTCGTGCGCTGACCTCGACGGGCCGACGGCCGGGCGCCGGCACGCGGGCCGCCAGCTGGCCGCAGGCGGCGTCGATCTCGACGCCCCGGTTGCGCCGCACGGTGGCGTTGACCCCGAGGTCGCGCAGCCAGCCGTGGAACCGCTCGACCCGGGCCGGCGGCGACCCCGGGGTGCCGAAGCCCGGGGTCGGGTTGAGCGGGATGAGGTTCACGTGGGCGGGGAGCGGCAGGCCCCGGGCCAGCTCGGCCAGCTCGCGGGCGTCGCTCGCCCGGTCGTTCGTGCCGTCGATCAGCGCCCACTCGAACGACAGCCGGCGCCCCGTGGCCCGCAGGTGGTCGGCGCACGCGGACATCAGGACGCTGAGCGGGTACCGGCGGTTGATCGGCACGAGCTCGTCGCGCAGCGCGTCGTTGGCGGCGTGCAGGGACACGGCGAGGTTGACCGGCAGGCCGGCGGCGGCCAGGCGGCGGATGCCGGGCACCAGGCCGACGGTCGAGATCGTGATGCGGCGGGCCGACACGCCGAGGTCGTGGTGGATCCGCTCGACCGCGGCCCAGACCCGGTCGAGGTTGGCGAGCGGCTCGCCCATGCCCATGAACACGACGTTGCCGAGGCGCCGGCCGTCGTCCCGGGCCCGGCGGGCGGCCCGCACGACCTGCTCGACGATCTCGCCGGTCGTGAGGTGGCGCTCGAAGCCGGCCTGGCCCGTGGCGCAGAACCCGCACCCCATGGCGCAGCCCGCCTGGCTGGACACGCAGACGGTGCTGCGGTCGCGGTAGTGCATGAGCACGGTCTCGACCCGGGCGCCGTCGGGCAGGGCGTACAGCCACTTGACCGTCGTGCCCCGGCGATCGCGGGACTCGGCCACCGGTGTGAGCGCCGGCGGCAGCTCGTCCTCGAGCCGGGCCCGCAGCGCCTTGGGCAGCGTGGTCAGCTCGGACGGCGCGGCCAGCTGGCGGTGGAGGCCGTCCCACACCTGGTCGACGCGGTAGCGGGGCTCGCCGGCCAGGAGCTCGGCGAGCGCGTCGCGGTCGCAGTCGTAGCGGGTGGGCACGCCGGTGAAGCCTAGGGCCGCCGCGGCGGCTCGCTACCGTGGCGGCGTGGTCACACGCTCGGACCGGCCCCGCCGCCTCCGCACCGCCCACCCCGACTACGAGCACCGCGACGTGCAGGGCGGGGCGGCCCGCGCCGCGGTCTTCGGCGTCAGCGACGGGCTGGTCAGCAACATGGGGCTCATCCTCGGCGTCGCCGGCGCCGACCCCGCGCCGGCCGTCGTCCGCCTGGCCGGGCTGGCCGGTCTGGTGTCCGGGGCGATCTCGATGGCGGCCGGCGAGTACAACTCGATGCGGGTGCAGTCCGAGCTGCTGCGCTACGAGCTGGCCGTCGAGGCCCGCTCGCTCGAGCGCCGGCCCGAGGCCGAGCGCGACGAGCTGGCCCACATCTACGAGATGCGGGGCCTGCGGCCGCAGATCGCCCGCAAGGTGGCCGACGCCCTCATGCGCGACCCGGAGACCGCGCTCGAGACCCACGCCCGCGAGGAGCTGGGCATCGACCCCCAGCAGCTCGGCTCGCCGCTCGCGGCCGGCACCTCGTCGTTCTTCGCCTTCTCGCTGGGCGGGCTCGTGCCGCTCGTGCCCTGGTTCGTCACCCGGGGGATGGCGGCGGTCGTCGCCTCGGTCGTCCTCGGCATCGCCGCGGCCTGCACGGTCGGCGTGCTCGTCGCCCGGGCGACCGGCGGCGGGTGGCTGCGGGCCGTCGTGCGCCAGGTGCTGTTCACGCTCGTGCCGGCGGCCGTCACCTACGCCGTCGGCAACCTCGTCGGCATCGCCGGCGTGTGACGGGCGACCGCCGCGGCCGCCCGGGTCGCCGGGGTGCGCTCAGGCGGGGGCGACGTCGCCGACGAACGCCCGGTCGGTGTGGTGGATGCGGAAGCCGAGGTCGAAGTACAGCCGGGTGGCCCGCTCGTTGGTCGCGTCGACGTAGAGCATGCCGGTGCGCTGGCCCCGGCGGTGGAGGTGGTCGAGCCCGGCGAGCACGAGCTGGCGCCCGAGCCCCCGGGCGTGGAGCGCGGGGTCGACGGCGATGACGTAGATCTCGCCGAGCGGCGGGTCGTGGTCGGCGTGCACCTTCGTCCAGCAGAAGCCGGCCAGCCGCCCGTCGATCTCGTGGAGGAGGAAGCCCTCGGGGTCGAACCACGGCTCCGCCTCCCGGCTGCGCAGGTCCTCGAGCGTCCAGCCGCCCTGCTCGGGGTGCCAGTCGAAGGCCCGGTTGTTCAGCTCGAGCCACGCCTCCTCGTCCCGGCCGACGACGAACGGGCGCACCTTCAGGTCCCACGGCTCGCCCACGGGCAGGGGGCGGCGGAGCTGCCACAGGTCGCGGCCCGGCTCGAGCCCGACGGCGGCGGCCAGCCGGTGGTGGGCCTCGGTCGGCTGGGTGATCCAGAGGTGGACGTGGCCGCCCCCGGCCCGGGCGACCGCGGACGTCGCCGCCCGCAGCACCTCCTCGGCGGCCGCCAGGGCCTCGCCGACCCGGTCGGGCTCGTGGTCGTAGACCAGCTCGAGCTCCCAGCGGCGCCGGCCCCGGACCACCTGCGCGTAGGCGAGGGGCCGGCCCCGGGCGTCCCAGGCCACGAGGTCGGTCGTGTCGCCGCCCCCGCCGAAGGCGCCGTCGTGGAACAGGTGCTCGGTGACGAGCTCGTGGCCGACCGCCTCCTCGGCCGAGCGGATGAGCTCGGCGACGGCGGCGGCGTCCTCGGGGCTGCGCTGGCGGGTGATCTCGAACCGGCCCACGCCTGCAGGCTAGGACCGCCCGGTAGTGTCCGGGCGATGGCCACCGCTCGCCCCCGCAGCCCCAAGGGCCGGGCCCGGGTCGTCGCCGAGCGCCTCGCACGCGAGTACCCGGGCACGGCGAAGGAGCTGTGCGCGCTCCAGCACCGCAACGCCTACGAGCTGCTCACCGCCACGATCCTGTCGGCCCAGACGACCGACGAGCGGGTGAACATGGTGACGCCCACCCTGTTCGCCAAGTACCCGACCCCCCACGACCTCGCCGCCGCCGACCCCGCCGAGGTCGAGGAGATCATCCGGACGACCGGCTTCTACCGCAACAAGGCCCGCAGCATCATCGGCATGGCCACCGCCCTCGTGGAGCGGTTCGGCGGCGAGGTGCCCCACAAGATGTCCGACCTCGTCACCATCCCCGGGGTCGGGCGCAAGACGGCCAACGTCGTGCGCAGCGTCGCCCTCGGGCTGCCGGGCCTGCCGGTCGACACCCACGTGCTGCGGCTGTCCCGGCGCCTCGGGCTGACCGAGCAGACCGACCCGGTGAAGGTCGAGCTCGAGCTGAACCCGATGGTCAGGGCCGGCGAGCGGGGGGTGCTCAGCCTGCGGCTGATCCTGCACGGCCGGGCGGTGTGCAAGGCCCGCAAGCCCCGCTGCGACGTCTGCGTGCTGGCCGACATCTGCCCCTCGGCGTTCGCGGTGTGATCCCACGGTCGCCGGCGCGCGACCGGCGGCGCCGACGGGGTAGGGTGGAGGGTGACCAGGTTCCCGCCACCTGGTACAGAGCGACGTCGGGATCCGCCGCCCGATGTCGCCGCGACGGCGCCCCGTCGGGGCGCCGTCGTCGTTTTCCCGCCGGCCGCCCCCGACGCGTCAGCCCATGGCCCGCAGCACCCGGTCGAGCTTGCGGGCCGCGGTGAGCAGCGACCGCTCGACCTCGTAGAGGCCGTCGGCGACGTCGTCGCGGGGCGAGCCCCGGTAGCGGTCGGCGGTCGCCGTGATGCGGCGGGTCAGCTCGTCGAGGGAGGTGGCCAGGGCGGACAGCTCGGCCCGGTCGCTTTCCATGCCGGGGGTTCTAGCGGACGCCGGTAGCGTTGCCTGACGTGCTCCGCCGTCTCGACCTGCGCGGGACCGGCACCGCCGACCTCCGTCGCCGGCTGCCGCGGCCCGCGGCCCAGACAGAACCGCCCGTGGAGGAGGTGCGCGCCGTCCTCGCCGAGGTGCGCGAGCGCGGCGACGCCGCCCTGCGCGACTTCGCCGCCCGCTACGACGGGGTCGAGCTCGACGACCTCCGGGTGTCGCCCGACGAGGTCGCCCGGGCGCTGGAGGAGATCCCGGCCGACCTGCGGGCCGCGCTCGAGGTGGCGCACGCCAACATCGCCGCCTACCACACCGCCCAGCTGGGCGACGAGGTCGTCCACCGCAACGGCGCCGTCGAGGTCCGCGAGGTCGTGCGGCCGGTCGACCGGGCCGGCTGCTACGTGCCCAGCGCGCTGGCCCCGCTGGCGTCGACGGCGCTCATGACGGTGGTGCCCGCCAAGGTCGCCGGCGTGCCGGAGGTCGTGCTGGTCAGCCCGGCCCGGCCGGACGGGTCCGTGCCGGCCGGCATCCTCGCCGCCGCGGCGCTGGCCGGCGCCGACGAGGTCTACCGGGTCGGCGGGCCGGCGGCGATCGCCGCCCTGGCCTTCGGCACCGAGTCGATCCGGCCGGTCGACGTCATCGTCGGGCCGGGCTCGGCCCGGGTGGCCCAGGCCAAGCGCGAGGTCGCCGGCCTCGGGCTCGTCGGCGTGCCGTCGTCGTTCGCCGGCCCGTCCGAGGTCGTCGTCGTGGCCGACGCCTCGACGCCCCCGGAGCTGGCCGCCATCGACGTCGTCGTCCAGGCCGAGCACGGCCCGGACGGGCTCGCCTGGCTCGTCACCTGGGACGAGTCGGTGGCCGACGCCGTGGTCGCCGAGGTCGAGCGGCTGGTGCCCGCCTCGCCCCGGCGGGAGCACCTCGAGGCGACGCTGGCCGAGGGTGGCCACGCCGTGGTGTGCGACGACCCCGAGCAGGCCCTGGCGGTGGCCAACGCCATCGCGCCCGAGCACCTCGAGCTGCTCGTCGAGGACGCCGCCGCGCTGGTGCCGCTGGTGCGGCACGCCGGCGCGGTGTTCTGCGGCCCGATGGCGCCGGCCTCGATCGGCGACTACGTCGCCGGGCCCAACCACGTGCTGCCCACCTTCGGCTCGGCGCGCTTCGCCGGGGCGCTGCGGGTCGACGACTTCCGCAAGCACGTCCACGTCGTGACCGTCGGCGAGGAGGGCCTGGCCCAGGTGGCCCCGCACGTCGTGGCCCTGGCCGAGTACGAGGGGCTGCCCGCCCACGCCGAGTCGGTCCGCCTGCGGCAGGCGGCGGCGAGGGGGTCGGCGTGACCGTCGAGCCCCGCCCCGACGTCGCCCTCATGCCGGGCTACCACTCGCCGCAGCTCGACGTGGCGGTCCGGCTGAACACCAACGAGGCGCCCGAGCCGCCGCCGCCGGCGTTCGTCGAGCGGCTGGCCGAGGAGGTGCGCCGCGTCCGCTGGAACCGGTACCCCGACCGGTCCTACACCGCCCTGCGGACCGCGCTCGCCGAGCTGCACGGGGTGGCGCCCGACCAGGTGTTCGCGGCCAACGGCTCCAACGAGGTGCTGCAGACCCTGCTGCTCGCCTACGGCGGGCCGGGGCGCACGGCCGCGGTGTTCGAGCCGACGTACGCGCTGCACGGCCACATCGCCCGCATCACCGGGACCGCCGTCTGCACCGGCGAGCGGGCCGCCGACCTCACCCTCGACCTCGACGAGGTCCGCCGGGTGCTCGAGGCGCACGAGCCGGTGGTCACGTTCCTGTGCTCGCCCAACAACCCGACCGGTCTGGTCGAGCCGCCGGAGGCGGTGGCCGCGGTCGCCGACCTGGCGCCGGGCCTGCTGGTCGTGGACGAGGCCTACGGGCAGTTCGCCCGCTGGTCGGCGCTCGAGCTCGTGGACGAGGGGCGGGACGTCGTCGTCACCCGCACGTTCTCCAAGACCTGGTCGATGGCGGCCGGCCGGCTCGGCTACCTCGTCGGGCCGTCGTGGCTCGTCGCCGAGCTGGACAAGGTCGTGCTGCCCTACCACCTCGACGCCGTCACCCAGGTGGCGGGCACCCTGGCCGTCGCCCACGTCGAGGAGATGGAGGCCCGGGTGGCCCGGCTGGTCGAGGAGCGGGGACGGCTGCTCGCCGCGCTGCGCGAGCTGCCGGTCGACGTCTGGCCCTCGGAGGCCAACTTCGTGCTGTTCCGGCCCCGGGAGCGCTCGGGCGACGAGGTGTGGAAGGCCCTCGTCGAGCGCTCGGTCCTGGTGCGGAACTGCTCGTCCTGGCCTCGCCTCGACGGCTGCCTGCGTGTCACGATCGGCACGCCCGCCGAGGACGACGCCTTCCTGTCCGCCCTGCGCGAGGTGCTCACATGACCCGCTCCGCCAGCCGCCGCCGCACCACCCGCGAGACCTCGGTGGCCGTCGCGCTCGACCTCGACGGCCCGGAGGGCAAGGTCCACGCGGCCACCGGGCTGCCGTTCTTCGACCACATGCTCGACCAGCTCGGGCGGCACGGCGGGTTCGACCTCGTCGTCGAGGCGCAGGGCGACCTCGAGGTCGACGGCCACCACACGATCGAGGACGTGGCCATCGTCCTCGGGGAGTGCTTCCGGGAGGCGCTGGGCGACAAGGCGGGGATCCGCCGCTTCGCCAGCGGCCTGTTCCCGCTCGACGAGGCGCTCGTCGAGGTGGCGCTCGACGTGTCCGGCCGCCCGTACCTCGCCTACGACGTTCCGATCGGCCAGGTCCTCCCGCTCGGCGACCCGCCGTTCAACCCCGAGATGGCCGAGCACTTCTGGCAGTCGTTCGCCACCAACGCGGGCATCACCCTGCACGTCACCCGGCGGGCCGGGCGCAACACCCACCACGTGATCGAGGCGTCCTTCAAGGGCGTGGCCCGCTGCCTGCGGGACGCCGTCCGGGTCGAGGGCAGGGGCGTGCCCTCGACGAAGGGCACGCTGTCGGGCTGACGCCCCCGCCGGGCCCGCCGGCCCGGGCTCAGGCGGCGAAGCTCACGCAGCGCACCCCGGGGAGGGCGGTGGCCAGCGTGCGCCACGTCGCGCCGGCGTCCTCGGACAGGTGGACGTCGCCCGTCGGCGTGCCGACGGCCACCAGCTCGCCCACGGCGGCCAGCTCGAAGGTGTCGACGTTGTAGGGGAGCGAGGCGGGCAGGCCGTCGCCGTCGTCGCTGCCGCAGCGGGTGAAGGGGGCCTCGGGGTCGTCGAGCGGGCGGCGGTAGACGGCGGCCTCCCGGGTCGCGGGCCCGGTCGAGGCGCTGGCGAGCAGCCAGCCGTCCGCGATGGCGACGGCCCGGCAGTAGGGCGCGTGCAGGCCCGCGTCGCTCCAGTGCCACGTGTCCCCGCCGTCGCGGCTCACGCCCACGCCGACGGCCGCGGCGACGGCCAGGACGTCCTCGGCGTAGGTGACCTGGTGGTTGTCGGCGTCGGCCTCGACGACCTCGACCCAGGTGTCGTCGTCGCGGCGCCACACCCCGCCCACGTGGACCCCCGCGACCGGGCCGGTGGGCCCGAGGGTGAGCGACCGGGTGTCCGGCGGGCCGCCCCACGGCGTCGTCCAGGACGACCGCTGGGGCAGGGTGTCGAAGGCGGCGTCGCGCTCGACCCCCTCCGGCCCGCCGACGGTCACGATGCGGGCGTCGGTCGTGCCCACCAGCGCCCGGCCGCCGTCGAGGGCCTGGACGCACCGGGGGGCCAGCCCGTCGGGGAGGTCGACCGGCGAGCCGCTGTCGAGGTTCACCACCTTGCCGCCGGCGATGGCCCAGTCGCCGGACACCGCGACGACGTCCGACCCGGGCAGCGCCCGGCGCTCGACCGTGCCGTCGAGCGCGAGCTCGACGACGCCGTCCCCGGTTCCGACGATGATCACCGCGCCAGGATGCCGGACGGCGGCCCGCTCGTCACATCGCCCGGGCGCCGGCCGCCGGGGAACGGTTCGGGCGCCGGGGCGGGCCGGCCGTAGGATGCCCTGCGATGCCCCTCATCGCCGTCCTCGACTACGGCATCGGCAACCTGCACTCGGCCCAGAAGGCGCTGCAGCACCTGGGCGCCGACGCCCGGCTCACCGCGGACCCCGCGGTGGTCCGCGACGCCGCGGGCGTCGTCCTGCCCGGCGTCGGCAACTTCGGCCGCTGCATGGAGGCGCTCGAGGCGGCCGGCCTCGACGACCTGGCGATCGAGTGCGCCACGTCGGGGCGCCCCTTCCTCGGCGTCTGCGTCGGCATGCAGATGCTGTTCGAGGCCTCGGAGGAGAGCCCGGACGTGCCCGGCCTGGGCGTGCTCCCCGGCACGGTCCGCCGGCTGCCCGACGGCGTCAAGCGCCCGCAGATGCAGTGGAACCGGGTGGTGCCGACCCGGCCGAGCGGGCTGCTCGCCGGGATCCCGGAGCCCATCTGGGTGTACTTCGTGCACTCCTACGCGGCCGACAGCGACGAGCACGCGGTCGCCGTGTGCGACTACGGCGGCCCGGTCGTCGCCGCCGTCGAGCGCGACGCCCTGTGGGCCACCCAGTTCCACCCCGAGAAGTCGGGCAAGGTCGGGCTGCGGATCCTGGGCAACTTCGTGCAGGCGGCCGCCGGTGCCGCCGAGGCGGCCTGACGTGGCCTTCGAGCTCTACCCGGCCATCGACCTGCGGGGCGGCCGCTGCGTCCGGCTCCTCCAGGGCGACTTCGGGCGGGAGACGGTCTACGGCGACGACCCCGTCGCCCAGGCCCGCGCCTTCGTCGCCGGCGGCGCCCGCTGGCTGCACGTCGTCGACCTCGACGCCGCCCGCACCGGCACCCCGGCCAACCGCGACGTGGTGGCCGCCATCGCCGCCGCCGTCGACGTGCCCGTCCAGGCGGGCGGGGGCGTGCGCGACGACGCCGCCGCCGACGCGCTGCTGGCCGCCGGCGTGCGCCGGGTCGTCGTCGGCACCGCGGCCCTGGAGGACCCCGACTGGGTGCGCCGCCTCGCCGCCCGCCACCCGGGGCGGGTCGCGGTGGGCCTCGACGCCCGGGGCCGCGAGGTCGCCGTCCGGGGGTGGACCGAGGGGTCGGGCCAGGACCTGGTCGAGGTGGCCCGGCGCTTCGACGACGCCGGCGTCGCCGCGCTGGTGGTCACCGAGATCGGCCGGGACGGCACGTTGGCCGGGCCCGACCTCGACCAGCTCGCCGCCGTGCTGGCCGCCACCCGCCTCGACGTCGTGGCCTCCGGGGGCGTGGGCTCGCTCGACGACCTGCGGGCCCTCGCCGGCCTGGAGGTCGGCGGCCGGCGCCTGGCGGGCGCGATCGTCGGGCGGGCGCTCTACGAGGGCGCGTTCCCCCTGTCCGCCGCTGTCGAGGTGGTGAGCAGCCGTGCGTAGCATCCGCATCATCCCGTGCCTGGACGTCGACCGGGGGCGGGTGGTCAAGGGCGTCAACTTCGTCGGCCTCCGCGACGCCGGCGACCCCGTCGAGCTGGCGGCGCGCTACGACGCCGAGGGCGCCGACGAGATCGTCTTCCTCGACATCACCGCCTCGTCCGACGGGCGCCGCACGATGGTGGACGTCGCCCGGCGCACGGCGTCGGAGGTGTTCATCCCCTTCACCGTCGGCGGCGGGGTCCGCTCGGTCGAGGACGCCCGGGACCTGCTGCGGGCCGGGGCCGAGAAGGTCTCGGTCAACACCGCCGCGGTCGAGCGGCCCCAGCTCGTCGCCGAGCTGGCCTGGGAGTTCGGGGCCCAGTGCGTCGTCGTCGCCATCGACGCCCGCCGCCGGCCCGGCGGGGGCTTCGAGGTCTACACCCACGGCGGCCGCACCCCGACGGGCATCGACGCGGTGGCGTGGGCCCGGCGGGTCGAGGGCCTGGGCGCCGGCGAGATCCTGCTCACCTCCATGGACCGCGACGGCACCCGCGAGGGCTTCGACATCGAGCTGACCCGGGCCGTCACCGACGCCGTCGGGGTGCCGGTCATCGCCAGCGGCGGGGTGGGCACGCTCGACCACCTGGTGGCGGGGGTGGTCGAGGGCGGCGCCGACGCGGTGCTCGCCGCCTCGATCTTCCACTTCGGCGAGCACACGATCGCCGAGGCCAAGGAGGCCCTCGCCCGGGCCGGGGTGATCGTCCGCCCGGTCGTCTGACCCCTCAGGCGGCCCGCTCGAGCACCCAGTCGGTGACCAGGCGGGCGACGTGCGCCGTCGCCCCGGCGAGGAGGTGGTCGGCCATCGGCACGGTCGCGGTCGTGACGTCCGGCCAGCCCGCCGTCTCCCGCGCCACCCAGGCCGGCGGCGCGAACTGGTCGTGCTCGGGGACGGCGACGAGCACCGGCCGGGTGTCGCCCAGACGGGGCCGGGGCGGGCCGGCGAAGCGGAACGGCGGCGCCACGGCCGCCCAGCCCGCGTGGCGCTCGTCGCCGACCGACAGGGCGACGTCGGCGCCGAACGAGTAGCCGACCAGGAACAGGGGCACGTCGCCACCGACCTCGGCGCCGAGGCGGTAGAGCGCGGCGACGACGTCGGTCCGCTGGGCGGCGCCCTCGCCGTTCGCCGTGCGCGGCGTCGGGCGGAAGTCGAAGCGCAGGACGGCCACGCCCGCCCCGCCCAGGCCCCGGAAGAGGGCGTCGACGACCACGTTGCGGCGGTCGCCGCCGAGCGCCGGGTGGGGGTGGCAGACGACCGCGCCGGCCGTCGCGCCCGGTGGCACCCACAGGTCGGCGGCCAGCGTCACGCCGTCCGCGGTGAGGAGGGAGATCTCCTCGGCGGAGATGTGTGCCACGGAGGGCGCACGGTAGCGTCGAAGTGTGCCCGAGCCAGCAACGACAGCCGAGGACGACGGCCGCCGGTCAGACAACAACAAGGGCGACAAGCTCGCCATCCAGATGCTGAACGACCGTGTGCTCGTGCGCCTCGACAACCCCGACGGGGAGCGCAAGTCGAAGGGGGGCATCCTCATCCCCGCGACCGCGCAGATCTCCCGGCGCCTGGCGTGGGGCGAGGTGGTCGCCGTCGGCCCCAACGTGCGGGCGATGCAGGTCGGCGACCACGTGCTGTTCAACCCGGAGGACCGCTACGAGGTCGAGGTCCGGGGGGCCGACTACATCATCCTGCGCGAGCGCGACGTGCACGCGGTCGCCGCGAGCCGCCTCGCCGAGGCCTCGACGGGCCTCTACCTGTAGGCCGGCGGCGAGTTCCGGCCCGCCCGGGCCGGGCCGTAGCATGGCCGGGTGACCAGCACGCCGACCCCCATCCCCGTCGTCGACGAGCAGCTCGAGCGCATCCGCTTCGACGAGCGCGGCCTGGTCCCGGCGATCGTCCAGGACGCCACCACCCGCGAGGTGCTGATGATGGCGTGGATGAACGCCGAGACCCTCCGGCTGACGCTGCAGGAGGGGCGGACGGTGTTCTGGAGCCGCAGCCGCCAGGAGGTGTGGCGCAAGGGCGAGACCTCGGGCGAGGTGCAGCTCGTGCGCAGCGCCCACTACGACTGCGACGGCGACACCCTGCTCTTCCTCGTCGACCAGCAGGGCGGCGGCGCCTGCCACACCGGCAACCGCTCGTGCTTCTTCCGGGCCTTCGGGCCCGAGGGCGACTGAGCGGGGCCGTGGTCCGGCCGTCGCTCGACGAGTTCCGGTCGCTCGCCCGCACGCACACCGTCATCCCGGTGTGGCGGGAGCTGCTCGCCGACCTGACCACCCCCGTCTCCGCCTACCTCCGCCTCGTGGGCGACGGCACCGGCTTCCTGCTCGAGTCGGTCGAGCACGGCGAGTCCCGGTGGAGCCGGTGGAGCTTCGTGGGCCGCAACCCGCTGGCCACGCTGACCGCCCGGGGCCTGGACGTCGAGGTCGTCGGCACCGTGCCGCCGACGGTGCCCCGCGACCGCGGCATCCTCGCCGCGCTCGAGGCCCTGCTGGGCGCCTGGCACGCCCCCTCGCTGCCCGACCTGCCCCCGCTGCACGGCGGGGTGCTCGGGTACCTCGGCTACGACGTCGTGCGCGAGGTCGAGCACCTGCCGGACGTGCCGGCCGACGACCTCGGCCACCCCGACGCCGTCGTGTCGGTGATCGGGCAGCTGGCCGCCTACGACCACTGGCGCCAGCGGGCCGTCCTCGTCGAGAACGTGCTCGTCCCGCCGGGCGCCGGCGAGGACGAGCTGGCGTCGCTCTACGCGGCGGCGGTCGAGCGCCTGGAGCAGCTGGCCCTCGACGGCGCCCGGCCGATCGACGAGCCGCTGGTCGAGCCGCCCGCCGGTGACGAGCCGCTGCCCGAGGTCCGCTCGACCATGGGCTCCGACGCCTACCGCCGGGCGGTCGAGGTGGCTCGCGAGCACATCCTCGCGGGCGACATCTTCCAGGTGGTCCTCGCCCAGCGCTTCGACTTCGACCTCGACGCCGACCCCTTCGACGTCTACCGGGTCCTGCGGCAGGTCAACCCCAGCCCCTACATGTACTTCGTGCGCCAGCCCGGGCTGAGCCTGGTCGGCTCGTCGCCGGAGCCGCTCGTGCGGGTCACCGACGGGCGGGTGGTCTCCCGGCCGATCGCCGGCACCCGGCGGCGGGGCGCGACCGACGAGGAGGACGCCCGCCTGGCCGCCGAGCTGCGCGAGCACCCCAAGGAGGTCGCCGAGCACGTCATGCTCGTCGACCTGGCCCGCAACGACCTGGGCCGGGTCGTGCGCTTCGGCACGGCCCGGGTCGAGGAGTACCTGACCCTCGAGCGCTACAGCCACGTCATGCACCTGACCTCGCAGGTGGCCGGCGACCTCGCCCCGGGGCGGACGGCGATCGACGTGCTGCGGGCGACGCTGCCGGCCGGCACGGTGTCGGGCGCGCCGAAGGTGCGGGCCATGCAGATCATCGACGAGCTCGAGCCCACGAAGCGGGGCCCCTACGCCGGCGTCGTCGGCTACCTGGACTTCTCCGGCAACGTCGACACGGCCATCGCCATCCGGACGATGGTCGTCGACGACGCCGGCCGGGCGTCGGTCCAGGCCGGGGCCGGCATCGTGGCCGACTCGGTGCCCGAGCACGAGGACCTCGAGTGCCGCAACAAGGCCCGGGCGCTGCTGGCCGCCGTGCCCGCGGCCCGGCGCATGACCGCCACCCGGCGGCGGGCGACCGGCCGTCAGTCGGCCTCGGCGTAGGTCCAGTCGGGCTGCTTGCGGGCCTGGCTGCCGTCGTAGGTCGCCACGCCGTCGGCCAGGTCGAGCAGCTTGGGCAGCAGGAAGCCCCGGGACGGCGGCGGCGAGCCGGCCAGCGCCTCGTTCACCTCGTCGGCGAAGGCGGACAGGATGCTGCCGACGACCCGCTGCTCCTGGACCGGCAGGTAGCAGCGGTTGCCGTCGGTGACCGTGCGCAGGCGGTAGGCGACGGTCTCGACGTCGTCGGTCGTGGCGGCGCCCGACAGCAGGAGGTCGAGCCCGTCGGTCACGGCGCCGCACCCCAGCTTGCAGGCCGGGCACTGGCCGCAGGACTCGACGTAGAGGAAGCGGGACACCGCCCGGGCGACCTCGAGCATCGAGGTGGTGTCGTCGAGGACGAGGAAGCCGGCCGCGCCCATGCCGGAGCCGATCGACTCGAAGCCCTCGTAGCTGCAGGGGACGTCGAGCTGGTCGGCGGTGACGACCGGGTTGGCGACCCCCGGCAGCACGGCCTTGATCGTGCGCCCGGGCGGGACGCCGCCGCCCACCCGCTCGATCACCTCGCGCAGGGGCGTGCCCAGCTCGACCTCCCCGACGCCCGGGCGGACGACGTCGCCGACGACGGTGGCGACCACGATGCCGGGCGAGCGCTCGGTGCCCAGCCGCCGGTGCCACTCGGGCCCCCGGGCGAGGATGCGGCTGACCGTGGCCAGGGTCTCGACGTTGTTGACCACGGTCGGGTTGGAGGCCGCGAACTCGGTGGCGACGCCGCCGGGCGACGCGCTCCAGCCCGCTTGGGGCACGGTGGCGAACAGGCCGTGGATGTAGGGCGGCACGTTGCGGGGCATGGGCGGCTCGCCCTCGATGACCTGCAGCAGCCCGGTCTCCTCGCCGAAGAGGTAGTGGTCGGGGCCCAGCACCACCTGCACCGGGACGTCGAGGAGCCCGGCGGCGGCCATCTCGTCGATCGCGGTCGCCAGCCGGCGGGCCTCGGTCTCGAAGCGCTCCTTGACGCCGATGAAGGCCCGCTCGGCCCCCACGGCGAAGGCGGCGATGGCCACGCCCTCGACGACCGCGTAGGGGTTGGCCCGGATGATCGCCCGGTCCTTGAAGGTGGCGGGCTCGCCCTCGGCGCCGTTGCACACGACGAAGGCCCGGTTGGCACCGTCCCCCTCGTCGGCGGCGACGGCGTCGCGCACCGACTGCCACTTGCGCCCGGTCGGGAACCCGGCCCCGCCCCGCCCGCGGAGCCCCGACAGGATGACCTCCTGGATCGTGGCCCCCGGGCCCAGCTCCCTCGCCCGGTGCAACCCCGCGAGGCCGCCCCGGGCCTCGTGGTCGGCCAGGTCGGCCACCGGCGGGTCGGCGAGGAGGATCGGCTCGTCCATGCGCCCATCCTGACCGCTGGACCGCCGGTCGTGCCGTGACATCCGTGACGCAGCGCGCCCGCGTGCTGCCACACTGGCGTCATGTCCGCCGACCCGACCGCCGTCGACCTCCGCACCACCCTCGGCGCCGTCGAGCTGCCGCGCGACGTGGTCCGGGTCGCGGGGCCGGACGCCGTCGACTACCTGCAGGGCCAGCTCAGCCAGGACGTCGCCGCCCTGGGGCCCGGCGAGGCGGCCTGGAGCTTCCTGCTGCAGCCCACCGGCAAGGTCGACGCCTGGCTGCGGGTCACCCGGACCGGCGACGACGAGCTCGTCCTGGACGTCGACGCCGGCCACGGCGAGGCCGTGGTCGCCCGGCTGCGCCGGTTCCTGCTGCGCACGAAGGCCGACGTCGACCCGCTGCCGTGGCGGGCGGTCGCGCTGCGGGGGCCGGGCGCCGACCGCGTCGAGGGCCTGACCGGGCTGGTCGTGCCGACCTGGCCGGGCGTCGAGGGTGTCGACGCCCTCGGCGAGGACGTGGCCCCGCCCGACGGCGTGGCCCGGGCCACCGCCGCCGACCTCGCGTCGCTGCGGGTGCGGGCGGGCGTCCCGGCCATGGGCGCGGAGCTGACGGCCTCGACGATCCCCGCCGAGGTCGGCCGGCACGTCCTCGGCGCGTCGGTCAGCTTCACCAAGGGCTGCTACACGGGGCAGGAGCTGGTGGCCCGCATCGACAGCCGGGGCGGCAACGTGCCCCGCCAGGTGCGCGGCCTGGTCGTCCGGGCCGGCGCCGGCGTGGCGCCCGGCGCCGCGGTCGTCGTGGGCGGCGACGAGGTGGGCACCGTCCCCTCCGTCGCCCCCGCCCCGGGCGGCGGCACCGTCGCCCTGGCGCTGGTCAAGCGGGCGGTCACCCCGCCGGCCGCCGGTGAGGTCCGGGTCGAGGACGGCACCGTGGCGGCCGAGGTCGTGGCCGTGCCGTTCGAGGGGTAGGGGGCGCGGGGTGTCGACGGGGGAGCGGTCCCTCTACGAGGTGCTGGGCGTGCCGCCCCACGCCAGCGCCGAGGAGATCCGGGCCGCGTACCGCCGGGCGGCCCGGCGGCACCACCCCGACGCGGGCGGCGACCCCCGCCGCATGTCCGACCTCAACGCCGCCTGGCGGGTGCTGGGCGACCCCGTCCGGCGCGCCCGCTACGACCGCGAGCTGGCGGCCCGGCCGGCCCGCCCCGCGGGCCCGCCGCCCGCGGCCGGGCCGCCCCCGGGGGCGGGCGTGGGGCCCGACCTGCTGGCCGACCTGCTCGACGACCGCCCGCTCCGGCCGACCCGCCCGCTCGAGGGGTGGTGGGCCATGCTGCCCCCGGCCACCCTGGTGGCCGCCTGCCTGGCGCTGGCCGGGGCCTTCGTCTTCACCGCGCCCGGGCTGCTGGCGCTGTTCGGCGGGCTGCTCGTCCTGTCGCTCGGCCTCTTCGTGCTGGCGCCCCTGCGGGCCATGACGAGGCGGGACGACCCGTGACGGGCGAGTAGGGTCGCCCAGGTGTCTGCCGTCACGTACGTGGTGAAGCTCACGGCCGCCGAGGGCAAGCGCGACGAGGCCCTGGCCGTGCTGGGGAAGCTCGTCGACGCCGCCCAGGGGGAGCCGGGCACGGTGCAGTACGTCATGCACACCGACAGCACCGACCCCAACGCCATCTGGTTCTACGAGGTGTACGCCGACGAGGCCGCCTTCCAGGCCCACGCGGGCAGCTCGGCGATGGCCGAGGCCATGGGGGCGCTGGGCGGGCTGCTCGGCGGGCCGCCCGACATGCGCAAGCTCGAGGTCGTGGCCCACAAGGGCTTCCCGGCCTGAGGGGGCGCCGGCCGGCGATGGGCACGTACCTCGACCGCATCCTCGCCGCCCACCGGGCCCGGGCCGCGGCGGACGACCGGCCGGTGGGCGAACTGGTGGCCCGGGCGCGGGCCGAGCCCCCGGCTCGGGGGTTCGCGGCCGCGCTGCGGGCGGCCGGCGGCGTCGGGGTCGTCGCCGAGGTGAAGCGCCGCTCGCCGTCGAAGGGCGACCTGGCCCCCGACCTCGACCCGGCGGCCCTGGCCCGCGCCTACGAGGCGGGCGGCGCGACGTGCCTGTCGGTGCTCACCGACCGCGACTTCTTCGCCGGCTCGCCCGACGACCTGCGGGCGGCCCGGGCCGCCACCGGGCTGCCCGTGCTGCGCAAGGACTTCACGGTGTCGCCGGCGGACGTCTGCGACGCCCGCCTGATGGGCGCCGACGCCGTGCTGCTCATCGTCGCCGCCCTCGACGACGACGAGCTGGCCGAGCTGCACCGGCTGGCGCTCGACGTGGGGCTCGACGCCCTGGTCGAGGTCCACGACGAGGCGGAGCTGGAGCGGGCGCTCGCCGTCGGGGCGACGCTCGTCGGGGTCAACCAGCGCGACCTCGTGACCTTCGAGGTCGACCACGAGCGGGCGGTCCGGGTGGCCCGGGCCATGCCGGCGGGTGTGGTCCGGGTGGCCGAGTCGGGCATCCGGGGCCCCGACGACGTCGCCGCGCTGGCCGACGCCGGGTTCGACGCCGTGCTCGTCGGCGAGTCGCTGGTCACGTCCGGCGACCCCGCGACCGCCGTCGCCGCCCTGCGGGCGGCCGGGGCGCGCGCCGGCGCCCGGCCCGGGGGAGCGGATCGGTAGCCTGCGCTCGATGTTCGTCAAGGTGTGCGGCGTCACGTCCGAGGAGGACGCCCTGCTGGTCGTGGCCATGGGCGCCGACGCCGTGGGCTTCGTCTTCGCGCCGTCGCCCCGCCAGATCGCGCCGCAGCGGGCCGCCGAGATCGCCCGGCGCCTGCCGTCCGAGATCGTCACCGTCGGCGTGTTCCGGGACGATGCCCGCGACCGGGTCGTCGAGGTCGCGCACGCCGCCGGGCTGCGGGCCGTCCAGCTCCACGGCAACGAGTCGCCGGCCGACACCCACTGGATCCGCCAGCGGGTGCCGCTGCTCATCAAGGCGTTCCCGGCCGGCGACCCCCGCCTCGACCAGGCCGACGAGTACGCGGCCGACGCCTTCCTCGTCGACTCGCCCACGCCGGGCTCGGGCGAGGTGTTCGACTGGTCGCTGGCCGAGGGGGCGCCGGCGCACCGGCGCATCATCCTGGCCGGCGGCCTGACGCCGGAGAACGTCGGTGACGCGGTGCGCGTCGTGCGCCCGTGGGGCGTCGACGTGGCCTCCGGCGTCGAGTCGGCGCCGGGGCGCAAGGACCCCAGCAAGGTCCGGGCGTTCGTCGAGGCCGCCCGGGCCGCCGAGCCGCCACCGCGCCCGCCCCGGGGCGACCCCGACGACCGCCCCTTCGACTGGATGCTCGACGAGCGGCTGTGAGCGGCCGACCCGTCCCCGCCGGCCCGCCGGCCGCCCCCCACCCGACCTGGACCCCACCATGAGCGACACGACGACCGCCCCCGTGATGGGCGACCCCGGGCCCGACGGCCGCTTCGGCGAGTTCGGCGGGCTGTTCGTCCCCGAGACGCTGGTCCCCGCGTGCCAGCAGCTCGACGCCGAGTTCCGCGCCGCGTGGGCCGACCCCGCGTTCCGGGCCGAGCTCGACCGCCTGCTGCGGGACTACGCCGGCCGGCCGTCCCGCCTGAGCCTGTGCGAGAACCTGTCCACCGAGCTGGGCTGCCGGGTGCTGCTCAAGCGGGAGGACCTCAACCACACCGGCTCGCACAAGATCAACAACGTCCTCGGCCAGGCGCTGCTGGCCCGGCGCATGGGCAAGACCCGGCTCGTGGCCGAGACCGGCGCGGGCCAGCACGGGGTGGCCACCGCCACCGCGGCGGCGCTGCTCGGGCTCGAGTGCACGGTCTACATGGGCGAGGTCGACATGGCCCGCCAGGCGCTCAACGTCTTCCGCATGCGGCTGCTCGGCGCCGAGGTCCGGGCGGCGTCCTCCGGCAGCCGGACGCTCAAGGACGCGGTCAACGAGGCGCTGCGCGACTGGGTGGCGACGGTCGAGACCACGCACTACTGCCTGGGCTCGGCGATGGGGCCCCACCCGTACCCCTTCATGGTCCGCGAGCTGCACCGGGTCATCGGCGACGAGGCCCGGGAGCAGTGCCGCGAGCTCACCGGCGGCGACCCGGACGTCGTCGTCGCCTGCGTGGGCGGCGGCTCCAACGCCATCGGCATCTTCTCGGGGTTCGCCGAGCTGCCCCACGTCGAGCTGTGGGGCGCCGAGCCGGCCGGCGGCGCGGCGATCGGCCACGGCGTCCCCGGCGTCGTCCACGGGTCGAAGTCGTACCTGCTGCAGGACGAGCACGGGCAGGTGCTCGAGGCCGAGTCGGTCTCGGCCGGCCTGGACTACCCGGGCGTCGGCCCCGAGCACGCCCACCTGCACGCCATCGGCCGGGCCCGCTACGAGCGGGTCACCGACGCCGAGGTGCTCGAGGCCTTCCAGCTGCTGGCCCGCACCGAGGGCATCATCCCGGCGCTGGAGTCGGCGCACGCGCTGGCGCTGGTCAGCCGGGAGCGGGCCGCGCTGGCCGGCCGCACCGTCCTGGTCAACCTGTCGGGGCGGGGCGACAAGGACGTCGCCCAGGTGGCCCGGATCCTCGGCGTCGACCTCTCGGGGACGGAGGTGGCCGGGTGACCGGCGCGGTCGAGGCCCCCGTCGGCCGGCTCGAGTCCCGGCTGCGCGCCGCCCGCGACCGGGGGCGCAAGCTGCTCGTCCCCTACGTGACCGGCGGCCTCCCCGGCTGGGAGCGGGTGGTCGAGGCGTGCGCCGCCGCCGGCGCCGACGCCATCGAGGTGGGGATCCCGTTCTCCGACCCGGTCATGGACGGGCCGACGATCCAGGAGGCGTCCGAGCGCGCCCTGCGGGCCGGGGCGACGCCGCCGGCGATCGTCGACGCGCTCGCCGACCTCGACACGGGCGGCGTGCCGCTCGTCGCCATGACCTACTACAACGTCGTCTTCCGCCAGGGCCACGAGCGCTTCGCGGCCGCGCTCGCCCGGGTCGGGGTGGCCGGCGCCATCGTCCCCGACCTCCCGCTCGAGGAGGTCGGACCCTGGGCCGCGGCGGCCGACGCCGCCGGGGTCGAGACCGTCCTGCTCGCCGCGCCGACGGCCTCCGACGAGCGGCTGGTGCGCATCTGCGCCCGCTCCCGGGGGTGGGTCTACGGCGTCGGCCTGCTGGGGGTGACCGGCGAGCGGTCGGAGCTCGCCGCCAGCGCGCTGGCGATGGCCCGGCGGCTCAAGGCGGTGACCGACAAGCCGGTGCTCGTCGGCGTCGGCGTGTCGACGCCCGAGCAGGCGGCGGAGGTCGCGGCGGTGGCCGACGGCGTGATCGTCGGCTCGGCGCTCGTGCGTCGCCTGCTGGAGGGGGGCGGGCCCGAGGTCGCCGGCCGGTTCGTGGCCGAGCTGCGGGCCGGGCTCGACGGGGCCTGACCGCCGGGCCGGGCTCAGGTCCCGTCGTCGGGGTCGGCCTTCAGCCGGTCGCGCAGGAAGGCGAGCGTCCGCTCCCAGGCCAGCGTGGCCGCCGCCTCGTCGTAGGTCGGGCGGTCGGCCTCGAAGAACCAGTGCTCGGTGCCCGGGTAGTGGTGGAACTCGACGTCCTTCTCGAGCACGTGGAGGTCGGCCTCGAGGAGCGTGCGCTCGTCGGGGTCGACGAGCGTGTCGTTCTCGGCGAAGTGCCCGAGGAACGCCGAGGTGGCGGGCGTCATGTCGATGTTCTGCGTGCCGTAGAACACGACGGTGGCGCCCACCAGGTCGGGGACGCGCCCGGCCAGCCACAGCGCCCACGAGGCGCCCATCGAGAACCCCAGGGTCCCCACCGGGGCGGACGGCGTGGCGGGCATGTTGTGCAGGGCGAACAGGCTGGCCCGCACGAGGTGGGCCATGGCGTCCATGTCGCTCTCGGCCAGCATGGCCCGGGCCTCGTCGGGGTCGTCGGTGGTGCGGCCGCCGAACAGGTCGGGCGCCAGGGCCACGAACCCCTCCTCGGCGAGCCGGTCGCACAGGCCCTTGAAGAACGGCGTGAGCCCCCACCACGAGTGCAGCACCAGGACCCCCGGCCCGTGGCCGGCGTCGGGCACGGTGACGTAGCCGGTGCCGGCGGATCGGGAAGCCATGGCGATGACCGTACCGAGGCCGATCGGCGATCCACCACGCGGCGGTACGCTTGGCCGTCGTGGCTCCCGGAGACCGAGTCGACAGCTGCCCCCTCTGCCGGGCCGAGCGGATCACCACCTGGTACCACGAGGACGACGTGTGCTGGATCGCCGACTGCGAGATCTGCGCGACCCCCATGGTGGTGTGGCGCTGGCACGGCACCGACGTCCCCGCCGACCACCGCGACCACATGGCGCGGCGCCTGGCCGAGGTGGCCGACCGGGTCTTCGACGGCCACTACGTCGACGACCACATGCGCAACATCCCCGACCACTGGCACGCCCACGCCCGCCCGGTCGGCGGGTTCTTCGGGCACGGGTTCCGGCGGGACGGCACGCCCGCCGGCGAGCTCGGCGGGGGCGGCTCGTGACCGGCGTGACGGGACCGGCCGGGGGCGCCGGGTCCGGCCGCCGCCGGCTCATCCCCGTGGGCGGCCAGCGCCGGCCCGACGGCGAGGCGATGCCGGTCGTCAACCTGTTCGACGCGGTCGGGGGCCAGGGGTTCTTCGACGAGCTGGTCGAGCGCTTCTACCGGGGCGTCGAGGGTGACCCGCTGCTGCGCCCCCTCTACCCGGACGACCTGACCGAGTCCAAGCGCCACCTGGCGCTGTTCCTCGGCCAGTACTGGGGCGGCCCGGCCACCTACTCCGAGGAGCGGGGGCACCCCCGCCTGCGCATGCGCCACCTGCCCTTCGCCATCGGCGAGGCCGAGCGCGACGCCTGGCTGCGCCACATGACGGCCGCCCTCGACAGCCTGGTGGTCGAGCGCGACGTCCACCCGGCCATCGAGGCCCGGATGATCGACTACTTCGTCATGGCGGCCGACGCCATGGTCAACACCCGCTGAGCCCCGGGGGGCGCGCCGCCGGGCGGCCCGCCCGCGGTCGGTCCCCGCCGGTAGGGTCGTCGCCATGCTGACGCAAGGGGACAAGGCGCCCGAGTTCTCCCTGCCCGACCAGGACGGCAACACCGTCTCGCTGTCCGACTTCCGCGGCCGCAAGGTGCTCGTGTACTTCTACCCGAAGGCCGACACGCCGGGGTGCACGACCCAGGCCTGCGGCCTGCGCGACATCCTCGGCGAGATCGGCGACACGGCGGTCGTGGGCATCAGCCCCGACGCGCCGGCGAAGCAGAAGCGCTTCGACGAGAAGTACGGGCTCGGCTTCCCGCTGCTGTCCGACGCCGACCACGCGGTGGCCGAGGCCTACGGCGCCTGGGGCGAGAAGAAGAACTACGGACGCACCTACATGGGGGTCATCCGCTCGGCCTTCCTCGTCGACGAGGAGGGCAACCTCGCCGAGGTGTGGCCGAAGATCACGCCCAAGGACACGCCGAAGAAGCTGCTCGCGGCGCTGGGGTCCTGAGGGCCGGGGTGGGGGGCGCCGCCGCCCGTCTCACGCCGGGCCGCCCCGGGGCGTTGGATCTCCGGTGACGCTGCCTCCGTTCCAGACGCTGCTCGACGAGCACGCCGACGACCTCTACCGGTTCCTCGTCGCCTCGGTGGGGCCGCACGACGGCGCCGACTGCTTCCAGGAGACGATCGTCGCCGCCCTGCGGGCGTACCCCGAGCTGCGTCACGCCGAGAACCTGCGGGGCTGGCTGTTCACGATCGCCCACCGCAAGGTCGTCGACCACGCCCGCCGGGTGCAGCGCCACGCCGTCCCGGTGGCCGACCCGCCGGAGGTCCCCGCCTCCGGCACCCCGCCGGTCGACGCCGACCTGTGGCGGGCCGTGCGCAACCTCCCGCCCAAGCAGCGCACCGCGGTCGTGCAGCGCTTCCTGTTCGACCGCCCCTACGCGGAGGTGGCCGCCGTCATCGGCTGCAGCGAGGAGGCGGCCCGGCAGAACGTCCGGGCCGGCCTGGCCCGCCTGCGCCGGGACACGACCCTGGAGGTGGCACCGTGACGTCCATCGACGACCTCGAGGCCCGGCTGCGTCGGGAGGGCGTCGACGACGCCGGCGCTCCCGGCCTCGACGAGCTGCTCACCGCCGCCCTGGCCCGGGCCGAGGCCGAGGGCCTGGTCGACGTGGCCTGGGCGACCGAGGACACGCCCGTCGGACGCCTGACGCTTGCCGCCACCGACCAGGGCCTGGTCCGGATCTCCTACGACCCCGAGGACCGGGTGCTGGAGGAGCTCGCCGCCAAGGTGTCGCCCCGGATCGTGCGGGTCCCCCGCCGGCTCGACCCGGTGCGCCGGCAGCTCGAGGAGTACTTCGAGGGCCGGCGGCGGGCCTTCGACGTCCCCCTCGACCGGCGGCTGTCCCGGGGCTACCGCCGGGCGGTGCTGGAGGAGCTCAGCCGGGTGCCGTACGGGCAGACGGTCAGCTACCGGGACCTGGCCGTCCGGACCGGCCGCCCGGGGGCGTCGCGGGCGGTGGGGTCGGCGATGGCGACCAACCCCATCCCGATCGTGGTCCCCTGCCACCGGGTGCTGCGCACCGGCGGGGCGCTCGGCGGCTACGGCGGTGGGCTGCAGGCGAAGGTCTGGCTGCTGCGCCACGAGGGCGCGCTGATGGGCTGAGCGGCGCGGCCCCGGGCGCTCACCCGGCGCCCGGGGACGGCGCCCGCGCGGCGAGCTCCTGCTCGTGCCGGGCGATGGCGCGGTTGCGGTACACGACGAGCCCGACGACGGCCGCGACCAGCAGGAGGAGGGCGATCCGACGCATGGGTCGCAGGGTAGGCTGGGCGGCCCGCCCGGATGATGGAACTGGCAGACATGGGCGCCTCAAACGCGTCTGCCCGTGAGGGCGTGCGGGTTCGAATCCCGCTCCGGGCACTCAGCTGGTCGGCGGCCCGCCGTCGCCGGCGCGGCGCTGGTCGGCGACGGCGCGCGCGGCGCGCCGCTCGGCCAGCCGGGACGACAGCGGGCCCAGCACGACCAGCGACAGCCAGACGAGCTTGCCGGCGGTGGCGTCGCCCCACCGGTCGACGCCGAGGTAGGTGACCGGCACCGAGGCGAACATGACCGCCGGCACCACCAGCGCGTCGAGCGTGCGGGCGCGCCGGGCGGCCGGCGGCTCGCCGTCCTCCACCAGCCCCCGGACGACGGCGACGTGGAACATGGCGACGTTCGCCAGGACCGCCAGGCCCACGTTCACCGCGTAGAGCGCCGTCGGCAGGGCGAGGTCCTGCAGGTCGGGGTCGCCCATCGCCTCGGTGGTGAACGGGATGAAGACGACGAAGAACGCCACGACGACGTTGGCGGCGATGACCGGCGGGTCCAGCGCGGTGAACCGGGCGACGAGCGCGTGGTTGCTGCGCCAGAAGACGACGATGACCACGAAGCTGAGGGCGAACGAGAACGCCTGCGAGCCGTTGGTCCGGAGCAGCTCGCCCGGGCTGCGCCACGCCCGCTCGTCGGTGACGTCGAGGGTCGTCACGAGGAGCGTGAGCGAGAACCCGTAGACGACGTCGAAGAAGCTCAGCGCCCGGTCGTAGTTCGACGTGTCGCGCTCGTAGCGGTCGGCGGGCATCAGCGGCGGAGGGCCTCGACGACCCGGTCGACGAGGGGATCGGTGAAGACGTCGGCCAGCGGCACCGGCAGGCCGATCGACCAGTTGGGACGCTCGTGGGTGGTGCCGGGGAGGTTCGGCCGCCGGCGCAGGGCGAGCATGTCCTCGAGCGTGGCCGCCACCAGGGCGCTCGGGGCCCGGGCCAGGCGCGCGTGGACGGCGACGACGACGTCCTCGACGTCGGCGTCGGGCCCGAGCCCGGTCAGGGCGACGAGCCGGTCGCGCAGGCCGGCGAGGGCGGCCTCGTCGGGCTCGATCCCGGCCGCCCGCTGGTCGGCGGCGTCGTCGCCCGACCAGACCCCGGCCACCGTCGGCAGGTCGTGGGTCGTCACGGCGGCGAGCGCCTGGGCGGGCCACTCCTCCGGGGGCGCGCCCTCGAACCAGACGAGGCGGTAGGAGAGGACGCCGGCCTCGCCCAGCGCGGCGCGGACCTCGGGCTCGACCGTGCCGAGGTCCTCGCCCACGACCACCGCGCCGGCCCGGGCGCTCTCGATGGCGAGCACGGCGAGCAGCTCGTCGGCCCGGTAGCGGACGTAGGCGCCGTCCTCGGGCCCGCCGCCCGGCGGGATCCAGAACAGGCGGAACAGGCCCATGACGTGGTCGATCCGCACGCCGCCGCCGTGGCCCATGGCCGCCCGCCACAGCGACGCCAGCGGCGCGTAGCCGGCCTCCCGCAGGGCGTGGGGCACGAAGGGGGGCAGGCCCCAGTCCTGCCCGGCGCGGTTGAACTCGTCGGGCGGCGCCCCGACGCTGACACCCTCGGCCAGCAGGTCCTGGAGCGCCCAGGCGTCGGCGCCGTCGGGGTCGACCCCGACGGCCAGGTCGGTGAGCAGCGCCACCGGCTCCTCGGCCCGGCGCAGCTGGTCGGCGGCCAGGTGCTGCACCCAGGCCCAGAACGCCACCCGGTCGGCGTGGTCGGCGGCGAACCGGTCGACGGCGGGGGCGTCGGGGCGCCGCAGCTCGGCCGGCCAGGACCGCCAGCCCCGCCCGTGGTGCTCGGCCAGGGCACAGAACCGGGCGTAGCGCTCGAGCTCCTCGCCCTGCTCGGCCCGCCAGCGGGCGAAGCGGGCGTCCGGGCCGTGCCGCTCCCACAGCAGCTCGAGCGCCCGGCGCTTGAGCTCCCACACCGCGTCCCGGTCGACGACCGGCTCCCGGTTCAGCCGCCGGGCCCGGGCGGCCAGCTCGCGGACGTCGGGGTCGGCCGCCGCGCCGGGGATCTCCTCGACGCGCAGCAGCAGCGGGTTGAGCCACCGCCGGCTGGAGGGGCGGTAGGGGCTCGGCTCGACGTGCGCGAGGGGCAGGGGCGCGTGCAGCGGGCTGACGGCCACCATCCCGGCGCCCCGCCCGGCCGCCCAGGTGGCGATCGCCCGCAGGTCGGCCAGGTCGCCGATGCCCCAGCTCTCGGCCGACCGGCAGGAGGGCAGCTGGACGACCGGCAGCCACGCCCGCAGCCCGGCCGGCAGGTGGCAGCGGCCGGGGGTCACGAACAGCCGGGTCACCGGCCCGCCGTCGTCGGGGTGCAGCTCGTGGTAGCCGATGGGCAGGTCGGGCGGCAGCGCGTGCTGGGCCCGCAGGACCTCACCGGTCTCGAGCCGCAGCTCGCACGGCCCGAGGAGCGGCTCGGCGGCGCCCGCCCGGACGACCCACAGGGGCGACGCGGGCTCGGGGGGCGGGACCTCGCCGTCGCCCATGGCGGCCCGCAGCGCGGCCCGCGTCTCCTCCGAGGTCGGGTGCCACCGGCCGGCCACGTCGTGGTAGCCGTCGTCGATGCCCCACGCGTCGGTCGCCATCGGCGCGCACCGTACCCGCGGCCGGTGGGCGCGAGCGCGCATCAGAGTGGTCGTCACACCACGCCGCGTCGCTGCCCGGCGCCCGGGGTGGCGGGCCGCGGCACCCCGGGCGTCACGCGCCCGGCGGGTCCGTTCGCGCACCCTAGACTCGCAGCGTGTCCAAGTCGTCGGTCGAGCGGCGCCTCAGCCAGGTGGCCGAGCGGCTTCGGCAGTTGCGCGACGAGCTCGACGTGAGCGCCGAGCAGCTCGCCCACCTCGCCGACGCCGCCGACGAGGCGCGCCTGCGGGCGCTGGTCTCCGAGACCCCTCTGGCCGACCGCGACCGGCGGGCCGCGGAGCGCCACGCCGAGGCGATGCGCCGGCACCGGGCCCAGGTCGAGGCCGAGATCGCCCGCCTGGAGCGCCGACAGGACGAGCTCCTCGACCGGCTCGTGGCCGAGTCCAGGCCACACTGACCGTGGAGACCGATCGAAAGGAACGCCGTTGGCAGTACGCGTCGTCATCGCCGAGGACGAGGCGATCATCCGCCTCGACCTGAAGGAGACCCTCGAGGAGGAGGGCTACGAGGTCGTCGGCGAGACCGGCCGCGGCGACGAGGCGGTGAAGCTCGTGCGCGAGCTCGAACCCGATGTCGCCATCCTCGACATCAAGATGCCGGGGCTCGACGGGTTGGCCGCCGCCCGCGAGATCGCGGCCGAGCGCATCTGCGCGGTGCTCATCCTCACGGCGTTCAGCCAGCGCGACCTCATCGAGGAGGCCCGTGACGCCGGTGCCCAGGCCTACCTGGTCAAGCCGTTCGAGCGCAGCGAGCTCGTCCCGGCCGTCGAGGTCGCGCTCGGGCGGTTCGCCGAGATCAAGGCGCTGCACGAGCAGACGGCCAGCCTCGAGGAGCAGCTCGAGACCCGCAAGGTCGTCGACCGGGCCAAGGGCCGGCTCATGGACGAGTTCGGCATGACCGAGAGCGCGGCGTTCAACTTCATCCAGAAGCGCGCCATGTCCGAGCGGGTGACGATGCGCGAGATCAGCCGGCGCGTCATCGAGGGCGAGCTCCGCCCCGACGACGCCTAGGGGCTCCCGTGGCCGGCGACCCGCTCCTGCTCATCGACGGCAACTCGCTCACCTACCGCGCCTTCTTCGCCCTGCCCACCGACCTGGCGACCGCGTCGGGGCAGGTGACCAACGCGGTGTTCGGGTTCACGTCGATGCTCATCAACCTCATGCGGGACCACGGGCACCGGCGGATGGCCGTCGCCTTCGACCGGCCCGAGCCCACGTTCCGCCACGAGCGGGTCGAGAGCTACAAGGCCAACCGCGAGGCCGCGCCCGACATCCTCCGCCAGCAGGTCGGCCTGGTGCGCGAGGTGGTCGAGACGCTGGGCATCACGGTGCTCGAGCTGCCCGGCTACGAGGCCGACGACATCATCGCCACCCTCGCCACCCAGGCCCGGGACGCCGGCATGGACGTCATCGTCGTCACGGGCGACCGCGACGTCTACCAGCTCGTGGAGGACCCGCACGTCAAGGTCCTCTACAACCGGCGGGGGGTGTCCGACTACGTCCTCTACGACGAGGCGGGCATCGAGGAGCGCACCGGCGTGCCGCCGCGGCTCTACCTGCCCTACGCGGCCCTCCGGGGCGACCCGTCCGACAACCTGCCGGGCGTGCCGGGGGTGGGGGAGAAGACGGCCGCCAGGCTCGTCAACACCTACGGCAGCCTCGACGGCATCTTCGAGCACCTCGACGAGCTCAGCCCCAAGCTGCGGACCAACCTGGCCGAGCACGAGCAGCAGGTGCGCACCAACGCCGAGGTGATGGCGCTCGTGCGCGACGCGCCGGTGGGCGTCACCGTCGACGACCTCGTGCGCCGGCCGGCCGACGTCGAGGCCGTGCGGCGCCTGTTCGACTTCCTCGAGTTCCACAGCCTGGGGGAGCGGCTCACCGAGGCCCTCGGCGAGGACCTCGGGCTCGGCGGCCCGGCCGCCGAGGTCATCGAGGCCGAGGTCACCGAGCTCGAGACGCCCGACGCCGCGGCGGCCGCCCTCGAGTCGCTGCGGACGGCGGGGGACGGCGCGCCGCTGGCCGTCGCCGCGGCCTGGACCGGGAGCGAGGGCCGCAGCCCGCTCGTCGGGCTCGCCTTCGTCACCGACGCCGCCGCCGGCGAGGTCGCGTGGCTGCCGGCGTCGCTGCTGGACGACGACCGGGTGCGGGGCGCGCTGCGCGCCCTCGTCGCCCCGGTGGCCGAGGGCGGCCGGCCGATCGCCGCCCACCAGGCCAAGGCGATCATGCGGTCGCTGCTGGCGCTGGACGTCGACATCCGCTCCCTGGCGGTCGACACGGCCATCGCCGCCTACCTGCTCGACCCGGGCGAGCCCCGCTACCTGCTGGACGAGGTGCTGCGCCGCTACGCGAGCGCCGAGCTGCCGGCCGACGGCGCGGCGGCCGAGGGGCAGCTCGACCTCGACGGGTCGGGGGTCAGCGAGGCGCTGCGCACCGCCCGCCACGCCCTCGCGGTCGACCGGCTGGTCGAGCCGCTGGGCCGGGCGCTCGAGGACCAGTCGATGCGGGCGCTCAACGACGAGATCGAGGTGCCGCTCGTGCGGGTGCTCGCCCGCATGGAGCACGTCGGGGTGGGCGTCGACGCCGACGAGCTGCGGGCGCTGCGCGACCGCCTGTCGGCCGAGGTCGAGCGCCTGCGCCGCGCCATCTGGGACGCGGCGGGCATGGAGTTCAACGTCAACTCGACGCCGCAGCTGCGGGAGGTCCTGTTCGAGAAGCTCGGCCTGACCCCCCAGAAGCGGACGAAGACCGGCTACTCCACCGACGCCGCCTCGCTGGAGAAGCTCGCCGGCCAGCACGAGATCATCGACCACCTGCTGGCCTACCGCGAGGCCGAGAAGCTGCGCTCGACCTACGGCGACGGCCTGCTCGCCGAGATCGGGCCCGACGGCCGCATCCACGCCACGTTCAACCAGACCGTGGCCCGCACCGGGCGGCTGTCGTCCGACCAGCCCAACCTGCACAACATCCCGGTGCGCAGCGAGATCGGCCGCGAGTTCCGCCGGGCCTTCGTCCCGGCGCCCGGCCGCGAGCTGCTGGTCGCCGACTACAACCAGATCGAGCTGCGCTGCATCGCCCACCTCGCGCAGGACCCCGGCCTCATCGAGAGCTTCAACGCCGGCCGCGACATCCACACCGAGACGGCGTCCCGCATCTTCGGGGTCGCCCCGGAGGACGTGACCATCGACCAGCGGTCGAAGGCGAAGATGGTGAGCTACGGGCTCGCCTACGGCATGGAGGCCTACGGGCTGGGCCAGCGCCTCAACATCCCGACCGAGGAGGCGGCGCTCATCCTCGAGGCCTACTTCACGGCCTTCCCGGCCGTGCGCGAGTACATGGAGCGCACGGTGGCCGAGGCCCGCCAGCGGGGCTACACCGAGACGCTGTTCGGCCGGCGGCGCCACATCCCCGAGCTGTCCTCGCCCAACTACCGCATCCGCCAGGCGGGGGAGCGGCAGGCGATGAACGCCGGCATCCAGGGCCTGGCGGCCGACATCTTCAAGGTCGCGCTGGTGCGCATCGACACCGCGCTCGAGGAGCGGGGGATGGACAGCGTGCTCATCCTCCAGGTCCACGACGAGGTGCTGCTCGAGGTGCCGCCGGCCGAGCACGACCAGGCGGCGAAGCTCGTCGTCGAGGCCATGTCCGGGGCCGCCGAGCTGAGCGTGCCGCTCGAGGTCAACCTGTCCTTCGGGGCGACCTGGGCCGACGCCAAGGGCTGACGGCGGGCCGTCAGCCGTCGGCCTCCAGCGCGGCCAGCGCCTCGGCGATCGGCGTGTCGCCGGCGACGAGCTCGACCGTGCGGCGGACGAGCAGGCCGTCGACGAGGACGGCGGCCAGCACGGCCGCCACGTCGTCGCGGGGGACCCGGCCCCACCCGTCCAGCCGGTCGGCCAGCCGCACCCGGCCGGTGCCCGGGTCGTCGGTCAGCGAGCCCGGGCGGACGATCGTCCAGGCGAGGTCGGTGGCGCGGAGGGCGTGCTCGGCGTCGCGCTTGGCCTCGAAGTAGGGGCGCATGGCCTCGCCGCGGGCGTCGGGGCGGTCGGCGCCCAGGGTCGAGATCATGACGTAGCGGTCGACGCCGGCGGCCCGGGCGGCGTCGATCAGCTTCACCGCCGCGCCGTGGTCGACGGTGCGCTTGCGGGCGGGCCCGCTCCCCGGGCCCGCCCCGGCGGCGAACACGACGGCGTCGGCGCCCCGCACCGCGTCGGCCAGCGGCCCGGCGCCCTCGACGGCCTCGAGGTCGAGCACCACGGGCTCGGCCCCGGCCGCCTCGACGTCGGCGACGTGGTCCGGGTTGCGGACGATGGCCCGGGCGCGGTGGCCGTCGCGGGCCAGCAGGCGCTCGAGGCGGCGGGCGACCTGGCCGTGGCCGCCGGCGATGGCGATGTCCATGGCGCCCAGACTGCCGCAGCGCCGGGCGCGCGTGGGACGATCGGGGCGCGATGACCGACGCCGCCGGCCACTGGTTCGAGCCGCTCGCCGACCACCTCGGCGACGCCTACCTGCGCTACTCGTTCACCAAGGGGACGGCCAACGAGGTGGCGTTCCTCGTCGACGAGCTGGGGCTCGAGCCGGGGATGCGGGTGCTCGACGTCGGCTGCGGGCCGGGCCGCCACGCCCGGGCCCTGGCCGAGCGGGGGATCGAGGTCGTGGGCGTCGACATCAGCCGCCGGTTCGTCGAGCTGGCGGCCCGGGACGCCCCGCCGGGGGCGACGTTCCTGCGGGCGGACGCCCGGGCCCTGCCCTTCGACGCCGAGTTCGACGCCGCCATCTCGCTGTGCCAGGGGGCCTTCGGCCTGGCGGGCGGGCCGGGGGCGCCGCTGGACGCCGACGGCGAGGTGCTGGCCGGGATCGCCCGGGCGCTGCGACCCGGTGGGCGGGCGGCCGTGTCGGCGTTCTCGGCCTACTTCCAGGTCCGGTGGCTGGAGGAGACCGACACCTTCGACGCCGAGGCCGGCGTCAACCACGAGCGCACCGAGGTGCGCGACGCCTCGGGGGCGGCGGTGCCCGCGGACCTGTGGACCACCTGCTTCACCCCCCGCGAGCTGCGGCTGCTGGCCGCCGCGGCCGGCCTGGTCGTCGACGCCGTCTGGTCGGTGACCCCGGGCGACTACCGCCGGGCCCGGCCGTCGATCGACACGCCCGAGTTCCTGCTCGTCGCCCACCGCCCGCGCGCCGGCGAGCGCGTGTCGGTGGCCGGTCACGGGCCGTAGCGGCGGGTCGGTCGGGGCTGCTACGCTGCCGCTTCGCGCTTCGCAGCGCACCCCCGTGCCGCCCGCGGTCCCGCGGCCGGCGCTCCCCGTCCCGTGAAGCCTACGAAAGCCGACCTGTTCGTGTCCGACGTCCAGACAACCGATTCCGCCCCCGACCCCGACGCCAGCACGGCGACCGCCACCGCCGAGGGGCAGGAGACCCCCGAGGGCTACACGCCACGCGAGATCGTCGCCGACGACCTGGGTGGCAGCTTCGCCGACGCCATCGACGCCACACTCGTCTCGGTCGAGGACGGCGACATCGTCAAGGGCACGGTGGTCCGGGTCGATCGGGACGAGGTCCTGCTCGACATCGGCTACAAGTCCGAGGGCGTCATCCCCAGCCGTGAGCTCTCGATCCGCAACGACGTCGACCCCCACGAGGTCGTGTCGCTGGGCGACGAGATCGAGGCCCTCGTCCTCACCAAGGAGGACAAGGACGGCCGGCTCGTCCTGTCCAAGAAGCGGGCCCAGTACGAGCGGGCCTGGGGCGACATCGAGCGCATCAAGGACGAGGACGGCGTCGTCTCCGGCCCGGTCATCGAGGTCGTCAAGGGCGGCCTGATCCTCGACATCGGCCTGCGCGGCTTCCTGCCCGCCTCGCTCGTCGAGCTGCGCCGGGTCCGCGACCTGCAGCCGTACGTCGGCAAGACGCTCGAGGCCAAGATCATCGAGCTCGACAAGAACCGCAACAACGTCGTGCTCTCCCGGCGGGCGTGGCTCGAGGAGACCCAGCGCGAGCAGCGCGAGGACTTCCTCGCCAACCTCAAGCCGGGCGAGGTCCGCAAGGGCGTCGTGTCGAGCGTCGTCAACTTCGGCGCCTTCGTCGACCTGGGCGGCATGGACGGCCTCATCCACGTGTCCGAGCTGTCCTGGAAGCACGTCGACCACCCCGGCTCGGTCGTGCAGGTGGGCGACGAGGTCGAGGTCCAGGTGCTGGACGTCGACCTGTCCCGCGAGCGCATCAGCCTGTCGCTCAAGGCCACCCAGCAGGACCCGTGGCAGGAGTTCGCCACCAGCCACCGCGTCGGCGAGCTCGTGTACGGCCGGGTCACCAAGCTCGTGCCGTTCGGCGCCTTCGTCCAGGTGGGCGACGGCATCGAGGGCCTGGTCCACATCTCCGAGATGTCGGCCCACCACGTCGACCTGCCCGAGCAGGTCGTCACCCCGGGCGAGGAGCTGTGGGTCAAGATCATCGACCTCGACCTGCAGCGCCGTCGCATCAGCCTGTCGATCAAGCAGGCGGCCGAGGGCGGCATCGTGGCGGCCGAGTACCAGGAGCACTTCGGGGAGCACGCCTACGACGAGCAGGGCAACTACATCGGCCCCGCCGTCGAGCACTCGCCGGAGGCCGAGGAGGCCTGGGCCGAGTACTACGACAGCACCGAGGCGGCCGAGGGCGGCGAGGCCGCCGAGGGCGCGGCCGAGGCGCCGGCCGAGCAGGCCTCAGACGAGGCCGAGTAGCACCGGCACCCGGTCCCGCGGCGACCGCGGCCCGCGCCCGGGCTGCGAGCGGCGCAGCGCCCGTGGCTAACGTCGGGCGCCGTGCTCGTCATCGGTCTCACCGGAGGCATCGGCTCGGGCAAGTCGACCGTGTCGGCCATGCTGGCCGAGCGGGGCGCGGTCGTGGTCGACGCCGACGCCATCGTCCGCGAGCTGCAGCAGCCGGGGACCCCCGTGTTCGACGCCATGGTCGAGCGGTTCGGGCGCGAGATCGTCGCCCCCGACGGGACCCTCGACCGGGCGGCGGTCGCGGACCGGGTCTTCGGCGACCCGGAGGCGCTCGCCGACCTCAACGCCATCGTCCACCCCGCGGTGGGGGCGGAGATCGCCCGGCGGCTCGAGGAGCTGGCGCCCACCGACGCCGTCGTGGTCCTGGACGTGCCGCTGCTCGTCGAGTCGAAGAACCCGTACCCGGTCGCCGGGCTGCTCGTCGTCGACGTCGACCCCGAGGTGGCGGTGCGCCGGCTGGTCGAGCACCGGGGCATGCGCGAGGCCGACGTCCGTGCCCGCATGGCCCGACAGGCCAGCCGCGAGGAGCGCCTGGCCCGGGCCGACCACGTCATCGACAACAGCGGCACGCTCGACGACCTCGCCCGCCAGGTCGACGAGGCCTGGGCCTGGATCGAGGGGCTCAGGTCCCGGCAGTCCGCCGGGCGATGAGGTCGCGCCGTCCGCGCCCGGGGGGCGACGGTCGGCGTCCGACCGGACGGGACTAGCCTCACCGCAGGTGGCCGAGACCAGGACGCGCTGGCGGACGGTCGATCCCCTTCGCCCCGGCGACCCGCGGGAGGTCGCCGGGTTCCACGTCGTGGGCCGCCTCGGTGCGGGCGGCATGGGCGTCGTCTACCTCGCCGACCACCCGGAGCACGGGCCGGCGGCCCTGAAGTTCGTCCGGGCCGGGGGCCCGGCCGCCGCGGACCCGGCGTTCCGGGCCCGCTTCGGTCGTGAGGTCGAGGCGGCCCGCCGGGTGCGCAGCCCCCGGGTCGCCCGGGTGCTCGCCGCCGACCCCGACGCCACGGTCCCCTGGCTCGCCACGGCCTTCGTCGACGGCCCGACCCTGCAGGAGGCGGTCGAGGCGGAGGGGCCGATGTCCGGCGACCGCCTGGTGGCGCTGGCCGTCGCGCTCGCGGACGCGCTGGCGGCGGTGCACGAGGCGGGGGTCGTGCACCGCGACCTGAAGCCCCGCAACATCCTCCTGACCCCCGAGACGCCCGTCCTCATCGACTTCGGCATCGCCTCGGTGCGGGAGGCGCCCCAGCTGACCCGGGCCGGCGCCGCCCTCGGCACGCCGGGGTGGATGGCGCCCGAGCAGGCCCGGGGCCAGCGGTGCGGGCCGGCGACCGACGTGTTCGCCTGGGGCGCGGTCCTGGCCTTCGCCGCCGGGGGCCGGGCGCCCTTCGGCGAGGGCTCGGCGGACGTGCTGCTGTACCGGATCGTCCACGAGCCGCCCGACGTGCCGCCGCTGCCGCCCGCCCTCGACGGGCTGGTCCGGGCGGCGCTGGAGAAGGACCCCGACCGCCGGCCGACCGTGGGCCAGATCCTCGCCGCGCTCACCGGCGCCCCGCTGGAGGAGACGCGGCCGGGCGACACCGCCCTCGGCCCGACGGTGGCCGACCGGACCGCCGTCGTCCCGACGGTCGTGGCTCTCGGCTGGGACGTCGAGGCGCTGCCGACCCGCCCCGACGGGCGGCCGCGCCACGTGCCGGCCGGGGTCGCCGTCGGCCGGCCGCGCCGGCCGGACGGGCGGTCCGCGCCGCCCCCCGACGCCGCCTTCTGGTACGCGGGCGAGGACCACCGCGATCCCCGCACCCTGGCCGCCGCCTTCCAGACGCTGTGGGCCGACGCCGTCGAGCAGGTCTTCCGCCGCCGCGACACCGTGTGGATCGACGAGCTGCGGGGGTTCCTGCGGGCCCACGGGTGCGACGAGGCCGAGCGCCTGGTCGCCGCCGGGGCCGGCGACACGCCGCCGGGCGCGGCGATGGCCCGGCTGCTCCTGGCGCTCGACCCCGCCCTCGAGCCCCGCGTCGGCGCGGTGCGGCTGACCCGGGACGGCCTCGTGGCGGCGGCCGAGGCGGTCGTGGCCGGCGGCGAGCCGTCCGGCCCGATGCGGGCCCGCACCGAGGGCGAGCGCCGGTGGCAGCAGCTGGCCGAGCAGCTGGCCGAGGTCGGGTCGGCCCGCATCCTGCGGCTGTGGCGGGGGCTGCCCGGCATGGAGGGGGCGGCGGCGATCGACGAGCGCTGGCACGCGTGGACCCAGGAGTTCGGCCGGCTCGTCGCCCGCATCGCCCCCCAGGCCGGCTGGCCGTCACCCGAGGAGTCGCGCCGGGCGTCGGCCCGGCTGCTGCTGTGCGCCGTCGACCCCGAGCACGAGCGCCGGCTCGACCGGGAGCTGGCCGCGGCTCGGCGGACGGCGGCCCGGCGCCAGCTGTGGTGGGCGCAGGTGGCCGCCGAGGGCCAGCGCAACCCGCCGGCGGCGGTGCTGGCGATCATGACCGCGGACCGGGCCCGGGCGGTCGAGCGCGAGCGCCGCGCCGCGGCGCGCGACCAGCGGGGCGCCGAGCGGGCGCGCCGGGCGGCCGACCGGCCCCCGGCGCCACCGGCGCCCCCCGCCCCGCCGCCGGCGCCCGCCCCGCCGGAGCTGCGGTTCGCCCCCCTGCGCCGGGCGTGGAGCAGCGCGGCGTCGGGCTGGGCCCTGGCGCTGTCGCTGGTCGGGCTCGTCCTCTACGTCTGGGCCGAGGACGCGCTGGGCACCAGGCTCGAGATCCACCACCGCCTCCGGGTCGCCGCCGGGCTCGACCGCCAGGGCATCCTCGGGTTCACCGACGCCGTGCGGGGTGCCACAGGGGCGGCGGTCCTGCTGATCGCCCTGCTCATCGGCGCGCACATGCTGACCCGGGTGCTGCTGCGGCAGGGGACGACCCGGCTGGGGGTGCGCGCCTACGCCGTCGGCGCCGCGCTCGTCGACCTGCTGCTCGGCTACGTGTTCGTGATCGCGTCGCTCTTCGGTCTGCTCGTCGTCCGGGCCGGGGCCGACGGCGCGACCGCCACGGCCACCGAGCCGCCGTTCGGCCAGGAGCCGTGGGGCGCGGCCGGGCTGCTCCTGCCCTACGGGCTCGCCGGGGCGTGGCTGGCGGTGCGGGCCGCCTGGCGGCTGGGCCGGGCGGTCCTCGGGGGGACGGTGGCGATGCCGTTCACGCCCGCTCCGGCCGTGCCGGCCGGGTACGGCCGCTAGCCGGGGCGGGTCGGCCTCCGGGCCGGGGGACCGGCGGTCGCGCTGTCGCAGGGCGCCGATACAGTCGAGCGGCGATGGCGCCGCGCAACGTCCCCTTCAAGATGGTGTCCGAGTTCGCGCCGGCGGGCGACCAGCCGGCCGCCATCGACGCGCTCAGCGAGGCCGTGCTCAACGGCGAGCGCTTCGTGACGCTGCTCGGCATCACCGGCTCCGGCAAGAGCGCCACCATCGCCTGGACGATCGAGCGCGTCCAGAAGCCGACGCTCGTCATCGCCCCGAACAAGTCGCTCGCGGCCCAGCTCGCCAGCGAGTTCCGCGAGTTCTTCCCCCACAACCGGGTCGAGTACTTCGTCAGCTACTACGACTACTACCAGCCCGAGGCGTACATCGCGTCGACGGACACCTACATCGAGAAGGACTCGTCCATCAACGACGAGATCGACCGCCTGCGCCACTCGGCCACCGCGGCGCTGCTCACCCGGCGGGACGTCATCGTCGTCGCCTCGGTGTCCTGCATCTACGGCCTGGGCTCGCCCGAGGAGTACCGCCAGAACCTCCTCGTCGTGCGCCAGGGCGAGGAGGTCGACCAGCGGGCCGTGCTGCGCCGCCTCGTCGACCTGCACTACGACCGCAACGACATGAACCTCACCCGGGGCACGTTCCGGGTGCGCGGCGACACCATCGAGGTCCACCCCGCCTACGACGAGACGGCGGTGCGCATCGAGCTGTTCGGCGACGAGGTCGACCGCATCACCGTCGTCGACCCGCTCACCGGCGAGCACCTCCGGGTGCTCGAGCAGGTCGAGATCTACCCGGCCACCCACTACGTGGCCGGCGAGGAGCGCATGCAGCGGGCCATCGAGCGCATCGAGGCCGAGCTGGCCGACCGGCTCGCGTACTTCGAGCGTGAGGGCAAGCTGCTCGAGGCCCAGCGGCTGCGCATGCGGACGCAGTACGACCTCGAGATGATCCGCGAGGTCGGCTTCTGCAACGGCATCGAGAACTACTCGGCGCCGATCGACGGGCGCGGCCCGGGCGAGCCGCCCCACACGCTGCTGGACTTCTTCCCCGACGACTACCTCGTCGTCATCGACGAGAGCCACCAGACGGTGCCCCAGCTCCACGGTCAGTACGAGGGCGACCGCAGCCGCAAGCTCGAGCTGATCGAGCACGGCTTCCGGCTGCCCTCGGCGGCCGACAACCGGCCCCTCCGCTTCGAGGAGGTCATGGAGCGGGTCAACCAGGTGATCTTCATGTCGGCCACCCCCGGCCCCTACGAGCTCGAGGTCTCCTCCACGGTCGTCGAGCAGATCGTCCGCCCCACCGGGCTGGTCGACCCCGAGGTCATCGTGCGCCCGACCAAGGGCCAGATCGACGACCTCATCCGCGAGATCAACGAGCGCGTCGAGCGCGACCAGCGGGTCCTCGTCACCACCCTCACCAAGAAGATGGCCGAGGACCTCAGCGACTACCTGCTCGAGCAGGGCCTGCGGGTCCGCTACCTCCACTCCAACATCGACACGATCGAGCGCATCGAGATCGTGCGGGCCCTGCGGCTCGGCGAGTTCGACGTGCTCGTCGGCATCAACCTGCTGCGGGAGGGCCTCGACCTGCCCGAGGTCTCGCTGGTCGCCATCCTCGACGCCGACAAGGAGGGCTTCCTCCGCAGCGAGACGTCGCTCATCCAGACCATCGGCCGGGCGGCCCGGAACGTCGACGGCCAGGTCATCATGTACGCCGACACGATCACCGACTCGATGCGCCGGGCCATCGGCGAGACGCAGCGCCGCCGCCAGCTGCAGATCGCCTACAACGAGGAGCACGGCATCCAGCCCCAGACCATCCGCAAGGCGGTCAACGACATCCTCGCCCACCTGCGCCCCGAGGAGGGCGCCCCGGTCCCGGGCGACGGCCGCCGGCGGCGCCGGGGGGCCGGCGCCCGGCTGCGCGACGAGCTCACCGACCTGCCGCCCACCGAGCTGGGCCGCCTCATCCAGACCCTCGAGGAGGAGATGCACGAGGCGGCGGCCGAGCTGCGCTTCGAGTACGCGGCCCGGCTGCGCGACGAGATCAACGAGCTGCGCCGCGAGCTGCGCGAGGCCGGTGTCTGAGCCCAGCCCGCACCCGTCGACCCATGCGAACATCCGTTCCTGTCCGCCGGCGACCCGATAGCCTCTTGCGCCGTGGCTGAGTCGCTGGTCATCCGGGGTGCACGCGAGCACAACCTGCGCAACGTCAACCTCGAGCTGCCCCGCGACCGCCTGATCGTCTTCACCGGGCTGTCGGGGTCGGGCAAGTCGTCCCTGGCCTTCGACACCATCTACGCCGAGGGCCAGCGGCGGTACGTCGAGTCGCTGTCGGCCTACGCCCGGCAGTTCCTCGGCCAGATGGACAAGCCCGACGTCGACTTCATCGAGGGCCTGTCGCCGGCCATCTCCATCGACCAGAAGAGCGCCTCCCGCAACCCCCGCTCGACGGTCGGCACCATCACCGAGGTCTACGACTACCTGCGCCTGCTCTACGCCCGCATCGGCGTGCCCCACTGCCCGACCTGCGGGGCCGAGGTCACCCGCCAGACGCCCCAGCAGATCGTCGACCGGGTGATGGAGCTGCCCGAGGGCACCCGGTTCCAGGTCCTCGCGCCGGTCGTGCGGGGGCGCAAGGGCACCTACGAGACCCTCCTCGCCGACCTCGCCGCCCAGGGCTTCGCCCGCGCTCGGGTCGACGGGCGGCTGGTCGAGACCTCCGAGCGCATCGAGCTGGCCCGCTACGAGCAGCACACGATCGAGGTCGTCGTCGACCGCCTCGTGCGGCGCGACGGCATCGAGCGGCGGCTCACCGACTCGCTGGAGACGGCGCTCCGGCTGGCCGACGGCGTCGCCGAGGTCCAGATCGTCCCCCGGGAGGGCGGGGCCGACCGGGTGCCCGGCGGGGGAGAGGCCGACCACCCGACGCCCGGCGGCGCCACGGCCGACGAGGCCGGCCCCGAGACGCTCACCTTCTCGCAGCACCTGGCCTGCCCCAACGGCCACGGCAGCTTCGACGAGCTGGCGCCCCGGAACTTCTCCTTCAACTCGCCCTACGGCGCCTGCGAGGCCTGCGACGGCCTCGGCACCCGCTACGAGGTCGACCCCCAGCTCGTCGTGCCCGACCCCGACCGCAGCCTGGCCGACGGCGCCATCGCCCCGTGGGCCAGCGGGCACCAGCGCTACTTCCAGCGCCTGGTCGCGGCGGTGGCCGAGGAGCTGGGCATCGACCTCGACGCCCCGTTCTCGTCGCTCACCGCCAAGCAGCGCAAGGCCCTGCTCTACGGCACCGGCGTCGGCAAGGTGTGGGTGCGGTTCCGCAACCGCTACGGGCGCGAGCGCACCTACCACGCCAACTACGAGGGCGTCATCCCCTACCTGCAGCGCCGCCACGCCGAGGCCGACTCGGACGCCGTGCGCGAGCAGGTCGAGGGCTACATGCGCGAGGTGCCCTGCCCGGCCTGCGGCGGCGCCCGGCTCAAGCCGCTGTCGCTGGCGGTCACCATCGGCGGCCACTCCATCGCCGACATCTGCGACATGTCGATCGGCGAGGCGGCCAAGGTGCTCGCCTCGCTCGAGCTGACCGAGCGCGAGCGGCTCATCGCCGAGCGGGTCATCAAGGAGATCAACGCCCGCATGGGCTTCCTGCTCGACGTCGGCCTCGACTACCTCACGCTGTCCCGCTCGGCGGGCACGCTGGCCGGCGGCGAGGCCCAGCGGATCCGGCTGGCGTCGCAGATCGGCTCGGGCCTGGTGGGCGTGCTCTACGTGCTCGACGAGCCGTCGATCGGCCTCCACCAGCGGGACAACCGCCGGCTCATCGACACGCTGCTGCGGCTGCGCGACCTCGGCAACACGGTGCTCGTCGTCGAGCACGACGAGGACACCATCCGGGTCGCCGACCACGTGGTCGACATCGGCCCCGGCGCCGGCGAGCACGGTGGGGAGATCGTGCACAGCGGCCCGGTCGACGAGCTCATGCGCAACGAGCGCTCGATCACCGGCCAGTACCTGTCGGGCAAGCGGACGATCCCGGTGCCCGAGAAGCGGCGGAAGCCGAGCGGCCGCTGGCTGACCGTGCGGGGCGCCCGGCAGAACAACCTGAAGGACATCGACGTGTCCTTCCCGCTGGGCTGCTTCGTGGCGGTGACGGGGGTGTCGGGGTCGGGGAAGTCGACCCTGGTCAACGACATCCTCTACCGGGCCCTCATGCAGAAGGTGTACCGGTCGAAGACCCCGCCGGGCCTGCACCGGCGGATCGAGGGCGTCGAGCACATCGACAAGGTCATCGACATCGACCAGTCGCCCATCGGCCGCACGCCCCGGTCGAACCCGGCCACCTACACCGGCGTGTTCGACCACATCCGCAAGCTGTTCGCCCAGACGCACGAGGCCAAGGTGCGGGGCTACCTGCCGGGGCGGTTCAGCTTCAACGTCAGCGGCGGCCGCTGCGAGGCCTGCGCCGGCGACGGCACGATCAAGATCGAGATGCACTTCCTGCCGGACGTCTACGTGCCGTGCGAGGTGTGCAAGGGCGCCCGCTACAACCGGGACACGCTCGACATCACCTTCAAGGACCGCAACATCGCCGAGGTCCTCGACATGAGCTGCGAGGAGGCGCTCGAGTTCTTCGCCAACCAGCCGGCGATCGCGCGCCACCTGCAGACGCTGGTCGACGTCGGCCTCGGCTACGTGCGCCTCGGCCAGCCGGCCACCACGCTGTCGGGTGGCGAGGCGCAGCGGGTGAAGCTGGCCAGCGAGCTGGCCAAGCGCTCGACCGGCCACACCCTCTACATCCTCGACGAGCCCACGACGGGCCTGCACTTCGAGGACATCCGCCGCCTGCTGTCGGTGCTGTCGCGCCTGGTCGACCAGGGCAACACGGTGATCGTCATCGAGCACAACCTCGACGTGGTCAAGACCGCCGACCACATCATCGACCTCGGGCCCGAGGGCGGCGCCGGGGGCGGCACGGTCGTCGCCACCGGGACGCCCGAGGAGGTCGCGGCGACGCCGGCCAGCTGGACGGGCCAGTTCCTCGCCCCGCTCCTCCAGCGGGGCTGACTGCCGGCGCCGCGGCCGGCCCGGCCGCCCACCGGGGGCGGCGTGCGCCCCGGAGGCCGCCGGTCGGGTGCGCGCGGCGCCCGGATCGGGTATCCAGAGGCAACCTGATCGTCGGCGAGGACGGAGCAGGATGAGCGAGCAGCAGGAGCACCGCCCGCGCCTCTTCACGGTCGAGCCGTGGAGCGTGACCGAGCCGGAGCTGCACCTCGACGCGCTCGCGAGCACCGAGTCGGTCTTCGCCCTCTCCAACGGCCACATCGGCCTGCGCGGCAACCTGGACGAGGGCGACCCCCACGGCATCCCCGGCACCTACCTCAACTCCGTCTACGAGTCGCGACCCCTGCCCTACGGCGAGCGCGGCTACGGCTACCCGGAGTCGGGCCAGACGGTCATCAACGTCACCAACGGCAAGCTCTTCCGGCTGCTCGTCGACGACGAGCCGTTCGACGTCCGCTACGGCCGGCTCGCCAAGCACGTCCGCCGGCTCGACCTGCGCCGGGGCGTCCTCGAGCGGGAGGTCGAGTGGTACTCGCCGGCGTCCGACGCCGTCCGCATCCGCTCCACCCGGCTCGTCTCGCTCACCCAGCGGGCGGTCGCCGCGTTCTGCTACGAGGTCGAGCCGATCGAGGCCCCGCTCCGGGTCGTCGTGCAGTCGGAGCTGGTCGCCAACGAGGCCATGCCCGACCTCGGGCCCGACCCCCGCACGGCGGTCGCGCTGGAGAGCCCGCTCGTCATGGAGGAGCACAGCGCCTCGGGCACCGAGGCGCTGATGATCCACCACACCCGCCGCAGCGGCCTCCGCATCGCGGCGGCCATGCGCCACATCGTCGAGGGGCCGGAGAACACCGAGACCGACATCCACAGCACGACCGACATCTGCCGGCTGACCGTGGCGACGCGCCTCGCCCCCGGCCAGAAGCTGCGGATCATCAAGTTCCTGGCCTACGGGTGGTCGAGCCGGCGCTCGCGTCCCGCGCTCCACGACCAGGTCATCGCCGCCCTCGCCGCCGCCCGGCTGACCGGGTGGGAGGGGCTGCTCGCCCAGCAGCGGGAGTACCTCGACAACTTCTGGGCGGGCGCCGACGTCGAGCTCGACGGCGACCCCGAGGTCCAGCAGGCCGTGCGGTTCGGGCTGTTCCACATCCTGCAGGCCGGCGCCCGGGCCGAGCAGCGGCCCATCCCCGGCAAGGGCCTGACCGGGCCGGGCTACGACGGCCACACGTTCTGGGACACCGAGACCTTCGTCCTGCCGGTCCTGACCTACACGATGCCCGAGGCGGCCGCCTCGGCCCTGACCTGGCGGTGGCTGACGCTGCCGGTCGCCGAGGAGCGGGCCCGGGAGCTGGGCCTCGAGGGGGCCGCCTTCCCGTGGCGCACGATCCGGGGGCGGGAGTCGTCGGGCTACTGGCCGGCGGGCACCGCCGCCTTCCACATCAACGCCGACATCGCCGACGCGGTCGTGCGCTACGTCGACGCCACCGAGGACACGGAGTTCGAGCGCACCGTCGGCCTCGACCTGCTGGTGGCGACGGCCCGGCTCTGGCGGAGCCTCGGCCACCACGACCGGGACGGCAACTTCCGCATCGACGGGGTGACCGGCCCCGACGAGTACAGCGCCATCGCCGACAACAACGTCTACACCAACCTGATGGCGCAGCAGAACCTGCGGGAGGCGGCCGACGTCTGCGCCCGCTACCCGGAGGAGGCCCGCGAGCACGACGTCACCACCGAGGAGATGGCCTCGTGGCGGGACGCCGCCGACTCGATGGTCATCCCCTACGACGAGCGGCTCGGCGTCCACCCCCAGAGCGCCGAGTTCACCGACCACGCGTTCTGGGACTTCGAGAGCACCCGCCCCGACCAGTACCCCCTGCTGCTGCACTTCCCGTACTTCGACCTTTACCGCAAGCAGGTGGTCAAGCAGGCCGACCTCGTCCTCGCGCTGCACCTGCGGGGCGACCACTTCACCCGCGAGGAGAAGGACCGCAACTTCCGGTACTACGAGGCCATCACCGTGCGCGACTCGTCGCTGTCGGCGGCGACGCAGGCGGTGGTGGCGGCCGAGCTCGGCTACCTCGAGCTGGCCCACGACTACCTGGGCGAGGCCGCGCTCGTCGACCTGGAGGACCGCAACCACAACACCCGGGACGGCCTCCACATGGCCTCGCTGGCCGGGGCGTGGACGGCGCTCGTCGAGGGGTTCGGCGGGATGCGGGCCCGCAAGGGCCGGCTGTCGTTCGCGCCCCGGCTCCCGAGCGGGATCGCCCGCCTGCGGTTCCGGGTGCGCTACCGGGGCACGGGCGTGCAGGTCGAGACCGACGGGTCCCACGCCATCTACCGCAAGTGGGCGGGCCCGCCGCGGGTGATCTCCCACCACGGCAAGGAGTTCGAGCTCGGCGACGACGACGTCGTCCTGCCCATCCCGCCCATCACCGCCGGGCCGCGGCCGGAGCAGCCGCCGGGCCGGGAGCCGATGCGGCGCAGCCGGACGCCGCTCTGACCCCCGGCCCCGGCGCCCGGCCGGTCAGGTGATGTCGAGCATCCGCTGCAGGGCCACCCGCGCCCACTCGGCGGTCTCGGGGTCGACCGAGATGCGGTTGACGACCCGCCCCTCGACCAGCTCCTCCAGCGCCCACGCCAGGTGGGGCAGGTCGATGCGGTTCATCGTCGAGCACGGGCAGACGAGCGGGTCGAGCGACACGACGGTCTTGTCGGGGTGCTCGGCCGCCAGCCGGTTGACCAGGTGGATCTCGGTCCCGACGGCGATCGTCGAGCCGGCCGGCGCCGACGCCACCGCCTTGACGATGTACTCGGTCGAGCCGACCTGGTCGGCGATCCGGGCCGTCTCGTGGGGCACCTCGGGGTGCACGACGACGATGCCGTCGGGGTGCTCGGCCCGGAAGGCCTCGATCTGCTCGGGGCGGAACCGCTGGTGGATCGAGCAGTGGCCCCGCCAGAGCAGGAACGTGGCCTGCTTGCACTCGGCCTCGGTGAGCCCGCCCAGCTCCTGCCGGGGGTCCCACACCCGCATGTCGTCGAGGTCGTAGCCCATGGCCACGCCGGTGTTGCGGCCGAGGTGCTGGTCGGGGAAGAAGAGCACCTGGTCGCCCCGGCCGCCGCCGCGGCCCGGCCCCTCGCCCAGGGCCCACTGCAGCACCGCCCGGGCGTTGGTCGAGGTGCAGACCGCGCCGCCGTGGCGGCCGACGAACGCCTTCAGGGCGGCCGAGCTGTTCATGTAGGTGATCGGCACGACCCGCTCGATGTCGGTGACCTCGGCCAGCGCCGCCCAGGCCTCCTCGACCTCGTCGAGGTCGGCCATGTCGGCCATCGAGCAGCCGGCGTTGAGGTCGGGCAGCACGACGGCCTGGTGGTCGCCGGTCAGGATGTCGGCCGACTCGGCCATGAAGTGGACGCCGCAGAACACGATGTAGTCGGCCTCGGGCCGCTGCTGGGCGAGCACCGAGAGCCGGAACGAGTCGCCCCGGGCGTCCGCGAACCGGATGATCTCGTCGCGCTGGTAGTGGTGGCCGAGCACGAACAGGCGGTCGCCGAGGGCGTCCTTCGCCGCGGCGATGCGGGCGCACAGGTCGTCCGGCGACGCGGCGGTGTACCGCTCGGGGAGCGGGGACTGGAGCCGAAGCATGTGGTGGTGGACCTCCATGGGGTGGCTCCGGTTGGCGGACGGTGGGGACAGCCCGGTCGCCTCTCCCACGGTGATGTCGTCCCCGGAGCCGAAGTGCAGCCGGAGTACCGGGCCGGCTTGGGCGCAGTCTACGGCGACGGCACCGGGGTGCGCGGCCTCTACCCTCGGCGTCGTGGTGCAACGTCCGCCGGCCGGCACGATCCCCGACGCCCCCGGCTCCTACCAGTTCAAGGACCGCGAGGGGCGGGTCATCTACGTGGGCAAGGCGCGCTCGCTCCGCCAGCGCCTGGCCACGTACTTCCAGTCGCCGCGCCACCTGCCGCCCCGCACCGCCGCCATGGTGGCGGCCGCCGAGACCGTCGAGTGGATCCAGGTCCGCAACGAGGTCGAGGCGCTCATGCTCGAGTACAGCCTCATCAAGCAGCACCGGCCGCGGTTCAACGTCCGGCTGCGCGACGACAAGAGCTACCCGTTCCTCGCGATCACGGTGAGCGACGAGTGGCCCCGACCGACCGTCATGCGGGGCCGCAAGCGGAAGGGCGTGCGGTACTTCGGCCCCTACGGCCACGCCTACGCCATCCGCGAGACGCTCGACCTGCTGCTGCGGACGTTCCCGCTGCGCACCTGCAGCGACGCCAAGTTCCGCCGCCACGAGCGCCTGGGCCGGCCGTGCCTGCTGTACCACATCGAGAAGTGCTCGGGCCCCTGCATCGGCGCGGTCGACCGGGAGACCTACGACCGGCTGGTGGCCGAGCTCATCGAGTTCCTCGAGGGCGACACCGAGCCGGTCGTCGAGCGGCTCGAGGCCGAGATGCGGGAGGCCGCCGCCAACCTGGAGTTCGAGCTGGCGGCCCGGCTGCGCGACCGGCTGGCCAGCGTGCGCAAGGCGATCGAGCGCCAGCAGATGGTCGCCGAGCGCGACGAGGACCTCGACGTGGTCGGCATCGCCGAGGACGACCTCGAGGCCGCGGTCCAGGTCTTCTACGTGCGCCGGGGCCGGGTCGTGGGCCGCAAGGGCTTCGTCATCGACAAGGTCGAGGACCTGACCCCGGGCGAGCTCGTCGGCGACATCCTCGAGGCGCTCTACGACGACCCGCCGCTCGGCGTGCCCCGCACCGTGCTCGTCCCCGTCGAGCCCGAGGACCCCGAGCTGTACCGCGACTGGCTGTCGCTGCAGCGGGGGTCGAAGGTCGAGATCCGGGTGCCGAAGCGCGGCGCCAAGCGCGAGCTGCACGAGACCGTCACCCGCAACGCCGCCGAGGAGTTCAACCGCCACCGGCTCCGCCGGGCGAGCGACCACAACGCCCGGGCCCGGGCGCTGAACGAGCTGCAGGACGCGCTCGGGCTGCCCGACGCCCCGCTGCGCATCGAGTGCTACGACATGAGCCACATCCAGGGCAGCGACTACGTCGGGTCGATGGTCGTCATGGAGGACGGGCTGCCCAAGAAGTCCGACTACCGGCGGTTCCGGGTCCGCTCCGTGCCGGGCAACGACGACTTCGCCGCCATGGAGGAGGTGCTCACCCGCCGGCTGACGGCCTACCTCGACGAGCGCTCCCGGCCGGTCGACGAGCGGTCGGGCAAGTTCTCCTACCCGCCCCAGCTGCTGCTCGTGGACGGCGGCAAGGGCCAGCTCAACGTGGCCGTGCGGGTGCTGGAGGAGCTGGGGCTCGACGACGAGATCCCCGTCGCCGCCCTGGCCAAGCGGTTCGAGGAGGTGTACCTGCCCGGCCGGGCCGACCCCGTCCGCCTGCCGCGCGGCTCGGAGGCCCTGTACCTGCTGCAGCGGATCCGCGACGAGGCCCACCGGTTCGCGGTGACCTACCACCGCCAGCTGCGGGGCAAGCGCATGACCCGCTCGGTCCTCGACGACATCAAGGGCCTGGGCCCGGCCCGCCGCAAGCGCCTGACCAAGGAGCTGGGCGGTGTCACCGGGGTGAAGCGCGCCTCGCTGGAGGACCTGCTGGCGCTCAGCTGGCTGCCCGACGACGTGGCGATCGCGGTCTACGAGAAGATCCACGGCCCGGTCAGCCCGCGGGAGGCCGGCCGAGCCGGCCGCGCGCCCGGCGACGGGGGTGAGGCGGCCGGCGCCCCGCCGGCCGCCGAGCGGGAGGCCGTGCGGTGACCGGCGAGGCGACCGGCGCGGGCGCGGCCCGCGGGCCGGGGGAGGGGGGCGCCGGGTGGGGCGACGGCCGGGCGCACCCCGATCTCGACCTCGTGGAGGTGTGGGAGCGACACGCCGCGTGGTGGCAGCAGGGCTTCACCGGCGACGCCGACGTCGAGTACCGCGACCAGATCCTGCCCATCGCGGCCCGCCAGCTGGCCGGGGCGGCGCGGGTGCTCGACCTGGGCTGCGGCGAGGGCCAGGTCGCCCGCCTGGCGGCGGCGAGGGGCGCCCGCGAGGTGGTGGGCGTCGACGTGTCCGCCGCCCAGCTCGCCGAGGCCCGCCGGCGGGGCGGCGGCGTCGCCTACGTCCGGGCGGCGGCCAACGCGCTGCCGCTGGCCTCGGCCCACTTCGACGCCGTCGTCTGCTGCCTCGTGCTGGAGCACGTCGACGACCTCGACGGCGCCCTCGACGAGGCCGGCCGGGTCCTGCGCCCCGGCGGGCGGCTGGTGCTGTTCCTCAACCACCCGCTCTTCCAGACGCCGGGCAGCGGCTGGATCGACGACCAGGTGCTCGACCCGCCCGAGCAGTACTGGCGGGTGGGGCCCTACCTGCGCGAGGACCTGACGGTCGAGGAGGTCGACGCGGGCGTGCGCCTGCCCTTCTTCCACCGGCCGCTCGGCCGCTACGTCAACGCGCTCGCCGACCGGGGCCTGTACGTCACCCGGATGCTCGAGCCGGCGCCACCGCCCCGGTTCCTGGCCATGGCGCCCGAGTACCGGGACGCGGCCGCCATCCCCCGCCTGCTCGTCCTGCGGGCCGAGAAGCGCTGACGCCGGCCGTACGCTGGGTGCGATGGCAGAGTTCGTCGTCATCACCGGCCTGTCCGGCGCGGGGCGCAGCCTGGCGGCCGACAACCTCGAGGACCTGGGCTGGTTCGTCATCGACAACCTGCCCCCGGAGCTGGTCCCCAAGGTCGTCGAGCTGGCGGCCACGCCGTCGTCGCGGGTCGAGCGGGTGGTCCTCGTCATGGGCACCGGCCACTACGAGGACGAGATCCTGCCCACGCTCGACTGGCTGCGCTCGACCGGGGCCCGGGTGCGGGTGCTGTTCCTCGAGGCGTCGACCGACGCGCTCGTGCGCCGCTACGAGAGCTCGCGGCGCCGCCACCCGCTGTCGACGGGCGAGGCCGGCGACGGCGGCACCCTGGCCCCGGCCATCGAGCAGGAGCGTCGGTTGCTCGAACCGGTCAAGGCCGTGGCCGACGTGGTCATCGACACCAGCGACCTGAACGTCCACGACCTGCGGCGGCGGATCCAGGCCCTGTTCGGCGAGGACGCCGGGCCCGCCATGCAGACGACGCTGGTGTCGTTCGGCTACAAGAACGGCCTCCCGCTCGACGCCGACGTCGTGCTCGACTGCCGCTTCCTCCCCAACCCCCACTGGGTCGACGAGCTGCGCCCGCTGACCGGGCTCGACGCCCCGGTGCGCGAGCACGTGCTGGGCCAGCCGGCGGCCCGGGAGTTCCTCGACGACGTCGAGCGCATGCTGCGGCGGCTGCTGCCCGCCTACCAGGCCGAGGGGAAGGCCTACCTGACCGTCGCGCTCGGGTGCACGGGCGGCCGGCACCGGTCGGTGGTCATCGCCGAGGAGCTGGCCCGCCGGCTGCGCGAGGCGGGGGTCTCGGTGGGCGTGAGCCACCGGGACGTCGACAAGTGACGGGGCGCGACGTGACGGCGTCGACGGCGCGGCCGGGGCCGCGCGTGGTGGCGGTCGGCGGGGGGCACGGCCTGGCGGCGACGATCCGGGCGGTGCGCCGCTACGCGTCCCGGGTGACGGCGGTGGTGGCGACCGCCGACGACGGGGGCTCGACCGGCCGCCTGCGCAGCGCGCTCGACATGCCCGCCCCCGGGGACATCCGGCGCTGCATCGAGGCGATGGCCGGCCCGGAGGGGACGACGCTGGCCCGGGCCCTGGGCTACCGGTTCGGCGGCAGCGACGTCGAGGGCCACGCGCTCGGCAACCTGCTGCTCGCCGGGCTGCACGCCGTGACCGGCGACTTCGGCGTCGCGGTCGACGAGCTGGAGCGGCTGGCCGGCATCGACACCCGCATCGGGCGGGTGCTCCCGGCGACGCTCGACCCCGTCGTGCTCCGGGCCCGGGTGGCCGGGGGCGGCGAGGTGACCGGCCAGGTCGCCATCACCGGCACGGTGGGGGTCGAGCAGGTCGTCCTCGACCCGCCCGACGCCGCCGCGCCGGCCGAGGCGGTCGAGGCCGTCCTCGGTGCCGACCAGGTGGTCCTCGGCCCCGGGTCGCTGTACACCTCGGTGCTGGCGGCGGCGGTCGTCGAGGACGTGCGGTCGGCCCTCAAGCGCACCCCGGCCCGGCGGGTCTACGTCTGCAACGTCCGGGCCGAGGCCGGCGAGACCCGCGGCTACGACGTCGCCGCCCACGTCGGCGCGCTGCGCCGCCACGGCGTCGAGCCCGACGTCGTCGTCGCCCAGCGGGGGGCGCTGCCGCTCGGGGACGTGGGGGTCGAGGTCGTGGAGGCCGACGTCGTGCGCCCGCACGGCCTGGCCCACGACCCGGCCAAGCTCGGCGACGTCCTGGCCGGTCTGGCGACCTGACGCCGGCGGACCGGGCCCGCCGCCCGGTCGGGCCGGATCGGACCGGCGCCGGACGGGTAGCCCCGCAGGTGGCGCACAGTGGGCTGCCGCGGCGCCGGCACTAGGGTGCAGGAGCACCTATCGCGTCGACAGAGACAGAGAGGTCCACCGACATGACGATCCGCGTAGGCATCAACGGGTTCGGCCGGATCGGCCGCAACTTCTTCCGGGCGGCGAAGAGGTCGGGCGCCGACATCGAGTTCGTCGCGGTCAACGACCTGGGCTCGGTCGAGACGATGGCCCACCTGCTGCGCAACGACTCGGTCTTCGGCCGCCTCGAGGACGACGTCGAGGTCACGGGCGAGGGCATCAAGGTCGGTGGCGACACGATCAAGGTGCTGGCCGAGCGCGACCCCAAGGAGCTGCCCTGGGGCGACCTCGGCGTCGACGTCGTCATCGAGTCGACCGGCATCTTCACCAGCCGCGACAAGGCGGCGGCGCACATCGACGCCGGTGCCCCCTACGTGATCGTGTCCGCCCCCTCGTCGGGGGCCGACGCCACCTTCGTCGTCGGCGTCAACGAGGACACGTTCGACCCCGCGAACCACAAGGTCGTCTCCAACGCCTCGTGCACGACGAACTGCTTCGTGCCGATGGTCAAGGTGCTCGACGACGCCTTCGGCGTCGAGCGCGGCCTCATGACGACCGTCCACGCCTACACGGGTGACCAGAGCCTGGTGGACGGGCCCCACAAGGACCTGCGCCGGGCCCGCGCCGCCGCGATCAACATCGTCCCGACCAGCACCGGCGCCGCCCGGGCCACCGGCCTGGTGCTCGACGCGATGCAGGGCCGCCTCGACGGGCAGGCCGTGCGGGTGCCCGTGCCCGACGGCTCGCTCACCGACTTCACCGCCGTCCTCGGGCGCGAGGTCACCGCGGAGGAGGTCAACGAGGCGTTCAAGGCGGCCGCCGAGTCCGGCCCCCTGGCCCGGGTGCTCGACTACTCGGAGGACCCGCTGGTGTCGACCGACATCGTCGGCTCCTCGGCCTCGTGCACCTTCGACAGCCAGCTGACCCAGGCCATGGGCAACCTGGTCAAGGTGTTCGGTTGGTACGACAACGAGTGGGGCTACTCGAACCGGCTGGTCGACCTGGCGCTGATCGTGGGCGCCGCCAACAAGTAAGCCGACGTGGCCTCCCGCGTCCCCACGCTGGAGGACCTGCCGCCCCTGGAGGGCAAGCGGGTCCTCGTCCGCACCGACTTCAACGTGCCGATCCGCGACGGCGAGATCGTCGACGACCTGCGCATCCGCGCCGCGCTGCCGACGATCCGCTGGCTGCTCGACCGGGGCGCCCAGGTGGTCTGCTGCACCCACCTGGGTCGCCCCAAGGGCAAGGTCGACCCCCGCTACTCGGTCGAGCCGGTCCGGGCCCGGCTGGCCGAGCTGGCCCCCGGGGTCGAGCTGATGGAGAACCTGCGCTTCGACCCGGGCGAGGAGGCCAACGACCCGGCCTTCGTCGAGCGGCTGGTCGAGGGGTTCGACGCCTACGTCAACGACGCGTTCGGTGCGTCGCACCGGGCCCACGCCTCGATCGTCGGCCCGCCGCAGCACCTGCCGTCGGCCGCCGGGCGGCTGCTGGCCCGCGAGGTCGAGGTGCTGCTCAAGGTGCGCACCGACCCGGAGCGGCCGTTCGTCGCCGTGCTCGGCGGCTCGAAGGTGAGCGACAAGCTCAAGGTCATCGAGGCCCTGCTCGACGTCGCCGACCAGCTGCTGATCGGCGGCGGCATGTGCTTCACCTTCCTCGCGGCCCGGGGCGAGGGGATCGGCGACAGCCTGTGCGAGCGGGACATGCTCGAGACCTGCCGTGGTCTCCTCGAGGCCCACGGCGACCGGCTGGTGCTGCCGTCCGACGTCACGGCCCTCGGCCCGGGCGGCAGGCTCATGGAGCCCGACGCCGGCGGCGAGGTGCGCCAGGTGGGCACGACCGTGCCCGACGGGTGGACCGGTGTCGACATCGGCCCGGGCACCGCGGCCGACTTCGGCGACCGCATCGCCGAGGCCCGCACCGTCTTCTGGAACGGCCCGATGGGCGTCTTCGAGGACCCGCGCTTCGCCGCGGGCACGAAGGCGGTCGCCGAGGCGGTGGCCGAGGCCCCGGGCTTCACGGTGGTCGGCGGGGGCGACAGCGCCGCCGCGCTGGCCCAGTTCGGGCTCGCCGACCGGGTCGACCACGTCTCGACGGGCGGCGGTGCGTCGCTCGAGCTGCTCGAGGCGGGCGACCTGCCCGGTCTCGCCGCGCTGCGCGGCGAGTGGACGTCCTGACGCCGGCCCGACGGCGTCGACGCAGATCACCGCGCGGTGGGGGGCCGGGCGCCCCCGCCGCCGCCCGCGCCGGGGCGCCGGCCGCCCCGCAGACCCAGGTGGGAGGAGCGACGATGGCGCAGGCCGCACGGAAGCCGCTGATCAGCGGCAACTGGAAGATGAACCTCAACCACTTCGAGGCGACGGCGCTCGTGCAGAAGCTCGTCCACGAGCTGACGCCCGACGACTACGAGGCCGTCGACGTCTCGGTGCACCCGCCGTTCACCGACATCCGCACGGTGCAGACCTACTTCCTGGCCGAGAAGGAGCCGGTCCCCATCCGCATCGGCGCCCAGAACTGCCACTGGGAGGACGCCGGCGCCTTCACCGGCGAGGTGTCGCCGGCGATGCTGGCCAAGCTCGACGTCAGCTACGTCATCGTCGGGCACTCCGAGCGGCGCGAGATGTTCGGGGAGACCGACGAGATCGTGAACCGCAAGGTCCACGCCGTCTTCCGGCACGGCATGACGCCGATCATGTGCGTCGGCGAGACGCTGGAGGAGCGCGAGGCCGGCACGACCGAGGACAAGGTGACCGGGCAGGTGCGGGCGGGCCTGGCCGGGCTCTCGCCCGAGCAGGTGGGCTCGATGGTCATCGCCTACGAGCCCATCTGGGCCATCGGCACGGGCCGCACGGCGACGCCCGAGGACGCCCAGGCGGTGTGCGCCACCATCCGGGCGACGGTCCGGGAGATCGCCGGCGGTGAGGCCGCCGACGCGCTGCGCATCCAGTACGGTGGCTCGGTGAAGCCGACCAACGCTGCCGACCTCATGGCGTGCCCGGACGTCGACGGGGCCCTGGTCGGAGGGGCGAGCCTCGAGGCCGAGTCGTTCGCCGGGATCGTGCGCTATCGCGACCGGGCCTGACAGCGTGCAGGTTGTATGACGATCCGGTGACGGGGTGCCGGATCTGCCCAGTTGAGGGCGTCGGAGGGCGGCGCGGCCGTCACCGGATCGGGTCCATCCCTGTCGATGCTGCTACTGTGCCTGCGTTCACAGGACGCGCGCCATCGTGCGTTCCGTGGCATCGCCGCAGGAGAGTCGCCGTGTCGACAGCCGCTGACTCACCGTTCAGTGATGGTGACCCGCGCTTGCCACGGGTCGGCCCGTCGACCCGCCGAGATCTCCTCGCGGTCTACCGCCCATGACCCAGGAGGTCCTCCACGTGAGACGACAGCGCAGGAGCCTCAAGCTCCTTGCTCTCATCATGGGGCTCTCTCTCCTCGCCGGCGCCTGTGGGTCCGGTGACGACGACGAGGGCGCCGAAGAAGGCGGCGA
>ERZ777003.255-NODE-255-length-110338-cov-13.927949_pt1 | contig 110338 bp, 89 predicted proteins | sample MGYA00374956_ERZ777003 | MGnify/ENA primary metagenome ERZ777003 (study PRJEB29302, sample SAMN06268252) | bioreactor metagenome | isolation source: Joint BioEnergy Institute, California, USA | place: USA:Joint BioEnergy Institute, California, USA | collected...
GGATGCGCGCGCAGAGCGCGCGCCCCTGGAGCCTGGAGCCCGGAGCCTGGAGCCTCTTCTTGTCACTTCACACTCTCCACATCGATCCCCTTCCGCTCGAGCCGCTCGTGGATGCGCGCGCGCAGGTCGTCCGCGTCGGCGCCTTGGACCTCGACGCGGATGCGGCCGTCGTCGGCGTGGACGGTCACCGTCGAGCCCGCGTGGCGCCCGGCGCCGAGCTCCATGTGGACGGTGCCGCGCCTCCGATCACCGGCCCACGCGATGCGGCGCACGAGCTGCGGGAGGAGGTCCTCCATCGAGAGCGGCGCTCGGGGCGCCGCCTCGGCGGGCGCGCTCGGGGAAGCCTCGAGCGGCGGAGGAGGCGTGGCCTGGTGGAACGGCATGCCGAGCTGAGCCGCGTGACGGGTCGCGGGGTCGAGCAGGTCGAGGTCGCTCGGATCGAGCGCCTCGTCGCTGACCTCGGCGTGCGCCTCTTTTCGCGGTAAAGAGGTCGTCGTCGAGGACGTCGTCTCCGGCGGACGAGGTGGTTGCGTGACGAAAGGGCCAGAAGGGCCAACGGGCAGCGGAGGTCGCTCGTTCCGGGCCAGCGCGGCCGCGAGGACCTTCGTGAAGGCCTTCGAATCCGCGAGCCGGCACGGTCGTGACGTCGCGCTCGTGGCCGGAGGCGGTCGCGCCGGGGTCGAGGGACCCGCCGCCGAGACGTTCGCAGGAGAAAGCGTCGAGGTGCTCACGGACGCTGGGTCGGCCCCTCCAGCTCCGCGGTTGCGCGCATTTTTCTGCGATCCGGCCGGCGTCATGCGGCACATGGCCGCAGGTCGTGACCTTGAAGCCGTCCATACCACACGCTACCGTTTGAGTCGGCCCGGGGGGGCCGCCCACGGTCCTCAGCGGGATCGCCGGCGGACTCCTGTCGGCCGCGAGGAGCGCTCTCGGATTTGACCGTCCCCCTAGGACCGATCGTATTGGCCGTCTCGGCCGCCGCCGTCGGATCGCTGTTCGCCGCCGCCGACGCCGCGTTGACCAGCCTCCCCGAGGCGCGCCTCCAATCGCTCGTCGAGGCGAAGGACGAGAGCTTCGTCCGGTACTCCCAGAACCGGCTGAGGTTGCTCTCCCGCTGGCTCGTGGCCCGTGTGCTCGCGGTCAGCTTCTCGTCCGTCGTCTTCGCGGACGTGTTTCGGCAGTACCTGCCCCCGACGGCCGGAGCCGTCGCGGCCGTCGTCGCCTCGGTCCTCGCATCCGCGACGTTCGTGGAGGTCTTCGGGACCGTGGCGCGGCGGCGGCCGGAGCAGTTCGGCCGGTACGCCCTCCGATTCCTCAAGCCCATCGAGCTCTTGATGGCTCCCGTGGCCGAGCCTCTCGCAGTCCTCGGCCGGTTCGTCGGGCGCAAGGTGCCCGAGGCCTCCACCGCCAACGACGCTCGGCTGACGGAGACGGAGGTGGAGTGGATCGTCGCCCAGGGCGAGAAGGCCGGCGCGCTCGAGAAGGAGCCGGCCACCATGATCCGCAACGTGCTCGACTTCAAGCACCTGACCGCGAAGGAGGTCATGGTGCCCCGGCGTCGCGTCTCGGCCATTCCGGTGGAGACGCCGCTCACCGAGGTGCTCGAGCACGTCATCAAGGACGGCCACTCCCGCTACCCGGTCTTCCGCGAGTCGCTCGACAACGTGATCGGGCTTCTCTACGTCAAAGACCTCTTCGACGTCGTACGCTCGGGCACGCTCGACCGGATGAAGCTCGAGGAGGTCATCCGGAAGCCCGTCCTGTTCGTGACCGAGACGCAGGGCGCGCTCAGCGTCCTTCGCGAGATGCGCAGCCGGCGGCTCCACCTCGCCATCGTCACCGACGAGTTCGGCGGGACGAGCGGCATCGTCACGCTCGAGGACATCATCGAGGAGATCGTCGGCGACATCCGCGACGAGTACGACACCGAGGACCTCGCTCCGATCCAGAAGCTCGCCGACGGCCGCTTCGTCGCCGACGCGGCCATACCGCTCGGGGACCTCGAGCATCACCTCGGCAAGAAGCTCCCCGCGGACGGCGACTTCGAATCGCTCGGCGGCCTCATCGTCCACCGCGCGGGGCGCGTGCCCGAGGTCGGCGCGACGGTGCAGCTCGACGGCTACAAGCTCATCGTCCGTGAAGCGGACGAGACCCGTGTCGTGAAGGTCGAAATCGTGCGGGCCGAGCCCGAGCTCGCGGCCGAGGCGCCCGTGTGAAGCGGTCATGACGAGCTCGAAGAAGGCGATCCCGACCCCGCGCCCCAGCCGTCCTTCCGGGGTGCGCCGTCCGCGAACGGCGGCGAAGATGCCTCCCCCGGAGGAGCGCGCGAAGGCTCACACCGTGGCGCTCTCCGAGGCCGACGCCGCGTCCGTCGCGAGCATCATGGAGAAGCTCCCCGACCCCGCCGAGCTCCCCGCCGGCTCGCTCGTCCTCGTTCCGGGCGAGATCGCGGGAGGCCGCAGCTTCGCGAGGAGCGTCCTCGCCGTCTTCGGCCGCACGAAGACCGTCGCTCGCGCGCTTCGCTGCAGCGCGCTCGTCGCCCGTGGATACGTCCGGGTCGGCGCGTGCGAAGACGAGCACGGCGACTTCGCGTGGGGCTACGCGCCGCCCGCCTCTTGAGGCGACGCGGGCCCCACGTCCGGCTGCCCGTGCGGCTCACGCCGGGCGCTTCACTGCACCTTGTTGAGGTTCGTGACGAGGCGATCGGCGCGCTCGATGAGGCCCGGCTTCGGCTCGGCGATTTCCCCCTCGGCCACCTTCTCACCGCGGATGTCGTTGATGAGGCGGTTGAGCTGCCCGCCGAGCTGCGCGATCTGACCGGCGGTCTCGCTCGGGCACGCCGCCTCGAACGACTTCGGGACGATGTAGGCCGCGCCCGGCTTGTCGAGGCTCGTGAACTTGGGCGCGGTGACGTTCGTCTTGGAGATCGGATCCGTCGCCGTGAACTCCGCGGGCATGTTCGCGCTGAGCTCGATCGGCTTGGTGAGCGGAGCGAGGACGCCGTACGGGTTCTTCGCGCTGTCCCTGTTGAGGAGGACGACGAAGTTGACCGGCGGCGCCTTGTTCGCCGCGGCCGCCGCGAACTGCTCCTTGAGCGGCTTCTGCAGCCTCTCGAGCAGGTTCTTCAGCGTGTTCTTGCGGTCGTTCGTCGCCTGAACCGCGGTGATGTACTCGATGAGGCCCGCCGTGGTCTCTTGCGAGAAGCCGCTGAATCGCACGCCCGCGAGCTTCGAGCCGTCGAAGTCGATGTTGATGCCGCCGAGATCCTGGATGAGCGTCTCGGGGAACTTCTTCTCCTTGACGATCGAGTCGCGCCCCGCCTCGAGCTTCTCGGCGAGGGTCTTGAGCTGCTCGCGCGACTTCTCCACGTCCGCCGCGAGGGACTTCGCATGCGACACCGAGATCGCGCGGGCCTTGCTCGTCTCCTGCGCGCCGCCGATCACGTACCCGATCGCGCCGAGGACGACCGCCATGACCACGCCGGCGAGCAACCCCTGCTTGCGCGCGCCCTTGCGCGCCTCCTGCACCGTGAGCTCGTCGACCTCGATGCGCTGCGGCTGCGGCGGAGGCGCCGGCTTGGCGGGCGCCGGCGGAGCGACCGCGGCGGCGAGCGGGTTCGACGGATCGATCGCGATGCCACCCGGCTTGAAGCCCGGCGGAGGTCCGACGGGGATCCCCGGCGGCACCGGGAGCCCGGCGACGGGCGCGGGCGCGGGGGTGGGAACGGGAATGCCGCCGGGTCCGACACCACCCGGCGTGGGCGTCGGCGCAGGCACCGGGATACCCCCTACGCCCGGGGGCGGCGGCGTCGCGCCGCCCATGGCGGTCTTGCCTAGGCGGGCCTTGAGATCGATCTTCGGCTTCTTTTCGTCGGCCATCGAGCCCCCAAAGGAGGATGCGAGAGGGTGCGGAACGATCCCGTTGGCCGGGGCGCCTGCCCCGATCGAGTCGTGCTTCAGAAAGCGCGCGTCACGATATTGTTTTCCGTCGGTCTACGCAAGATAGCCAAGATGCTCGAGCCTGCCGTCGACGTGGTTTTTTCGGCTCGAGCAGAGCTCGTACGAGCGCTCGACCGTGACGTCGAACCGAGCCCATGCCCGGTGAGAACCGGCGCGTAGGCGGGCCCTTGGAGGCACGAGCAGCGAAGGAAGAAAGGCCGAGGCATCCCAACCTCGACGCGCACATTGTCACACCACGACGATCGAATCGCCAAATTCGTCGCGCGGCCGGCGTTTCTGCGTAGGCTCTCGTCGTACGGCACGGCTCGATGAACCTCCCTCGCCCGCTCGACGCCACGTCCCCTCGCCCGAGGGTGCTGGTCATCGACAACTACGACTCGTTCACCTTCAACCTCGTCCAGTACCTGGGCGAGCTCGGCGCCGAGGTGCGCGTGGTGAAGAACGACGAGATCGACGGCCCCGGCGTCGCGGCGGCCGAGGTCGAGGGCGTGCTCGTGTCGCCCGGGCCGTGCACCCCGAACGAGGCGGGCGTGTCGCTCGACGCGGTTCGCATGGCACGCGTGCCGCTGCTCGGCGTCTGCCTCGGGCACCAGTCGATCGGACAGGCGTTCGGCGGCAAGATCGTGCGCGCGAAGCGCCTCATGCACGGGCGCACGTCTCCCATCCTCCACGACGGCACCGGCGTCTTCGCGGGGCTCCCCTCGCCGTTCGAGGCGACGCGTTACCACTCGCTGCTCGTCGAGCGCGAGTCGCTGCCGGACTGCCTCGCGATCACGGCGTGGACCGAGGAGGGCGAGATCATGGGCTTGGCACACAAGGAGCGGCCCATCCAGGGCGTCCAGTTCCACCCCGAGAGCATCCTCACGACGCACGGCAAGGCGCTCGTGTCCAATTGGGTGCGGTCTCTCGGAAGGAGCGCGGCGGCGTGAGCGAGCACCCGTCCTTCGCGGAGATCTTCTCGCGGCTCGAGCGCGGCGCGCTCGGGACCGACGACGTGCGGAGCGCGTTCGGCGCGATCCTCGCGGGCGCATGGACGCCGGTGCAGATCGGTGCCTTCGCGGCGTCGCTCCGCCTTCGCGGCGAGACCGCCGACGCGATCGTCGCCGCCGCCGAGGCGCTGCGGGCGGTGATGACGGCGGTGGACCACGGCCTCGACGAGGTCGTCGACACCTGCGGGACCGGCGGAGACGGCGCGCACACGCTCAACGTCTCGACCGGAGCCGCGCTGGTCGTCGCCGCGTGCGGCGTGCACGTGGCCAAGCACGGCAACCGCTCCGTCTCGAGCCGTTGCGGCAGCGCCGACGTCGTCGATGCGCTCGGCATCCCGATCGACATCGATCCGTCGCGTCAGGCCGCCGTCCTGAAGGAGGCGCGCATCGCCTTCTTGATGGCGCCCGCGCACCACCCGGCGCTCCGGCACGCCGCGACCGCGCGCAGGGAGCTCGGCGTGCGGACGATCTTCAACGCGCTCGGGCCGCTCGCGAACCCGGCGCGGGCCACGCACCAGCTCGTCGGCGTCTACGACGACGCGCTCCGGCCGATCGCCGCGGCCGCGCTCGGCAAGCTCGGCGTCCGGCGTGCGTGGGTCGTGCGAAGCGAAGACGGGCTCGACGAGATCAGCCCCGCCGCGCCCACGCGCGTGAGCGTGCTCGACGGAGGACGCGTGGAGGAGCACGTCGTCGAGCCCGGAGACTTCGGCATCGAGCGGCTGCCCCTCTCGGCGCTCGCAGGCGGCGACGCCAAGGAGAACGCCGACGCGATCGCGCGGATCCTCCGCGGCGTGGCGCACCCGGCGTCCGAGGCGATCGTCCTCAACGCGGCCGCGGCGCTCGTCGTCGTTCGCGGGGGCTCTCCGAAAGACGCCGCCGCCGAGGCGCGCGACGCGATCGCGAGCGGTCGCGCGATTCGGACGCTCGAGGCGTGGCGCGCGGCCGCCCGCCGCGCGCGGGAAGCTGCAGGAGCACCGACTCCATGACCCACGTCCTCGACGCCATCCTCCGCGCGAAGTGCGAGGAGATCGCGGCGCTGTCGCGCACGAAGGCCGAGCCGCGCATCGCGCGTGGCCCGCGCAAGAACGTGGTGGCGAGCCTCGGCCGTCCGAGCGGCGAGCCGCTGCGCCTCATGGCGGAGATCAAGCGCCGGAGCCCGAGCGCGGGGCCGCTCTCGACGGTCCTCTCGGTCGCCGATCGCGCGCTCGCGTATGCGCGCGCGGGCGCGGCGATGATCAGCGTGCTCACCGACGCGCGCTTCTTCGACGGCTCGTGGTCGCACCTCGTCGAGGCGCGGCGCGCGCTCGACGACGCGGGCCTCGTCGTCCCCCTCCTCGCGAAGGAGTTCGTCCTCGATCCGCGGCAGATCGAGGAGGCCGCCGCGTGCGGCGCGGACGCGGTGCTCGTGATCGCGCGGATCGTCGACTACGACACCCTCGGCGCGCTCGTCCGCCGCGCCCGCGAGCTGTCGCTCGAGCCTCTGGTCGAGGTCGTGAACGAAGACGAGCTCTCGGCGGCGATCGACGCCGACGCGAAGGTCATCGGGGTGAACGCGCGCGATCTCGACACGCTCGCCATGGATCCGGCGCGCGCCGCACGCGTGCTCGCGGCCGTCCCGTCGGATCGCATCGCGGTCCACCTCTCCGGCCTCAAAGGCCCCGACGACGTGCGCGTCGTCGCGCGGACCGACGTGGACGCGGCCCTCGTCGGGGAGGCCCTGATGCGCGAGGACGATCCGTCACCGTTGCTCCGCGCGATGCTCCTCGCGGCGCACGGCTGACGCTCGCCGATCAGGGGCTCGCGTTCACGGCTCGGCCTTCCGTGGGCTCGACGACCTCGATCGGCCGCGGGACGTACGTCCGGCCGCGCCCCCCGATCCCGACCTCGCCGTGCTCGTTCTTTCCCCAGCACGCGATCTTCCCGTCGGCGAGGAGGGCGCAGAACGTTCCGTAGCCGGCCGTGATCGCCTTCGCATTCGTGATGCCACGTGCCTCACCGGCCGTCGCACGATCCGCGGACTCCGCCCACTTCGGATCCCGCGAGACGTTCGACACGCCGGCGGTGCCGTCGCCGAGCTGCCCGAAGTCGTTCGCACCCCAGCAGAAGACCTTTCCGCTCCTCCCGACGGCACACGTCGCAGCGATCGCGATGGCGACGTCCACGACGGGCTCGAGGTTCGGGACGCGCTCGAGCCGCGGCTCGCTCGGCGACCTCGTCCCGCGCCCGAGCTGACCGCGGTCGTTGCGCCCCGCGCAGAAGAGCGCGCCAGTCGAGTCGATGACGCAGAGCGAGGAGCCGGCGCGGGCGATGCGCGTGTAGGGCGGCTTTGCGCCGACGGCGGGGACGGTGAAGACGAAAGGCTTGTCGCAGGAAGCGTTCGCCGGAACGTCGACGCCGAGGCCCGGCTCGCCCCAGCAGCGCACGGCTCCTCCATCGGTCGCGCATCCTCCGTCCGGGCCCGCCTTCACCATCGCACCGCGTTTCAGCCCGAGCCGCGGGTCCCACGGTGGCCAGGGCGCGCCGGCCGTGTTGCAGCGCCGCGGCACGCGCCAGCTCGCAGGGCCGGCGCACCACATCCGTCCGCCTTCGTCCTCGAAGCAGAGAGGATCGTCGGACAAGAGCCTCGCAACCGGCGGGATGTTTCCGATCGCCTCCTTCAAGCTCCAGCGCTGGTGGTCGAGGCCCGTGGTCGGGGCGATACGATGGAGCTTCCCCGGGCGTGTCACGACGAAGCTCCCTCCGAGCGCCACGACGTCGTCGACGGGCATCTTCTCGGGCTCGCCGATGAACACCTCGAGCGTCGGAACGTCGGGCGGACGCTCGACGGGCGCGCGCAGGCTCGCGTCCACCATGATCGTCTCTTCCCCCCAGCACTCGAGGCCGGCGTCGCGCGTCCGCGAGCAGCAGTGCCACCCCGCGCACACGACCTCCTCGGAGGGAGAAGCCCCGGACACGATGGTGGGCGTCGCGACGAAGTACGGCGCCTTCGGGTCGCGGTGATGGACCCGGCCCCAGCAGTGGATCGATCCCGAGGCGCGGCGCGCGCACACCTCGTCGTTTCTCGTCTCGACCTCGACCACGTCGGTGAGACCCAGCACGGGCTTGCCGTGGTCGGCGTCGTTCCAGTCGCCTCGTCCGAGATAACCGAACGCGTTCCTGCCGCCGCACGACACCGTGCCGTCCTTCCGGAGGGCGCACGAGAAATCGCCCTTCGATTTCGTGATCGCGACGGCGTCCGTGAGCCCCCGCTCGACGACAGCCGGGCGATCGGCGTCCCAACACGTCGCGCGTCCGTCCGCGTGGACGATGCACGGCTTCGCGCCCGTGCCGAGCCGTCGAACGTCCGTGTATGGCTCGAGGACCTGCGGCCGGGGCTCGTCCTGCGCGCCCCAGCACCAGACCCGTCCCGTCTTCACGAGCGCGCAGGTCGTCGTCGACCAGACGCTCACCTCGACGGCGTCCGTCAGCCCCATGTCGACGGCGCTCGCCGTCTCGCCGCGCCCATCATCGTGCCTCCAACAGAGCACCCGGCCTTCCGCGGTGGTCACGCACGCGCGTTCCCGGTCCATCGAGATGTCGACGGCCTTCTCGATGCCGTTCACGCGGACGAGGCGCGTGTTCTGCGGATGAACGCCTTCGTTGCAGAAGACGCGCCCCGCCTCGCTCACGACGCAGACGCGATCGCGCGCGCGGTCCGAGATCGCCACCCGTGCGGCCCCGCCCTCGTCGGGCGGGAGCGCGTCGAGCACGAACGGCGGCAACGCCCGATCCCAGCAGTAGACGCGCTTGGCCTTCCCCACCGCGCAGTCGCTGAAGTCCGTGAGAGCAAGCGTGTGCCGGCTCACCGCCCGCGCCTCGGCGGCGGGCGCGAGGCCTGCGGGAGGCGCAGGGGGCATGCTCGGTGCGACCGCCGGAGGAGACGGCGGGCGTGCGCACGCGGCGACGGCGGTCACCGCGAGGAGGGCGAACGTCGGACGCATGCGAGCAGTCGTATCATCTCGTGCCGTCGTCCGACGACGCCGGCGTCCAACGGCGAGCCGCCTCCCGTCGGACGCGGGGCGACGGCATCGTCACCGCCGCGACGGCGGGACCGAGACGAGCGAGACGGCGAGCGTGCGCGGATCGATGTCGATGACGGTCGGCGGACGCTCGCACTCCCAGGTCGTGACGTTCACGAACGTGATCGGCCGGCCGCCGTCGTCGCTGATCGTCGCGCCTCCGTCCTCGTGGATGTGCCCGAACAGGTGCAGGCGCGGGCGAATGGCGAACATGCGGTCGCGCAGGTCCGCGCAGCCCTGCCGACCGTTCATGGTGGAGCGGTCGCCGATCCCGAGCGGCGGCCCATGGGTGACGACGACGTCCGTCGTCTCCGGGATGAGCGCCCACTTCTCCGCGAGCGCCCGGCCACGAGGGAGGTTGAAGGCCCACCCGTTGAACTCCGGCTGCCAGGGGCTCCCCCAGAACCGGACGCCGTCGATGACCACGCCCGAGTCCTCGAGGTAATGCACCTCCGCGCCGAGCAGCGCGCGCGCCTCGTCGGGGTGGTCCGAGAAGGCCCAGTCGTGGTTGCCGGCCACCACGATCTTGTGGCGGTGCGGTAGCGACCGGATGTGCTCCGCCGCCTCGGCGAGCTCGGCGAGGTCGCCGCCACGGCACATGTCGCCGGCGTGGACGAACACGTCACCGTCGGGGACGACGAGGTCGTGATGGAACAGGTGCGTGTCGGCGACGGCGACGATCCGCATGCACCGGATGGTAGCGGCTCCCGATGCCGTCGCCGCCGCGCGCGCGAGCCGTCCGTGAACGCAGCGAGGTGCTCACGGGCGGCTCGCGCAGCCGGGTTCGGCGCCGGATCACTCGCAGGAGCGCTGCCAGCCGCACTTCGCGCCGAGCTTCATGCAGACGAGGTCGCCCACCGAGCCGTCGTCGCAGATGACGGCGAGCTCCGGCTTCGGGCCGCAGCCGTCGGCGTCCGGGCACGGCGTCGTGCTCGGCGGCGGGGCGCAGGTCGTCCGCCACGTGCACGGGCCTTCGTTCTCGCTTCCGCAGGCCGAGCCCTTGTACGTCGTGCCCGACGGGCAGACGCTCGCGTCCGGCTTCGGACCGCACTCGCTCTCTTCGCATGCACGGTACGAGACGTTGTCGTCGGGCGACGGCGGATCGCTCCACGCGCACGAGCTCGTCGATGCGCGACACTGCGGTCGCGACGACGTCGTCGACGGAGGAACCTCTCCGCAGGTGGACGCGGTACAGGGCTCGACGAAGTCGAGCGCCTCACGGATGGTCTCCGTCTCTTCCCCCGTGCCGTCCGTGGGAGTCGACGGAGGAGTCGTCGACGAGCTGCCGCAGGCGACGAGGAAGAGGACGGCGGCGAGATGCGAAGCATGGATCTTGTCGAGGTGGTTCATGGCCGAAAAAAGGGCGAGACGAGTGGAGCCCATCGCGCGGCGCTCGCGTTCACCGCGCGCGGGTGGAGGGAGACGCCTCCTCGAGGCGTCGGATGCCGAGCTCGGACGAGCCCGGAGAAGAAGGCGTGCTCAATCGCAGGTCCGCTGCCAGGCGCAGCGCGACGGGAACTCCATGCACACGAGTTCGCCGATCCCGCCGTCGCTGCAGACGACGCCGATCTCCGGCTTCGGACCGCAGCCATCGGCCGTCGGGCAGGGCGTGGTGCTCGGCGGAGGCGCGCAGTGCGTCGTCCATCTGCACGGAGCTCCGTCTTCGCTCCCGCACGTGTTGCCTCGGAAGTTCGTCCCGATCGGGCAGATCTTGGGGCTCGGGGCGACGCCGCACTCTTCGTCGGCGCACTGCCGATAGCTCGCCGACGTGTCGTCCGACCAGTTGCAGCTCGGTCCTTCCGGCTTGCAGTGCGGGCTCGCGAGCAACGCTGGAGCGTCCCCGCACTCCGCCGCGGTGCACGGAGCGCTGATCCGCACCCGGCCGTCGTTCGGCTGCGGCTGCGGGTGGATGTTCTGGGGACCTTGCTCCGGCGAGCTCGACTCGCAGGCCGCCGCGACGGCGAGCACCAGAGGCAGGCAGAGCAAGCGACGCATCACGAGCTGCCCACAAGCATGGCTCAGGCCATTCGGAAATGCTCGAAATTCCTTCGGTCATCCTCGCAATATGTCTCACGAGTGTCTCACTCCTGTATCGGTGACCATCCGGTGATACATTCATCACCGTGCGCGCCGGGGACACGATCGCCGACCGCTACGTCGTCGTGCGTCCGCTCGGCGAAGGCGGGCTCGCGAGCACGTTCCTCGTGCGCGACCGCGCCTACGACGCCGACGTCGTGCTCAAGCTCGTCGCGGCCGACGCTTCGTCGAGCGAGATCCTGAAGCGCGAGTTCATCGCCCTGCGCTCGTGCAGCCATCCCCGCCTCGTCCGCGTTTACGACTTCGGATGGTGGCGCGACCGCGGCGCGCCCCGTGCGTTCTACACGTCGAGCCTCGTCGACGGAGCAGACATCCGGACGTTCGCGAAGACGGCGAGCTGGGACGCGCTGGCGCAGCCGATCGGCGACGTCCTGTCCGCGATCGGATCGCTGCACCGGCGCGGGCTCCTGCACGGCGACGTGCACCCCGGCAACGTCCTCGTCGATGCTTCCTCGCGTGGCGTGCTCATCGACCTGAGCTGCGTGCGTCCGCTCTCGAACGAGCACGCGCACGACGTCTCGGGCACGGCCGGCTTCGTCGCGCCCGAGCTCTTGCGCGGGGTCGTCGATCGCACGGCCGATCTGTTCGCGCTCGGGAGGACCATCCAGGCCCTCGACGTGCCCCTCCCCGCTCGCGTCGAGCGCGCGGTCGCACGCCTCGTGGCCGAGCGGCCGGAGGATCGGCCGCGGAGCGCGGAAGAGGCGGCCGCGGCCCTCGGCGTCCCTTGGACCTCGCCGCGCGCGTCCGATATGCTCGGCGGCGCGATCGTCGGGCGGGACGACGCGCTCGCGCGCCTGCGCGGCGCGCTCGACGCGCTCGTGCGCGGCCGCGACGCCCCACGCACGATCGCGCTCGCAGGCGCGGACGGCGTGGGTCGGACGCGCCTGCTCGAGGAGCTCAAGGCGGAGGCGCAGGCGAAGACGCGGACGGTGCTCGTGCGCGGCCGTCGCGGGGCGCTGTCGACGCTGCTCGAGATCGCGTCGGGCTCTCGGGCCGACGTATCGACGACGTCGTCGGTGCTCTCCGCCCTCGAGCACCTCTCGACTCGCCGCGAGCCGGTGCTGCTCCTCGTCGACGACGCGGAGGCGCTGCCGCCCGACGAGCTCGAACGCCTGCGCGCGCTTTTGCGCTCGACGCCCCGCGGTGGCCCCGTCGCGGTCGTCGTCGTCGCGAACGGCACGCTGGCCGCGTCGGCGGAGCTCACCATCGCGCTCGAGCCGCTCGAGCCGCGCCACGTGCGCGCCTGGCTCCGCGCGGAGATCCCCGAGTCCGCGCTCGACGAGATCCTCCGCGCGACGGGCGGCTACCCGAAGGAGATCGCCGCGCTGCTCGGCCAGCTCGACGACGGAGCGTGGGGATCGCGGACGCTCGCGCGCGCCGTCGCGAACGCCGCCACCGCTCGCGGCGAGCTCCACCTCGACGACCTCGACGACGACGCCCGCGCGCTCCTCGCGAAGATCGTCGCCGCGGGGACGCTCCCCGGCGCCGGTGGCCCCGCGCTCGAAGCGCTCGTGCAGCGCGGGCTCGTGTCCGTCGATCCGGCCGGTGTGCGCCTCCTTCGTCGCTCCGATGCGCCACGCGCCGCCGCCGCGCTCGGCACCCACGCGATGCGAGCCGCGCACCGCGAGCTCGCAGCGGCCGCGGAGGCGGAGCTCGCGGACGCTCCCGAGCGCGACGACCGCTTCGCCGCGCTCGTCGTCCACCTCGCGGCGTTCGATCCGGAGGAGGCCGCGCGTCGCCTCGCCTCCGCGTCGAGCCGTTCCGCCGTCGCGCTCCGTCCAGCGGCCGACGCGGTGGTCGGTGCGCACCATCGCGCTTCGCCGGAGGTTCTCCTTCGCTGCGCCGAGATCTACGCCGACGCGGGCGAGCCCGCGCGCGCCCTCGGTCTCGTCGCGCGTGCGCTCCGGCGGCGCCCCGGGCAACAGCTGCAGTGCGCGCTCCGAAGGCTCGCGGGCCAGTGCTATGCCCAGATGGGCGACAGCCGCCGCGCCGCGACCGTCCTCGGTCGCCTCTTGCCCGGCGTGATCGGCGGGCCGGAGCACGCGCGCGTCGCCGCGGCGCTCTCGCTCGCGCTGCTCAAGCGCGGCGCGGACGCCGAAGCGATCGAGGTCGTCCGCGCCGCGCTCGAACGGACGGACGCCGAGCCCAACGTGCGGCTCGATCTGCTCCTCAACGGCGCGTTCGCGAAGAGCCGGACCGGACGGACGGCGGAGGCCCGCGCCGACCTCGCCCGCGCGCGAGAGATCGCGGACGGGACCTCGCCGCGCGGGCGCTTCCGGCTGGCGAGCGCGACCGGCTTCGTCGAGTACGTCGCCGGCGAGACGCCGGCCGCGGTGCGCGCGTACAAGCTGGCGCTCGATCTCGCGGAGCAGAACGGCCTCGACGACCTCGTGGCGTCCGCCGCGCTGAACTACGGCAGCGCGTGCCACGAGCTCGGCGACCTCGGACGCGCGCTCGAGGCGTACCGGCGCGGTCATCGCCTCGCCGTCGCGCTCGGAATGCCGACGACGGTGGCCACCCTCGAGTTCGACCGCGCGAAGGTGCACGCCGACATCGGGAGCTGGGATCTCGCCACGCGCCACGCCGAGGCGGCGGCCGACGCCGCGCGGCGCGAACGGATGCCGCTCATCGAGGCGGGCGCGGCCGCCGTCCTCGCCGAGGTGGCTTCGGCGCGCGGCGACCACGCCGCCGCCGCCCGCTGGCTCGACGAAGCCGAGCGGCTCGCCGCCGGCGCGAGCGAACGCGAGCTCCTCGCGCTCGCGGTCCAGCGCGCGAAGGCGCGCATCGCGGCCGGCGACCTCGCGCTCGCCGCCGAGGGGCTCTCCGAGTGCGAAGCCATGGTCCGCGCGGTGGGCACGCGCGACGCGGAGGCCGCGTGGCTCGGGGCGCGGGCGGCGATCGCGCTCGCCGAGGGCCGTCCGTCCGACGCGTCGCTCGATCTCGAGCGCGCCATCGAGCTCGCGGACGCGAGCGGCCAGCGCGGCCTCGTCGCGGAGCTGGAGGCGCGGATCGCCGACGCGTTCCTCGCGGCCGGCAGCTCCTTCCTCGCCGACAGGCACCGCGCGCGCGCACGCGAGCTCTGGGAGAAGACGCTCGCGTCGCTGCCGCCGGACCTCCACGACGCGTTCCGGCGCCACCCTGCCCGCGCGGCCGTCTTCGCCGCTCCCGAGACGCCGCCGCGCGACCTCGTCCCGATCGAGGCACGGCGCTTCCTCGAGATCAACCGCCGGCTCAACTCGGCCGCCTCCACGACCGCGGTCCTCGAAGAGACCATGGACGCGGCGATCAGCCTGACGAACGCCGAGCGGGGCTTCTTGCTCGTCGACACGGGCGGCTCGCTGAAGGTGGCCGTCGCGCGCAACGTCGATCGCGAGACGATCCGCCAGGGACACCTGAAGCTCAGTCATACCGTGGCCGAGCGGGTCGTCCGCACGGGCGAGCCGGTGATCACCGTGGACGCCGCGTTCGATCCGCGGTTCGCGCGCTCGCGGAGCGTGCACGCGATGAAGCTCAAGTCGCTCCTCTGCGTGCCGATCCGATCGCCCGACGGCATCCTCGGCGCCATATACGTCGACCATCGCTTCACGTCGGGCAGCTTCCGCCCGGAGCTCGTCGACGTACTGCTCGCCCTCGGCGACCAGGCCGCGCTCGCGCTCGTCAAGGCCCGGCTGGTCGAGGAGCTACGGAAGAAGACGCGCGAGCTCGAGGAGCGGAACGCCGAGATCGAGCGGCTCGCGCGCGGTCAGGCGCTCGAGATCGCGCGCCTGAAGAAGGCCATCGACGACGAGCGCCGCGGGCCCGACCCCGCACGCCGCTTCGACTACGGCGACATCGTCGCGCGGAGCGCCGCGATGCGCCGCGTGCTCTCGGTGCTCGACCGCGTGATCGACACCGACATCACCGTGCTCGTCCGGGGCGAGAGCGGCACGGGCAAGGAGCGCATCGCGCGCGCGATCCACGCGAACAGCGCGCGGCGCGGCGGGCCGTTCGTCGCGATCAACTGCGGCGCGCTCCCGGAGTCGTTGCTCGAGGCCGAGCTCTTCGGATACCGGCGGGGCGCGTTCAGCGGCGCCACGCGCGACCAACCCGGCCTGTTCGTCACGGCCAACGGCGGGACGCTGCTGCTCGACGAGCTCGGCGAGATGTCGCCGTCGATGCAGGTGAAGCTCCTGCGCGCCCTCCAGGAGCGCGAGGTCCGCCCGCTCGGCGCGTCCGACGCCGTGGCCGTCGACGTGCGCGTCGTGTGCGCGACGAACCGAAACCTCCTCGAGGAGGTGCGCGCCGGGCGCTTCCGCGAGGACCTCTACTACCGCGTGGCCGTCGTCGAGGTGGAGCTGCCCCCGCTGCGCGATCGTCTCGAAGACGTGCTGCCCCTCGCCGAGCAGATCCTCGCGCGCCTCGCGACGGAGCTCGGCCGCCCGGCGGCGAGGCTCGATCGGAGCGCCGAGCGGGCGCTCCTCGCCCACGACTGGCCCGGAAACGTCCGCGAGCTCGAGAACGTCCTCACGAAGGCGTTCCTCCTCGGCAAGAGCGGCGTCCTCGAGGCGGGCGACCTCGAGCTCGGCGAGAGCGCGCCGCCCGAGCGCCGCCCGAGCGCCGCCCTCCGCGCGCGCATCGTCGCGGCGCTCGAGGAGACCGACTGGAACGTCGTCTCCGCGTCACGTCTCCTCGGCATTCCCCGCCCCACGCTGTATCGGAAGATGCGGGCCCTCGGGATCGAGCGCCCGCCTCGCGGCCACGCTCGAGAGGGTCGGCCATGAACGCGCGCCCGTCTTTTGCGCCCCTCGCCCGGCCGAGGCTATCGTCGGAGTAGACGTGGACCTCTACGCGTGGATCGACACGTACCTCGATCACCTCCGCGTCGAACGGGCGCTCGCCCGCAACACGCTCGAGGCGTACGCGCGCGACCTCGGCGAGCTGGCGACGCACCTCGGCGAGGACCTCGCGCGGGACGTCCGCAAGATCGACGCGACGCACGTCCTCGACTTCGTCGTGAGCTCGAGCCGCAGGGGCAAGTCCGCTCGCTCCAGCGCGCGCCAGCTCTCCGCGATACGCGGCTTCTTCCGTTTCCTCGTCCGCGAGCGCGCCATCGCCACCGACCCGACGGAGCTCGTCGAGCGCCCGAAGCTCGCGCGCAAGCTGCCGCGGGTGCTCTCGTACGAGGAGGTGAACCGCCTCCTCGCCGCGCCCGCCGAGGACACGCCGCGGGGTCTCCGCGACAGCGCCATGATCCATCTCATGTACGCGTCCGGCCTGCGCGTCAGCGAGCTGTGCGACCTCGAGCTCGGCGATCTCGATCGGCGCGTCGGCACCGTCTCGCCCCTCGGCAAGGGCGGCAAGCGCCGCGTCGTGCCCGTCGGGCAGATCGCGCTCGAGCGCGTCGAGCGCTACATCGACCTCGTCCGCGTGCACAACAAGGGCGCCGACAAGGACAAGCACCTCTTCTTGTCGCCTCGGGGCAAGCGCTTCACGCGGCAGGGACTCTGGAAGCTCCTCAAGGCCTACGCGCGAGCGTGCGGGATCACGACGCCGATCTCGCCGCACAAGCTCCGGCACTCCTTCGCCACGCACCTCTTGAGAGGCGGGGCGGACCTCCGCGCCGTGCAGGCGATGCTGGGACACGCCGACCTCGGGACGACGGAAATCTACACGCGGGTCGCCCAGGACCACGTCCGCGCCGCCTTCGAGCGTGCCCACCCCCGCGCTTGAGCGTCCGGTCCGCGACGGCGGGCCCGGGCGGCAGGCCGCCGCCGGCGCTCGAGATCCGCGCGAAACACGTCTCCGAGCGACGGTGCGCGACGCCGGGCCCCGAACGCGCTAGGGTGAAGTTCGACGATGCCTGCTGCCTTCTCGGTCATCGAGCCGTCTGCGGAGGAGACACCCGTCATCGTCGAGGTACCGCATGCCGGGCTCTGGGTCGACGGTCCGGCCCTCGCGACCCTCGCCGCACCGGCCCGCTCGATCGGCCGCGACGCCGATCTGTTCGTGGACGAGCTCTATGCCGAGGCGCCGTCGCGCGGCGCGACCCTGATCGTCGCGCACGTCTCTCGTTACGTCATCGACCTCAATCGCAGCGAGAAGGACGTCGACGTCGAGTCCGTCGAGGGGGCCCCGCCGGGCGCCCGCGCGACCCGGGGCATCGTCTGGCGCCTGACGAGCGACGGCGTGCGCGTCCTCGACGCGCCGCTCCCTCGGCACGAGCTCGATCGGCGTCTCGAGACGTACTACCGCCCGTACCACCGCGCGATCGCGGCCGCGATCGAAGCCAAGCGCGCGCGCTTCGGTTACGCGGTCGTCGTCGCCGCCCACTCGATGCCGAGCGTCGGTCGCGCCGCCCACGGCGACACGAACGCGCGTCGCGCCGACGTCGTACCGGGCACGCGCGGCCGGACGAGCGCGGCCCGGCCGTTCATCGACGCCATCGACGCGCACGCGCGGGCGAGCGGCTTCACCGTCGCGCACGACGATCCGTACCAGGGCGGATTCACGACCCAGCACTACGGGCGCCCGAAGGAGGGCGCGCACGTCGTCCAGGTCGAGCTGGCGCGCCGCCTCTACATGGACGAAAAGACGCTCCAGAAGAACGCCAACTTCGCTCGCATGCAGCAGTTCTGCACCGAGCTCGTCGCGTGCGTCGGCCGCACGAAGCCCTGACGCGCACGGGCCGCACGAACGTGCGAGAGAGCACGGGCGCCCGGCGGCGCCGCATGCTCTCCCGTTGGCGTCACGCGACGAAGCGCGCCGAGGCGGCTACTTCTTCGCGGCGGGCGGCTTCGGCAAGCTCTTCGGATCGAGCTGCGCGACGAGCTCGAGATCGTTTCCGTAGGTGACGGCCTGCACGATCTTCTTGTCGGGCCCGATCTTCGCGATCGTCACCTCGTGGATGGTGAAGCTCTTGTTCGAGGGCGCCATCCCGAACATCGTGCCCTTGTGCGTCCCGGAGAACGTCCCCTCCTCGACGACCCAGTCGCCGAAGCCCCAGACGTTCGTGGTGGCGAGCTTGCCGTCCGGGACGGCCTTGAAGAACGTCGAGGCGTACTTGCCGATCTCCTTCTTGCCCTTCGACGGGTCGAGGAGCGTGACGTCGTCCCACGTCGCGTCGTCGGTGAAGAGGGCGGTGAGATCGTCGACCTTCTTCGCCTCCCACGCCTTGTTGATCTTCTCGAGCACCTCGACGTTCGCCTTCTCCTCGGGCGAGTCCTTGGCGACGACGACCTCCGGCGCGCCCGACGGCAACGCCGGGACGGCGCGGCCCTTGTCCTTCGAGATGCCCGTCTGCGAGAGCACCGTCGACACGTTGAAGTACCGGTGCTCCTCCTTGATGAGGCCGTCGGGCGAAAACCAGTAGATGCTGGCGCCGGTGACGCCGACGGGCTTCTCGCTCGCCTTGAAGCCCATGAAATCGCCCGAGTGCGTCGCGTTCATGACCCACTCGGAGACGACGACCTCACCCTTCACGAAGACGCGGGACTCGCCGAGCTTCGCCTTCGAGAACGCCGTCGCGAACTCGGTCATCGACTTCGTGATCGCCTCACGACCGACGAGGTCGGGCTCGCCCGGCCGCTTGATGACCGCGTCCTCGGTGTAGACCGCGGCGTACTTGGCCGCGTCGCCGGCGGCGAAGGCCTCGGCGAGCGCCTTGCCCGCGGCCTGCTGGAGCTCCGCGAGCGACTTCTTCGGCGGGGGCGCCGGAGCCTCGGCGGTGGCGGCCGTCGGAGCCGGCGGCACGGGAATGGGCTCCTGCGCCGGAACCTGCGGCTCCGGCGTCGACTCCCCTCCACACGCCACGGCGAAGGCGGCGAGACCCGTCAGCCCGACAAGGAAACGGAGCGCAGTGTTCTTCATCGTAACCCCTCGATTTTCTTTACGTTCGGCGGGACGTTCGCCCCTGGCCTCCCCCAAGAGCTCGGCCATTTGACGGCCATCGAGACGGCAAGGTCAAGGCGTGCTTGACAGAAGGATGACTTTCCGCCAAGTTCCGCGGCCTTTCGAGGGCTTTACGTCATGGCGAAGAGCGACATCACCGGCAAGCGCAAGCTCAAGGCGCAGAACGTCTCGCACTCCAACATCAAGACGAAGCGCTGGCAGAACATCAACATCCAGACGCGGCGCGTCTACGTGCCCGAGTACGACCGCTTCGTGACGCTCAAGCTGACGACGCGCGACATCCGCACGATCGACAAGATCGGCGTCCTCGAGTACGCGAAGCGCTACGGCGTGAAGCTGTAGCCCGTCGTCGTCCGCCAGCGGTCGGCCGGAGCCGAGCAACAGCGCGCGGCGCTCGTCGAGCGAGCGCACGCGTGCTCGGCGTTTTGTTTCCTCGCTTTCGCGGAGCGATCAGCCACGCAGCACGGACGCGGTGCCGTTCGCGTGTGACAACGCGACGAGACGCGCCTCGCCATGAGCCTCGATGCGCTCGTCCGTGAGCAGGCTGTCGATCGCTTGCGCGAGCACGTCGTAGGCGTCCGCGGCTCCGAACGCGCAGAAAGCCACCTCCGGCGCCGCCGCCGTCCCCACGAGCGCCGCCGGTCCCGCCGCGGGGCGCGGCTCGCCGGGACGCACGCGCGTCTGCCCGCGCCGAACCGGCTCGGCGAAGAAGGGCGCACGCAGGCCGAGGTCGCCGAGGAGGAGGCCTTCCGTCGCCTCCTCCCAGCACGCGATGGCGAACGTCGCGTTCCTGTCGACCGCCGCGACCGCGCGGACGCGCGCGACGTCGACCTCGTGCGCCGGAGGCACCGGGACCGTGCCTTCGAGCTGCGTCCACGGGAAGGTGACGAGCACCTTCGGCCCCGGATCGCTCGCCTTCTTCTTCGAGCCCTCCGCGGAGCGAGCGCGGGGCGCGCCTTCGGGCCCCGAGAGCTCGACGCGGCTCGCGCGCTGGACCTCGGGTCGAGGCGACGCGAGGTCGTCGCTCGTGAGCAGGCCGCCGCTCGGACGTCCCGCGGAGGCGAGGAGCTCGCTCGCGAGCGGGCGCTCCTCGATCGCGCGCGGCCCGCGCGAGGCGATCCGCGAGAGGATGTCCGCGCGCGGCGTCCCTTTCGCGAGCGCCACCGCCGGGCCGAGGACCTGCGCGAACGTGGCCGTGCCCATCGACGCGATCGCGACGGCGAGGGCGGCGGGGAGCCAGGGGACGCCGACGCGCGCGGCGTCCGGGATCTCCTCCGCGCTCGTGAACCCACGCGGGCGTGGGGCGCCGATGCCGGGCTGTCGGACACGCCCGTCGATCGCGACGAGACCCGCGCCGCCGCCGCCGACCAGGAGCTGCACGGGACCGAGCAGCACGCCCGGAGAGACGGCGCAGGCCGCGAACACGCCCGCGACCACGGCGTCCACTGCGTTGCCGCGACCGAGCAGCTCCTCGGCTGCAGCCTCGACCTCCGGGGCGGACGCGACCGCCGCCCTTGCCTTGCGCAACGCCATCTATTCGTCCTGCTCGTCGTCGTCGAACTCGGGCGGCGCGCCCCTCGGACGGACGAGCCGCGTCAACCCCCCCGCCTTCTTCGAGCCCACCTCGCGGACGAGACGGCGGAGCGTCTTCGCCTCCTTGAGGGCGCTCGCCGTCTCGATGATCACGTACGCGTCGCGCCGGTCGAGGAGCGCGCGCGCCACCCGCTCGAGGGCGGCCGCGCTGTACGATCGCGTCCCGCCGAGCGCCCGCAGCCGGCCGAACGCGACCGGCCCGGGCGGAACCGGATCCCGGTTCGGGTCGACGGAGAGGACGACGCCCCACCGGCTCGCCTGGACCGCCGCCTCCTCGAGCTCCCAGGGCCCGCTCGGCTCCCATACGACGGTCGCGACGTCGCGCGGGATGCGCTCGAGCACCGCCGCGAAACGGTCTCTCCAGAGCTTGCTCGGCGTGACGTCCGGCGGCGTCGGGATGACGAACAGACGCGACTGGAGCGCCTGGCCCGTGGCGAGCATCGCCTCGAGCTCGGCCTCGAGCGCGTCCGACGGCTTGAGCCGCCCGAGGTTCGGTCCCGCGACGACCGCGAACTCGAAGTGCGGAGGCACCGTCCGGCGCCAACGCCGGAGCGTGGCCGCGCTCGGCGCTTGGCGCAGCTTCGACGCCTCGACCCCGCGCACCTCGAGCAGGTCGAAGCGCTTCGCGTAGGCACTGAGCTCGCCGCGGAGCTCCTTCGCTCCGACGTGCAGACGGGTCGCTGGCATGGGAAGCGACCCTATAGACTACTTCCGCGTCCGGGAGAACGTGCCGCGTGGGACCTCCCTTCTCGCGGCTCGTCTTCGGCTTCTCCCGGGCCGTCCCTGCGGACTCAGCCGCCTCCGAACTGGAACCACTGCGTCGGGTGCGCCCGCAGGAAGCGGGTCATGCAGTCGGCGAGATAGACCGCGACCTCGTCGAGCGTCGCGTCGGTCGCGTTCCGGTCGAGCGTCCTCGGCTCGAAGACGTGGACGACGTACTCGCGGAAGCGCCGCCGCGCGCAGAAGATGGGCAGGATCGGCGCGCCGGAGAGCTGCGCGAGCCGAAGCGGTCCTTCGGGCACCTCGCCCTGGACGCCGAGCAACGGCGCTTTGCGCGTCCGCATGCCGGGGACGACGCGATCGAGCTGGAGCGCCACCACGCCGCCGTTGCGGACGTGACGCAAGAGCGGCAACGACGCGAGCGGATCGCCGACGTGCGCGATCGAAACGCCGCCGCGCCGGCGCGCCTCGTCCTGCAGGCGCCCCGCGCGGGCGTTCGGCTCCGCGTGCGTGACGAGCATGACTTCCAGCCCGAAGCTCTTGCCGAGGAGCGGCCCCGCGACCTCCCAACCCGCCGTGTGCGCCGTCACGACGATCAGCCCGCGCTTCTGTTTCACCGCGGAGCGGACGTTCCTCTCGCCGATGATGAGCGCGTTCGGTCGCTTCGGCCCGCCGGGCGCGTCGTTCGAGAGGACCTCGGCGAGGCACGAGGCGTACGTGCCGAACGTGGCGAGCACGTCGCGCGCATCTCGGAGCGGAGAGGCCGGACCGCGGACGCGATGGAGGTTCCGGCGCACGGCCCGGCGTGCGGACGGGACGAGCACGGCGGCGGCCCAGCCGAAGACGAGCGGTCCGTACGCGAGCCACCAGTCCGGTCCGCGGGTCGCCCCCCACCGCGCCGCTCGACGGAGGAAATGCGCCTCGTGGAGCGCGGGACGGTCGCGCGTGCGCTCGGGGACGACTGCGGCTTCGGGTGCTTCGTCGACGATGGCCGGCGTCTCGTTCACTTCCTTCGCAACCTCGCTGTTGGTCTCGGGATCTTCGCGCGTCGCCCGTCGGGCAGGCGCCGCCGGGCGACGGACTGGGGCTTACGCCTGGATGCCGCGCGATTCCACCCCAAACGGAACGCTCGAGCGAGAGGATCCGTGCGCGATTTGCGCTCACTCGTCGGATACTCTTCGGCTACGAAAGCACGGTGCGCGCGCCGCTCCTCCTCTCGCTCGTGCTGTGCTGTGCCGCGCTCCCGAAGGCATCCTTCGCGCAGCCCGCGGCGCCCGCCGAGGTGGTCCCGCCGAAGCTGCTGGACGAGGTGAAGCCCGCGTATCCCGAAGGCGCGACCGGCGACGCCTCCGTCGTCCTCGAGATCGTCGTGGGAGCGGACGGCTCGGTGGAGAGCGTCGACGTCGTCGAGGGCACCGAGCCTTTCGCGTCGCGAGCGACGCAGGCCGCGAGGAGCGCGCGCTTCGAGCCCGCGAGGCGTGCGGGGCAGCCGACGGCGGCGAAGATCCGCCTCTTGGTGTCGTTCCACGCGCCGCCGCCGGCATCCGCGGATCCACCTACGGCACCGCCGCTGGACACCCGCCCCGTCCCGACGAGCCCTGCGCCTCCGCCGCCCGCGCCGGCACGTGTGGCGAAGCCCGCCGACGTCGAGGAGGTCGTCGTCACCGGCCGCCGCGACGAGCCACGAACACCGACCGAGCACCGGCTCGGGCGGAGCGAGATGCGCCTCCTGCCCGGCGCGTTCGGTGACCCGTTCCGAGCGATCGACGTCCTGCCGGGCGTCGTGCCGATCGTCTCGGGCCTGCCGTACTACTACATCCGCGGGGCGCCGCCGTCGGCCGTCGGCTACTTCATCGACGAGGTCCGCGTCCCGTACCTGTTCCACTTCGGCCTCGGCCCCGGCGTCATCCAGCCGGCCCTCGTCGAGGAGGTCGCCCTCCACCCCGCGGCCTATCCCGGGCGCTACGGCCGCTTCTCGGGCGGCATCGTCGCGGGGACGACGCGCGATCCCCCGAAGGAGCTCTACGGCGAAGGGCAGATCCGCCTCTTCGATGCCGGCGCATACGTCGAGGCGCCGCTCGCGAACGGACGCGCGACCGTCGGAGTCGGCGGGCGCTATTCGTACACCGCCGGGCTCGTCTCGCTCTTCGCGCCGGACGTCACGATCGACTACCGCGACTACAACGCGCGCTTCTCCTGGGCGCTCGACGATCGGTGGCGTCTCTCGGCCCTCGCGATCGGCTCCTTCGACTACGCCTCGCAGGTCGAAGAAGGCATCGAGGAGGTGTACTTCGCATCGGAGTTCCATCGCCTGGACCTCCGCGCGGACCGGCGCGGCAGCGACGGCGCGACGACCCGCATCGCGACGACGTTCGGCATCGATCGCACCCGCCTCGAAGACGCGCGCTTCGCCCAGAACCTCGTGGCGGGCGTGCGTGGCCGGCATCGCTGGCCGGTGTCGCGCGAGGTCGAGGTCGAGCTCGGCGCGGACGTCTTCGCCGAGCGCTACAGCGGCGACATCCCGAACCGCTACTCGGTCTCGCGGCGGGCGTACGAAGAGGCCCTCGAGCTGTTCGGTGCGCGCGTCGACACCGCGACGGGCGCGTGGGCCTCGGCGACGTACAAGCCGCGTCCGGGATGGGACCTGACGGGCACGCTCCGCGGTGACGTCTTCACCAGCGACGGCGCGGCCGCGGTCGGGCCGAGCCCACGCGCATCGATGCGCGTCCCGGTGACGTCGAAGGTCGCGTTCCTCGGCGCGCTCGGGGTGGCGCCACAGCCCCCCGCGTTCGCGATCCCGATCCCCGCGATCGGCTATCGCCGGCTCCCGGGCGGTCTGTCGTTCGCGTACCAGAAGAGCGCCGGCGCCGAGCTGCGCCTGCCGTGGCGCTTCACGTTGAAGACCGTGGGCTTCCACCACAGCTACTTCGACCTCCGTGCCTTCGCGCGCAATCGCAACGACATCGAGATCGAGATCGTGCCGACTGCGGGCGAGCCGTCGTCTCCGACGCAGGCGTACGGCCTCGAGGTGTTCCTGATGCGCAAGCTCTCCGAGCGCTACTCGGCGTTCGCGAGCGGGACGCTCTCGCGAGCCGTCCTCGGCTCGACGCGGACGGAGCCGGCGGGGGTGAGCCCCTTCGATCGGACGTGGGTCGCCCAGGTCGGCGGCGTCGTCGACCTCGGCCGCAACTGGCGCGCCTCGGCGCGCTACCTGAGCTACGGCGGGTGGCCCAGTGACGAGCCGGGCGTCGGACGCCTGCCGCCGTTCCATCGCCTCGACCTGCGGCTCGAAAAGCGTTGGATCTGGGGCGAGCATCGCTTCATGGGTTTGGTGCTCGAGGGGCTCAACGTGACGGCGAACGAGGAGGTCCTGGCGACGACCTGCATCGAGGGCCGCTGCCGCCACGAGGAGTTCGGCCCGGTCGTCGCGCCGAGCATCGGCGTGGAGGGCGCACTGTGAGCCGCTCGACGAAGCGTGTGGCGGCGCTTTTCGGAGCGCTCCTGTCGATCCCGGCATGCGTACCGGCGTCCGAAGCGCCGCCTCCCGCCGGAGCCGCCGGGGCTCGGCTCGAGCCTTCCGCCGCGGCGCGCGGTGAGCCGTTCGAGAGCGACGGCTGGCGGGTGACGGTCGAGAAGCTCGTCGTGCGCGTGCGCATCAACGCCTTCGGCGTGCGGTCGAACGGCTACGGCTGGGACACGTACATCGCGGACGTCATGCGGCCTGCGGAGATCTTCGCTCCGGGCCTCCGTGTCGGCCCGGCCCGTGTCCAGGTCGAGCTCGCGACCCGGAAGTTCTTCCGCGAGCAAGGGACCTGGGACGCGGAATGGGACGATGCCGTCGTCCTCCCCGGCGTCGCCCCCGACGACCTGCGCTGGCTCACGGATCCCGTCTTCGTCACGCCGTCGTCGTTCGAGGCCGCCTCGAGCGCTTCGGTCCTCGTCGTCCTCCGAGGCGAGCGCGGCGCCTCCCGCGTCACGGTCCGAGCCGCCCTCGAAGTCGACTCGAGGACCGATTCGCCGGTGGGGTCGTGCGCCGGAGACGAGGACGAAGAAGCCGGGTGGCCGCCCGGAGGAGACGAGGACGTCCGCCGGCCTCCGCCGCCGGAAGAAGACGACCCCGTGGTGGACGTCCGAGCGAACGACGTCGTCTACGCCCCGTTCGAGGTTCGCCCCGAGGAGGTGTTCCGCTGCGAAGTCGGCTTCGGCGAGCTCGCCGCCGCCGACACGAACGGCGACGGCGTCGTCGACAACGACGAGCTCCTCGCGGCACCCGCCAGGAGCTACGCCAGCCTCCGCCAGATGCTCGACGTCCGCTTCGGCGTGCTGCTGCGCCCCGTGAAGCCGTGAGCTCCGGCGGGGAAGGCCCAGAGGTGTCTCCCGCCCCCTCCCCGTCTCGATCAGACGCGCAGAATCTCCGGGTGCTTCTCGAGCAGCCTGTCGAGCCACGCGTTCGCGACCTTCTCCTGCATCGAGTTGGCGCGGAGGCGATCGGACAGGTGCTTGAAGTCGACCGCGTCGAGATCCTGATCCTGGTTGAAGCAGGAGAAGACGAGCAGCTCCTTGCCCGTCTTCGGATCCGTGTGCTTCTGGAGGCACTGCGCGCAGATCTCCTTCATCATGCACTGCATCGGCGAGTTGATGCTGCCGATCGCGACGTGCAGAGGATTCAGCATCGGCGCGAGGACGCCGTGGCGTGCCTCCTTCACCGCCGCCATCATGCGGTCGGAGCCGATCGCGATGATGCGGTTCACCTGCGAGAGCTTGATCTTCCGCTCGCCGACCTCGCCCTTCCCGTAGGCGACCATCGCCTGGACGATGTTGCCGCGGAAGTGCGCGTCTTGCGGGCGGCGAGGCGTGATCTCCGCGCCGGTGTCGGTGCACCAGATGACCTGATCGGTCCAGCGCTCGATCTCGTCCTGCTTGAAGAGGTCCTCGCCCTTCTTGTAGCCGGCGAAGTAGAGGACGGTGTTGCCGAGCGCCTTCATCGCGCGCGCGATCGAGAAGAGCACGGCGTTCCCGAGACCGCCGCCGCAGAGCATGACGGTCTCGTTCTTCTGCACGTGGGTCGGCGTACCGGTCGGGCCCATGACGACGACCGGCTCTCCCGGGCGCAGCGCCGCGCAGAGGCGCGAGGAGCCGCCCATCTCGAGGACGATCATCCCGAGAAGGCCCTTGTCCTCCTCGACCCACGCGCCGGTGAGCGCGAGGCCTTCCATGCCGAGGCGCGTGCCCTCGATCACGGGGGCGAACGACTCGTAGTTCTGGAGCCGGTAGAACTGGCCGGGCTTGAACTTCCGCGCGGCCATCGGCGCCTTCACGACGACCTCCACGATCGTCTTCGTCAGGCGATTCACCTCGACGACGCGCGCGACGAGCGCCTCGTCGAGCCGCTCGAAGAAGCTCGCGAGCTTCTGATCGCGCTCCGGCTGGTCGTCGGGCGACAGGTTCGCGACCTCGGGGAAGAGCGCCGCGACGTGCTTGAAGCCGCGCTTCGCGCTCGCCATCGCCTTGACGACGCTGCCCGCGTAGTACGGGTGGTTGTCGCCGTAGAACGTGACCGTGCGGCGACCGTCGCGCAGGTAGCTCGTGAAGAACGCCTCCGGGGCGCGGCCCTCGACGGGGGTGAGGACGACCTTGCCGTCCTCGAGCTTCGCCGTGTGCGCCTGGAAGTACTGCTTCTTCGCGTCGAGCGCGAAGGTGCCCTCGTACTCCTTCTCGTACATCGTGTTCGGGCTCGTGCCCGCGGCCACGCAGACCGTCCGCGCCGGGATCTCGACCTCCTCGCGATCGCCGGTGTTCTTGCGGAACTTCACGGCCTTCACGTGGCCGTACTTGTCGAGCACGGCCTCGATCGGCGACAGGTTCTCGATGTAGCGGACGCCCTCCTCGAGGCTCTTCTGCACCTCCTCGTGGTTGAGGCGGTACGCGGGAGACTCGAGGACCGAGCGGCGGTAGACGAGCGAGACGCCGCCCCACTTGTCGAGCAAGGGCTGGATGCGCGGATCGCGCCCCTCCTTCGCCGCGCGGGCGCGCTCCTCCTCGAGCTCCTTTGCGTGCTGCAGCTGCACCTGCAGCTCCTGCCACTCCTCGTCGTCGAACATCGCGCGGACGGCCTCGGCGCCCTTCTCCGCGACGAGCTGATGGACGCGCTTGGCGACCTTCTCGATCTGCACCGGGTAGTACGCGAGCAGCTCGGTCGCCGTGTCGATCGCCGTGAGGCCTCCGCCGATGACGACCGCGGGGAGCTGGATCTGCAGGTTCGCGAGCGAGCTTCGCTTGTAGGCGCCCGTCAGCTGCAGGGCCATGAGGAAATCGCTCGCCTTGCGGATGCCCTTCGCGAGGTTGTTCTTGAGATCGATGATCGTCGGCCGCCCCGCGCCGGCCGCGAGCGCGACGTGGTCGAAGCCGAGCTCCCACGCGTCCTCGAGCGTGAGCGTGCCGCCGAAGCGGATGCCGCCGTAGATGCGGAGCAGCGGCTTGCGCGCGAGCGTGATGTAGAGGAGCGTGAGGAAGTTCTTGTCCCAGCGGACGGTGATGCCGTACTCGCTGACGCCGCCGAAGCCGAGCAGGGTGCGCTCGTCGAGCTCCTCGTAGAGGACACCGAAGTCCTTGATCGGCACGGGCGGCGTCGTCGCGTCGCCGGTGAGCTCGATCGGGAGCGGCTCGATCTTCAGGCCGTCGATGGCGACGACACCGAAGCCCTCGCGCGTCAGGTGGTGCGCGAGCGTGTAGCCGGCGGGCCCGAGGCCGACGACGAGGACGTTCTTGCCGTTGTACGGCAGCGAGTACGGCCGGCGCACGTCGAGCGGGTTCCAGCGCGTGAGCAGGCCGTAGATCTCGAGGCCCCACGGGAGCGACAGCACCTCCGTGAGCACGCGCGTCTCGACCTGCGGGATGTTCACCGGCTCCTGCTTCTGGAAGACGCACGCCTTCATGCAGTCGTTGCAGATGCGGTGGCCGGTGCCCGGGCACATCGGGTTGTCGATGCACACGATCGCGAGCGCGGCGAGCGCGTCGCCCTCGCGCCGCATGACGTGCATCTCGCTGATCTTCTCGTCGAGCGGGCAGCCGTCGAGCGAGACGCCGAGCGGGTTCTTCTTGACCTCGTTCGTCTTGTTGTCGCGCAGGCCCTTCGAGCAGGAGTCCTTGTCGCGACCGTGGCAGTAGAGGCAGTAGTCGATCTCCGCCTCCACCTGACGCGGGTCGGCGCGGCGATCCGTGAGCGGGAAGCCGTCGCGCTCGCGCCGCTCGTCTTCGGGGCCGACGAACAGCTCGGGGAGCTTCGGCTCCGGGCGCCGCAGCTTGACGAGCTGCTGGAAGTCGACGGCCTTCGCAACGTGGAGCGACGGCCAGTAGTGGGCCGGATCGTGGTGGTCCTTGCGCCTGTGGGCGAGCCACGCCTCGATCGCGTCGAGCGCGAACGCCACCACCCTCTGGTTCTCCGCGTCCGTCGGCGCCGCGGGATCGGCGCAGGCGCATGCCTCCTCGCTGACCTTCGACGCGTTGTAGCTCGACTGGAGCGCCGTACGCACCGTGACCGCGCGGGCGCGGAGCTCGTCGGTCCACGACGCGCCGCCCGCCTTCGCGGCCTTGCGCGCGGTCTCGTCGACCTCGACCAGCAAGAGCACCGCCTTCGCGACGGCGAGCTCCTCGTCCGGGTAGCTCTGCGTCCCGCGCAAGAGCGCCGCGGCGCGAGCGGGATCGTTCGTGTCGCCCCAGAACATCGCGGCGATCGCGGCGGTCGCGACCGCGCTCGCCTCGGCGAAGGTGCCTTTCCACGCCTTGCCGGCGCCCTCCTTGAGGACGCGCTTCTTCGCGAACTCCGCCTTGAACTTCCACAGCGGAGAGCGATCTTTGACCTCGCTCGCGAGCGTCGCCGCCTCCTTCTCGACGCCGAAGAGGCGCGCGACGAACGCGCCGACGTGCGGCGCGACCGAGACGACGACGTCCGAGATCTCCTCGGGCTTCATCCCGGCGCCTTGCGACGCACGGTACGACTCGTACTTGCGCCAGGTGTCGGGCGCCTTCTGCGCGAGCTCCGTGCAGAAGACGTCGTAGAGATCCTTCAGGCGCTGGGGGACGAACAGGTCCGCGAAGCGGAAGCCTTCGATGCCGAGCGGCATGTCCGAGCTCGGCAGTCCCTCGGGCGGCGGAAACGATTTCCTCTGAACGCGAAAGGAAGGCGAGGCGACGGTCACGGTTTCTCCCTCACTCGTCGTCTTTCTTCTCGTCGCCTGCGCCGGCCTCGGGCTCCGCCGGCGTGAACGCCGTCCTGGCGAGCTGGCCCTCCTTGAAGCCGAAGTAGATCTCGGCCTGCTCGAACATGAACTTCTGCCCCTCCGGCGAGGTCAGGTCGACGCGGTACGTGTTGACGTACTTGACCGAGTCGCGGACCCACATGTCCCACGCTTCTTTCGAGATCTCCTCGTAGATGCGCTTGCCGAGCTCGTTCTTGTAAGGAGGCTTCGCGAGTCCGGGCAGCTCCTTACCGAGCTTCCTGCATTTGACGAGACGGGGTTCGCTCATGGCAGCGGCTCTTTACCTGTGCGGCCCGCCGGGCGCTAGCCCATGCGTTCGGCCGAGCTCCGCCGCGCGCCTCTCGACCGACCCTCGAGTCAGGCGAACGGCAGGCCGAGCTGGTAGGGTCGGACCGAGCGGACGTCGAGAGCGACCGGGGACGTCCCGGGCACCACGTCGACGTCGATGCGACGCGCCCGCGACGCGACCACGTCGAGCGCGCGCTCCGGCGTGTTGTTCGATCGCGAGAGGTGTCCGAGCCAGAGCCTCGACAGCCTCGACCCGACCAGCCGCGCCGCGAGCTCCGCGGCCTGCTCGTTCGACAAGTGTCCGAAGCCGCCGCTCACGCGCCGCTTCACCACGTCGGGGTACTCGCTCGCGGCGAGCATCTCCGGGCAATGATTCGCCTCGACGAGCGCGGCGTCGCAGTCGGCGAGGAGCGCGACGAGGCCGGGCGTGACGCGCCCGACGTCGGTCGCCACGCCGATGGCGGCGTTCTTCCCGGCGACGCGGACGGCGACCTGCGTCGCATCGTGCGGGACCTGCACGGTGCTCACCGTGACGTCGCCGATCCTGAAATCGCGCCCGATCTCGTAGCGCCGGACCTCGACCGGATCGCCGGCTCGCCCGGACGTGGGCGGAGGCGGAGGCTCGAGGCCGGCGTGGAGGTAGAGCGGGGTCTGGAAAACGGCCGCGAGCCGGTCGGCGTGCGCGTAGTGGTCGCCGTGGTGATGCGTCGCCACGATGCCGTGCAGGTCGCCTGGGCGGAGCTCGATGCCGAGCTCGGCCAGACGTGCGGCGACGAGGCGCGGCCCCACGCCCGCGTCGATCATGACCTTCGTGCCGCAGGACTCGATGAGCAGCGCGTTACCGCTCGATCCGCTCCCGAGCACGAAGGCGCGCACGAGGCTCTACATCGCAGGCTGGGCTCGGTCTGGCAAGCGCTGCGATCGCGCTCGCGCTTCTCGTGCCCATCCGTCGGAGCCGGCTCCGCCCCGCGACCGGGGGCGCTCGGCGACGGCCGTGCACTCCGGCCTCCGATTTCGGCGACTTTCGGCGTAATGTCCCCGTCGAGTGAGCACCAAGGCCTGTCCTCACTGCGGCGCCGACTCCCCCGCTCAGGCTCGCTTCTGCGGGCACTGCGGGCGGACGTTCGACGTGGCGGCCCAGCCCGGCCCGCGCGCGATCCCGAAGACGATCGACGACGCGACCGCGGATCCCCCGCCCGTCGCGTCCCCGCACGCGGGCGCGCGTCCCGGGATGGCGACCGTGATCGGACACGCGGTCGCTCCGGTCGCCGCTCCGACGAATCTCGGCCAGACGCTGTTCGATCCCTCTCCTCGGGGATCGAAGCCCGACGACGCGCCGAGAGCTCCCGACGCGCCGGAGCCGACCGCGAGCGCCGAAGCCGCGCCGCAGCCGGCGCCCGCAGCGAGCCCCGAGCCGAAAGACGCGCCGGCGAAAGGGCGTGAGCCGGCGCTCGGCAAGACGATGGTGCTCGGCGGCTCGGTCGACGCGGCGGCGCCCACGCCGGCGGGCGCGTCCCCGACGGATGGCGCGGCGCAGTCCTCGGACGCGACGAAGGCCCCCCAGCGCGAGAGCCCGCGGAGCCAGAGCCCGCTCTCGCAGAGCGTCAACGTGGAGGGAGGGGCCCGTCAGGCCGCGATGCCGGCGCTGGGTGACAAGCAGACGATCCTCGGGATGCCTGCAGTGGGCGCGCCGGCGAACGCCCCGGTCGCAAACCCGCAAGCGCTCCCCTCCGCGATGAAGACGATGCTCGGCGTCGCGATGCCCGGCATCGCACCGACGCACGAGCGACCGCCGGAGCCGCCGGGCCGGATGGGGACGCTGCTCGGCGTCGCGGTCCCCGGAATCGCGCCCACGCGTCCGGGAGAGCAAGGCGCCTCTCCGTCGGCACCGATGCACCCCGCTCCGAGCGCTCGCGTCGACGAGGCGCCGCCGCCCATCGTCCCGCCTCCCCCGCCGCTCGTGGTGGAGCCGCTGCCCGAGCCGCCGCGCCCGGTCGCGAAGAAGGGCGTGCCCGCCGTGGCCGTCGTCGCGATCGTGTTCGTGATCGTCCTTCTGATCGGCGGCGGCGCCGCGCTCTTGGTCCTCCGCTCCGGCGCGCCCCTCAGCGCGCAGCCGCAGCTCGACGAGACGGGCAAGGAGTCGCTCGCCATCCGGTGCGAGTCCTGCCCGGACGGGACCGTGATCGCGCTCGGCGCGTCGTCGACGAAGGTCGAGGGCGGAGCCGCCGTTCTTCCGCTGCCCGCGCCGCTGTCGATCGGCGACAACCGGCTCGAGGTCCAGATCGATCGACCGGGCGCTGGGCGCGACGAGACCGTGAAGATCCACGTGCCCGTCGCCTACCGGGTGAAGGCGGACCTCTCGACGCTCACCTCGACGCCGCCGGCGATCACCGTTCGCGTCGAGGCCCTCGAAGGCACCGAGATCACCGTCGACGGTCAGCCGGTGACCCTCGACGCGTCCGGCAGAGGGTCGCGATCGATCGACGTCGCAGGCGAAGTCGAAGGCACGAGCAGCGAGCAGAAGGTGCTCGAGCGGACGATCCCCTTCACGGTGAAGCCGAAGGGCTCCACCGCACCCGAGAGCGGTCAGCTCGTCGTCCGCGCCACCATCACGCCGCTCCACCTCGACGCGCCGGGCGTCGAGCTCTTCACCGATCGTTCGACCGCGGCCGTCGTCGGGCAGACGAAGCCGGGCGGAACGCTCTCGATCGACGGGCAGTCGGTCGCGGTGGACGCGCAGGGTCGCTTCGCGGTCCGCGTCGAGCTCCCGGCGCAAGGCGACAAGACGCTCACGCTCGTCGCCAGCGCACCGCCGCTCGCGCCGCGGACGGCGCGCGCGAAGGTCGTGCGGGTCGCCTCCCTGGATGCCGCCGCGAAGACCCTCGATGCGCAGGGGCCGATCGGGGTCGACACGTTCGGCGCCGACACGGCCGCCAACGTCGGCAAGCTCGCGGTCGTCGAGGGCGAGGTCCTCGAGATCCGCATCGCGCAGGGCTACACGGTGATGCTCGTCGAGGAGAAGCGGGCGTGCTCGGCCAAAGGCGCGTGCGTCGTACGCGTCGTGCACGGCGAGGAGGTCAGAGCCGCGCGCGGCGCCTCCGTCCGTGCCTACGGACGCATCCTCGGAACCGTCAGCTCGGGCGGGAAGAACGTCCCCGACGTGGAGGGCGTGCTCGTGATCGTCCGAACGGGAGCGAAGAAGTGAGCGCGTCGCCCGCGTCGAGGAGCCTCGCCCGCGCCTTCCGCGCACGCCCGTGGCGCGCGGTCGCGGCGATCGCGGCCGTCGCCGCCGGAGCCGGTCTCGCATTCGGGCTCCGCGATGCAGAGGCCCAGCGCATCGATCCGCGGCGCCCCACGGTGCTCGTCGTCGGGCCGCCTCCCGGCGCGTCGCCGATGCACCGGGTCGACGCGCGCCGTAGCGGCCTCTCGAAGACGCCGCTGCCGTCCGGCACGCTACGGCTCGCTTGGCGCAAGGCGACGGGCCTCACGCTCGAACAACCGGCCCTGAGCGGAGGCGACGGCACGCTGGCGGTCATCGCCTCGCGGGGCGACGTGACCTTCCTCGACGCCGACGGCGAAGAGCGCGGGATGGTGAAGGTCGGAGCGGCGCAGGTCGGTCCCGCCGCGCTCACGTCGGACGGGACGGTCGTCTTCACGACGGGCACCGGTGACGTCATCGGCGTTCGCCGCTCGCTCGCGCGCGTCCGCTTCTCCACGCGCATCGGCGGCGAGCGAAACCCGGCCGCCGCGCCGGTCGCCCTCGACGACGGCGGCGTCGTGGTCGCGACGATGACCGACCTCGTCGTCCTCGACGCGGAGGGGAACGTCCGCTCGCGGAGCGCGATCCCCGAGCCACCAGGTGCTCCCCTCCTCGCTTCCTCGGACAAAGTGCTGGCCGTGACGACCTCGGGCGCGGTCTACGGCTGGGCGCCCGGTCGCGAGCCCGTTCGGCTCGGCTCCTTCGGTGGGCGCGTCGACGGCGGCGCCGTGCTCGTCGACGACACGACGCTCCTCGGTGTCGTCGACAACGGCCAGCTCGTCGAGGTCGACCTCGCGCGCGGCACCCGGTCCACGCGGGCGATCGCGCAGACGGGCCTGTACGCCGGTCCGCCCGCGGCGCGGTCCCTCGGGAAGGGCCGGTCGCTCGCGACACTCCTCGCGCTGAGGATGAGCGCGCCGACGCAGGCGCGCCTCCTCGCCGTCACGGTCGATCCGAGCGGCCAGGAGCTCGTCCGCGCGCCGATCGCCTCGTTGCCGCCGATCGTCCTCCCCGACGGCGGCAGCGCCCCGCAGGTCGCGCTCCCGAGCGTCGGCACGCTCGTCGACGCGCGCGGCGCGATCGCGTTCGCGACGACGGAGGGGCAGATCGGCGTCGTCAGCCCGGAGGGAGCGGTCGAGACGATCGGCGAAACGGTCTGCTCCAGGGGCACGCGCTCCGGCGTCATCGGGCTGACGCCGTTCGGCGACGGCGCCTTCGTCGTGACGTGCGAGGGCGGCGTCGTCGCCAAGATCGTGAGCGCACTCGCGACGGTCCCGCGGCGGCCGGTACCGCCGGGAAGCTCGGCCGGACCGGACGTCCAGCGGCCCGACCCGCGGGATCCCGAGGAGTGAGGCTTCGGTCCTCAGCTTCGAGAGGCTCCAGGCTCCGGGCTCCAGGCTCCAGATGCACGAGCGGCTCTTCCGCCTGCGCTCGATGGTGCCTCCCCGGAGAGCCTGAGCCTCTGACGCTTCCTGCTGAGGACTGAGGACTGCGCGCCGGCGGCGCGCCACCTGGCACACCGCAAGAATTCTGCCTATAGTCCAGGCATGATCACGCTTACGGAGCGCGCTGCGGCGAAGGTGAAGGAGATCGCCGAGGCCGAGGACCTCACCAACCAGGGTCTTCGCCTTCGCGTCGTCGGCGGAGGCTGCGCCGGGTTCACGTACGACCTCTACTTCGAGGACCAGACGACCGAGCTGGACGAGCAGTTCGAGGACAAGGGCATCAAGCTCTACGTCGATCCGCTGAGCTACCAGTACCTCGAGAACACCGAGATCGACTACGTGGAGGGCGTCCACGGCTCGGGCTTCAAGTTCAACAACCCGAACGTCACCGGCAGCTGCGGCTGCGGCTCGTCGGTGAAGTTCTGATGCAGGGCAGCTCGCGGTCCTCCGCACGGAGCGAGCCTCCGTGCCGTGGACCGCTCACAGGCCAGCCACCGGTGGCCTCGTGCTCGGACGCACGGCCGGGTCGTCCCCCTCCCCGAGGCCCGGCCCTCGTCCGTCGAGGGCGACGCTGCATTCCGTGAAGGAGCGATGCGAGCGCTGATCTCCCTCGCCGCCACGCTGGCGCTCGCCCTGGGCTGCGCGGCCTGCGAGAAGACGAAGGAGCCCGAGCCCGTCCAGAAAGCCGCGGTGAGCACGACGCCGGCGCCGGCGAAAGGCCCGGGATCGCTCGCGGTGTCGAAGCCGGCGCCCGAGCGCGTGGTCGCCATCGGTGACCTCCATGGCGATCTCGATGCGACGCGCCGCGCTCTCAAGCTCGCCGGTGCGATCGACGACAAGGACGCGTGGATCGGCGGCAAGCTCGTGGTCGTCCAGACGGGCGACCTCATCGATCGTGGCGACGACGATCGGAAGATCCTCGACATGATCGAGCGCCTCGAGGACGAGGCGAAGAAGGCCGGCGGCGCCGTCGTCGCGCTCGTGGGCAACCACGAGATCATGAACGTGGAGCTCGACTTCCGCTACGTGACGCGCGGCGCGTTCGCCGCGTTCGCGGACGTGACGCCCTCCGACGAGAGGCTCGCGCAGAGAATCGCGGGCCTCGAGCCGATCCAACGCGGGCGAGCCCTCGCCTTCCTTCCCGGCGGCCCCTACGCCCGCATGCTCGCGCGCCGCCCCGTGGTCGCGCGTGTCGGCGACACGATCTTCGTCCACGGCGGCGTCCTGCCGAAGCACGTGCGCGCAGGGCTCGACGAGATCAACGAGGGCACGCGCGCTTGGCTCATGGGAGAGACGCGCAAGGTCCCCAAGGAGCTCACCGCCGAGGACGGCCCGCTCTGGACGCGAATGTACTCGGCGGCTCCGGGCCGCGAGGAGTGCGCCAAGCTCGACGAGACGCTCCGAGCCCTCAACGCGAAGCGCATGGTGATGGGCCACACGGTGCAGCGGCCCGGCATCACCCCGGCGTGCGACGAGAAGGCTTGGCGCATCGACGTCGGCATGTCGAAGTTCTACGGCGGTCCCATCGAGGTCCTGGAGCTCCGCGGCGATACGGTGAAGGTCCTGAAGGAGGGCCCGCGCTGAGGGGGCTCGGCCTTCACGATAGTGACCACCGGCATTCCCCAACCCGACCATCACGGCGAGCGTCGAGGCCGGAAAGCCCGGAATTTTCCACGCTGAGCGCGTGGCAGCGTCCTTGCTTCATGGCGGCCGAAGGCCATGAGGTACTCGTCGTCATGGGCCCTCGTCATCGGGCTCGCGCTCCTCGTCGGTTGTGCCGGTGAAGTCTCGTCACCGCGGCCGTTCGAGAGCACGAAGACGAACGTCGACAAGAAGCGCTCGCGCACGCCAACCGACGGAACGGACGACGACACGTCGCCGAGCGAGGGCGACCCGCTCCCCTCGGATGGTGTCGACCCCAACGACGTCGAGCCGCCGCTGCCGCCCGGCATGCCGCCTCCGGACACCAACTGGCTCGGGGGCCTCCCGAGCACAGATTGGGTGGAGTTCGGAGGCTCGGGCTTCTGCAAGTACCGCGCTCGGCTCGTCGACGTACGCGTGACCGTCCGGCTCACGGCGACCGGCCGGATCGCGACGACGTTCGTGACGGCCACCGCGGAAGAAGAGGGCCTCGACGGCTGCGAGCTCGAGACGATCGCGCCCAACCTCCACAAGTACACGTACTCCCCCGAAGCTCCGACGGAGGGCCCGTTCACCACCAAGAACGTCTCGGGCAACCTGCCGGCGGTCGAGATGACCGGCGAAGTCGTCATCACCGATCCGACGAAGGGCACCGCGACCCTCCGCTGGCGCCGGACCGACGTAGGCCCGCCGCTCGACTGGAAGCTCACGGCGCAGGTGCCGCTGGTGAGGACTTGAGGTCAGGCCTCAAACCTCAGGCCTCAGCGGTGAGCCGGTACACCGCCCCCTTCCGCGAGGCTGGCCGCACCCGTGTCCCCTTCCGTGCCGAGGCATGCATGCAACCTACACCCTTTCCTGACGTCGGTAGGAATGTGTGCATCCTACAAACGCGGGGCCTGAGGCCACCAAAGAGCGCCGTGGCACATGCCCTGTCAGGGGTGTCATGGCGCAGGACGGTGGCCCAAGGCCACTGCACGACAGGCCCGAGAAAAAGGCCTCGTTTCGAAGTGGCATGGCGGTTGCCGAAGCGTGTGGCATGCGCCCGGCTCGCCTCTTCCTCGCGTCTTTCCTCGCCCTTGCTTCTCCGCTCATCGCCTGCGGCGGCCTCGTGGACGATGAAATGTGCACCGCCCTTCCTTGCGGCCCGGCTCGCGAACCGCCGCCTAGGCAGCCGGAGCCGGAGCCCGAACCCGTGCCGGACTCCGAGCAGGAGGACGGCTCACCGTTGACCGCCGACGCCTCGGCCGAGCCGTGCGTGCCTCCGTATCACGTCGAGACCGACGACGGCCGCTGCGTCTGGTCCTGCTCCGAAGGCACCCAGCCCGACCCGAACGGCACGAACCCCAGAGCCGACGAATGCGTCTGCCAGCCCGGCCTCCAAGAGGTCGGAAGCGACGAGTTCGGCCGCCGGGTGTGTCGGTGAGCGGGAGTCCTCGGGCCTCGGGCCTCAACGAAAAGCACTTCTCGCCCATCGGCGCTGACGCTGACGGCGCCATGCCCTTCCCAACGTCGGTAGGAATGGTTGCAGCCTGCACACTTTCCCAACGTCGGTAGGAATGGATGTGGTGTACATCTGAGGCCTTCATGAGGCCCGAGGCCCGAGGCCTCCTACCGGCGGAGCCAGAGCGTCCAGGCCGAGAGCGCGACGATCACCCCCCACGTCGCGGCGGTGCCGAAGACGCGGAAGACGTTCGGGGCCGGGCGTGGGAGGCCGTAGGCGTGGGCGAGGCGGCCCAGGAAGAGGAGGCCGCCGGCGATGTGGAGCCAGAAGCTCGAGCCGCCGCAGAGCTCCGCGAGGAGGAGCATGAGGATGCCCAGTGGGACGAACTCCGCGTTGTTCGCATGGACGCGGCTGGCGACGAGGAGCGCTTCCGAGCTGCCCAAGCCCATGGAGATGTTCTCGCGCCGGCGGACCACCGAGACGTGCGCCGCGAGCCCGATGTTGAAGATGGCGTTCAGTGCTCCGTAGAGCGCGGTGACGGTAGGGATCTCCACGCGCGGATCATCGCGGATCGCGCGCCATGAGCCCAAGTGATTCGCGCAGAACATGCCGGCGCCGACCGCCGGTGACGACCGGTAGGAGGTGCCAGCCGAGCTCAGTAGCCGAGGATCGGGCCGAGGCGGCGCTCGATCTCCTCGGGGGTCGTTCCCGAGCGGCGGGCGTAGTCCTCGACCTGGTCGCGGCCGATCTTGCCGATGTTGAAGTAGCGCGACTCCGGATGCGCGAGGTACAGGCCGCTGACGCTGGCTGCCGGCACCATCGCGAGCGTCTCCGAGAGCGTGATGCCGACCTCGTTCGCACGGAGGAGCTCGAAGAGCTTCTTCTTCGGCGCGTGATCGGGGCACGCGGGGTAGCCGAACGCCGGGCGGATGCCGCGGTACTTCTCCGCGATGAGGTCCTCGTTGGAGAGGCGCTCGTCGGGCGCGTACCAGCGGCGGCGTACGCGCTCGTGCAGCATCTCCGCGAACGCCTCGGCGAGCCGATCGGCCAGCGCCTTGGCGATGATGGCGCTGTAGTCGTCGTGCCGCTTCGTGAAGTCGGCGACGAGGTCGTCGACGCCGAGGCCGGCCGTGACCGCGAAGGCGCCCACGTGATCGGCGAGCCCGAGTCCGCGCGGCGCGACGAAGTCCGCGAGCGACAGGTGCGGACCCTTGTCCGCGTCGGCTCCGGCCGCGGCCTTCGCCTGCTGCTGGCGGAGCATCGGGATGCGCACGAGCTCCGTCTTCCGCGACGCGTCCGTGAAGAGGACGAGGTCGTCGCCCTCGCTCGCGGCGGCCCAGAAGCCGAAGACGCCGCGCGCTCGGAGGAGCTTGTCCTTCACGATGCGATCGAGGAGCTTCTGCGCGGCCTCGTAGAGGTCCCGCGCGGCCTTCCCCTTCTCCGGATCGTCGAGGATCTGCGGGAACTTGCCCCGGAGCTCCCACGCCGTGAAGAAGAACGTCCAGTCGATGTACCTCGTGAGCTCGGCGAGGTCGGCTTCGACGGTCTCGACCCCGAGGAACGGCGGCGGCGGGAGCGCGTCGAACGACGGCTTCGGCGCGTTCGCGCGTGCCTCGGCGAGCGGGAGGACCGGGCGCACGCGCTTGCCGGCGTGGAGCTCGCGCAGCCTCGCCTGCTCCGCGCGGTTCTCCGCGTCGAACGCCGCGCGCTTGGCCGGGTCCATGAGCGACGTCACGGTACCGACCGCGCGCGAAGCATCGAGCACGTGCACCGTGGCGTGGTCGTACTCGGGCGCGATCTTCACGGCGGTGTGCTGGCGGCTCGTCGTCGCGCCGCCGATGAGCAGCGGGATGCTCATCTTGCGGCGGTTCATCTCCTTCGCGACGTAGACCATCTCGTCGAGCGACGGCGTGATGAGGCCCGAGAGGCCGACCACGTCCGCCTTCTCCGCGATCGCCGTGTCGAGGATCTTCTCGGCGGGGACCATCACGCCGAGGTCGACGACCCGGTAGCCGTTGCAGGCGAGGACGACGCCGACGATGTTCTTGCCGATGTCGTGCACGTCGCCCTTCACGGTCGCCAGGACCACGGTGCCCTGCACGCGCGCGCCGGTCCGCTGCTTCTCGGCCTCCATGAACGGCTCGAGGTAGGCGACGCCCCGCTTCATCACGCGGGCGCTCTTGACGACCTGGGGCAGGAACATCTTCCCCTGACCGAAGAGGTCGCCGACGATCCTCATGCCGTCCATCATCGGCCCCTCGATGACGTCGAGCGGCTTCGGCAGCGCCTTGCGCGCCTCCTCGACGTCGGCCTCGATGAAGTCGACGATGCCGTGCACGAGGGCGTGCGTGATGCGCTCCGCGTACGTGCCGCGCCGCCAGGCGAGCTCGTCGACCTTCTTCTTCCCGGTGCCCTTGAACTTCTCCGCGAGCTCGACGAGGCGCTCGGTGGCGTCCGGCCGGCGGTTGAAGATGACGTCCTCGACGTACTCGCGCAGCTCCGGATCGATGTCCTCGTAGACGACGATCTGCCCCGCGTTGACGATGCCCATGTCGAGGCCCGCCTTGATCGCGTGGTACAGGAACGCCGAGTTCATCGCCTCGCGGACGACGTTGTTGCCGCGGAACGAGAACGACAGGTTCGAGATTCCGCCGCTCGTCTTCGCGCCGGGGCACCTCTCCTTGATGATGGCGACGGACTCGATGAAGCTCTTCGCGTAGTCCGCGTGCTCCTCCATCCCCGTCGCGATCGCGAGCACGTTCGGGTCGAAGATGATGTCGCTCGGGTCCCAGCCGGCCTTGTCGACGAGGAGATGGTACGCGCGCTCGCAGATCTCGACGCGCCGTGGGGTCGTGACCGCTTGCCCCTGCTCGTCGAAGGCCATCACGACGGCGCCCGCGCCGTAGCGGCGGATCTTCTTCGCCTTCTCGAGGAAGTCGGCCTCGCCTTCCTTGAGGCTGATCGAGTTGACGATCGCCTTGCCCTGGACGCACTTGAGGCCTGCCTCGAGGACCTCCCACTTCGAGCTGTCGATCATCACGGGCACGCGCGCGATGTCGGGCTCGGTCGCGATGATGTTGAGGAACTTCGTCATCGCGGCGGGGCCGTCGAGCATGCCCTCGTCCATGTTGACGTCGATGATGTTCGCGCCGTTGTTCACCTGATCGAGCGCGATCTGCGTCGCCGTCTGGAAGTCCCCGTTCTTGACGAGGTTCATGAAGCGGGCGCTGCCGGTGACGTTCGTGCGCTCGCCGATCATGATGAACGTCGACCCCGAGCTGCCGGCGCCGGACGCGTCGCCGCCCTCGCCCGCGCGGCTCGAGCTCGGCCCGATCGTCAGCACCTCCAGGCCGGCGAAGCGCGTCGGCTTCGGCTTCTCCGGCGCCGGCGGCTTGCGCGGGCGGAGGCCTTTGACCGCCTGCGCGATCGCGCGGATGTGATCGGGCGTCGTCCCGCAGCATCCGCCGACGACGTTCACGAGGTTCGCCTCCGCGAGCTCGCGCAAGAGGCGCGACGTGATCTCCGGCGTCTCGTCGAACTCGCCGAGCGCGTTCGGCAGACCCGCGTTCGGGTAGCACGTGACGTACTCGGGCGCCCGCGCCGCCAGCGCCGCCACGTACGGGCGCATCTCCGCGGCGCCGAGCGAGCAGTTCACGCCGACGCTGATGGGCCGCGCGTGCGCGATGCTCTCGTACCACGCCTCGACGAGCTGGCCGGACATCGTGCGTCCGCTCTTGTCGATGATGGTGACGCTCAGCATCACCGGGAGGCGCCGGCCCTTCTCCTCGAAGACCTCCTCCATCGCGACGATGCACGCCTTGAGGTTCAGCGTGTCGAACGTCGTCTCGGGCAGCAGGATGTCGACCCCGCCGTCCATGAGGCCCCGGATCTGCTCGGCATAGGCAGCCTTCACCTCGTCGAACGTGACCGCACGGTACGAGGCGTCGTCGACCTTCGGCGAGAAGGACAGCGAGCGGTTGAGCGGTCCGATCGACCCGGCCACCAGCGCGACGCGGTTCGGGTCCTTCTCGAGGGCCGCCTTCGCCGCCTCCTTCGCGATGCGTGCCGAAGCGACGTTCATCTCGTATGCGAGGTGCGACAGACCGTACTCGGCCTGCGCGATCGAGGTCGCCGTGAACGTGTTCGTCTCGACGATGTCGGCCCCCGCCGCGAAGTACGCGTCGTGGATCTCGCGGACGACGTCCGGCCGCGACAACGAGAGGAGGTCGCTGTTGCCCTTGAGGTCCGTCGGGTGCGACTCACGCCCGTTCTTGCGGTAGTCGGCCTCGTCGAGCCGGTAGCGCTGGAGCATGGTGCCCATCGCTCCGTCGATCACGAGGATCCGTTCGTCGAGAAGGGCGCGGAGCTTGTCTTCGGTCAGCAAGGGCTGTGGGCTCCCGATGGAAGGTCGAAAGGAAACGAGCGTCTTTAGCCGGGCTTTTGGCCGAAATCCCTCGGGATGGCAAGCAGAGGCTCAGCCGGGCACGACGTTGCTGGAAACATGAGGTAGCTCCCTCCGTCCCGTTCCCGAAATCCCTCGAAGCGCATCCACCGTCTCCGAACCCCCAGCAAGCCCGACCACCATCCCCATCCCGGTTCCCCATTCCCCCGAACCCGCTACGCTGCGCCGCGTGAGCTACAAATCCTTCTTCCGCCGCTTCCTCGAAGCCGCGCCAGAGCGCATCCACTTCGCCGCGCACAGCCATCACCTCTGGCCCGACGTCAGCTTCGATGCTCACGTGAAGGCGTGGCTCGATGCCGCACGACTCGCGGACCGCAAGTGGGACGTCGTCTTCTCCGACGTGCTCCCTCGCGCGCAGCGCCACGTCGCGAAGCGGCTCGGAACGTCCGAGCCGAACGCCGTCGCGTTCGCGCCGAACACGCACGAGCTCGTCATGCGCATCCTGTCGTGCCTGCCGTATGGCCGCGCGCTCCGCGTCCTCACGACCGATGCCGAGTTCCACTCGTTCGCGCGCCAAGCGTCACGGCTCGAAGAAGACGGCCTGCTCGCCGTCACGCGCGTCGCCGCCGAGCCGCATGCCTCCTTCGTCGAGCGCTTCGCGGCGGAGGCATCGAAGCCGGGCTGGGACCTCGTCTATCTCAGCCACGTGTTCTTCAACTCGGGCTGGGCAGTGCCCGATCTGTCGCGCATCGTCGCCGCCGTGCCGCGCGAGACGTTCGTCGTCATCGACGGCTACCACGCCTTCGGCGCGATCCCCGTCGACCTCTCGACGATGAAGGACCGCGTCTTCTATCTCGCCGGCGGTTACAAGTACGCGATGAGCGGCGAAGGCTGCTGCTTCGTCCACGCCCCGCCGGGCTACGGCGACCGGCCGCGCGACACCGGCTGGTTCGCGGCCTTCGGCGCGCTCGAGGACGCGCAGGCGCCGGGTGCGGTCGCCTACGCGCCCGGCGGCGCGCGCTTGTTCGGCGCCACGTTCGATCCGAGCGCGCTCTACCGCTTCGTCGCCGTGATGGACTGGCTCGACGAGCAGAAGCTCGACGCGGCCGCGATCCACGCGCACGTCGAAAGGCTCCAGGAGCGCTTCGTCGAGCACCTCCGGAAGGAGTCCCTCCCCGTGCGCGAGGATCAGCTCGTCGTCCCGCTCTCGGAGAAGAGCCGCGGCCAGTTCCTCACGTTCCAGACGAGCGCGGCGAGCGACATCCACCAGCGACTGCTCCGCGCCGACGTCGTCACCGACGTGCGCGGCGATCGCCTGCGCTTCGGGTTCGGCATCTACCACGACGAGACGGACATCGACCGCGGCGTCGCCCGCATGCGTGACGCTCTCGCGTGAGCACGCGCGCGACGCCGCGACCTCGACCGCTCGCCGCTCTCAGCCGAGCTGCTCGAGCATGGTGGCGGCGTCGCTCACCTCGAACTTCTTCGGCTGCTCGACGTTGAGCTGCTTCACGACGCCGTCCTCGACGAGCATCGAGAAGCGCTGCATGCGGACGCCCATGCCGGCCGCGGTCAGATCGAGCTCGAGACCGAGCTTCTTCGCGAATTCGGCGCTGCCGTCCCCGAGCATGCGGATCTTGCCGATGGCCTTCAGCTCACGGCCCCAGGCGGCCATGACGAAGCCGTCGTTGACCGACACGCACCAGACCTCGTCGACCCCCTTCGCCTTCAGCTGCGGGAGGAGCTCGACGTAGCCGGGCACGTGCTGGGCGGAGCACGTCGGCGTGAAAGCGCCCGGCAGGCCGAAGATCACGATCTTCTTCCCGCGAACGGCTTCGGCGACGGACACGCTCTTGGGCGCTGCGGGGCAAGCGTCCCCGAACTCCGTCGACTCGTAGAGGGTTGCGTCCGGAATGCGGTCACCAATCTTGATGGACATGGCCGCCCCTTGTGACGGACCTGCGTCCGCGCCGCAAGGGTGTTCGCCGAACGCCGAGCGGGGCAGCATGCCCCATCTCGATCCGAAGCTCGGATCAGTGACCGTGTCCACCGCCGGGGCCGGTCCACGGAGGCGGCGCGCCCGTGGACGTGACCTGGATCTCCGCCATGAACCCGAGCTCGGCGTGCTCGAGGATGTGACAGTGCGCCATCCACGTGCCGGGGTTGTCGAAGTAGGCGACGATCGTGATCGGTTCGTTCTCCGGCACCTGCACGGTGTCGCGTAGTCCCGGCCAGTCGGGATGCTCGACGCGGAAGAACTGGCCGTGCAGGTGGAACGGGTGCGCGATGCCGCCCTTCGCGTTCACGAGGCGCATCCTCATCGTCGTGCCTTGCGGCACCGTGAGGATCGGCTCCATCCAGTGCGACTCGCCGTTGATGAACCACTGGGCGCTCGCGCCCTGCTGGACGAAGTCGAACGACATCTCGAACTCTTGCTTCGGAGCGCGCTCGGCGACGTGGGGCTTCACCTCGGGCCACGGGATCGTGCGCGGTGCGTCCGGACCGTCCTCGACGTCGACCGCGAACATCGTCGTCCGTTCCTTCCCGTCGTCGTGCACGAGCGCGACGGACCCGGCGGTGTCGTACGAGACCTCGACGTCGAGACGACCGCCGACGGCCAGCGTGAGCTCCTTCGGCTCGAGCGGCGCCTCGAGCAGGCCGCCGTCCGTCGCGATGAGGCGCCAGCGCGCGCCCTCGATGCGGAGCCTCATCTTCCGCGCGTTGGCGGTGTTCACGAGCCGCCATCGCTCGACCTGCCCCTTCTTCGCGGACGCCTTCACCGTCTTGGCGTTCTTGCCGTTGGTGAGGAAGAGGTCGCCGTAGCGCCCGGTGAGCCCGTCGAGGCCGTCGAGCTTCGGCGGGGCGATGTTCCCCTCCGCGTCGAGCGTCACGTCGTCGAGGACGAGGAACCGCTCGAGGTCGTAAATCGGATCGAGATCGTCCTGGATGACGATCGGCCCGTACAGCCCTCGCTCGAGCTGGTCGTGGGTGGAGACGTGCGGGTGGTACCAGAAGGAAGCCGCCTCCGGCACCTTGAACTGGTACGTGAACGTCCCGCCCGGCGGCACCGGGTCCTGGATGCGCGGCGAGCCGTCCATCGTGTCCGGGATCCGCAGGCCGTGCCAATGCACGGTGGTCGGCTCGTCGAGCGCGTTCTCGAAATGGACGATGACCCTCTGCCCGGGGCGCGCCCTCAGGACCGGTCCGGGCACGGTGCCGTTGTACGCGAGGACGTCGATCTCCTTGTCGTCGAGCACCGCGCGCGCCTTCCCCGCCCTCAGCCTCACCTCGACGATGTCCGGATCGGGGTTCTCGTCCTCGAGCGCCGGCATCCCCCAGATGTCCGCGAGCGGACGCCGCGACTTCGCGCCGTCGTCCGCTCCGCCGTCGGTGACACGCCGAACCTTGGTCGCGTCGGCGTCACCGTTCGTTCCGCAGGCCACGACGACCAGCAGCGACAAGACGGCTACGAAACGCATGCTCCAAGTCTTCCACGCGTCGCGCGCGCGCCGAGTCTCACCGGGACAACGCAAATGCTGCGGGGGTTCGGCGCCCGCCATCTCGACGCTCCAGACCGGTCACCTTCGTGACCTTCCCGTCGACTCACGCGGCCCACCGCGCGGCCCCGCCTCCCCGAGGAGCGCGGTCTTTTCCATTGATTTCCTTGATATTTTCACGATCTGCCGCGCCTCGTCCCGGCGGCGTCCCGCGAGCGCCGGCGCCTCGCCGGGGGCCCCTTCGGGCTGGCCCGCCACGTGCTCTCTGACGAACGGGAGGACGAATGGGAACGGAGGATGTTCGCGGACTCGGACACCGGCGCCTCGCGACGGTCGCCTGGATGATCGCGACCGTCGCGCTCGCCGGATGCGTGGTCGACTCGGTCGATGACCCCTCGTTGAAGAAGTCTCGGAGGGGGCAAGACTCGGCGGAGGAGGAGACGGGCTCGCCCGAGCGGGGCGCGTCCGCGTCGGGAGATCCCTCCTCGGACGGCTCTTCCGGGTCCTATGGCTTCTTGCCGGGAACCGCGAAGTTCAGAAAGCGCCTGACGGGCGCCGACCTCGACACGGCCCAGCGGTGGCGCGTGGCGGGGACCGATCTCGGGATCCCCTACGTGCTCGAGAACGGATCGATCGGCTACCTCTTCGGCGACACGTTCGGCTCGGCGTGGCCGGAGGAGGGGAACGACTGGCGCTCGCCGGTCATGCTCCGCTCCAACGTGCACCCGAACGCACCGGGCGGGATCGTCTTCGACAGCGCCGCGAAGGTGGCGGGCAACGGTCGAGCGCCCGAGCTGTTCTTCAACGCGCACGACACGAGGAAGGTCTGGGGGAACCCGCCGTCCGAGTTCACGGCCATCCCGAACGACGGCATCAGCTTCCCCGAGACGAAGCGGCAGATCATCTCGTTCATGTCGGTCAACCACTGGGATCCGAACGGCCTCGCGATGTGGCGCACCGGCTACGCGGGTCTCGCGTACTCCGACAACGGGAACGACTTCGTCCGCCTCAAGGATCCCATCTGGCCGAACAACGAGGCGAACACCGACCCGTTCCAGATGTGGACGATGCAGCGCGACGGCGAATGGGTCTACGTCTACAGCGTCCGCGCAGGCCGTCAGTTCGGACCGATGATGCTCCGCCGCGTCCACTGGACGAAGATGTTCTACAAGGAAGAGTACCAGTGCTGGGGCAAGAACGGCGCCGACTGGGGTTGGGGCCCGACCTGCACGCCGCTCTTCGAAGGGTTCATCGGCGAGCCGTCGGTGCGTCGTCTCTCCGACGGCACGTGGGCGATGACGTATCTCAACACCGTGATCGGCTCGATCGTGTCGCGCAAGGCGACCCGCCCCGAGGGCCCCTGGTCGAACGAGAAGATCCAGCTCACGACGTTGGAGGAGCCGGCCCTCTACGGCGGGTTCATCCACCCGTGGTCCACGTCGAAGCCGAACGACCTCCACATGATGGTCTCGAAGTGGACCCGCGGCCCGGACGGCCGCAGCACGGCCTACCACGTCAGCCATTACGTGGGCACGCTCTGAGCCGAGCCCCCTCGCTCGCGCGCACGGCGCCCGCGTCGAGCCCCGCGCGCCGCGCCGCCGTCCACTCCCGGCGGCCGGCGCGTTGGGACGTGACGGGCGACCCGTCGTATCATGCGGCCCGTGCGTCGCTCGTACCGCATGGCCGTCATCGCGCTCGGCGCCGCGCTCGCGCTCTTCGAGACGACGCCGGCCGCCGCGGAGCCCACGGCGGCCGATCGCGCGACCGCACGAGCGATGCTCGACGACGGCTACGCTCTCCTCTCGAAGGGCGACGCCGAGGCGGCGCTCAAGCGCTTCATCGGCGCCGACGCGCTCGTGGGCGCGCCTTCGACGAAGCTCGCCGTCGCGCGCGCCCAGTTCGCGCTCGGACAGCTCGTCGAGGCGCACGACACGCTGACGGCGACGCTTCGACTCCCCGCCCCTGCCGACGAGCCCGTCGCCTTCAAGCGCGCCCGCGCGGACGCCGCAGAGCTGCTCGCGCAGACGACGGCGCGGATCCCCGAGCTGACCATCTCGATCGTCGGCGCGGAGGGGCAGCCGGTGATCGTGCGCGTCGACGACGCGATCGTCCCCGTGGAGGCCCTCGTCGCGCCGCGACGTCTGAACCCCGGCCGCCACACGATCGAAGCGTCGGTCGACGGCGCGAAGGTGAGCGCCGTCGCGGAGCTCGCCGAGGCGGAGAAGGCGACCGTCACGCTCGACCTCACGACCGCGATCGCGTCGACGCCGGCGGCGAGCACGTCGCCCGATGCGCCGGCGGCGAGCACGCCGCCCGATGCGCCGGCGGCGCCACGCCGCGAGGCAGCTCCGTCGGCACGCTCCGACGACCGACTGCCCTGGGTGTTCGCCGGCCTCGGCGTGGCCGTCGTGGGCGCGGCCGTCGGGACGACGGCGGGCTTCGTCGCGCTCGGACGGAAGGCGGACGCAGAGGCGAACGGCTGTGTCGACAATCGCTGTCCGCCCTCTGCTCACGCGGACGTCGACGCGGCGAAGGACATGGCGACGGTCTCGACCATCGCCTTCGTCGCCGCCGGCATCGGCCTCGCCGCCGCCGCGGTGACGTGGCTCCTGCCCGGACCGAGCGCGAGCGCGGCGCGCTCCGCGCCGGTGCGGATCGGCGTGGGCGTCGTCGAGGGCCGCTTCTGAATCACCGCCCGCGCTCCGCGCGATAGATGTGGATGGGGCCCGCCCACGCGTTCGAGTGGCGATTGCTCGCGAAGTAGAGGACGCAGCCGTCGGCGGACACCCACGTCGGGGCGTCGTAGTCGTGGGCCCCGTCGGGCACCGCGAGCTCGGTCACGGGGACGGGATCGCCGAACACGCCGGCGGGATCGTCGCGGTATGCCGTCCAGATGCGCTGCGAGCCCGGCGCGGCGTCGCGATCCGACGAGAAGAAGATGCGCCGCCCGTCCGCCGAGAGCACGGGGTTGCGATCGAGCGCCGTCGGCGAGTTGATGCGTGCGAGCCCCGTGGATTGGAAGCCGTCGACGACGTTGCCCGTCGCGACGTAGAGATCGGGCTGCACCGCGTCGCGCGGTCCCATCCGCGTGTAGAGCAATCGGCCGTCTCGGGTGAGGAACGGATCGCGCTCGTCCTCGTTCGCGAGATCGAGCCCCGGGACGTCCTGCGGCGGAAGGAAGTGGGCGCCCGGATCGGGACGCGTCGCGAACTGGATGCGCGAATCTTCGACCCCCGCTTGCACGAAGATCGTGAGGCCGTCGGGCGTGACGGACGGATCGCGGTAGTTCACGCCCGGCGCGAGCTCGATGAGGGTCGGCTCGCCGAACTTCGCGCTCGGATCCGGCCGCGTCGCCACCCAGACGCGATGGATCATCGGGTCGCTGGTTCCCCTCGTGCTCTGGAAATAGATCGTCCGCTCGTCCTCGGTGAGACGGGCGTCGGCGTCCTCGTGCGGGTCCGGGCTCCAGAGCTCCTCGACCGGCACGATCCGCTCGAACGGCTTGTTCGGGTCGCAACGCTTCGGACGTACCTGCTCCACCCCGTCGCCGTTCCCTGGAGGAGGCGCCGCGTCCGCGACGTCGTCGACCTTGGTCAACTCGTCGATCCCCGTGAGGAGCCCGCATCCCGCGAGCACGATCGGGGCGAGGCAGGGGCCGACGCCGACTGTCCTTCGACGGATCACGAGCCGCTAGTGTACCGAGAGTCCACGTCCGCCGGGCCGGCGAACGCACCTTCAGCGAGCCTCGGGAGTCGTGCAGATCGGGGCGACGAAGCTTCCCCGCAGCGCCACCTCCCCGTCCGCGTCCGCCACCTCGAAGGTGCCCTCGACGCTCGACTCCGTGCGCCGGACGATCGTGATCGTGCCCGCCACCTTGCGCGCCGCGACAGTGATCTCGCCCGAGTCGTCATGCTCGCCGGTCTCCTCCTCGAGCCACAGATCCGAGTCGTAGGTCCCCGCCGCGATCGGATCGGGCGGCTCCGCCGTCGACGTCCGCGAGACGAGCAGACGGAACTCGTTCCGCCGCCCATCGGCGACGCGGTCCTCCTCGCCGAACGCGACGACGAGCGTGCGTACGTACCGCGTCGGCCGGCCTGGAGGCGTGATCGCGTAGAGGTGCTCCTCCGCGACGACGTCGACGGGCTCGGCACGAACGCCGTGAAGCTCTTCGAAGGTGAACGGCTCGCTCGGCGCCTCGACGAGCGCGCCCGAGTCGTACGGCGCCGCGCATGCGACGAGCAGCGTGGAGGTGAGGCACAGCGTGGAGAGCAGACGGTCCGCGACGAGCATGACGACCGCTCGGAGTGCAGTGACCGCGCCAGTCGAAAATTCCAGAATCTCCGCAACTTGGGCGGCCGACGATCAGCGGCCCGCACCACTCGTGATCTCCGGGCTCACCCCACGTCAGAAGCCGTAGTCGTTGAAGGACGGCGCCGCTCTCGGGATCGAGCGCCGATCCGTCGGCGGGCGCGAGGTCGGGGGGCGCGGCGTCGTGGTCCGCACGGGCTCGCTCGAGGCGACCGGATCCGGATCGAGCTCCAACGTCTCCTCGGACGACGCCGAAGCGGTGGCCGGCTCCGCCGTAGGCGCCGGCTCCGTCACCGGAAGGAACGCGCTCGCCGGAGCCGAAGACGCCCGCTCGCTCGCGCCCCCGGCGTTGCCGGCGGTCGGGGCATCGTCGCTCACGGCCGCGTGCGCGAGGAGGAGCACGAGCGCGACGACCGCGACGCCGAACACGCCGAGGCCGATCCGCTTCGCGCGCGACGATCCGTCCTGCGGACGCGCGCCCACCCGTCGCGGCACCTCGGATGTCCGAGCCGGTGCCGGAAGCACGCTCGTGATCTCCGTCGTCACGCCGTCGGGCTCCAGCGTCGCGCTCGGCAGCGTCGGCTCGATGGCGCCGGGCAGCGTCGGCGCCGCGTTCGCCCCCGGCAGCGTCGACTCGGTCGTCGTGAGGAGCTCCTCGGCGGTCGTGTCGAGCTCGTCGGACGGCGGGATCGACGTCCGTGCGACGACCTCCGTCGGCGCCACCTGCGAGTCCGGCGGCGGCATCGAGGGCCTCCCGAACGCACGGACGTACGCGGCGACGCCGGCGTGGCTCTCGATCTCCACCCTCGCCTCGTGGAGCGCGGCGGCGAAATCCGCGCACGTGGCGAAGCGCTCGTTCGGGTCGACGGCCATCGCGCGCGCGAGGATCCCGGCGAGCCACGCCGGCGCGTCTTCGGGCAGCGGATCGGGATCCTGCCCCAGCGCGAGCATGTACATGCGCTGCATCTGGGAGGGCGCGTCGTACGCGAGCGTACCGGTCGCGAGCAGCCGCAGCACGGCGCCGACGGCCCAGATGTCCGCGCGACGATCGACCGGGAGCGACCGCGCCTGCTCGGGCGCCATGAACGCGGCCTTGCCGAAGACCTGCCCCGTGGCCGTGTCCGTCCCCAGGCGGCCCTGGGCCTTCGCGATGCCGAAGTCGATCAGCTTCGATTTTCCGAGCTCGTTGACGATGATGTTCTCGGGCGAGACGTCGCGATGGACGAGCATGCGAGGCTTGCCCGCCTCGTCGGTGAGCTCGTGCGCGTACTGCAGGCCGTCGAGGACGTCGAGGACGATGCGCACGACCACGGGCAACGGCACGCGCGTCTTCGTCGCCTCGGCGTGGTTCAGGAGGCGGCGGACGCTCGGCCCGTCGATCCACTCGAGCACGAGAAAGAGCAGCCCTCCTTCGTCGACGACGTCGAGGACCTGGACGATGTTGTCGTGGTGGATCGTCGAGATGATCCGAGCCTCGTCGAGGAAGCGCGCGCGGTGCGCCTCGCTCTCGATGAGCGAGGGATGGATGGTCTTCAGCGCGACCTTCCGCTCGAAGCCGTGCGCGCCGCGAATTCGACCGCGGTACACCACGCCCATGCCGCCCGTCGCGACACGCTCGTCGAGGACGTACCGACCGAGCGTCGTCCCGGGCTCCGGCAGGTCGATCGCTCCGCTCACGAAGCTCAGGGTAGCAGGCGTCGCGGTCGATCCGCTCACGTCGACTTGTTCGCGTGCCGCGCGCGGAGCTCCTGGAAGTAGCGGCGCGCGAGGCCGGAGGCGGCCGCGGCGCGGGCGACGGTCCCGTGCACCGCGACGAGCCGCGTGACGTAGCGGCGCTCGAACTCGGAGATGACGCGCGCTCTCGCGCGCGGGAACGGCAAGTCGTAGACCTCGTCGAGCACCTCGTCGAAGGACGGGAACTGCGCCGAGGAGGCCCGCGGATCCGGCTCCGGCCGACCGAGGTCGCTTTCGCCGAGCGCGAGCTGCCGGGCGACCGCGTTCGCGAGCTCGCGGACGTTGCCGGGCCACGAGTAGGCCTCGTAGCGCTCGATGAGATCCGGCGGCAGCGCGTCCGGGTTTCCGCCGTACATCTGCCAGAAATGATCGACCAAGAGCGGGATGTCTCCGGTCCTGCGCCGGAGCGGAGGCAGCTCGATGCGGCCCACCGCGAGGCGGTAGAAGAGGTCGTCGCGGAAGCGGCCCAGCTCGACCTCGGTGTCGAGATCGCGACGCGTCGCCGCGATCACCCGGACGTCGACGCGGATCCAACGCGAGCCGCCCACGCGCTTCACCTCGCCGCGCTCGAGCACGCGTAGGAGCTTCATCTGCAGGTCGAGCCGGAGCTCGCCGATCTCGTCGATCAGCAACGTCCCGCCGTGCGCCTCCTCGAAGACGCCGCGGCGCGTGGCGACGGCGCCCGTGAACGCGCCCTTCTCGTGTCCGAAGAGCTCCGACTCGACGAGCGACGGCGACACGCTCGAGCAGTCGAACACGACGAACGGACCACGCGCGCGCGGGCTCGCCTCGTGGATGGACTCCGCCAGCACCTCCTTGCCGGTGCCGGTCTCGCCTTCGATGATGATCGGGACCGAGCTCTGCGCGAGCGTCGCGACGCGGGGGTAGAGCCGGCGCATCTCCTCGCTCGCTCCGAGCACGCGGCCGAAGCGGATCGATCGCGAGCCGGGCTCGCTCGACGCCTGGGGCGCGAGCTCGAAGCGCACCGTCGTGTCGCCGAGCACGAGCGTCTCGCCGCCGCGAAGGAGCGCCTCGACGATCTGCGTGCTGCCCAAGAACGTCCCGTTCGTCGATCCTTGATCCTGGACGCGGAGCAGCGGCCCCCCGAGCTCGAGCGCCAGATGGCGTCGAGAGACGAGCGGATCGTTCAGCTTTACCTCGCACGCCGGGCTCGTCCCGACGAGGACGCGCGGCGGGCGCGATCCGTCGAGCAGCGCGGTCATCCCGGCGTCGGGTCCGCCGATCACGCGCAGCTGCCACGAGGCTCCTTCGGGCCGGAGCGGCGGCGGCCGGTGTCGGCTCTTCGTCGCGGTCGGTTCGATGGCCATGACCTCTTGCGGTCTCCTCTCTCGACCCTGCACGTGAAGCATCGATCGATCCAGCCCAAACGTGCGCTGGGGCGCGGCCACGCCTCGTGTTTCTCGGCCTCCGCGGCGGCCCGCCGACGTCCGTGGGGTGAGCCCGGAGATCACCGCCGGCTCGGACGCTCCCGCGAGACGTCGAACGAGACGCGTTCGTGATGCGCGTCGTCGGTCCAGCCGTCCGCGGAAAACCGCGCTCCCGACGGCCGAACGGCGGCGCACGCGGGCGCGCACGCCCGCGGCACCGGCGTTGCTCTCGGTCCTCGCATGCACCCGCGCCGCCTCGCTCTCGTCGTCGCGCCGCTCGTGGCCGTCTCGCTCGTCTGCCTCTACACGTTCGTGCTCTACCCGCTCCGCTTCGCCGACGGCGGCGACCCGCGCCTGCCGGACGACGTGGTCGCCGCGCTCAGGGCGGTCGTCGCGCTCGTCGGCGTCGGCTGGGCCGTCTACTGCGCCTTCCGCCGCGCGACGAAGCGACCGCTCGCGCCGCGCTCCGAGCTCGGGGTATGGGCAGGCCTCGCCGTGCTCGGCGTCGCCGGCTACCTGCGATTCGGCGACGTCGGCTACGTCCGCGGCTATCACCGCTGGGAGCTGTTCCACTACTACCTCGGCGCGAAGTACCAGAGCGCGCTCCGCTACGACGGCATCTACGCCGCGACCGCCGTCGCGCAGGCCGAGACCTCGCCGGCGATGCGCAAGGAGGTCGAGTCGCGCTCGTTCCGCGACCTCGCGACGGACACCATCGTGCCGGCGAGGGTCGCGCTCGAGAATGCCGACGCCATCAAGGCGCGCTTCACCCCCGAACAGTGGGAGTCGTTCAAGCGGGACGTCGCGTGGCTGCGTGACACGTGCGATCCGCAGTGGTGGGCGGACATCCAGCGCGACCACGGCTTCAACGCGTCCCCGGCCTGGCTGCTCCTCGGGCGCGCCGTCGCCTCCATCGCGCCGGTGGGCGACACGTCCTTCCGCTGCCTCGCGGCGATCGATTTCGTGCTCCTCGCCGCGCTGTTCGCCGCGATCGCGTGGGCGTTCGGGCCTCGCGTGGCGTGCATCGCCGTCGTCTTCTGGGGCACGCAGTGGCCGTTCGACCGCACGTTCACGTTCGGCGCGCTCTTGCGACAGGACTGGGTGTTCCTCCTCGTGCTCGCCGCTTGTCTCGCGAAGAAGAGGTACTACGCCCTCGCCGGCGCCGCGCTCGCGTACTCGGCGGCGATCCGGCTCTTCCCCGCGCTCTTCTTCGTGCCCGTCCTCGCCGCCGCCACTACGCGCTTCGTCGTCGCGCGACGAAGCGCGCGCCCCGTCCCGTCGCGGGTGCTCCGTCCGTTCGCGAGGTTCGTCGCCGGAGCCGCGGTCGCCGTGGCGCTCGTCGGTGGCGCGAGCATCGCCGCCTTCGGCGCGAAGGCGTGGCCGGAGTTCGCCCACCGCATCGCCGTGCACGAGTCCTCGCCCACGACGAATCTGATGGGCGTCCGGACGATCGCCGCGTTCGACTGGGCCGAGCGCGTCGACGTCACGCGCGAGCGCGGAGCTCGCGACGAGTTCGCGCGCTGGAAGCGGCTCCGCCACGAGAGGCTCGCACGCCGCGCGCCGGCCCTCGCCGTCGCCGCCGCGGCCTGCCTCGTCCTCGTCGTCTGGGCGGCGCGCCGGCGCCTCCCGCTCTGGATGCTCCTGCCGCTCGGCCTGCCGCTCGTCATGGGGTGCACCGAGCTCAGCAACTACTACTACTCGGCGTTCCTGCTCTTGCCGCTGCTCGCGCAAATCGGCGCGACGTTCGAGATCGTCGCGCTCGGCACTTCCGCGTTGAGCGCGCTCTTCGTCACGTGGACGCGCGTGTCCGAGACGTACGACTCGCGCTGCTACTTCCAGTCGTGGGTCTTCTTGCTCGCGTGCGTCGCGGCGGTGCTCCTCGTCGGCATCAAGCCGGCCGCACGACGGTCGATCGCACGCGAAGAGCGGGAAGACGGAAGGATGATTCTGGGGTTGGACTCTCGACGCGCGTGAGCCCCCTTCGCATGCTGCCTACCGCGTTGAAACTGCTGAGCTTTTGGTCGCATGCGGCAAGCGGCCGCCGATCGCCAAGTGCGGCATTCTGCCACCTTGCGCAGTGCCGCGGCGATGATTTTCCTCGCGCTCGCAAAAACGGGGGTGGGCTTCCCAGGAGGCTGATCTATGCGCATTGCGCTCGTCTCGACGTGTGCATTGACGACCCCTCCACGGGCTTATGGCGGCACGGAGTTGGTCGTCGCGAACCTCGCCGACGCGCTCACGACGCTCGGCCATGACGTGACGGTCTTCGCGACCGGCGACTCGAGCCCAGCCGGGAGGCTCCGGCATCACTTCCAGACGCCCGTCTGGCCCCCGAACGACGTCGCGGAGCTCCGCCATGCGACCGCTGCATGGCGCGAGATCGCGAAGGGCGGCTTCGACGTGGTCCACGTGAACCACGCGATGGCCCTGCCGTTCACGCACTTCTGTCGCGTGCCTGCGGTGCTCACGCTCCATCACGAGCGCGTGCAGTCTCTCGTCGACCTGTACGGCGACTTCCCGAACGTCACGTACGTCGCGATCTCGCGGCGGCAGCAGGAGCTGTCTCCCGAGGTGCCGGTCGCGCACGTCGTCCACCACGGCCTCGACCCGAGCGCGTACCCCGCCGGCGAAGGCCGAGGCGGCTACGTCGCGTTCCTCGGGCGCTTCGCTCCCGAGAAGGCGCCGCACCTCGCGATCGACGCCACGCTCGCGGCGGGCATGAAGCTGCGCATGGGCGGCGCGCCGCACGAAGTGTCCAAGGACTACTTCGAGCGCGAGGTCGCACCTCGCCTCGCGGCCGCAGGCGACCGCGTCGAGTGGGTCGGCGAGGTCTCGCACGCGCCGAAGGTCGCGCTCCTGCGCGATGCGCGCGCGCTCGTCTTCCCGATCCAGTGGGAGGAGCCGTTCGGTCTCGTGATGATCGAGTCGATGCTCGTCGGCACTCCGGTCGTCGCGCTCGCACGAGGGAGCGCGCCCGAGGTCGTCGAGGACGGCGTGACCGGCTTCGTGGTGAAGTCGACGGACGAGCTGCCCGACGCGATCCGCCGTGCGGCCACGATCGATCGAAAGAGGTGCAGGGAGCGCGCACGTCAGCGCTGGTCGCACCTCCGCATGGCGAGCGACTACGTCCGCGTCTACGACGACGCCATCGGAAAGGGCATCGGCGCGCCGACCCGTCCGCGTACGGAGAGGTACAATGGCGCCGCCGTCGATGCCGCCGAATGACCAGCCCAGCGCCACGACGATCGCCGACGGTGAGTGCGAGCCGGCTCCCGCCGTGCTCGTGCTGCCGACGGCCGGAGACGTAGAGCAGCTCGTACGCGCCCACGGGACGACGTTCCTCGTCACGAACCGACGCGGGGACATCGCGCCGGCGGGCGCGCGCGAGCTCGGCTTCTTCTCGCAGGACACGCGGCACCTCTCGCACCTCGAGCTGTCGATCAGCGACGCGGAGCTCGTCCACCTCTCCTCCTCGTCGCGCGGTGACGCGTACAACCAGATCGACCTGATGGCCTCCGGGCTCGAGCCGGGCGACGTGCTCGACGACCCGCAGAACTTCCTCCACGTACGCCGGCGCCAGCTCGTGGACGAGGAGCTGGTCGAGAGTATCGAGCTCACGAGCTTCCTCCGGCAGCGCACGGTCGTGAGGCCGCGGCTCGAGCTGGCCGCGGACTTCGCCCACATGTTCGAGGTCCGCGGGGCGCGCAGGCCCGTTCGGGGCGTCCTCCAAGCGCCGCGCGTGACCGAAGACGTCATCGAGCTCGCCTATCGCGGTCGCGATGGCAAGACGTATCGGACCCGCATCGAGCTGTCGCCGCGGCCCTCGTCGATCCGGCCGACCGGGGCGCAGTTCGAGCTCGCCATCGAGCCGGGCGAGACCGTCACCGTCACCGTCCGCGTACGGCCGTCGCGATCCGGAGGGCGCGTGACGAAGGGCGCTCCGTTCGAGGAGCGCGCCGAGCGGCTCCGCGCCGAGGCCGAGGAGATCCGCTCGCGCTCCGCGCGCTTCGTCTGCGACAACGCGACGATCCAGCTCGTGTTCGATCAGTCCGCCAGGGATCTGGCCGCCCTCCGCACGCGCATCGGGCCGCACGAGATCGTCGCCGCGGGCATCCCCTGGTTCTGCTGCCCCTTCGGGCGGGACGCGCTCATCGCGTCGTACTCCGCGCTCCTGCTCGATCCGGAGCTCGCGATCGAGTCGGTGCGCGCGCTCGCGAGCTACCAGGGCAAGACGTTCGACCCGGAGACCGAGGAGGAGCCCGGAAAGATCTTCCACGAGCTTCGCTTCGGCGAGATGGTCGACACGCGGGAGATCCCGCACCGGCCGTACTACGGCGCGATCGACGCCACCCCGCTGTTCGTCATCGTCACCGACGCCGCGTACGAGATCACCGCCGACCGCGCCTTCCTCGAGGACATGCGCGCGCCGGTGCTGCGCGCGCTCGAGTGGATCGACCAGCGCACGGAGGAGGGCACGCGCTTCGTCACGTACCAGCGCCAGAGCCCGCGCGGCCTCGACAACCAGGGCTGGAAAGACTCGCGCTCCGGCGTGTCGTTCCCCGACGGACGCCCGGCAGAGCCCCCGATCGCCCTCGTCGAGGTGCAGGGCTACTGCGTCGACGCCTACATGCGCGGGGCCCGGATCCTGACCCACCTCGGCGATCACGAGCGCGCGAATCGGTACCGCACGCTCGGAGAGCGCCTACGCGACAAGATCGAGTCGGAGCTCTGGCTCGAGCACGAGGGCCGGTACGCGTTCGCGATCGACGGGCACGGCGCCAAGCTCCCCACGATCGTCTCGAACGTCGGCCACCTGCTCTGGTCGCGCGTGCCGCGCCCGGACCGGGCCGTCGCGACCGCGGAGCTGCTCACCGATCCCCGCTCCTTCTCCGGTTACGGCATCCGCACGCTCGCCACCGGACAGCCGGTCTACAACCCGCTCAGCTATCACAACGGCACGGTGTGGCCGCACGACAACGCCCTCATCGCGAAGGGCATGGCCAACTACCGCCTGACCTCGCACGCGACGCGCATCTTCGAGGGCCTCGTGGCGGCCATGTCGTCGCTGCGAGATCACCGCCTCCCGGAGCTGTTCTGCGGGCACCGGCGCGAAGGCGGCGAAGTGGTCCAATACCCGGTCGCGTGCAGGCCGCAGGCTTGGGCCGCCGCCTCGCCGTTCCTCCTGACGCAGGCCATCCTCGGCATCCACATCGACGGCCCCAACAGCCGGCTGTCGATCCGCAACCCGAGCATGCCGCCGTCGATGAAGCGGATCACGCTCGAAGGGCTCCGCGTCGGCGCCTCGCGCGTCGACATCCGCTTCCGGCAGGTCGGCAAGCAGGTCCACGTCGAGCGCCTCGACGTCCGCGGGCCGCCGATCCGCACGGACATCGAGCTCGATTGACGGGCTCGGCGGGCGGCCGCGCCGATCACTTGGCGAACGAGCGCACGACGGCGACCAGACCGTCGAGCTCCGGCTTGCCCGCGAGATCCGGGTTCGGGGGCATCGCCGCGCTCTTCCCGACGGCCGCCCCGCCGTTGACGATCACCTTCTTCAGCTCCTCGTCCGTGACGCTCGCCTGCCAGCTCTTGTTCGTGTAGTCGCGCGGCCTCGGGTCGAGCGCCGCCGCCGCGGGCCCGTCACCCTTGCCCGAGGTGCCGTGGCAAGGCGAGCAGCGCGCCTCGAAGAGCGCCTTCGCTCCGCTCGACGCCGCGGTCTGCTGCGCCTGCTGGCCCTCGCGCATCGGCTCCTTCTTGTCCGGCTTGCTGCAAGCGACGAGAGCGGCACCGAGCGCGATGCCCATGACGAGAACCTGGAGCTTCATCTTCGTACCTCGTTGTGGTTGTCGAAGTCGGCTCGAGTGCCTTGGCCCGAGCGTGGTCATGGCGACGAAGGCGCCTTGCGCGGCTCGAAGGCCGAAGGGTCGGCCAACCACCGCGTACGACAGGACTCCGAGCAGAAGAACGCCGTGCGCCCGCCCGCTTCGGCCGAAATCGCTCCCGGCCCGATGCGCACCTGCATGTGACAGACCGGATCCTCCGCGACCGCCTGCTCCTCTCGCGTGGGCTCGGGCTGCGCGGAGCTCTTCCGCTCGAGCACCCAGGTGACGAGGGCCTGCAGCCGCTCTTCGTCGAGGACGTCCGCGTAGGACGGCATCCGCAGCGGATAGCCCCTCACCCGCTTCGCGTCGGGCTGCAGGATCGACTCGCGCACCCACGCCTCGTCCGCGACGACGACGAGGCCGCTGTCGAGCTCGCGGCGCCGGCCGCGCAGGTCGACGAGCGGCGGGGCCAGCTCCGGGCGGTCGTGGCAGTTCGCGCAGGACAGCACCCGATAGAGCTCCTCCGGCGCGGTAGGCAGAGCGGCGCCCTTCCCTTCCGCGCCCAAGAGCTCGCGGACGGCCCGCTCGAGCGCCGCGAGCCCGCCGTCGTGCTCGCTGTCGAACACCCCGCGCACGCGTCCGGCGCCGTCGACGAGCAAAAAGGCGCTCGTGTGGAGGATGGGGTCGTTCGGGTCGTTCGTCTTCTCCGCGGCGACCTTGAACCCAGCGGCGAGGCGCGGGAGCGTCTCTTCGTCCGTCGCGAGCAGAGACCAGCGCGTCTCCTCCGGCGCCCAGCTCCGCGCGTAGGCACGCAGGACCTCCGGCGTGTCGTGGGCCGGATCCACCGAGAAGGACACGAAGCGGACCTTCACGCCCGCGAGGCGCCGCTGCAGCTCGACCATCTTCGTGGTGAGCAGCGGACAAATCGTCCGGCACTGCGTGAAGACGAAGTTCGCGACCCACACGTCGCCGGCGAGCGACGCACGCGTCACAATGTTGCCGTTCTGGTCGACGTAACGGAAGTCGGGAGCGTCCCAGAGCGGCGCGAGCGATCGGGCCGCACCTCGCTCCGCGATCGCCTCCGCCGGCGCGCGGGGCGACCTGTACGCGAGACCTCCGACGACGAAGAGCCCGCTCAGCGCGAAGGCCACGACGAGGGGGACGACGAGGCGCTGCATTCGCGCCGAACAAAGCCACATGTCGCGCGATCTCGCAATCGAACAATCCGGATTTCTTCGGGCTGCGCACGACATGCGCAAAGCGCAAAACCTGCATCGCTCGACCGTGGAACCTGGCGCGAGGATGCGGCAATCGCGCAGCTTTCGTGCGCCGACGCGAAGCTCATTCGCTCGATCGTCGAACCACGGGCATGCAACAGACGGACTCGCGAACCACGCCGAGAACGCCGAATCACCTCGACTCGGCGAGTCGAGCTCTCGGAGCCGTTCGGCATCTCGTGCTCGCGCTCGTCGCCGACGCGGCCATCGCGAAAACAGGACGGCCCGCCCCCTCCTCCAGTGGACGAAAGCGGGCCGCATCCTCTCGTGCTGCCGACGCTCACTGCGCTTCGAACGTGATGGTCTGCAGCGAGCTCGCAGGCGAGCTCGTCCTCAGCGTGATCCCCGTCGAGGTCCCGTCAGCGTAGCTCAGCGGCATCGCGCTGGATCCCGCGAGGTGACCGAGGTGCCGGATGCGCATGGTGCCCATCGAGAAGTTGTTGCTGTCTGCGGGGCGGTACGACGGAATGTCGATCAGCGACGGGATCGCACAGCCCGCCTTCACCTCGAAGAACGGGTCGAGCGACGTCGCGTACCAGTGGTTGGTTGTCCAGGACGCCGTGGATGCCCGGCTCGACCTTGGAGAAGCAGTCGTTCGCCGCCCGTACGCTTCGCGCGCGAGCTCACGCCCAGCGAGGTCGCGGCGCTACCGTGACCTCGCCGGACGGCGAGATGCTCAAGACTTCTCCATCGCGGCCATGCGGCGCTGGATCTCCTCGGGCGAGACGAGCTCGACGACGGCGCAGATCGTCCAGCGATTGCCGCACGGGTCCTTCACGCACGCGCGGCGGTAGCCGTAAAACTCGTCCTTCGGCTCGCTGAGAGAGACACCGCCTGCAGCGAGAGCGCGCTGGTACGCCGCATCGACGGCGGGCCCGTCGTCGACGTAGTACGAGAACGCGCCGGGCATCGGCGGATCTCCAGGAAGCGGCTCTCCGCACATCACGACGGAGTCGCCCAGTCGGATCTCGGCGTGCGCGACCGAGCCGTTCGGCCCGTCGTAGCGCTCGACGACTTTCCCGCCGAAGGCAGCCTCGATGAACGCGAGGGCTTCTGCCGCACCGGGAACGACGAAGGCCGGGGTGACCGTGTGATGACCATCGGGACGAGGGAGCTTTGCCATGGGTTCCTCCAATCGACGGAGGTACATGCCCGGCCCGAATGACAGGGGACTGTCAGCTTTCGGTCACCCTCGTCCGAATTCGTCACGACGCCGCGCCGTGTCGTCCCGGGCGGATCAGTGATGCACCGGCCGCTGCTCCGACGCGTGGCTCTCGAGGACCTCGAGGAGCAGCTCGTTCGTCCGCTTCGCCCTCGCCTTCAGCGCCGGCATCCGCTCGACGACCTTCGCGCGGAGCTCCTGCCGGCGGTCCCACGATCGGTCGATCTGTGCGATGAGCTGCCCGATCCCGATGCTCTCGAGCGGGGGCGACTCGAGACCGAGCTGCTCGAGCAGCCCCGTGACCTTCGACGCGTACGGCAACGCGGTGAACGGCGTCCCGCGGAGCGCGGCGAAGATGAGGAAGTGCAGGCGCATCCCGACGGCGAGCTCGAAGCGACCCATGAGATCGAGCACCTGCCCGGGCGAGTAGCGGCGCCGCAGGATCTCCGCGTGCTCGGAGTTCTGCATGTGCGCCACGACGCCGTGGCTGTGCTGGACGTCGATCTTCTCCATCGGCACGAACACGACGTCCGCGCCGTAGCGCTCGACGATGTAGTCCGCCGCGTTCGCCAAGAGCTCGTGGTAGTCCTCCGGGTCGAGGTCCGGCGCGGCCGGGCCCGGCTCGCGCACGGAGAAGCCGACGAGCGGCCGATCGAACGCGACGCCCTCGGAACGCAGCGCCTCGATCGGCAGCTCCTCCTCCGTGATGAGCAGCGCCGGATCCGCGGTCAGGTGGATCTCGCGCGTCACACCGACGTCCTCGAGCAGCCGATACCCTTGGCGATCGCGCACCGACACGACCGCCGCCTCGTTGAGCGCATCGCGCACCGCGCGCCGTGACGACTCGCGCTCGAGCGGACCCGCGCTGATCGCGTAGACGACGACGGGGATCCCGAGGTCGTGCGCGACGAAGACGTCGCGGAGGTACTGCTCCGCGTCCGCGTCGTAGAGGATTCCCCCGCCGCCGAGCACGAACACGTCGAGGTCCTGGATGACCTCGCGCACCTCCTTCCGCGTCATCGAGCGCGGCTCCACGGAGCGCTCCACGTCGTGCCGCGCGAGCGTGTCCGCAGGGTTGCGCGAGAACACGGTGATCTCGGCGGGCACGGAACGCCGGAGCTCCCTCAGGATCCCTTGGAGGATGGCCTCGTCGCCCAGGTTCAATCCTCCGTACGACCCGGAGATCCCGATCCGTACCTTCGTGTTCGCTTCCATGGCGCCTCAAACGGGGGTGATCTTCGGCCACTCGATCTCGACCCCCCGATCGACGAGGAAGGACTGGAACTCCCGGAGTAGCCGCGGCGTGTTGCGTACCGCGCGAGGCGTCACGTTCCGCTCGAGACAGAACACGCTCAGGTATCCGGCGACCTCGCCGACGTTCCACTCCGTCGGATGCACGCGGAACGCGCCGTTCGCGATGTGCGACACGCCGAGGTTCTTCCCTCCCGGCAAGAGGTTCTCGACGCGGATGGGGATCATCGCCCCGAGCGGGATCTGGTACGGCCAGCATCCGATGTCGAGGTACGGCTTCCCGCTCACCGTGGGATGCAGGTCGATCCGGTAGCAGCCGACGCCGACCGAGTCGTCGAAGGGCTCCGCGCCGTTCTTCCGAAGCGGGTACGCGATGTGCTGCTCGAGCACGGTGAACTCCGCGCGGAGCCTCCGCGCCTCGCGCACGTAGGCCGTGGGCGCGAGCCCGTCGCGCGTGCTCCCCACGACGTCCCCGCGCAGGCGCAGCCCGGGGTAGCCGATCCCGCCGTCCGCACGCGGCGCCTCCGTCTGTAGCCAGTAGAGGAGGCTCAGGCTGAGCTGACGCCCTTCCTCGAGGTGGCGATCGCGCGTGGCCTCGTCGACGCCGATGACGGGGCCGAACCAGTAATCGTTGTGCGGCCAGTTGACGATCGTGACGTCGCTCCGAGCGAACCCTTCCACGAACTTCGACCGGTCGAGGATGCGCCGGAACGCCCACCACGACTTGCCGTCCTTCTCGGCGAAGAGCGGCCGGCGGAGCAGCTCGTGCGTCTCGGGGTCGACCGTCGTCCAGTCGAAGAGCGGCCCCGGCCAGCCCTTCGGGCGCAGCGCCTTCCAACGCTCGTACTGCGCCGGTTTGTCGATCGTGTGATCCTCCCCGGGCAGGTACTCCATCGCGAAGCAGACCGTGAAGGCCTGGTGATCGACCGGCGGCGGGTCCTCCTGCGCGTGCGGCTCGCCCGTATCGGCCTGGCGCTCGGGCCCGACGACGTGCTCGACGCCGGCGAGCTCGAGGAGGTCGCCCAGCGGCGTGCCGTCGATGAAGTACGGCGCCTCGACGAAGCGGTGGTGCCCCGTGTCCATGTCGAGGAGCTCCACGCGCGTCACCCGATCGCCGTCGGTGGAGGCGGCGATCGGCCTGTGCTCGCGCAGCACCCGGAGCCGTCCGCTCAGCTCGTGCGCGTTCATGAGCTGGTGGAGGAAGCCGACCGCGATGCGCGGATCGAAGCAGAGCCGGCTCACCCAACCGTTTCCCGGGTTCAAGAAGCGCTCGGCGCGCGCCTCCGGCGTGAGTGGGACGTGCTCCCGGTAGTAGTCGCGGATGCCACGCCGGAGCCGTCGATAGCTGGCCGTCGAGCCGAACGTCTCGATCCACGGATGCTCGTCCGGCGGCACGGCCTGGCTCGTGAGCTGACCGCCGACCCAGTGCGTCTCCTCCGTCAGAACGACCCGACGGCCCAGGCTCGCGGCGGCGATCGCGGCCGCGCACGCGCCGAGGCCGCCGCCGATGACGGCGACGTCCGTTCGGATCTCCCTGACACCGTCACGCATCCGTCCTTCCTCGCTTCGGCCGCGCGGCGACGTCACGCCGGTCGCGGATGCGATCGTCGGCGAGCAAGCGTCGTGCGCGATCGCTCGGGCGCCGGATACGTGACGCGACCGTCCTTTACGCGCGCGAAGCTCGTCATACGATGCGAGCTTGAGCGCGACACGCCCGTCACGTGCTCGACCCGCGCCCCACGCGCGACGAGGACGTCGGCCAGGAGCGAGCGATGGCACCGCCACGGCACGGCCTCGGCGCACATGAGCGCGACCCTCCGTTCCGAAGCGAGGGCGCGGAGCTCGGCGAGGCCCTCCTCGAGCTCCTGCGTCTGCATGTAGTCGGCGAACCCGCGGAAGCTCGCGTTCCGCCATCCCGTGTTCGGCGAGCCCTCGCGCGAACGGCGCAAACCTCCGAGCCGCGGGAGATGGACGTAGTCGATCCCGTGGCGACGCAAGGACTCGCGGAGCGTTCGCCCGTCGAACTGCGGGTTGTGCCCCGACCGCGGGATCGTACGGACGTCGACCACGAGCGCGATCCCGAACGAGCGGAGCATCGCGACGAGCTCGTCGAGGGAGCGCGTGGAGTGGCCGATCGTGAAGACGTCGATACCTGCCCAGCTCGCCTCCGAGCTCGAGGAGGAAGGTCGCCCCATGCGCCCTCGCGCGGCAACGCGCGGGCCACGCGGACGGACTCACGCCCGACGTGACGTCCGCGGGAACATGCCCGGGCGGCTCCGCGGGAAGCCCGCGAGCTCGCGGAGCACGTCCATGGACGTGACGATGCCGAGCAGCCGATCGTCGCGGTCGAGCACGAGCAAGCGGTGGACGCCCTCGAACGCCATGATGCGAATCGCCCGCTCCATGGGATCGTCCGGCCCCACCGCCAAGACCTCGGGCGTCATCACGTCACGCACGAGCCGCATCTCGTTGCTGCCGCCGTAGTGCTCCGTCAGGTCGCGCATCGTGATGATGCCGACGATCCGCCCGTCGCGCTCGCACACGGGCGCGCCGCTGATCTGGTGCTCCGCGAGCATCTCCGCCGCGCGCCCGAGCGGCATGTCCGCCGGCACCCAGAGCACGTCCGGTTCCATGACGTCGCGGACTTTGCGCATGGCCCACCTCGCGTGGCGCGCAGATACATGCGCCGTGCCGCACGAGCGCGCGTCCGAAGCAGCGCCGCTGCACGGCCCCGAGCTCGTGCGCACCGGCGTCACGGGGCCGCGCGAACGGCGGCGCTCACTGCGAGAAGATGACCGCGCTGTACGGTCCGAGCTCGAACGATCCGCTCTGGCCCATGCCGTCCCGACCGCCGCCGTTCGCGTCGATGTCGAGCGTCCGTGTGTTGCCGAAGTCGCTCGAGTAGCCGTTCCAGTCGCTGTTGAACCGGACGTACCAGCGACCGCCGCGCGGGAAGCCGATGCGGTAGTCGGAGAACCAGCGGCTCGAGAAGTTGGCGACCACGACGACGTCGTCGCCGGGGCCTCCCTGGTCCCAGCGGTGCCAGGCGATGACCTTGTCGACGTCGTTGACGTGGAAGACGTTGACGTGATCGCCGCGGAGGCCGCGCGTGTTGTCGTACCAGTTGCGGCGCAGACGGACGAGGTCGCGGTAGAGCTGCGTGATGCCGTGGTACGTGTGCGCCTTGCCCCAGTCGAGCGCCCTCTCGGCGGTGAACCAGCCGTCCTCGAGGAACTCCTGCCCCTGGAAGAGCATCGGGATGCCGGGCGACGTGAACATCACGGCGGCGGCGAGCGTCGAGCGCTTCTTCGACGCCCAGCTCGAAGCGTTGCCCGGCCAGATCTCCTCCGGCAGGCGCTGCTTGCCGTTCGCCACCTCGTCGTGGCTCTCCGTGTAGATGACCCTCCGCGTCGCCTGCCCTCCGAACGAGTGCGTGATCGCGTCACGGACGGCGGCCATGCTCCGCCAGGCGTCGTTCGATTGGACGACCGCCTCCCGGATCGGGTGGACGAACGAGCCGTCCCACTGCGCGTCGAAGCCGAGGCCGCCCTCCCACGTCGGCTTCGTGACCCAGTCGTGACCGCCGAAGTCCTCCGCGATCTGGATCTTCCAAGGCTGCGACTTGGCCTGATCCATGACCCAGCGGAGCATGCTCACGCCGTCGCCGATGTCACCGGTGCCGTCGCCGTCGATCGTGCGGATGTACTTGGTCCCGTCCCAGCGGAGGCCGTCGGCGCGGTACTCGTGGAGCCACATCATGGCCATGTCCTTGATGTAGTCGCGGACCTCGCGCCGGCCGTAGTCGGGTCGCGTCGCGCCCCACGGCGTCCAGGCTCGGTGGTCGGTGTAGAAGTACGCGCCGCCGTGGCCGAGGCAGTTGCCGTCGATGCACCACATGGGCAGGTCGGTCGGTCCCCAGTGGTTCGCCACGACGTCGATGACGACGCCCATCCCGCGCGCGTGCGCGGCATCGATGAACGCCTTCATGTCCTCGGGCGTGCCGAACGCGCTCTCCGGCGCCATCGGCTGGCTCGGGTTGTAGCCCCACGAGTGATCGCCGGGGAACTCGGCGACCGGCATCACCTCGAGCATGTTGACGCCCAGGCCGGCGAGGTAATCGAGCTTCTCCATCGCCGCGCGCCACGTGCCGACGTGGTGGCCCCAGCCGCGCGCGAACGAGCCGATGTGCAGCTCGTAGAAGACCATCTCGCGGAACGGCGGGGTCGAAAAATGCGACGTCCACCAGTACGCGCCGGGATCGTGGATGATGCTCGCCCCCGCCGAGTTCTCCATCCGCGCGGCGCGCGGATCGGCCTTCCAGAAGCGCGATCCGTCCTGCGCCTCGATCATGTACTTGTACTTCTGCCATCGCCGAGCGCCCGGGACGTCGGTCGAGAAGTTGCCGTTGAACTCGTTGCCGAGCTCGTTCGCGTGCGGGTTCCAGCCGTTGAAGTCGCCCGCGACCCAAACGCGTCGCGCGAACGGCGCCCAGATCCGGAAGGCGACGCCGCCGTCGTAGAGCGTCGCGCCCATGCCGCCGTGCTGGCTCGTCGAGAGGCCGCGCGCGCTGTAGGCGCTGCTCCGATCGACCGACTCGGCACCGACGTCTGCGCATCCCGTCGCGCCGCCCACGAGGAGCGCGAGGGACACGGCGAGCCAGCGCGCGGTGCGAATCGGCGACCCCTTCATGACGTCACTCCGATCGGAGGCACGCGAAGCTACGTTCAGAGCGCGCGTCCTTTGCCGACTCGCGAGCGTCTCAAGCGTCGATTGGTCTCACATGTCGGTACATGGGAGGCCTCGGGCCTCGATGGCTCGATGCCTCGCTCGTCGTCTTCGGCGGCCACGGCGTGTGCTGCCGGCAGTCCTCATCGCGCGACGGCGATCACGAAACATGCAAGGACGTGCGCGAAAGCGCGAAGCCCTCGCTCGCGCGAGGGCTTCGTGGTCGACGTCGTCCGTAAGCCGAGTTCTGTTCCGCATCGAGGTCGCCCCCGACGCGGTGGCGATCATTCCTCTAGGACGACCATTGCTGGGCGTCTCGAGCAGCCTACCCACGGGCTCGGACGAGCCATCCTTCACCGCCCCTCGGACCTCGCGATCCTCGGAGCGGCACGCCCGCCTACATGGCCTTGCTCCCGATGGGGTCTGCCGTGCCGTCCCCGTCACCGGAGACGCGGTGGGCTCTTACCCCGCCGTTTCACCCTTACCTGGCGGGTGCCTTTCGGCGCCGGCCAGGCGGTCTGTTCTCTGTTGCACTTTCCTTGGCGTTTCCGCCACCGGGCGTTACCCGGCATCGTGCTCTGTGGAGCTCGGACTTTCCTCCCGCCGCGGTTGCCTCTCGGCCCGCGGCCGGCGATCGCCTGAACGGCGTCGACGGAGGAAGAATGGGCTCACCGGCGCGCTTTCGCAAGGTCTTCCGGCACGCTCTTGCTCACGCGGCCGGACGGGGCGCGTGCGCGCCGGCGCTCTCTTCGTCCGTGCGCGCCCCCCGCTCGTCGGAGCGCACGAACGCGAGCATCGTCACGAACGGGACGACGACCATCCCGTAGCGCCCAGCTCCGAAGAAGACCGCATGCGTCGCGGCGGTCGCGAGGATCACCGCCGCCGAAAAAGGCACGACGAGCGGAGCTCGGCCGAGCTCTCTCCATCCGAGCGCGGTCACGGCGAGCGCGAGCGCGAGGTACCCGATGGTCCCGGGCACGAGCACGCAGGCCAAGAGCCCCAGCGCGACGAGCGCGGTCCGGATCGCGCCGAGCGCACCGGTGCGGCGCGGGCGCATCTTCAGCACCGCGACGAGCGCGGCCGCGAGGAAGAGGCGCGACACGAGCGTCTCGAAGGCGCCGAGCGCGAGCTTCGCCCTCTCGGGGAAGCTCGAGGCATTCGAAGCGTGCAGGTACCACGGCGCCGCGCCGAAGTAATCGAACGTCATGCGGAGCTTCGCAGGCGCGCGCGCGAGCCATTTCAGCGGCTCGCGCGCGATGACCTTCATCGCCTCGCGCCCGAAGCACGCGTCCTTCGCCGCCTCCTGGAACACCGTCTTGCACGCCTCCGGGACGGTGATCTCGTGCCAGCCTCCCGTCTCCGTCTGCGTGCCGATCGCGAGGTTCCAGCCGCCGTTCACGCTGACGAGCGCGCATCGCTCCATGCGCACGCAGTTGCGCGCCGTCCACGGGGCGCAGATCGCGAGCGCCGTCGCCGTCACGACGATCGCGCGCATCGCGGTACGACGGAAGCCAGCGTACCGATGCTTCGAGGCGGTCGCGCCGGAGGTGCTCGCGCTGGACGCGGCGAGCCAGCCGAGCACCGGCGCGAGCACGAGCGACTGCGGACGGACGAGCGTGGCGACGCCCATGAGGACGCCGGTCGCGACGATCCACGGCCGAGGCTCGAGCGCGACGCGCGCGCGCGCCGCGAGGGCGGCGGCCGAGACGAGCAGCGAGGTCGTCACGCCCTCCGTCATGACCGCCGCGGTGTACGGGACGAGCACCGGGTGCAGCCCGACGGCGAGGCCTCCCGCCAGGGCGAGACGCGCAGCACGTGCCGTGGCGCGAGGCAGGAGCGACCAGGCCGCGACGGCCGAGGCCGCTCCGAGGACGGCATTGAGCGCCATCGCCACGGCAGGCTTCGCGCCGAAGACGGCGTAGCCGAGCGCGACGAGCGCCGGATAGCCGACGGGATAGTGCGCCGCGTACGTGACGACGCCGTCGGGCCAGACCCAGGTGTAGCCGTGCCCCTCCGCGATGCGCGTCGCGATCTGGTGGTAGTACGTGCCGTCGGCCGCAGGCGGGAATCGTCCCGCGGCCCAGACGGCGACCGCGACGCGGACCGCGAGCGACACGACCGCGACGATCAGCGCGTCGCGGCGCGGACCGCTCACGGCCAGAGGCCCAGTCGCTCGAGCGCCACCATCACCTCGCACGCCGGCAGGCCGACGACGTTCGAGTACGAGCCCTCGATGCGCGACACGAGGCCGGCGCCGCGGCCTTGGATGGCGTAGCCACCGGCTTTGTCCTTCCCTTCGCCGCTCGCGACGTACGCGCGGACGCGCTCCGAGGTGAGCGGCCGGAACGTGACGCACGTCCGTACCGTCTCTTCGTGGAGCGTGCGCGCGGGCGACTCGGGCGCGCCGATCGCGAAGCGCGTCCACACCTCGTGGGTCCGGCCGGCGAGCCGCGTGATCATGGCCTCGGCGTCTTCGGTCGAGGTCGGCTTCCCCAGGATGGCGCCGTCCGCGATGACGATCGTGTCGGCGACGAGCACCGCGCCGGCGGCGGACGCGACGTTGACCCCCTGGAGCGTATCGCCCCGCGGCGGCTTGTCCGTCTTCACGAAGGCCTTGCTCGCCGCGGCGAGCTTCGCGGCGACGATGCGGACCAGGTAGGCGTCCGGCGGCTCTTCCGGCAGGGCGACCTCGTCGACGTCGACCGGCATGACGAGCGTGGGCACGCCCAGATTCGCGAGGATCTCGCGGCGCCGGGGCGATCCGCTGGCGAGGAGCAGCGGCTCGGCCTCCGAGAGGGGCCCGCGGACGAGCGGCGGCGCTGGCGAGGCAGGGGCAGGCATGCGATCCGGTTCTTTTTCCCAATGAAGCCGCGAAGGCAAGTCTGGTATGGTGCCGGCCAGCTCATGCGAAGCGCAAAGGCACGGGAGGCCGTGGCCGCGGCAGCTCTCCTGACCTCGTTGTTCGGAGCAAACTCCGCGCACGCACAGCCTTCACCGGAGTCTGCGCAGTGCCACAACCCGCTGACGAGCACGTGCATCAACAGCGACACGTTCTGGCCGCACCCGGGCCCGCAGCGCTTCGCCGCAGTGGGCGGCACGGAGACGGTCGCGGAGCGGCAGGTTGGCTTCGGCCTCGTGACGACGTACCAGTCGCGGCCGATCATCGTCCGGATCGCGTCGCCGGGCCCGGGCGGCAGCGATCAGTTCGTCGTCGACGATCAGGTCAACGCCAACTTCCTCTTCGCCTACGGTGTGACGAACCGGCTCGAGCTCGGCGCCGCGTTGCCGATCACGCTCGCGCAGAACGGCGCCGGCACGAGCCCGCTCACCGGCGGTCGCGGCCTCCGGGACACCGCCGTCCGCGACGCGCGGTTCGGGCTCACGTACGCGCTCGTCCCGCGTGTGCGCATGGATCCGGCGACGGCCGCGGCCGAGGGCGGCGCCGGAAAGAGCTTCTCGGTCGCGGGTCGCATGTTCTTCTCCGCGCCGATCGGGGACGACTCGGACTTCGCGGGCGAGCGGTCGGCGGTGTTCGTCCCCAGCATCGCGGCCGACTGGCGCGTCTCCCGCTTCTTCACGGGCGCCGAGGTCGGCGCGCGGATCCGCCCGGTCACCGAGTTCGCGGGCGCGCGCGTCGGATCGCAGATCACGACCGCGCTCGGCGCCGGGTTCGACATCCTCGAGCGGGACGTGCTGTCCGTGCTCCTCGAGGGCCGCGCCTATTACAACTTCCCGGAGCAGCACGACACGCAGCAGTCCGCATTCGGGCCGCGGAGCATCCCGAACGGCAAACGGATCATCCCCGCCGAGTGGATGCTCGGCGTGCGGTCGGCGCCGCTGCTCGCCGGCGACGTCTCTTTCTTCCTCGGCGGCGGCGGCCCGCTCCCACTGAGCGATGCCGCGATCACGGTCCCGAGGTTCCGCTTCGTGCTCGGGGTCACGTACGCGCCGGTCCAGCGCGACACCGACGGCGACGGGGTCCCCGACCGCATCGACCGCTGCCCGTCGCAGCCCGGCGAAAAGAGCAGCGAGCGCCCCGGCTGCCCGCCCGAGGAGACACCACCGACGACACCACCCGCCCCGCCGACGAGCGGCAACGCTACGCTGGAGACACCTCGATGACGGTCACGACGTCCAACGCCCGCCACCTCGTCTTCCGCCTGACCGAGCCGGCCCGCCTCCCCGACGCCCTGCTCGGCGTGCTCCGCGAAGAGGTGGTGGTGGCGGGATGGATGCGTGCGAGCGGCGTGCTCTCCGACGTGCGCATCCGGGCGCTCGGCTCCGACGGGACGCGCGCCCTCTCCGGGACCTTCCACGCCGTCGTGCTCGAAGGGAGCGTCGGCCTCTCGCAGGGCGACGTGACGTGCGGGCTCCGCGCCGTGCTCTCGCGCGAGACCGACACGGGCCTCGAGACCGTAGCCGGCGAGATCGTCGAGGCGCGCGTGGGCGCCCTCGAGGTGCTCGTCACAGCGCTCGACGACGTGACCGCGACGCGCTCCGCCGGTCCGGAAGGCGTGTGGCTTCTCGAGCCCTCGGGCGCGCAGCCGCGGGCCGCGGCCGCCGCTCCGGCACCGGCTCCGTCGGCCCCTGCGGCGGCGTCGTCCGCACCCGCCGCAGCGCCGTCCGCTCCGGCGGCGGCTCCATCGGCTCCGGCGGCGGCCCCGTCCTCGCCGGCCATCCCGCCCGCGCGCCCGAGCGAGCCCGAGCCCGCGAAGCCGGCGGCCGCGCCGAGGTCGACGTTCGGCGGCACGCTTCCTTTGCGACCGGTGAAGCCGGCAGTCGTCGAGGAGGAGGCGATCTATCCGGACGCCGGCGACGTCGTGGAGCACTTCGCCTTCGGCCGATGCGACGTCGTGAAGAGCGACGGCGACCGCCTGCACCTCCGCCTGGGCAAGGACGGACGCATCAAGGAGATCGCGCTCGAGATGCTCAAGGTCACGCCGCTGCCCGCCGTCGAAGGATCGACGGGCAAGCACTTCCGGCTCGACCGCAAGCTCTGATCAGGGCTTCACGATCCCGACGTCGTAGCGAAGGTCGGGGAACGGCCCACGCGCGTTGTAGAAGACGAGCGTGTCGCTGCCTGCGACCGCGAGCGGGACGGACGCCCACGGCATCCACGTGCACTCGGAGACCTCGGTCCCCGCGCTCGTCGTGTGACGCACGCTGCGCCCCGGACGCCCCTGCGGCGTCGTGCACTGCTCGAGCTGCACGATCGAGCCGTCCCCGACGAGGTGAGCGAACGCATGGGGACCGCCGGACGGGCCGAGCGTGGTGAAGGTGCCGGTCGCGAGGTCGAGGATCCGGAAGACCGCGGGGTCGGCCCCGCCGTCGACGACGAGAACGAGCTCGCCGAGCTGCTCGACGACGCGGACGGCGGAGCCCAGCGTCGTGGCGGGCGCGCTTCCGTCGAGCTTCACGAGGAAGCGCTCCTGTGTCCCGCCCGTGTGCGTCGCGAAGACGCCGAAGGCTCCGCTCTCGCTGACGGCGATCGGCTCGAAGCCGTAGCGGAGCTCGTCGCGCGAAGCGGCCGTGCTCGAGACGAGCACCGTCGCGTCGCCGCCCGCGCGCGGTCGCTTCACGAGCTCGCGAACGAAGCCGCCGCCGGAGGCCTCGGTCACGCGCGAGTAGAGCACGTCCGGACCGAGGTCCGTCACGATGCCGAGCAGCGGAGCAGAGTCGAGGACCTTCTCTTCTCCGGTGCGTGGATCGACCGTGCCGATCGACTGCCGATCCGGCGCGACCTTGAAGCCGACGATGCGCGTCCCGTCGAACGGAGCCTGCTCGCGGGTGCCGCCCATCCCGAACGCGAACGACCTCCAGTCGACATGGCGCTTGGCGGCGATCTTCGCGAGGTCCTCGCCGCCGACGTCGACGAGGATCAACGTCTCTCCCGTGTCGTCGGGGACGTGCCCGACGAGGGAGCTTCCGGCCGACGACCACCGCACCTCGGAGCTCGGGACGCCGACGTCGAGCGCGACCGGCTCGGCCGAGCCCGTCACCGGCGCGACGAAGAGGAGCTTCGAGAGCTCACCGTCCGCCGCCGAGAACGCGACGTGCTCGCCGTCCGCGGTGAGCATGAGCATGCGCAGTGCGCCGGGCGCTCCGTCCACGCCCGTCGGCGCGGCGGCCGAGAACGTCCGGCCTCGCTCGAGCGCCCAGTCCCGTACGACGACGTCGATCCCTTGCGTCGCCCGCCCGAGGCCGTCGACCGCGCGGCGGATGCCGAACCAGAACGCGGGTCCCTTCGCGGTGAGCCGCTCGACGCGATCGCCCGTGGCGTACGTCGTCACCTCCGTCTGCGTGCCCGTCGCGGTCTCCACGCGGACGATCCGACCCGGCGTGCTGCCCTTCGGACAGAGATCGAGGAGGAAGTACTTGCCGTCCTCGGACCGGACCGGCTCGCTGCACGCCTCGTCGAACTGGCTCGTCGACAGATCGGCTTCGGCGCTCTCGAAGTCGTCGGTCTCGTGCTGCGGCGAGCAGCCGAGGGCGAACGAAGCGAGCGCTGCGACGAGGGGTCCTGCAAGCCAGGGCGATGCGTCTCGGATGTGCACGTGGGTGGGTGTAGCACCCACCTGGTAGGCTGCCAGGTCGAAGAAGGCAGTCAGGGGAAGTCAGGCTGCGAGCGCCGAGGAGGCTCCGGGCTCCAGGCTCCAGGCTCCAGGGAGAAACACGTTGCGTCTCGCGCATCTACGCCCGCCCTCACCCGCGGACGCGGGCGGGGCGGTCGCCGACGCAGAGGTCGGTGCCGGGCTTCGAGTGTGCCCACTTCACCATCGCGATGGCGACCGGCTTGCCGGACAGCGGGCCGAGGACGGCGCTCTTCACGTCTCCGACGGCCGTACCGTCCGGGGTCGTGACGGGATCGCCCGGCCGCGGGACGTCTTCGCCTTCGAGGTCGAGCGGGACGAGCTTGCGCTTCACGTGCCCTCGGTTCTCGAGCATGTAGACGACCTCCTGCCCGAGGTAGCAGCCCTTGTCGAAGGACACGGCGAGCTTCTCGAGCGCGGCCTCCTGCGGGTAGAGCGACGCGTCGACCTCGACCCCGAAGCGCGGAAGCCCGTGCTCGATGCGGATGGCTTCCCACGCGGCGTCGTCCCCGACGGCTCCACCCGCATCCGCAACGACGCCGGCGATGCGACGAGCGAGGTCGTCCGCTTCGGCGGCGGGCGCCGCGACGATCGCTCCGCCGTGCCCGGTCAGGTCGAGCGCGCCCGAGAACGGCGCCGCGAGGGCGTCGGCCGCCTCGCGCGATCGCGGGCCGACGAAGAGCCAGAACGCGAGATCGGCCGCCTCGAGCTCGGCGTCCTCCATGACCAGGTGATGGTCGAGCGTCGCGAGGGTCTGGTCGCGGAGCGTGGCCGGCACCGCGAGCGCGAGCACGTCGTCCGCTCGCGAAGGGACCACGTACATGTCCGTCTGCATGCGGCCCTTCTTTTCGACGAGCAGACCGTAGAGGCTCCTCCCGGGGCCGAGCTTCGTCACGTCGCAGGTGATCATGCCGTTGAGCCAGCTCACCCGGTCGCTTCCGCGGACGATGATGCCGGTGCGATCGGCGGCCTGGACGGCGAAGACCGCCTCACGTGCGGCGCGAGCCTCGCGCTCGCCGGTTCTCGTGCCCATGGCCCCTCACCTTGCGCCATCCGCGACGGCGAGAAAAGCTCGAACGCGAGCGACCTTCCGCTCCGACGGGCGCCGGCGGGCGATTTTCCGCAAGACGACCCGCGAGGCACGAGAATTCCACGGGCGTCGGCTTGACGAACTCCCCTTCCGGAGGTCAGGCTGCGAGCCCGAGAACTGTGATCGGGAAGCTCGGGCCAGGCGACTCCGGGTCCCAGCGACTCGACGGTGGACGGCCGCATCCCAAGCTCGCGGCAAGAAGCACATGCCCGGCATCGGAGTGATTTTCAACCCGCGCAGCGGCCGCAACCTGCGAGACCCGGACGCCGGCCGCCGGCTCGCCCGCACGCTCGGCGATCACGGCGTCGTCCGAGAGGCGCGCTCGATCGACGAGCTCTACCGGGTCGCCGAAGACTTCCGGCGCCTCGACATCGACGTGCTCGGGATCAGCGGCGGCGACGGCACGAACGGCACCACGATCACCGGCTTCCTCGACGTCTACCAGGGCAATGCGCTCCCGCAGATCGCGTTCCTCCGCGGCGGGACGATGAACACGGTCGCCAACTCCGTCGGCGTGCGCCGCGGCCGACCGGAGGGGCTGCTCGAACGGCTCTGCCGCGCGTACGTCCAGCGTGCAGCGCGACCGCTGGCCGACGTGGAGCGCCACGTCATGTGCATCCGCGCCGAGGGAGCGCGGCCGCTCCGCGGCGACGGGAGCGGCGGCCCCACGTCGATGCGGTCACCGCCGATGGCGGTGAAATACGGCTTCAACTTCGGTACGGGCGTCGTCTGCGGCTTCCTTTCCGAGTACTACGGCTACGGAGAGCCGCCGAGCCCCCTCGTCGCCGCGAAGACCCTCCTCCGCGGCGTCGGAAGCGCCGCCGTGGGCGGCGAGATGATCAAGCGCATGGCCGAGCCGTTCCGCGGCTCGGTCGAGCTCGGCGACGGGACCGTGTGGCCCGAGCGCGACTATCTGGCGATCGCCGGCGGCACCGTCGACCAGATCGGCCTCAACTTCCGGCCCTTCTACCGCTACGCCGAGAGGCCGAACACGTTCCACCTCCTCGGGATCTACACGTCACCGATGGGGTTCGTCCGGCAGCTCCCGCGCATCTGGCGGGCCGCGCCGATGCAGCCGGGGCATACGTATGAAGCCGTGACGGACCACGCCGTCATCCGCTCCCCGCGCGCGCCGCTCCGTTACATGATCGACGGAGACTTGCACGAATGCGCCGGTCCCCTCGTCGTCTCGATCGGCCCGCGCGTACGCATCGTCGTGGGGACCTGACTTCGCGGGAATGTGCAGCCATACCGCGGTGTTGGCTCGCGGTGTGAGGGGCCCGTCGCGACCTCGATCCGCGGCTGGGCTCGCTTGCGTGGATCGGCCCGCCCCTTTAATCTGCGACCGAACATGAGGCGTTTTTCGGCCGCCGTGCTCGTGCTCGCCTGCCTCCTCGGCGTGGCGGCGCCCGCGCGCGCGCAGGAAGGGCCGCTGACGCCGGACGAGTCGGCTCGGCTCGCGCGTGGCGAGACCGTCGTCCGCGAGCAAACGGTCGAGCGGGGCGAGCGCCGCTACATCGGCGGCCTCACGTACACCGTCGTCGACGGCACCGCGACCGAGGTCGCGAGCATCCTCGACGACGTCGACGCCCTCCGCCGCGTCCTCCCGAAGACGAAGCGCGCACGCCTCGTGGGCACGATCGGCGGCGACAGGCTCGTCGAGCTCGTCTCGGGGAACGCCCTCGTCGAGGCCGAGTACACGATCCGCGTCCGTCGGACCCGCGACGAGGTGCGCTTCTGGCTCGAGCCATCGCGGCCGCACGGCATCGACGACGCCTGGGGGTTCTTCCGTTACCAGCCGTTCGTCGGCCCCAACGGTGAGCCGCGGGTCCTCTTGACTTACGGAGTCCTGGTCGACATGGGACCGGGCCTCGTCCGAGAGCTGTTCGAAGAACGCGTTCGCGCGGCGCTGCTCTCGGTCCCGCAGCTCGTTCGCCGTGAAGTGGCCGAGCTGAGGCGACCCTGACAGAGATGCTCGCTTCGCTCTCGAGAGTCTTTGCCATCGCGATGAACACCTATCGAGAGGCCGTGCGAGCGCGCGTGCTCTTCGGCTTGCTCGCCGCCGCGCTCGCCGCGAGCGCCTACTCGCTCGTCATCGCCGCGATGTCGATCCGGCAGGGCATGCGCATCGTGGCGGACATCGGGTCGGCCTCGATCTCCGCCTTCGCGGTGCTCGTCGCGATCATCCTCGGCGCCACCTCGCTGTACCGCGAGCTCGAGCTCAAGACGGTCTTCCCCATCCTCACGCGCCGGCTCCGGAGGCACGAGTACGTCGTCGGCAAATACCTGGGCATCCTCGGCGTTCTCTTCGCGTTCGTCGCGATCGACGGCGCGTCGGTGCTCTGCATCGTCGCGATCCAGTCCGAGGTGAACGTGCCCCTCACGCTCGCGACCGCGGGCTCCCTCCTCGGCGTGCTCGGCTTCGCGCTGTGGCGCGCGAAGCTCGCGCGCGTGTTCGTCGTCCTCCCGTGGTCGATCCTGGCGTTCGCGACGATGGCAATCGTCTCGGCGAGCGCCGGCGCCGAGCGCCAAGTCGTCCTCGTCTCGGCGTGCCTCACCGCCGCCGAGATCGCGATCGTCACGGCGATCGCGATGCTGTTCTCTTCGTTCTCGTCGCCCTTCCTCACGGCCATCTTCACCGTGATGGTCTTCTTGGTCGGGCGCTCGGCGGACACGCTCTCCAACCTCCCCGCGCGGCTGTTCGGCCCGATCGGCGGCATCGTCCGGTCGCTCGGCATCGTCGTCTCGAAGATCGTGCCGAACCTGAACGTCTACGTGCCCGCACGTCCGATCCTGCTCGGACAGGTCCCCTCGATGTCGCTGACGAGCTACCTCCTGAGCGCGTGGGCGAACGCGCTCTTGTACGCGGGGGTCCTGCTGGTGCTCAGCGCGATCGTCTTCCGGCGGCGCGACTTCCAGTGACGCAGGTCGACGCACGAGCCGCTGCCGCGACCGGGGCCGAGGAGGCGCGCCCGTCCCGGTGGAACGCCGTTCGGCGACCGTCGTTCGTCGCGGCGCTCGCGCTGCTGGTCGTCGTCACGGCGTGGATCACGCGCATCCGCGAGGGCAACCGGGCGCTCGCCGCGTGCGACGAGGCGCTCGCGCGCGCCGATCGGGTCGAGGCGATCGTCTTCGCCCGCGCGGCGGCGGAGGCGCGCTGCCCGACGTGCACGTCGTCGGAGCTCGGCTACGCCCGGCTCTACGCGATCGCGAAGGACGCAGAGGCACGTGGCGACCACGCGGAGGCCGTCGCCGCGTGGCGCGCCGTGCGCGCGGCAGCGCTCGGCACGATCGTCCTCGATCGCTCGCCGTCTCGACGCCAGCGCGCCGACGTCGAGATCGCGCGCCTCGAGCACCGGATCGACATGGCCGCGGCCGCCGCGGGAGGTACGCCTTCACCCGCCGCGACGGAGGAGCGGCTCCGCGCCGCGCTCGCGACGAACCCAGTACCCTCGTCGGCCGTCTTCGCCTTCCTCGCGCTCGGCGGTGCGCTCTTCCTCGCCGGCGCGGTGCGTTTCGCGCGCTCGAAGACGCTCGCGTGGGGCGAGCTCGCCATCGCCGCGACGGGCATCGTGCTCGCCGCCGTCGGCGTGCTGATCTTCTAGCTTCGGCCCGCGCCAGGCGGGGTCAGGCCGCGCGCGTACGGAGCAACGCCGAGTCCGGAACCAGCCGATCGGCTGCGACGGGACGCCGCTCGGCCGTCGCCTCGCAGTCCTCGAGGTAGTCCTCGATCATCGTGCGGATCATGCCGTGACAGGCGCCGCAGTCTCCGCCGGCCTTGCACGCCAGGGTCACCGCTTCACGCGTCGTCGCACCGCCGCGGATCGCGTTCTCGACTTCAGCCTCGGTGACCGCCATGCAGACGCAGACGTACATCTCGGGCTAAAGATAATGAAAGCCGTTTTCATTTCAAGAGCGGAGCTCGTCCCCCGTCGAGCTTCCCACGAAAGCAAGAAATATTACGCGGACTTGACCAACGGACATCGACCCCATCCGTGGGGGCCGAGCCGGGGCCTTCCGCCGCGCTAGCTGCGGATCTGCTGCGAGAGGTACTGCGCCTCGCCGACCTGCTTCACGAGCTCGAGCTGCGCCTCCAGCCAGTCGACGTGCTCCTCCTCGCTCGTGAGGATCTTCGTCAGCATGGCCTCGGTGCCGTTGTCGCCGAGCTGGCGGCACGCCTCGATCGCCTTGTTGAGGAGCGGGATGGCGACCTGCTCGACCGCGAGATCGTTCTTCAGCATCTCGACCACGGTCGTGCCGATGTTGAGCTTGCCGAGACGCTGCAGGTTGGGGAGCCCCTCCAGGTAGAGGATGCGCTCCGTGAGCATCTCGGCGTGCTTCATCTCGTCGATCGACTCCTTGCGGATCTTCTCGTGGAGCCGTTCGTAGCCCCAGTTCGCGCACATCTTCGCGTGCAAGAAGTACTGGTTGATGGCGGTGAGCTCGCCCGTGAGGATCTCGTTGAGGAGATCGATGACCTTGGGATCGCCCTTCATGGCGTCCTCCTTCGCTGAGGTTCGTCGCACGCGGACTCGCGTGCACTTCGAATCCAGCACCGCGAGCGCACGCGTGCAAGAACAGAACGTGAAAGCGATTCTGAGAATCGCTTTCGACAAGCGTCGCGCTCGTGCCTCCACGAACGTCGATGCGCGCACGCGCCGACGTGCATGATGCAAGCGCACGAGCTCTCGACGGCGCGAGCGGAGGCTCTCGCCTTCGACGCCGTGCGCGTCAGTACGGCAGGCGAGCGCCCGGCACCGATCCGAGGGTCCGGCACACGAGCCGATCGAGCTCGTCGCAGCAACGGTCGATCGCGAAGTCGCAGACGCGATCGTCGTCCGCGCGCCACGAGAACCGCACGTTGGCCGGGGCCGCGTCGTGGGTCGGGCAACGGACCGCCGCGAGCACCCTGCGGAGCCACTCCTCGTAGGCCTGCTGCATTCGATTCGTCGCCATCACCGCCTCCCTCACCGCGAGGCCTCGAGCGGTCGAGCCTCGTGCCGTGCCCGGATGCATGCGGGTTGCCGTGCCGGCGCAGACGCGGTTTCTCGACGTGGATCGCCGGGCACGCTGCGGTTCGCCCCGGCGCACGAGGCCACGCCGCGCGGCGGCGAGCGACGACCTCGAGCACTACACACCGCATCCGTCAGCGATCGGCCGCGAAGTCGAGGGCGACCCACACGTCCACGCCGTCGCGGCCGATCCGGTGCGAGCCGTTGACGCGAAACGTGACGCACTGGCAGCGATCGCGGAGCTCGAGGCCGGCGCGCGCGGCGACCAGCGCCTGCGCCGTCACGTCGGCGTCCGCGCCGATGCTCGTCGTGATCGCGCGCGCCCACGGGACGACGAGGCCGGCGCCTGCCGTCGTGCCTTCGCGGGCGAGAAGGCCCGCGGGGACGTCGAGGGCCGGCTCGGACAACGCACGCGCGAGGACCGGATCGATCCCTTCGCGCGTCGCGATGTTCGAGAGCACGCGCGGGCCGTCGCTTCGACCGAAGCGCAGCCGCGCGACGACGACGTCGCCTCCCGGCATCCCTCGCACGGGGACCACGTGCCCCGTCTCGACCTGAGCGCCGAGCCAAGGGATCGATCCCGAGAGGCGCGCCCGCGCGAGCGGAGACGGGCCTTCGTCACCGTACGCGGCGCCGCCCGCGACGGCGACCTCGACCGCCTCGCGACGCCCCCAGCGGCCGAGCGTCGACGTGAGGCCCGTCTCCGTCACGGGCGCCGTTCCGGACACCGTCGCCATCGCTCGTCCCGGCAGCGTCCCGAGGATCGCGTCCCCCCGCGCGTGGAGCACCGACGCCGCGACGAAGGGCTCGATGACGTGGACGAGCGGATCGTTGCGCTCGTACGGATCGTCGTGCGCGGAGGCGAACGCCCTCACGAGCGGCGCGCCGACGTGCAGGCGCGCGCTCGCCGCCTGATCGCTCCCGTTGCGGCGCCCTTCGGCCGCGACGTCGCCGGCCGCACGCGCGCCGAGCGACGCCGCGAAAGGGCCGAAGGTGGTCCCGCCCAGCGCGCCGATTTCGGCGCGCGCATAGCTGATGCTGTCGGGCGTGATCGGCGGCGGCTCCCTCGCGACGGCGCTCGCGGCCGCGCTCGAGACACGCAGCGCGCCGCCCTCGACGGTGGCGTCCCACGTGATGGTCGAGAGCACCGCGCCGGAGGATCGGAGCGCGACGAACGGGCCCGACGCGTCCACCGCGGTGAGATCGCCGCCGCGCCGCGTGACGGCTCGGATGCCCGTCTCGGCGAGGATGGGGCCCACGCGCACGGCGCCGGAGAACGCGGCGCGGTCCCATGGCTTCGCCGCCGCGTCGACGTCGCTCGTGGCGGCCACGCCACGCCGTCCTCGGAGGACGTCGGCGTCCCAGGCGACCGTGAGGCCGTCCGCGCCGCTCGCGCCTCGGGCGTCGACCCACAGGCCGTCGTCCGCGGAGCCTCCCGCGTCCGGCCACGGCAGCAAGGGAGCCTGCGCGCCGGGCAAGCGGTCCCAGCGGATCCGAGTCGTCGCGACCGGCGACCGGAGGCGAGCGTCGGCGACGAAGCCGCCGCGCGTGTACGCCCCGCCGCGAAGGTCCAGCGCGTGCTTGTCGCCGCGATCGCGCCACGGCAGGTGCACGCCTCCTCCCACGAAGAGGCCGTCCTGGCCGCGGTACGCCACGTCGGGCGGGAGCAGCCCGATCTTCTCGTCGGACCGCATCCAGAACCATGGCAGGTACATCACGGGTACGCCGTAGAACTCGAGCTTCGGGTTCTTCAGGATCAGCTCGCCGGGCGGCGCGACGATCGCCTTGTCGAACTCGATCGTCAGCGGCGTCCCGAGGCACGGGCAGAACGCGAGCCGACCCCGGCCGTCGGCCTCGATGCCCCACCGCGTGCGCGTGAGCCGGATGCGCTGGCTGCGAAGATGGAACGGCGGCGAATCGATGCGCACGTCGCCGGACAGCTCGAGGCTGCGCTCGCGCGCGTCGAAGCTCACCACCTCCGCGCGCGTCTTCACGAGGCCGCGCGTGCCGAAGGCTTCCTCTTCGAGGCCGTCCAGCTCCTCGGAATCGTCTTCGTGCAGCGCACCTGCCTCGCGCGCGGATGCCGTGCGGGACGCGACGAAGACGACGACAGCGAGGCAAGCCGCAGTCGCTCGCATCCAGGCTCGGCGCGGTCGCCCTTCAGGGCTTCGCCGGCGCGGGCTTCGAGGCCCGCTTCGTCCGCGCCGCCTTCGCGGGAGCACGTCTCGCGATGGGCTGGGCGATGGAGAGGTAATCGCCCTTCGGGAAGTCGATCGTGAGCATCGCGGGCTTGTCCCCCGACGCGTCGTTCATCTTCCACGTCGGCGTGACGTCGGCGCGGAGCTCGACGACGAAATGCAGATCCTGGCCCTGCGGAACGAGCCGCGCGCGATACACCGGCGTGTTGAAGTGCACCGTCACGAGCGCGTTCGTGTTGTTCCAGACGCGCGGGCTCGCGCCCTTGAGCACGTACGTGAGCGACCCGTGCGCCTTCCGCTCCTCGACGGGGACGGCCTGCGAGAGCGCGACGAACAGGCGCGAGCCGCCGTCGCTCGTCTGCTCGAAGCCGGGCATGTTCACGACGGGGCCCGTGCGGCGGTACTTCACGCGCGGCGCCCCCCTCCCCGACTTCACCGGCCGGTCGCTGTACGCGTAACCCGCCGCCGGGATGCTCGGCTTTGCCTGCTGCTCCGGAGTGTCCGGGTTCGGCCCGCTGCCTTCTTGCGGAGGAGGCAGCACGTCCGGCATCTGCGCAGGCTGCGCGTCCGCGCGGCCGACCAGGCCGAGGGCGACGCTCGCGGCGACGGCGAAGGACAAAGCGCGCTTCATGGTCACGATTAGAGCACGCCGGAAGAGCGCGCTACAAACCGCCCGTCACGTTCGGCCCGTCGCGCCGCCACGCTTCGATAAGCGCGCCGCGGACGGCGTGCGGGCGATCTCGACCGTGGCGCGCGGGGGCCTTCGGCGCGCCCGCGAGCGCTCAACGCAGTTGCCAACACCCGCTCGCGCTGCTACCGGGTGCCCCATCATGGACGCTCTCCCCGCCACGGAAATCACGGCACTCCTCGGTCGCGGCACGCGGTTCGAAGGCAAGCTCTACTTCGAGGGACGTGTCCGCATCGACGGCATCTTCAAGGGTGAGATCAAGAGCGACGACACGCTCATCATCGGCGACGGCGCGGAGGTGCACGCCGAGATCGACGTCGCGACCGTGATCATCCGCGGCGGCTCGGTGCACGGCAACGTGCGCGCGACCCAGGCGATCGAGATCCACGCGCCCGGAAAGCTGATCGGGAACATCAGCTCGCCGTCCCTGTACATCGAGCGCGGCGTCGAGTTCCAAGGCTCCTGCCGCATGGACGTGGACAAGCCCGAAGAGGACAAGTCCGCGAAGGAGTCGAAGGACAACGGCAAGGACGACGCCCGCGCGTCGCGGGAGAAGGCGGATCAGCCGCGCGCGTGAGCCGTCACGTCCACGCGGCCGCACGATCGCCGCACCTGCTCGCGGTCCTCGCCGCGACGGCGCTCGCTTGCGCGCCGGCGTCCGACCGCCGCCCCGCCCCGCCGCCGAGGCCCGTCGCCGCGCCGCCGTCCGACGCAGGCGCCGAAGCGGCCGCCCCGCCGGAGCCCGCCGTCCCTTCCCTCGACGAGCTCGCGGCCCGCGGCCCGACGGACCTGCCGCTCATGCGCGAGGCGCTGCGAACGGACGACGTCCTCTCCGCGCCTGTCGTGCTCGAGGCCAAGTCGGCCGACACGTGCTTCCGTGCGCTCGTCGCCGCGAGCGCCCCGGTCCGCGCGTGGTTCGAAGACGACGCCCGAGCCCCACGCGGCGCCCACGCCGAATCCGCCGGCCTCGTCCCACCGCGCGGCCCCGCGTGCGCGCGCAAAGGCGAGCGCCTCCGGTTGGTGGTCGAGGCGTCGTCACCGAGCGTCGTGGCGCGAGCCGTCGTCTGGCAGTCTCCGTGAAGGAGGCTCCAGGCTCCGGGCTCCAGGCTCCAGTAGCGCGCGCTTCGCGCGCGCATCCTCAGACGCTGAGGACTGAGGACTGAGGACTGAGGACTGAGGACGGACGCGCCTGAGGCCTCCTTCGAGGCCCGAGGCCCGAGGCCTGAGGCCTTTTTCAGCGCCCCCGTCCAATCATCCGCGCCGGCGGCCGGGAAACGAATCGGCTCCCAGCGTCGAAGAACCTCCACGGCTTGTCCGCCCACACCCCCGCGTAGGCCACCCCCACGCGAGGCGTGACGCCGATCTTCGGCCTCCGGTCGCGCGCGGCGAGGAAGATGCGGTCGCCGGCGACGAGGTCGATCGCGTCGTCGCGTCGTGTGATGCCGAGCGCGCGCGTGAGCCTGCCGGGTCCGTCGGTGCCGGCGCCGTCGGGGAGTCCGGAGATCGGCTCGACGGCGCGCACCAGGACGGCGTGCCCCTTCCCCTCGCCGAAGCAGACGACGTTGAAGCAGTCGTACATGCCGTAGATGAGGAAGACGTACGCATGCCCCGGCGGCCCGTAGAGCGTGCGTGTGCGTCGGGTCACGCCGGCGCGCGCGTGGCAAGCGAGGTCCTTCGGCCCGCGGTAGGCCTCCGTCTCGACGATGCGGGCGACCCGGATCTGGTCCTCGTGACGCACGACGAGGCGGGTGCCGATGAGCGCGCGCGCGAGCACGAGCGCGTCCCGCTCGAAGAACGCGCGCGGAAGAGGCACGAGCGGATGCGGCGGATCCGCCCGCCCGAGAGGCTGTCGCTCGAGCTCGAGGCCGTCGACCACGGCCCCATTCTAGTCGCCCTCTCGGGCCCGCTTCACATGACGAGCTCGATGTCGACGCGGCGATCGCGAGCCCAGCCTTCTTCGTCGGTGCCGGTCGCGTCCATCTCCCCGCGCGACGTCACGCGCATCTGGTCGCGCCCGACGCCGAGGTCGACGAGGTAGCGGTGGACGGCGTTCGCGCGGCTCTCGCCGAGGCTCATGTTGTACTCGGGCTCGCCGCGAGCGTCGGCGCGGCCGATGAGCGTGACCGACCTTCCCCGGAGCGGGCCCGTGGTCAGGCACCGGGCGACCTCGGCGAGCATCTCCCGGTCTTCTTCCCCGAGCGCGGCCGAATCGAACTCGAAGCTGGGCGCGACCGTCTTGTCCGCCGCGCGCGGCGCGATCCCGCAGGCCTGCGCGATGCGATCCGAGACGCTGAGGCCGGGCGTGTAGACACTGGGCTTCTGCGGCGAGTCTTCGTCCGCGTCGGTCCGACCCTCGAGCGGCCCGGCGGACGTCGTGGTCGTCTGGCCGACCGCCGGCTTCTTCGCGAGCTCGTTCGGCGATTTCGCCTTCTTCGACGAGAAACCGGGCGAATCGCACCCGACGAGCGCGAGCGCAGCGACCCCGGCGAGCAGTGGGAGGGCGCGGACATGGAAGGGAGCGAGACGGTGTGCCATGGTGCGGGATCGAACCAGCACCGGCCGCAAGCGGCCAAGTTACGTGTTAGGTATCTGGCGCGATGGACGTCACCGTTTTCCTCGAGCCCGAGATCGATCTGCCGCGCCTCGTGCACATCCTCGATGGGCTCGGGCACGAGGGGCGCTACCACACGATCCGGACCTGGACGAAGCGCCATTACCAGCGCCTGTTCGAGGCCGCGAAGGGCTTCCGCCCGCTCGACCTCGACTTCTTGGTCCCGGACGGCGTGGGGTCGCTGGTCGAGGTCATCCACGACGGCCAAAACACGCTACCGATGTTCAAGCGCTTCCAGAAGCGCTTCACGAAGGTCGAGGGCGAGGACTTCCCCATCGCCGGCTACAACCACCAGTCGATGCAGGCGCTGACGGGCCCGGGCTACTTCGCCGTCACGAAGGGCGAAGGCGAGCACGAGGGCGAGCTCGTGTTCGACTACACGAAGGTCCCGAAGCAGAAGCCGGAGAGCTGGCCGGAGATCCGCGCGAACGACGGGCTCATCAGCGGCATCGTCAACGGCGGGATGATCGATTACCTGCGAGGGATCTCGCAGCACGTCTCGATCGGCGTCGCGTACAAGAACGGCAAGCACCGCAATCAGTGGTTCGCGCTCGTGCGGAGGGATCCGACCTGACGCGCGCGGCGCCGCGCTCACGAGGCTGGGAAGCACGTTGTCTCTCGAGCTGCGCGTCATCGAGCGCATCGCGGAGGTACCGGCCGCCGAATGGGACGCGCTCGTCCGCGAGGACGCCTCGCCGTTCGTCGAGCACGCCTGGCTTCACAGCCTCGAGGAGGCCGGCTGCGTCGGCGGACGTACCGGCTGGCTCCCGCACCACCTCGCCGTGTACGAGGGCGGAAGGCTCGTCGCCGCGGCGCCGGCCTATCTGAAGACGAACAGCGAAGGCGAGTTCGTCTTCGACTGGAGCTGGGCCGACCTCGCCGATCGCCTCGGCGTCCCGTACTACCCGAAGCTGATCCTCGCCGTCCCGTTCACGCCCGCGACGGGCCATCGCGTGCTCTGGCATCCGTCGAAGGACCGCGCCGAGATGGTGGCCGCCTTCGCCGGGGCGCTGCGGACGATCACGAAGGAGCTCGGCCTGTCGGGCGCGCACGTCCTCTTCCCCGAAGAGGCCGAGGCGAACCTGTGGAGCGAGGCCGGCTTCATGGCGCGCAGGGGCGTGCAGTACCACTGGTCGAACGAGGGGTTTGCGACCTTCGAGGACTTCCTCGCGACGCTCCCGCAGAAGAAGCGCACGCAGATCCGACGCGAGCGGAAGCAGCCCGCGATGGACGGCATCACGATCGAGACGCTACGTCCCGACGATCTCGCGGGCCCGAGCGGCGCCGGCATCGCGCGGACGATGCACGATCTCTACCTCACGACCGTCGACAAGTACTTCTACGGCCGCCGGTACCTGAACGCGCGCTTCTTCGATCTGGTCCGCCAGCGAATGCCGCACCGCCTCGCGTGGGTCGTCGCGCGCGATCGACGCGGAGAGATCGTCGCGGGCGCGTTCAACGTGAAGAAGAACGGTGTGCTCTATGGCCGCTACTGGGGCACGACCGTCGAGCTACCGTTTCTGCACTTCAACGTCTGCTACTACCACGGCATCGAGGAGGCGATCCGCGAGGGCCTCACGACGTTCAACCCGGGCGCCGGCGGCGAGCACAAACGCGTCCGCGGCTTCCGGCCGACGATGACGTGCTCGGCCCACCACATCGAGGAGCCGCGCCTTCGCGCCATCCTCGACGCGTTCCTCGAGAGAGAGCGACGCGCCGTCGCCGATTACATCGCCGGCCGCGACGACGCGTGAGCCCCGCGCCGTGCCCACGTCGGCACCTCGCATCCGACATCACCCCACGCCGGAGCCATAACCCCATGATCACCCTCGGGAATCCGCCCGGCGGCGTCCATGAGTGCTCCCGGCGTGATCCAGATCAGCCCGCCGAAAACGCCCGATCAGGCCTCGTGGGGGGTGATCCCACATCGGAACGGGGTTGGTCCGGCGGCTGCACTCAGGTCGGGCAGAACGCGGCGGCAGCGAAGGAGCCAGACCAAATGAAGACGATCAACCTTCTCACGATCTCGGCGGCGATTGCTCTCACCTCCCTCGCCTTCTCGGCTGGATGCTCGGCGCCCCCGGTGCCGGACTTCGAGGAGGACGAGGAGGAGATCACGGCGACCAAGAAGAAGAAGAAGTCGAGCGACGACGACGAGGAGGAGTCGAGCTCGAAGAGCAAGTCGAGCTCCTCCAAGAACCCCCGTCCGACGACCGACAACCTGCCCGACGAAGATCTGCCCCCCGGCGAGGAGTTCCCCGGCGACCAGCTTCCGCCCGGCGCCGAAGACCAGGCCGAGGCGTGCTTCTTCGACTGCATCGCGGGCAATCCGACCGCACAGCAGATCGACGCTCAGCTGGGCGCCTGCTACGAGCAGTGCTCGGAGACGGACAACGCCTGCCTGCTGCGGTGCGACCAGCTGATGGACCAGCTCTGTTCCCGAGCGCCATCCGCCTGCGACCTCCTCTTCCAGTGCTTCGATCAGTGCTTCCCGGAGTGATACACGGCGGTACGGCGTGATGGGCTACGCACCGATTCGAAAGGCGTCCTTCGCCTTGCGGATCGCCCCGAGCGCCTCGGCGGGCGAAGCGTCGGGCGAGATGCCGAGCGTGGCCCGAATCTCTGGCGACTGCGTGCGCAGGAAAGGGTTGTACGCGAGCTCGTCCCCAATCGTGGACGGAACCGTGGGCCTCCCCTCCTTGCGGAGCTGAGCGGCCCGCTCGCGTGCCCGAGCCACCGCCGGGTTCGACGGCTCCACGTGAGCAGCGAATCGGAGGTTCGACTCCGTGTACTCGTGACCGCAGAAGACGCGCGTGCGCGGATCGAGCGAAGCGAGCTTCGAGAGCGACGCGTGCATCATCGGCGGATCGCCCTCGAACAGCCGTCCGCAGCCCCCGACGAACAACGTGTCGCCGGTGAAGACGACGGGATCGTCGGGCTCGTGCGTGACGACGTAAGCCACCGCTCCGAGCGTGTGCCCGGGGATGTGGAGAGCGCGCACGCGGAGGCGTCCGATCTCGAACGTGTCCCCCTCTTGAAGGTACTGCGTCTGCCCCGGAATGCGTCCGCGATCACTCGTGTGGCCGTAGACGCGATCGATCCCGAGCTTCGACCGCACCTCCTCGTTGCCGCCCACGTGATCCCAATGGTGGTGCGTGCTCAGGATCGCGACGATGCGCAGGTCCTCCCGGCTGCTCGCCGCCGCGCTGACGTCACGACGGCTGTCCTGCGTGCCGGCGCCCTGCTCGATCGCGGACAGCACCGGCCCGGCTTCGGACACGTCGACGATCGCCGCCTCCTTCGTCTCGCGACAGACGAGGAGGTACGCGTAGTTGTCGGAGAGGCACGGGATCGGGACGATGCGCATCGGTTCTCCTTGGCCGCCCGCCGCCGGGCTCGGCCGAGGCCGGGCATCTTAGCACTCCCGCCGCCTCCCCCTTCCGCTCGGGCTCGGGCCTACTTCCCCTTGTTCACGTAGGCCCGGTTGAGGCAGTTCGCGCCGCAAGCGTAGGGCGGGACCTCGACGATCGATTTCGAGAGCTCGCGATAGCGCCGCGCCATCTCTTCGAACTGCTCGCCTTTGGTGATGGGGTTCTTCTCCTCCGGATCGGCCGCGAGATCGAAGAGCTTGAGCGTCTCCTCCTTCCCGAAGGCGATGATCTTCAGGTTGCCGCGGACGAGCGCGCGCCGCTTGTCGTTGTCGCTCGTCATCGGAAGGTCGAGGACGACGTCGCGCTCCTCGGGCTCCTCCTTGCCGATGATCTCGGGGACGAGGCTCTTGCCTTCGAGCGACAGCACGCCTCCGTCGACGCTCGTCTTCGGGTCGACGCCGAGGAGCTCGAGGATCGTCGGCGCGAGATCGATCGCGCTGCGCGGCACGTCGATGCGCTTCGGCGGGACGCCCGGCACGACGAAGAACAGCGGGACGCGCACGAGGTTCTCCCAGAGCTCGAAGCCGTGCGCGTGCTGTCCGTGCTCGCCGAACGCCTCGCCGTGATCGGAGGTCACGATGATGACGGTCCGCTCGCCCCACGGCTTGCTGGCGACGAAGTCGAGGAGCTTGCCGACGTAGCGGTCGGTGAACGTCACCTCGGCGTCGTACTTGTCCCGAGGCTTCGGCCCGTACGACGGGATGCCGTCGGCTTCGTGCGAGACGTACATGTCGTGGGGATCGAGGAAGTGGAACCAGGCGAAGAAGCGCTTCGTGTCGAGCTCGGGATCGGAGAGGAGCTGCTCGGCGAGCGCTTCGTGCTTCGGGCTCGTGACGTTCGGGTCCGTCTCGTTCTTGAAGACGATGCCCGGGACGATCTCGTACTTGTCGAACCCCTGCTCGAACCCGGCGTTCTTGAAGTACCCGTGCGCGTGCGCCGCGATCGTCCGCACGCCCGCCGCCTGGAGCACCTCGGGGAACATCACGTTCTCCGGCGGGTACTTCCCGAAGAAGTAGCCGCTCCGCTTCATCCCGCTCGGGAGGCGCCCGCCGAGGAAGCCGCCCAGGCTCATCGACGTGTACGAGGAGATCGAGTACGCCCGCGTGTAGCTGACGGCGCGCTTCTCGAGCTCCGTGAGCCGCGGCGCGATCGGACGCGGATAGCCGGCCCACGGCATGTCGGCCCGCAGGCTGTCGATCGAGATGACGAGAACGTTGTAGTCTGCACGCAGTTTCGGCTCCGCCGCGCCGCCGCCGGCGTCGGCGGCCAGCTTCTCGGACGGAGCGGCATCGGCCTCTACGCCCCCGGTCGATGAGGCGCTCACGCCGTCCGCGTTCGAGGCAGAGGGCCCCGGCGTCATCGTCTTGGACCGCCCGCAGCCGGCTGCCGCGGCGATGGCGAGGCTCAGGCCGGCGAGCATCCTCGCGGAACGACGAAGGGAAATACGCACGCGAGGAACATCACCGAGGACGCTCCCGCATGCAAGGGGCCGCACCTCGAGCTGCGGCCCACGGCGACTGCGCAAAGCGCTACCTATGACATTGCGATCCTGGTCACTCGCGCGAGTTGCGAGGCGTGTTGCAACGGCTTCACACGCCGGCAACTTTCCTTGCGGGCCGCCGCTCCAGCTTCTAAGTTCCTACCGCTTGCGCCTGGGCGCCGTCTCGCCCGAGGAGCAGTCACCTTCCGGGAAGCCACGACCCCCGAGACCGCCACTAAGGAGTAGGTACCGTGATGCGAACCAAGTTGCTTCGTTACAGCCTTGCTTCGATGACGCTGTTGGGCGCAAGCCTCGGCGTCTTCCTCGTTGCGTGCGGTGATGACGACGACACGGTCACGCCGCCGCCGTCGGAGAACGACGCGAGCACTCCCCTCCCCGACAGCAGCACCCCGGAGCAGGACTCCGGCGGTCAGGACGCGGCGCCGCAGCGCGATCCGGCGCGCATCCAGTTCGTCAACGCCGCGACCGACTTCGGGCCGAACAACGAGAGCGGTGGTCTCCGCATCTGCTTCGCGCTCTCGCAGGACGGCGAGAACTTCACGATCGCGACCCTCCCGGCGCTGCCGGAGGAGAGCCCGTCCCCGAGCGTCCCGCCGGGCGCGTACATCGGCACGGGCGGCGCGGTCCAGGGCACCGGCACGGACATCTCGGGCTTCCACATCCAGCCGTACATCATGAACGCCGGCCGCCTCTTCGCGCGCGGCGTCGTGAAGCCCGGCCCGGGCGTGCCGAGCACGGCGTGCTCCGATCTCCTCTCCGAGAACTTCGACGGCGGCGTCCTGAGCGAGAACGGCCCGCTCGTCGAGAACGTCGACTACTGGAAGCTGCCGGTCATCCCGGCGGGGACGTTCCAGCCGGAGAAGAGCTACATCCTCGTGCTCATGGGCTGCACGCAGGACTCGACGGCGATCCCTGCCGCGAAGTGCGGCGAGGGCTCCGACGCCCTCGACGGCGGCCCCGGCATCGGGAACCTGCAGGTCAAGATCTTCGAGGTCGACCGCGCGACGGCGATCGAGGCCGGCAAGATCGGCGCGCAGTTCATCCACGCGTCCCCGGCCGGTGATCTCGCCCTCACGAAGGGCCCTGCCGCCCTCGCCTTCGAGCCCGCGTTCATGAAGGACAACGCCGATGCGGGCTCCGCCACGCCGATCTCGACGGGCGCGGTCGAGGTGGGCCAGAAGACGGACCTCGTCCAGGTCGAAGGCGTCGACCCGGCCACCGACTTCTTCGCGTTCAACCCCAACGCGGCAGCCAACCCCCTCACCCAGCCGGCGATCCTGCCCCTCGCGCTGGTTCAGGCGGCGACCTACCCTGCGGGCGTGCCGGACGGTGGCGAGATTCGCACGGGCGCGGCCTTCACGTTCATCGCGGTGGGCGACCCGGAGGAGACGACGACCCCGGAGAACCCGAACCCGAAGGCGTTCCACTACCTCGCGTTCCCGAACAATCCGCCGGTCACGGCCTACAAGCCCTGATCGCTGATCGTCGGGTCTGACGCGCACGGCGTCGCTCCCTCCGCGGAGCGGCGCCGTCGCCTTTTGTCGAGAAGCTTCGCCGCCGAGCGTGGCGGTCCGTTCTTCCGTCGACGGCAGCCGGTGGGAACCCGCCCCGCGGTCGCGCGCGAGGCGCGGCAGGTCGGCAGAGAGACTCCCTCTCGCCGGCGAAACGCGAAGCGTCTCGTCCGCTCTCCCCGCCTTCCTGTCTCCCCTCCCTGCCCGAACCTCAGAACGGACAGGACCCCGCCTGGAAGTCGTCGTTCGTGAAGGTCGGCGTCGGGTCGCCGTCCTTGACCGGGACGAACTGGCAGATGTTCCTCTCCGGCTCGAGGGTGAGCGGGATCGGCACGGTCACGTTGCCGTTCAGGCGCGCGCAGAAGCGCTCGGTGCCGAAGAAGCCGGTGAGCTTCACCTGCTCGATGACGACGTCGCGGCCCGTGATCGGGTTCGCGTCGCCGGGGATGTTCACGGTGCCGAGCTCGACGGTGTATCGGCCGTCGGCGGCGTCGACGTTCGACGAGGTCGCGGGCGCCTCCTTCTTTTCGCCGGTGACGCCCGAGGCCGAGACGGTCTCGGGCGGGCCGCCCGAAGACAGCTTCAGCGCCTGGAGCGAGAGGCTCAACTTTCCGCCCCCGGCCGGATCGGGCTCGAAGCTCGTCTCCGTCCAGAAGTTGAAGACCTTCGACACCTGACCGAAGGCGAGCTGCGAGAGGCAGGCGCCATAGTACGTGCCCTTCACCGCCTCCGTCGGAGGAGCCGAAGCCTCGAAGCCGCCGCCGCCGCCGTCCGTCGACGGCTCGAACGCAGCCGCGCGCTTGCCGTAGTCCTCGAAGTCGTCGTGCGGGTGCGGGATGCAGGCGAGGATCGTGGCCGTCGCGGCGGCGAAGGCAAGCGGGTAGCGGGCGCGCATTTCCAGGTGGTTATTAGCGGCGGGCATCGCCGCGTGCAAGGCCGACGGCCAGCTCGCGCAGCCTCGCGGCGACGCATCGCCGACCTCGCGGTCGCTCGGCCCGCCTTCCGTGCTCGCCGTCCGCGCGCATCCCGTGCGCCGGTCACGCGTCTCTCGCCGCGAGCCCCGACGACGACGCCGCGACGACGGCCCGGCGGATCGCCCCCCACGCCGCGTGCGGATCATGGTAGGGGACGGGCCACCATGAGCGCCCAGCTCGCGTCGCGTCCTTCGGTTCGTTTCGGCTTCAAATCTGCCCTCGCGGCGGCCCTGTTCGCCGGGGTCACGCTCGCTCCGAGCGACGCCGAGGCCAGCGGTTACCTCACGGCCCGCTTCGGCGCGGATCACGGCACGCCCGCGCAGCCGAACGCGTTCGCGATCTACTTCAACCCCGCCGCGCTCGGAGGAACGGAAGGCACGACCATCACGGGCGACGTCTCCGTCCTGCTCCGCTTCGTGCGGTACAACCGCACGGCCGAAGCGCTCTCGCCGTCGAACGACGCCTTCCTCGCCGATCAGAGCTACATCGACGCGAACACCGGCGTCGCGAACCTCACGAACCTCCTCGCGCTGCCGTTCTTCGGCGTCACCAGCGACTTCGGTACGAAGAACTTCCGCGCCGGCTACGCCGCGTACGTCCCGTTCGGCGGCCTCGCCACGTGGACGCGGCGCGACGGCGTCCCGGGCGTGCCCGGCTCGGTCGACGGCGTGCAGCGCTGGCACAACATCAGCGGCCAGATCCTCGCCATCTACAACACGTTCGCCGCGGCGTACCGGTTCGGCAAGGTCTCCGTCGGCTTGAGCGTCAGCCCGATCATCCACAACGTCGTCACCGTCCGCGCCCGCAACCCGGACGGCAGCGACGACACGATCGCCAACGGCCAGCTCGTCGAAGGGCGGTCGCTCCTCGACGCGACGGGTTTCAACCTGTCCGCGTCGGCCGGCGTCTACTACGAGCCGACCGAAACGCTCCGCTTCGGCCTCTCGTACCTCGCGCAGCCGGGCTTCTACAACGGCGGCGAGACGCGCCTGAGCGGAACGCTCCAGACGAAGCTCGGCTCGAACCCGGTGACCAAGCAGGACATCGACTTTTTGCAGAACTACCCGGACATCATCCGCTTCGGCGCCGACGTGAAGGCCACCGAGCGGCTCGTGCTCCGCGGCGACTTCGAGTTCGTCCGCTGGAACGTGTTCGAGCGGCAGTGCGTCGTGAACCCCGGGGCGGACTGCAACGTGGCCGACGACGGCAGGGACCTGTCCGGAGGCCAGGTCATCCTCAACGTCCCGCGTCGGTGGAACAACGCGATCGGCCTGCGCGTCGGTCCGGGCTACATGCTCAACGAGAAGACCGAGGTGTTCGGCAGCCTCGGGCTCACGACGTCGGCGGTGCCCGTCGAGACGATCGACGCGTCGACGATCGACTCGACGCGCCTCTACGGCACGGCCGGCGCGAAGTTCGCTCTCACGGAGAAGCTCGCGCTCGCCGCGAGCTACAACCACATCTTCTTCTTCCCCATCAACACCGACGGGAGGAACGACCAGAACATCGCCGCGCACCCGGCGAGCTCGCCCGGCGGCGGCGACTACAACGCGTCGCGCTCGCCGAGCGCGGACGGTAACTACCGCTCCCAGATCGGGTTCGTGAACGTCAACGTCGCTTACACGTTCTGAGGTCGTGATGCGTTCGCTCGCTTCGCTCGCTGTGCTCCCGCTCGTCTTCGCGGGCGCGTTCGTCGCGTGCTCGGAGGACACGCCGAAGCCGCTCGGCGGAGAGGACTCCGACGCCGGGCCCGAGGCCGGCGCCCCCACGCTGGATACCCCCAGCCTGCCGTGCACGGACCCCGCCGACTCCGTCTACGGAGACCCCGGCCCGCTCACGGCCGATCCGAGCGCGCGCGGCACCATCGTGAAGTGCGCCCGGGAGGCCGACCTCTCGAAGGAGGAGATGCAGGCGAAGCTCACCGAGCTCGGATACGCCGGCAAGCCCCTCACGAGCGGCGCGCGGGTCTACAAGATCGCGTACCGGACCGAGCGCGGCGACGCGAACGGCACGCCGGGCGTCTCGAGCGCCATCGTGTACGTGCCCGACACGCCGCGCGCGGACAAGCTGCCGGTCGTCGTCGCCGCTCGAGGGAGCCGCGGCCAGGCGGCGCGCTGCACGCTGTCGAAGTTCGATCCCTCGCTCGAGGGCATCAACGGGGACGCCTGGCGCATGATCTATCCGCTCGTCGGGAGCGGCTATGCGCTCATCGTGCCCGATCTCGCCGGGTACGCGAACTTCGGCGCGCCCAACAATCCGCCGAGCGCCTACGCGCAGGCGGCCGACGTCGGCAAGAGCACGCTCGACGGGAGTCGCGCGCTCAAGCAGCTCTTCCCCGCCCTCGACGACAAGGTCGTCCTCGTGGGCCACTCGCAAGGCGGGCACAGCGCGCTCTCCGCGCTGGCGATGGCGGAGTCGTACGGAGCCTCCGGCGAGATCGTCGGCGTGGCGGTGTTCGCGCCGCTCTGGCTGAGCCAGCGCTCCTGGGGCGCCGTCCTCTATCGTCCCGCCGGACAGGACTTCCCCCTCGCCGAGTCGTCCGTCGGCGCCGTCAGCGTCTGGTACCACTACACGCAGGCCGAGCTCCTCGACGGGCCCGGACAGGGCAAGGCGCTCTTCAAGCCCGAAGTACAGGACGGGATCGAGGCGTTCGTGAAGAACGAGTGCTGGGGATCGACCAAGCTCGCCGAGCTCGGGACCTATGCCGACGAGCTGTTCGATTCGACCTTCGTCTCCGAGGTCGCGTTCTCGGCCGCCGCCGGGGCGCCTTGCACGAGCGAGCTCTGCGAGCGGTGGATAGGCCGCTACACCGCCGATCGCCCGCATCTCACGGGCAAGGCGGCGCAGGTGCCGATCCTGATGGCGTACGGGCTGAAGGACACGACCATTCCGCCGAGCCGGATGAAGTGCGCGCTCGATCGACTCCAGGCGGACGGCGCGAAGCTCAGCGTCTGCGTCGAGGCGGAGGAGACCCACGGCGGCATCGTGTCGTCGAAGGGCGACTACGTCGCCGACTGGATCGCGAGCGTCGTCCTCGGCGGTCCTGCACCCGCCGCGTGCGCGGCGAACGAGTCGGCGCTCACGGAGCCGTGCGCGACGCCGCCGCCGAACGATTGACGAGCGGCACCGCCGCTCGTCTCCAGGCTCCAGGCTCCGGTCTCGAGGGAAGACGCGAGGGGCGATGAGGGCGCGCGCCTTCGCAGCGCTGATTGGGTTCGCGCTGGCGCTCGTCCCCTCGCCCGGGCGCGCCGACGACGCCCCCGAGCCCGCGCCGGCTCCGCGCGAGTTCACCCTCGACGTGTCGTCTCCGGCCACGGCGATCGACCGGAGGCCGCCGCCGGGGCTTCCTCCTCCCCGCGCGAAGACCGTGGAGCTCCTGCCGCCGACGAAGCCCGTCGGCGACAAACCCGAGAAGGAAGAGAACGAGCTCGCCGGCGCTCCGATCATCGGCGGCAACACGGACATCGGCTTCCAGGTCGGCGTCGCCGCCACGTACACGCGCGTGTCGCCGCGCTACGTCCCGTACCGCTGGAAGATGGACGGGCTCTTCTCCGCGAGCATCAAGGACGGCCCGCGCGGGCTCGAGGCCGCGCAGCAGAGCCACGACCTCCGCGTCGACGTCCCGCGCGCGGTCTGGGGGAAGGTCCGCGTCATGCCCGCGGTGTTCTTCGAGCGCACCGTCAACGCGGGCTACTTCGGCGTCGGGAACGACACCCGCGCGCTGAAGATGCCCGACGGCACGTACGGCAGTCGCTACCAATACATCCACCAGGAGATCCGCGCGCGCGTGAACCTGAGGTCCCCAATCAAGGGGCCGCACAGCGTCATGTACGGGATCACGCTGCGGAACGTGAACCCGTCGACCTATGCCGGCAGCAAGCTCGACCTCGACGCGCGCCGCCTGACGGAGGACGGCAAGCCGTACATCCGCGGCGTCGAGACGTTGAACCACGCGATGGTGGCCGGCGGCTGGGTCTACGACACCCGCGACAACGAGATCACGCCGAAGCGAGGCTTCTTCACCGAGACGGCGCTCCGGCTCGGCGGGGCGACCCCGACGCGCGCGGGCGTCTACTACGGAGCCGCGAACGTCGTCCTCCGCCGCTACGTCCCCCTCGGCGGCGAGTGGGTCTTCGCCATGCGCGGGCTCGTGGACGCCATGTTCGGACAGCCCGCCTTCTACGACCTCTCGCAAGGCGGACCGTTCATCCCGATGGACATGCCCGGAGGCCCACAGGGCGTCCGCGGCGTCCCGAACGGACGCTACCAGGGCCTCGTCAAGGTCGTCGCGAACGCCGAGCTGCGCGTCACGCACCTCCGCTTCCGGCTCTTCGGCGACGACTTCCGCGTCGGCAACGTCGCCTTCGTCGACACGGGGCGCGTCTTCTCGAGGTACGGGCCCGACCCGCGCGACGGCAAAGGGCTCGGCCTCAAGTACGGCGTCGGAGGCGGGTTCTTCGTCGTCTGGGGCACGGCGGCCGTCTTCCGCGTGGAGTTCGCGTACTCGCCCGACGCGACGTCGGTGAACCCGAACTTCCCGCTCGGCATCTACGCCGCCGACGGCCAGATGTTCTGAGCGGCGCGCTGCCCGACCGCCATGCGCGACGCGTGAAGCGCCCCCGCGAAAGCGCCGGCGAGAGCGGAGCTCGCCGGCGCGCCCGCCGTCAGGCGTCGATGCTGATCGACAGCTTCTGCCGCAGCGAGAAGTACTCCTCGCTGACGGAGAACACGACGATGTCCTTCATGCGCTCCTTCACCGGGACGCTCGAGGTGTCCTCGGTGGCGCGGATGGCCTGCGTCGCGATCTCGAGGTCGTGCGCGAGCAGGAGGCCGACGCGATCGGCCGTCAGGTCGATCGCCGCCACCCACTTCTTCAGGTCGAGGGCGCCGCCGGTCTGGAGGAGCTTCGAGACCGCGCTCGCGAGCTTCTCCTTCTCCGCGCCGACGAAGTCCTGCGCCATCGCCTGCATCGCCTCGCTCACCTGCCCCATCAGATCCGGCGAGACCGGGAACTGCGGGACGCACAGCTTGATCGCGGCGAAGAGCCAGGCCTTGAGGCCCGTACCCGTCGGCACGAGGTGACGGACGTAGAAGCCCGGACGGAACGACGTGAGGTGCCGGCCCGCCAGGAACGCGAGGGTCTGGTTCGCGATCGAGCTGTCGAACGCCCCCTGCCCCAGGACGATGGCGGGCGTCCGTGCGTGGACGATGCCGAGCGTCCCGGCGTCGTTCGGGTTCTGGAACGTGAGCACCGGCGGCATCGCGAGGACGCCCTGCGCGTAATAGAGCGTCTGCGACACCGGGTACGGATGCATCGACGTGTCGATCGCGTAGCGCGGATCGAAGCCGAGCTGCTCGATGGGCTGCGTGCGCAGCCGCACGATCGTCGGCTGGATCATCGCGAAGATGCGCGTGAGGATGGGGTCGAGCTCCCAGTGCATGAGGAGCTGCCACGCGTCGTCGTCGAGGGTGGACTGCGCCGGCGCGGCGTTCTCGGAGCGGTGCTTGCGGTAGAAGCGCTCCTCCTCCGGCTCGGCGAGGCGGAGGATCGACAGCGCCTGGCAGAGGCACCAGGCCGGATCGGCCCGCTTCGCGTCCGTGTAGAGCCGGCGGAGGACCTTGTAGCTCTCGACGCGGTACGGGTTCTTGCGGAGGAGGCCGGCCTGCGCGGCGACGGCCTTGTCGAGGTACTGCGCCGGATCGGCGGCGTAGATCTCGGCGAGCTTCTCGGCGCGCGCGCGGTTCTCCGGATCGAACGCCTGCGCGGCCTCGAACGCGTCGACGGCGAGATCCGGCTCGTCGAGGAACTTCTGGTAGAGCTCGCCGAGCTTGTCGAGGACGCGCACGATCTTGTCGCGGTCCTGCGCGACCTTCGCCTGATCGAGCTGCTGCTTCAGCAGCCGCTCGACCTGATCGTACTGGCGCTTGTGGCGATACAGCTCGATCGCCTCGTTGAGCGCCTTCTCGATCGTCGGGTCGAACTCGAGCGCGCGCTCGTAGAAGTCGAGCGCCTTGTCGACGTCGTTGAGATGACGCGACGCGATCGTCGCAGCGGTGTGCATGTACTTCGCCCGCTGCTTCGGATCCTCGACGAAGTCGGCCAGGCGGAGCACGACGTCGACGAGCTTCGCCCAGTCCTTCTCCTCCGAGTAGAGCTGCATCAGCTTCGCGAGGAGCTTGCGATCGTCGGGACGCTCCTCGAGGGCCTGCGTGTAGGCCTTCGACGCGCCCGCGCGATCGTTGAGCTTCCCGAACATCACGTCGCCGATCTCGAGCAGGAGCTCGAAGCGCTCCGTCCCGGTCGCGAGCTGGAGGCGCGAGCGGCGAACGGCGAGCGCGTTGTGCCAGTCGCCCTTCTCGTCGTAGACCTTCGCCAGCGAGCGGTACGGACGCGGGTTCGACGGATCGAGGTCGATCGCCTCGCGGAGCGGCTGGATCGCGACGTCGAGCTCACCGGAGCGACGCGCGCTCTCGCCGAGGTGATAGAGCGCCTCGGCGCGCTCGGAGCCGGCGAGCTCGTGGCCGTGCTTCTTGAAGAGCTCCTCGTGCATCCGGAACGCGCTCTTGGGATCGCCGAACTCGAAGAGCGCGTTCGCGGCGCGCGCGACGGCGTCGACGTCCTGCGGAGCCAGCTCCTTGAGCGCCTCGACGGCGGCCATCATGCGCGGGTTCGTGACCGGCGGCGGCGGCACGGACGCGGGCGCCGTCGGGACGACGGAGATGCGCGCCTGGCTCGCCGGCCCGCCGCCGATCCAGTGGCTGCTCGGCGGGCCGTCCGGCAGCGACGTCTGCGAGAGCCCTCCCGGCTGCGACAGCGGCCCCGACGGCGCCGGTGCGGACGGCTTCGGCTGCGACTTGCCGAACGCCTCCATGAAGCGCACGAGCACGCGGACCGCGTCCTCCTTCTCGAGGACGTTCGCGCGACCGACGAGGCTGTCGTAGTGCTTCGTCGCCTCGATCATGCGGCCGGCCTCGAATGCGAGATCGCCGAGGACCATGAGCGCGTGGGCGTTCGAAGGATCGAGCTCGATCGCCTTCTTCGCCGCAGCCTCTGCCTTCTGCGGATCGACGAGCTTGAAGTGGTAGACCTTCGCGAGCTCCGCCCAGAGGCGCGCCCGCGCGAGATCGCTCTCGGCGGTCTGGAGCTCACGCTCGACGAGACCGACGACGGCGAGCCAGTTGCCACGCTGCGCGTACGCCTTCCGGAGCGCCGCCGCCGCGCCCGGATCGCGCGGGTTGGCGTCGAGCGCGAGCTTGTAGCGCTCGATCGCGCCGTCCTTGTCGCCGCGCGACTCGAGCAGCCGCGCCGCGCGCATCCACTGCTCGCACTTCGCCTCGGGCGTCGGCGCCTTCATCGCCAGCGCCTCGATGGCGCTGAGCGCGGCGTGCGCGTCGCCGCTCGTCTCGCGGAGCTGCGCGAGCGCCTCGAGCGCCCCGGCGTGCGCCGGCTGGATCGCGAGGACCTGCTCGTACGCCTTCATGGCGCGCTCCGGCGAGCCGATCTGCTCGGCGAGCGTGCGCGCCCGCGCGAGGAGCAGGTCGATGCGCCGGTTCGGATCCGTCGTGACCGAGGCGTGCTTCTCGTAGAGCTCGCAGAGCGGCTCCCACTTCTGCATCGCGCGGTAGTGGCGCGCGAGCGCGGAGAGCGCGCCGTCGTGCGCGCCGTCGATGCGGAGGATCGCCAAGCACGCCTCCGCCGCGGCCTCGTGATCGAGGAACTCCTCGTCGTGGAGCGCCGCGATGCGCTCGTAGAGGTTGATCTTCTGGCGAGGCGTGGCGGCGACCTCGATCTGGCGCTCGAGGACCTCGAGCAGATCGCGGTACTTGCCCGTGCGGTTGAAGCAGCGATCGAGACCCTTCAGCGCGTTCAGGTTGGCGGGATCGACCGCGAGCACGGCCTCGTAGCGACGCGTGGCCTCCGCCAGATCGTTGAGGTGGTCCTCGTAGACCTCCGCGACCTTCACGAGGGCCTCGGCCTTCTCGACGCCTCGTCGGGCCTCGGCGCGGCGCTCGAGCACCTTCGCGAGCGTCGTGAAGTCGCCCGTGCGCTCGGCGATGCGGGCCATGCCGTCGCACGCGCGCGCGTGCCCCGGATCGTCCGCGAGGATCGTCATGAAGATCTCGCGCGAGCGATGCAGATCGTTGAGCCGCGTCTCGAGGATCTCGGCCGCCTCCGCGCGGAGATCGCGCGCCTTGGGCGCGCTCGCCGTGACGTCGGCGCGCCGCATGAGGATGCTCACGAGCTCCGGCCACTGCTGGGCGCGCCGGTAGATCTCGGTCATGCCGTCGGCGGCGGCCTCGTTCACCGGATCGGCCGCGAGCACCGCCTGGTAACCGGCCAGCGCCATGTCGGCGCGGCCGATCTTCGTCTCGTACCAGCGCGCCGCACGCATCGTGAGCGCGACGTAGTCGGCCGGCGCGAGGGTGCCGCCCTTGAGCGTCTCGCTGATCGTCGCGAGCTGCTCGTTCCAGACCTGCGTCTTCGTCCCGCAGAGGCGCTCGACCTCTTCGGCGTACTCCTCGTTCGTCGGGTCCTCGCAGAGCGCCTGCGTGAACGCGACGACGGCCTGCTCCGGATCGTCGAGCTCGTTCGCGTAGAGGCGCCCGATCTCCGCGAGCGCACGGGCGCGCTCCTCGCCCGGCGGCGCCGACTGGCTCTTCGCGAGGAGCATCTCGACGACCTCCTCGTACTTGCCGAGCGCCTTGCGCACGTCCTGCAGCGCGACGAGCGCGATGTCGTCCTGCGGATCGAGATTGACGATCGCCGCGAACATCGCCTCCGCACGTCCCTTGTCGCGCCCGGCGCCGTCGTAGATGCGGGCGGCGCGGAACAGGAGGGTCTTCTTCGTCTCGCGCTCCTCCGGGGTGAGCCCTTGCAGCCGTGCGGCCGCGGCACCGAAGGCGTCGCCGACGCGGATCGGGTCCGCGCCCTGGTCGACGGCGTGCTCGAGGTTGAGCGCGACCTCGAGGTCGCGCGGCGAAGCGAGGAGCTTGTCGATGAGCTCTTCCACCTTCTCCGGCGAGATGACGCCGCCGACGCCGAGCGTCACCGACGCACGGCCGATCGAGTCGAGCGCCTCGAGGAGCGCCCCGGCGTCCTTCGGGCGGCGCGCCGGATCCTTCTGGAGGAGCGAGAGGACGAACTCGTCGACCTCCTTGCTCACCCAGCCGCGCGGGGCGCGACGGCTCGGCGGCTCGGGCTCGGTCGACAGGTGCGCGAACGCGGCGTCCGTCGCGCTCTCGTGCGGGAAGACGGGCTTGCCCGTGAGGAGCTCGTAGAGCACCGCGCCGAACGCGTACACGTCGCTCTTCGCGTCCGCGGGACGACCGCGCACGATCTCGGGCGCGACGGTCTTCGGCGAGCCGTACACCGCGAGCAGCCCGGTGTGGCCGTTCGCGGCGATGCTCCGCAGGCGGAGCCGGTCGCTGCCGAAGTCGATGAGGCACACGCTCGGCAGCCCGTCGGGGCCCGTGGAGACGAGGATGTTCTCGGCCTTCAGATCGCCGTGGACGAGATGCGCCTTGTGGACCGCGGCGAGCGGCTCGAGGATCCCGCGCAGGATCGGCCGGAGCTCGGCGAACGCGACGGGCCCCGTGCGCGCGAGGCGCGCAGAGAGCGGCTGCGCGTCGACGTACTGGTAGCCGACGTAGAAGACGCCGGGCTCGATCTCGCCGGCCTCGAGGTGACGCGGCAGGCCGGGGTGATCGACGGTGCCGACGAGGCGGTTCGCCGTGAGGAAGCGATGCACGGCGCGCCGATCGCGCGAGGCCTCGCGACGGAGCACCTTGAGCGCGTACACGGCCTTCGCGCCGCCGTCCTGACGAACGGCCTGGTAGACGATCCCGAGGTCGCTCTCGCCGATCTTCTTCTGGATCGTGAAGTCGCCGAGCTGCTTGCCGACCGGCAGCTCTTCCTTCCCGAGCAGCGTGACGATGTCACGCACGCGAGGATCGACTTCCTTGCGCGAGTGGAGGATGACGTCGACGAGCGCGTCGATGCGATCGCCGTCGAGGCAGCGCTCCGTGAGAGCGAGGGCGAAGCTCCCTTTCGCGCTCGCGCCGCCGACCTCGGACGGGGCGAGGCCGAGGAGGCGCTCGCTCATCTTCGTCATCTCCTCGAGCGTGAAGAGGCGCTCGAGCTCAGCGCGGACAATGTCGATCGTCGGGTTCATGTGCTGCTGTTCCTCGCGGAAGTCGACCCCGCCCGCACGGAGAGCCTCGCGCCGAGACCCCCTTTTGCGCTCACGGGTGAACGAACGGCGGCGGGAGCTTAGCGGAAAATTCCGCGTCGAAAGCTCAAAAAGCACCCCTTGGACGATGCCGCGAAGCGTTGATTGTCCTCCGGAAATTCCGCTCTTCGCGGACGTGAGCACCCGCGTCTTCGAAGCGTCTCAAACGCACGTGCCCCTCGCCCTTCGCGCACGAACCGTGACGGCCCGGACGTCGACGCACACGTGTGGCTCGTCGCGCCGCCGACGCGATCCGTCGCCTCGCATCGCTCACCCCGCGCTCCGGCGCGGCGGAACGGTCGGGCTCACGCGGCTCGAGCCCTGCCGTCGCGACGCCTGCACCGAGCTCGGGCGCTTGGCCTCGAGCAGGCGTCAGCGGCCCAAGAGGCGACGCAACAGCGCGACGAACGCCTCCCAGAGCGTGGCGGAGCGGGGCTCACGGACGCGATCGAGCAACAGGTGCGCGCTCGCGCGAGGGACGAAGCTGCCAGCGCACTCTCCGCAGCGAAGGAGCTCGACTCCGGCGACGAGCTCGTCGTCGGCGGCGTCGGGGAAGCGATAGAGCTCCGATGTCAGCTCGCGCATGCAGCGCGGGCACGACGGCGTGCCGCCCTCGGGTATGCGCTCGTCGAGCATGCCCGGCGGCGGCGTGCCGCGATCGACCCGCGCGGCCTCCGTCTCCGCCGCGAGCGTGTGGACGTCGCCGTCGAACCAATCGACCCACAGGCCTCCACACGTATCGCAGACGTCCACCTCCGCCGAAGGCACGGACTCGCAGCGCATCGCGTTGCCGCAACGTGGGCACCGGACGATGGTGCTTCGATAAGCGGGCCCGCGGCCGGACAGATCCACGTCAGGCCTCCGGCCTCGGGCCTCGGGTCCGGGGGCGGGGCTCGGAAACGGAGGAGACCCTTCGCATGCCCACGGGACGAGACGATACACCGCCGAGCCGCTCCCCGAGCATCTTCGAGGGCGGCGCGCTCTGCGGCACCGAGCCTCGGCCCGAGCCAGCGCGCGACGCTCCACGCGAGCTCGGCTCAGTGACTGATGTGATCGCGCGTGATGCCCGGGTGCGTCGGATCACCCGGCTCGTGCCGCGGGTTCGACGTCTCGCGGGTCCCGTCGCGACCGACGAAGTTGATGAGGATGTCCTTGTCGTAGAGGAACTGGTCGCGCGAATCGTACGGGACCGCGTGGATGCCGGTGTCCATGCGGATGGCGTCGCACGGGCACGCCTCGACGCAGAAGCCGCAGAAGATGCACCTGAGCTCGTCGATCACGAACTTGACCGGGTACCGCTCGTAGCCGCGACGCTTGTCGCCCTCGGGGTACTCGCCCGCCTCGATGTAGATGCACTGCGCCGGGCACGCGGTCGAGCAGCAGAGGCACGCGACGCACCGCGGGCTCCCGTCGTCGCGGACGGTGAGCCGATGCACGCCGCGGAAGCGCTCCGGATACGGACGCTTCTGCTCCGGGTACGCGATGGTCGTGATGCCGTCGGCCCAGCGCTCCGTGACCGGATCGGGGCGGGTGCCGCGGATCAGGTCGCGCGTGTTCTTGAACCAGTGGCGCATCGAGGTGCCGATGCCCCGGAAGATCTCGGGCAGGTACGACTGCACCGTCGGCGTCTTCTCGACGTACTCGACCGGCTTGGCGTTCAGCGGAGCAGGGGGCTTCTTCGGAAAAGCTCGAGGCATGACCGCGCGAGACCTTAGCGCCTAAGCGTGGATGGTTGAAGGGATATCACGGAGGCTCCAGGCTCCGGGCTCCAGGCTCCAGGGATCGGAGCCTGGGCTCGGCTGAAAACTGGAGACTGGGGTCTGGAGGCTGACGTCAGGCCGTGATCGGCGCTTCCTTCGTGCCGCCCGCAGCGGCGGCGAACTTCGCGCTCGACCCGACCACGGTCGGCTGACGCCGCGGCGTGCGGAAGAAGCCGACGAGCGCCCAGATGACGAGGCCGGTGATCGCGGCCGCCGTGAAGCCCTGCGTGATGTCGGCCGCGAGCTTGAGGCCCGCCTGCACGCCGTCGCCGCCCGCCTGGAGCGCGAGCCAGACGATGCCGGTCACGAGGATGTTCGCGAGCGACGCCGGGAGGAGCACGGTCCAGCCGAGCTTCATGAGCTGGTCGTAGCGGAAGCGCGGGAGGCTCCAGCGGACGAACGCCTGGATCCAGCAGAGCACGATCGTCTTACCGAAGAACGCGAGCACGCTGATGATCACCACCCAGATGTGCGGCATCCGCTGGTGGAGCAGCACCGTCTCGCCGAAGGCGATCGTGATCCCGTCTCGGTGGAGGAACGGCAGATGCCAGCCGCCGAGGAAGACCGCGACGAGCAGCATCGAGCTCGTCACGACCTCCATGTACTCGGCGAAGTAGAACATGCCGAACTTCATGCCCGAGTACTCGGTGAAGTAGCCGCTGACGAGCTCGCTCTCCGCCTCGGGCAGGTCGAACGGGATGCGCTTCGTCTCCGCGACCGCCGCCGCGAAGAAGAGGAAGAACGCGAGAGGCTGAACGAAGATGCCCCACGTATTTTCGCCCTGCCAGAGCGCCATGTCCTCGAGGCGCACCGACCCGTAGATCATGAACGCGCCGACGAGCGTGAGGCCGAGCGTGACCTCGTAGCTGACCATCTGGCTCGCGGCGCGGAGGGCGCCCATGAGCGAGAACTTGTTGTCGCTCGCCCAGCCGGCGATCGCGGCGCCGACGATGCCCTGACCCGCGATCGCGAAGACGTAGAGGATGCCGACGTTGAGCGAGGCGATCTGGAGCGGGATCGCGTTCGCGGCGTTCGCGATTCCGTGACGCGGAACGGCGGGCCACACCCTCTCGGGCGAGAAGCCCTCCGGGCAGACGCCGTTCGTCATCGCCGCGAACTCCGTGCCCTTCTTGCAGACCGTGCGAACGATCGACTCGGGAACGATCGTCTCACCGAACGGGATGACGGCGGTGAGCGCGACGACGGACGCGAGCGCGAGGATCGGCGCGAGGCTGAAGAGCAGCTTGTCCGCCTTCGGCGGCATGAAGTCCTTCTTCGTGAAGAACTTGAGCCCGTCGGCGGCGGTGTGGAGCAGACCGGCGACGCGGATGTAGAACTTGCCGATCTTGATCCCCGCGCGGTGCGGACCCATGCGGTCCTGCATCAACGCGCCCCCGCGGCGGTCGTACCACGTGAGCAGCGCCGCGAGGTTCACGATGAAGCCGACCATCACCAGGATCTTGATGACGGTCCAGAGAAGCTGCGTTCCGTTCATGATGAGAGTCTTCTCGCTGGATCAGGGAGCGGGCGACGGCTCCACCGCGGGGGCGCTCTGAACGGCGGCGGCGCTCACGGTGAGCTCCTTGCGGATGTCCTTCAGCTTCGTCCAGGTGGGCTCGAGGCCGAGCGCCAGCGCGAGCGCTCGGAGCTGCTCCCACGCGGGGCGCGAGGCTCCTTGCGGCTCGAGGGCCTTGTCGGCGACCTGCCGGAAGCCCTGGCGGTTGACGTAGGTGCCCGACTGCTCGGCCCACGACGTCGCGGGCAGCACGACGTGCGCGGCCTCGGTGAGCGCGCCTTCGTGGGCGGCCACGGTGACGAGCGTGCTCACCATGCCGAGCGCCGTCACGTCCTCCGGGTCGTTGCGCGGCGTCACCCCGCCGAGCGCGATGATCTGCGTCACGCGCCCGCCGCGGATGTCCTCGATGAGCTGCGGGAACGGACGCAGCGACGGGACGAGCTCGACGACGCCGGCGGTGTTCGAGTTCTTGTCCTCGTCGATGAGGATGTCGTCCTTGTACCCGGGGCCCGCGCCCGTGACGTAGATGTTGCTCGAGCCGGCGAGTCGCGCGACCTCGCGGAGCGCCCAGTTGTCCTCCAGCGAGTGCTGCGCCGACAGGACGAAGGCGATGCTCTCGCGCGAGGTGTCGCTGAAGCGCTTCGTCACCTCGGAGAGCGCCGCCTCGACGGTCACGGTCTTGCCCTTCACCTTCGCGCTCGTCACGCGACCGACGTGCGCCGCGCGGTACGAGAGCATGCCGCCGTCGCACATCCAGTACTTGTTGACGGCCTCGTTGTCGCGCGGGCGGTAGCGGTACGCCTTGTTGTAGCGCGGGTCGTAATCGAGCCACGCGTTGCAGCCCGTCGCGCAGCCCTGGCAGATGCTCTTGGCCGAGCGGAGGAACCAGACGCGCGCCTTGAAGCGGAAGTCCTTCGTCGTGAGCGCGCCGACCGGGCAGACGTGCTCGGTCATGAACGTGTAGTGCCCGTCGAGCTGCCGTCCGGGCGCGACGCAGATCTCGTTCAGGTTCCCGCGCTCGCGCATGTCGAGCACCGGGTCCTTCGCCACCTCCGCCATGAAGCGGATGCAGCGGGTGCACATGACGCAGCGCTCGGCGTCGTAGACGATCGTCGGGCCGAAGACGACCGCCTTCGGCTTGTGGATCGGCTCGTCGCGCATGCGCTTCTGCGTCTTCTGGTGCTCGAGCCAGTAGTCTTGGAGCTTGCACTCCCCCGCCTGATCGCAGATCGGACAGTCGACGGGGTGGTTCAGGAGGAGCAGCTCCTGGACCGTCTTGCGCGCCTTGAGGACGTGCGGGCTCGTCTCCGAGAGGACCTCCTGCCCCTCCACCGCCGGCATCTGACAGGCCGGCTGCAGCTTCGGCTTCTGCGCGGGCCGGTAGTCGTTGATCGAGGGGTCGAACTCGAGGACGTCGAGCATCATCGCCCGCTGCTGCGGGCCAGGCTTGATCTCGACGAGGCACATACGGCAGTTCGCCGGTGCGCTCAGGCCCGGGTGCCAGCAGTAATGCGGGATCTCGATGCCCTGTCGGGCCGCCGCCTTGATGATGCTGTCCCCCGGCTCGAAGGGGATCTCTTTGCCGTCAAGCTTGAAGGTGGGCATGGAGCTCGGTCGGTGGCCCGGCTTCGAAGCGGAACCGTGAGCACACCGGTGGCCGGGGATTTACGCCGAAACCCCTTTGCGTGGAAGGCATTTCTCGCGCAGCGCTCCGGCAAGAGCCCCGGCCTCGGCCCATCCGTCCTCGGCTCGGCTCGCCCGCGCGCGATTTCCGCCGCCCGACGCGCGCGACGCCGCTCCGGCTCAGGGCAGCTCGATCAAGCCGAGCCTGGCCAGGCGGGCGAGGATCGCGTTGACCTCTTCCGCCGGCATCCCGGACATGTCGACGATCGCGCTCGCGGTGTTCCGTCCGTCGACGAGCGACAGGACGAACGCCGCCCGCGAGTCGATCGGCGCTTTGGCGACCGTGGCCCGAGACGCGACGAGCTTGGGCGCGCCTTCACGCCGCGTCGTGCGGGCGAGCTTCACGGCGGCGGCGCCGACCTCGTCGACGGTCACGGGCGGGCGGTTGCTGCGCTTGCGGTGCGTCCCCGTCGTCGCCTCGGGCGCCCACGCGCGCTGCGGGCCCGTGGCGTCGGCGGTGCGGACGCGCTCGGACCGGACGGGCTCGTCGTCGGGCTCCTCGCGCCGAATGCTGTCGCGGATGCGCTTGGGCCGCTCCAGCGTCGTGAGCGGCGGCGGCGGGTCCTCCTGGCGGAAGCTGTCGCGGACACGCTGCATCTCCGCGCTGTCCGTGCGGGGGAGCTCCGCTGGCCCCAAACCAACCTGAGTCTTCGTCCTTTTGCTGGGTGGCTTAGGCGGCATGCGTTCCTCCTCGACGGAGGGTTCTCCCCTCCCCCCCGTGCGAAGACCCTCTTCGATGAGGCGCCCTCTTTGCTCGGGCGTCAAGCGGCGCGGAAGGAAATCACACCCGGCCTGGCGGTCGTGGTACTACGATGTACGTTTTTGCCTTCGGCCGCCGCCCGGCCGCCCTATCGCCCTCGGCGAGTCTTCTTTCGCGCATGGCTTCGTCTCCCGCTCTGACCGTCGCGTCCCGTGAGGTCGGGGCGATCGCACGGCTCGCGACGCCCATCGCGCTGGCGCAGTTCGGGCTGAACGCCATCAGCCTCGTCGACGTCGCGATCCTCGGCCACGTGTCGGCGACGGAGCTCGGCGGCGCCTCGATCGGCCGATCCATCAACTTCGCCGCGATCTCGCTCGGCATGGGCGTGGCGGCGGCCATGGAGCCGCTCGCGTCCCAGGCCGTCGGCGCGGGCGACCACGAGGAGGCGTGGCGCGCGCTCGTCGCAGGCCTCATCGGCTGCGTCCTCGTGTGGATCCCGTGCTCGATCCTCGCGTTCGGCGCCACCTGGCTGCTCGCCCCGCTGGGGATCGAGGCCGAGCTCATCGGACCCGCGCGCGCGTTCCTCGTTCCGCAGCTCCCGGGGATGCTCGCGTGGAGCGTGTTCTTGGCGGCCAAGGCGTTCCTCCAGGCGCACGAGCGGACGATGCCGTCGCTCGTCGCCGCGGGCGTCGCGAACGTCGTGAACTTCGTCGCCTGCAATCTCCTCGTACGCGGCGACGACGCCCTCGTCGCGGCCGGCCTCCCCCCGCTCGGGCTGCCGAGCCTCGGAGCCTTCGGCGCCGGCGTCGCGAGCTCGATCGCGACCATCACCCTCGCCGCCTGGGTGCTCGCGGCGGCGTGGAAGATGCGGCCCGCGGGCGCGCGGCGCTCGCTCCGCGACGCGCCGATCCGGAAGGTGGTGCGCATCGGAACGCCGGTCGGCCTCCAGCTCCTCGCCGAAATCGGGGTCTTTTCCCTCGTCGGCGTCCTCGCGGGCAAGCTCGGCCCCATCGCCGTCGCGGCTCACCAGATCGCTTTGAGCCTCGCGAGCTTCACGTTCATGGGCGCGCTCGGGATCAGCAGCGCGACCGCCGTGCGCGTCGGTCATGCGATCGGCGAGGGCCGCTCGCCGCGTGCCGCCGGTCTCGTCGGGATCGGCATCGGCGCTGCGTTCATGTCCGCTTGCGGGGTGGTGTTCCTCCTGGGACGGGGCCCGCTCGTCGGCGCATTCACCGACAACGGCGAGGTCCTCGCGCTCGGCACGACCTTGCTCGTCGTCGCCGCGGCGTTCCAGCTCTTCGATGGCGTGCAGGGCGTCGCGGCCGGCGCGCTCCGCGGCGCCGCCGACGTGCGCTTCGCGTTCGTCGCGAACGTCGGCGCGCACTGGCTCGTCGGGCTCCCGCTCGCGCTCTGGCTCGCCTTCGCCGCAGGCCTCGGCGCTCAGGGCTTGTGGCTCGGGCTCCTCGCCGGCCTGACCCTCGTGGCGATCCTGTTGTTCTGGCGCTTCGTGGTCATCACGAAGGGCAAAATCGCGCGCGCCTAACCCGCGCGTGACCCGTGCGATCAGACGCTCGAGTCAGCCGCCAGGAAGGCTACTTCGCTGGCGCTAGCTCACGCTGACTTGCTGAGGACCGAGGACTGAG